>Ga0302325_10005668_pt1 | contig 28315 bp, 22 predicted proteins | sample Palsa_T0_2_FD_201948 | JGI IMG/M metagenome (GOLD analysis project Ga0302325, IMG submission 201948) | Peat permafrost microbial communities from Stordalen Mire near Abisko, Sweden - Palsa_T0_2 | ecosystem: Environmental > Terrestrial > Soil > Palsa > Peat permafrost | place: Sweden: Abisko...
GCGTGATCGACCGCTCCGGTTACTTGTTTTGGAGGGCGATCAGCTCGGGGCGCAGCGCTTCGAGGACGCTCTCCAGGTTGCGGAGGCTTTCTTCGGCGCCGGTCAAGTCGCCGCTGCGGCCCTTTCTTTCCAGCGTCAAAGCCGCGTCGAAAGCCTGCTGGGCGCCGAACGTCGACACCGAGCCCTTCAAGCTGTGCGCGTGATGCTCGACGCCCGAAGGGTCATGAGCACCGACGGCGGCGCGCATTTTCTCGATCGCCTGCGGGTAATCGTCGAGGAAAAGGCCCACCACTTCGCGTAACAGGTCGAAGTCTCCTCCCACGCGACTCAACGCGACGGATTCATCCAACTGGCGGATCTGCTCTTCCACCGAAGCGCCCTGTGAAGGGCGATTGGCATTCATCGAACAACCTCCTGGGACTACAGACTCAATGATGCGGATCAGCTCCGGGATTCGCATCGGTTTGGTTAGGTAAGCGTCCATACCGGCCTCGAAACAGCGCTGCCGGTCCGAATCGGCCACCTGGGCCGTGACGGCGACAATGGGCAGGCGCTTACCGGAGCCGCGTTCGTTCCGCCGGATTTGCGTGGTGGCCTGTAAGCCGTCGAGCTCCGGCATTTGTATGTCCATCAGTACCAGGTCGAAGTGGCCGAGATCTAGCATCTCCAACGCCTGCTTACCGGTGGCCGCTACTTGGACCGCATAGCCTTCCTGCTGAAGGAGGCGCGTGGCCAAGCGCTGGTTCACGATGTTATCCTCGGCGACCAGGATGTGAGTCCGGCGCTCTTCGTTCGGCGTTTGGTCCGGCGCCGAGACGCGCGTGGCCTCCGATAACAAGACCGTGAAATGGAACTTGCTGCCGCTTCCAGGCTTGCTTTCCACCCAGATCCGTCCGCCCATCAGTTCGACCAGCGCCGAGGCGATCGGCAATCCCAAGCCGGCGCCGCCGTACTTCCGAGTTGTGGAACCGTCGGCCTGCGCGAACGGTTCGAAGATCAGGCGCTGCTTTCGCGGAGGGACGCCGATTCCGGTGTCGGCCACGATGAAATGCAGCTCCACCCGCAATCCGTGCACCGACGCGGTCTCGACGTGGACAGTAACTTCGCCGGACTCGGTGAACTTGATGGCGTTGCTGACCAGATTGTTGAGAATCCGAGCGAGCCGTTCCGGGTCTCCGATCCATGCATCGGCGACATTCGATTGCGCCGACCATTCCAGAGGCAGGCGTTTCACCGCAGCCGGAGCCGTCCAGGGCGAGATCACCTGTTGCAGGAGGCCGCGCAGCGAGAATTCGCTCGAATTGAGCGTCAGCCGGCCGGTTTCGTATTGGGAGTAATCGAGGACGTCGTTAACCAGAGTCAGGAGCAGGCCGGCCGAAGATTTCGCCAGCTCTAGATATTCGCGCTGTTCCTGATTGAGCTCGCCCGTCATCGACAGCTCCAGCATCCCCAGGATTCCGTTTAGCGGGGTCCGGATCTCATGCGTCATGTTGCCGAGAAACTCCGCCTTGGCGGCGCTGAGCGTGGCTACACGTTCGGCCATCTCGAGCGCCAAAGCGCCGCTCTCTTCCAGGTACCGGTTGGCTTCCGCGAGGTCGCGGTGGGCTGTTTCGGCCGTTTCCAGGGCGTCGGCAAGCTCGTTAGAGCTGCGCCGATACTCGGTAGCGTCGCGAAAGACGCTCAGCAGCGACGATGGCAGGCCGGGAACTTCGACGCGACTAACTGAAATGTCGAACCAGCCGGACGCCCCGCCCGCGAAATGGACCTCGCGCGACAGTTTCGATCGAAACTCCAAGGATGCGGGCCGCTCGGCGTACAAATCTCGCACTGCCGGTTGATCCTCGGGAATACACAAAGCCGCAATGTCCGTGGCCGGGAGCGAATCGGCTGGTTTGCCCACTATCCGGGCAAAAGCGTCATTGGCCTTCAGGATGATTCCGCGTTCGCTGGTCAGGCACATGGGCGCGTCCGACGCTTCCCAAATGGATCGAAACTGATTGCCGTCGAGCTGAGCGTGATCGGCCGGGCGGGGCGATGGAGCTTCGATCCCCGTCGCAATCACGAACCGAGGTGTGCCCTCGTTCCCCACCAGAACGGAATTAGAAAACGAAATGCGCCGCCCTTCGCCGGACTTGCCGATCCATTCCTCTTCAAAGACGGAGGTCGCGCAAGCCGACAATATAGCGTCGAAGCGGCGGCGACTCTTCGCTCGATCCTCCGGGCGATGGAACACGTCCCAAAGGATCTGGCCGCGTAGTTCTCCGGCCTGGTAACCGGTGATTCGCTCGCAGGCCGGATTGCACTTGACGATTCGGCCTTCTGTATCGAGCACCACCACCAAGGCGCGCGAGGCGCCGAGCACGGCGGAAATGAAATCCGGATCGTTCGCAAGGGCGGCCTCGGCCGAGAGAACGCTTTCGAGGTCGGTTACCCGCGGTACTTGTGTGCGCTCATGCATGGTACGTTGCCGGCGAAAGTTTTGGTCCTGGTGAGAATATCGGCAGTTCGGCGGTTTATTATGAGTAATCAGTGGAACCTATGGAAGAAAAAAGCTTTGCGGCGCAACTGGACTGCCGCTATCTGTTGCACACGCCGGCGGAACTGACTCGTAACCCCTTATTGATGATTGCGTTACACGGGTACAGCTCGAACCCGGAGGCGATGCTGACCCTCACCCTGCGGATGGTTGGCGAAGGCCACGTGGTAGCCGCCGTTCAAGCGCCGAATCAGCATTATGTTACGACCGGACTGCCGGACGCCCAGTCCGGCTCTGGCTACAACTGGGGCATCAGCCGGCATTGGGGGGCGGCGGTGAGGCTGCATCACGAAATGGTGTTGCAGGTGCTGAGCGAGTTGCGGGAGAGGTTTCAGACCAGCGCGCAACGCTCGGTTCTGGTGGGATTCTCGCAGCCGGTGGGGCTTAACTATCGATTCGCCGCGACGCATCCGGACCAAATAGGCGGTGTGATCGGCATTTGCGGCGGCGTTCCGCGCGACTGGCAAGAGCCGAAGTATCGGCCGGTCACAGCCGCATTGCTCCACATCTCGCGCCAAGACGACGAGTTCTATCCGCCCGCGGTGGCCAACACTTTTCCCGACCGGCTGCGGCAGCGGGCCACCGACGTCGAATTTTACTTGATCCCCGGAGCGCATCGTTTTCCATCCCAGGCCGATAAAATCGTGCGCCCGTGGCTCGAACGTGTGTTCGACCGATAACTCTGCTACGATTCCTACGAAAGGAGCATTTCATGTCCTCTCGCCTTTCCGCGTTCTTGTTATTCGGCTTAGCCCCGGCGCTCCACGCCCAACTCACTCAGATGGACGCATTGTTCGCCGGGTTGTCGGAACGAACCCAGCAACTGGCCTATCAGGCAGCGGGCGGCGATATGAAAGCGATCACACCGCTGCTGGCCGACGCGACCAGCTCGGATCGAGCCAAAGCCTATCGCAGCCTGACGCATGCCATGGTGTTGATGACGGGAACGCCTTGGACACCCGACGCTGAATTGGCCACGGCTTTGGATTTCGCCATCAGCGCGAAGCTGGTGGGGACGGGCGAAAATCTGGCGGCGCGCGCGACGTTTCTATTCGATACTCCCGCCGCCGCGCAGGGACCGTACAAAATGCGGCTGGATTTGCTGAAGCCGGACGGCGCCGAAGAAGCCGCTGTGGATCCGGGCATCCTGCTAGGGGATGTGCGCGGCCGTAAAGCCGGCGAGACGATCGGTTTCACCTTCGACCCGTCGAAATCGGGCGCGCAGCCGGGGCTGCACACTCTGCGGGCCACTTTGGAAGACGGGCACGGCACGAAGATTTTCGAATACTACCGAACTTTCTTCGTCGTGGCGGATCTGGGCAAACGGACGGCGGCGCTCGAAAAGACGCTGGAGTTGCTTCTGGATCAAAGAACGGTGGCTGCTCTCAGCGCGCGTGAGGTGCTCGAGACCATCCAAATCGCGCGGGCAAGCTATTACGGGACGGGATTTCAAAACCTGACGGGCTACGTCTTCACAGGGATGCGCGCGGCCGGCTTGGGGTCGTCGGAAGCGATGCAATTCGACGCCGCGTTAACGCGCGCGACGGGACTGGTTACGGCGCTCAAGGAAGGGCAGGACCCGCTGGCAATCGCGCGCGGCGATCTCGCGCTGGCGTATCGTTCCAGCTTTGACGGTAAGCTGGTTCCGTATCGCGTGTATCTGCCGACCGGCTACGACAAATCCAAGAAATATCCGCTGGTGGTTTTGCTGCACGGCGCGGGCGGCGACGAGACCAATTTTCTGGAAGCGTACAACGGGCTGTGGCCAAAGCTGGCCGAGCAGCGCGGCTACATTCTGGCGTCGGTGAACGGGCGCGGGCCGGTGAGCGGTTACGCCAAGGACAACGGCGGCGAACAGGATGTTCTGGACGTTCTGACGCTGATGAAGGGCCGATACAGCATCGATTCCACGCGCGTTTACCTGGGAGGCCACTCCATGGGCGCGGCCGGAACGTGGAGGCTGGGCCTGTTGTACCAAGACAAGTTCGCGGGCTTGATTCCGATTGCCGGATCGAGCGCCGCGCTGGCGCCCGGCCTGGAAGCGCAACTGAAGACCGGACACAAGCTGCCGGTCATGATGGTGTGCGGAGTCAAAGACGCGCTGGTGGCGGTGGCCGGTTGCCGAACCGTCGCCGAGAAGGCCAAGGCGCTGGACTATCCGGTGAAGTACGCCGAATATCCCGACGCCGATCATTTGTCGGTAGCCGTGATCTCGGTGCCGGATATTTTCGATTGGCTGGATCAGCAGGCGAAAACCGGCGCACAAAAGTAGCCCGCTGGCTAAGGCGTTTACCTCATTGTCGAGTCAGGCCGGAAACGCTAGGCTGGAATTGTGAAGCGGTTTATAATCAGTAGCCTGGTATCGGCTGCCGCGTTGTGCGCGCAGAGTTCCAGCGTAACAACCTCCACCGATTTCAACGGCAATCGCGTTCAGTACGGCCCGGAAGTAATCCAAACCAAGACTCCTACCGGCTCGGAAACCACCTACACGACACAATCCATCAATGGGCGCACGGTTCCGATGGAGAAGATCGAAGTGAACGTGCTACGGGACGACGCGTCCGGGCGTGTAGTGGAACGGATCGTTCATCGCTACGATCCGCAAGGGAATCCGGCTCCTCCGACGAAGGAGACCATCGAGGAACGAAAGGGAGGGGACGGAAGCTCCACGATACAAACCACCACCTACCGCGGCGACATCAACGGCAACCTGCAAGTGGCGCAGAAGTCGGTGACCGAAGTTCATAGGAGCGGCAGTCAGGAGACGGCCGAAACCGTGATCCAGAGGCCGAGCATAAACGGATCGATGGATACGGTGGAAAAGCAATCCCAAGTCACGATGAAGGACGCGACTGGGGGCTATCGCCAGGATGCGACCACTTATCGGCGGGATGGAAACGGCGGATTTTACGAAGCCGTGCGGACCACCACCGAGCACGCGCAGCAGGGGTCGGAAGTCACGGACAATACCGCCGAATACGAAGCGGGTCCGGGCGGGCAACTGCAACTGCATTCGCAGACGACGTCGAAAACCGTCACCACTCCGGACGGCTCCAAGGAAGTGGTGGTGGACATCTTCGGACAGAACGTGCCGGGCGTGGTGAATTCCAGTTCATCGGCTCTGAAGCTGCAGGAGCAACAGGTCATCCAAGAGAAACCCGGCCCGAACGACACGCTGACGCAGACGGTGAGCGTGCGCCGGCCGACCATGGCCGATCCGAACACGCTGGGGCCGGCGCGGCAGCTTTCTCAAACCGTCTGCCAAGGCGCCTGCAAGCCTTAACGGACGGAGGGCGCCGCCGACTGCTTGCGCCGGTACGCCGCCAGCAGGCCGAGCGCTAAGGAACCCAGGACCAGAGGAATCATCGTGGACGGCTCGGGGACCCCGCTAGGTGGGTCGATGGGGTTGAGATCAATCTGAATTGCGTAGAATAGCGCTGTGCTGGTGCCGGACAGGCCGTCGACGCTGTCGGTCAATCGGAATTCCGTGCCGTTGGTGATCCCTTCGCTGCTGCCACCGAGGCCGGAGTAATTCCACTCGACCGGGGAACCGATGGGAATCACGGTGCCGGACGGCAGCGTGGTGCCGCTGGATGGCGCGCACGTAGTGAAGAAGTTGTTGACGCCGCAGTTGTAGTCGAACGAGCCGCCCTGGATTACGCCGTAAGCGTACACTTGCAAGGACGTGATCGTGCTTCCCGTGTTATTAACGATGTTCAACCCCACCAGATCGTTCGTTCCGACATCATTGCCTCCCGATGTATAGAACATGGAATCGCTATTTGCGCCGCTCTCATTGACTACGTCGCCCGGCGTGCCCCATAGACCAAGAAGCGTGCTCAGATTGATGGTGGGGGCGTCACCGGAGGAGTGCTCCTCAAGCGTCACAATGTCGGCGTGGGCCATGGCCGACATCCCCACGAAAGTTAAGATTAGAGCCAAGTGTTTCATAGTTTTCCTCGATCCGCCAACGGCGGATTCTGCCGGGGCCGAACTGGCCTCGAAAAAGCGTAGCATCCGACGCGTAAATTTCGACCCGCGTTTTGGTACCACTCCGCCGGAAATCGTACCGGTATTTTTTGGGAATGGGACTACTGGAGGGAGCGCTTAACAGGATGCGATGCGGGCGCTCAGCCGTGGCCGAGGTACATGAGCCAGCCCAGACCGATCAGCGCCGCGATGAAGTAGGCGAAGCAGCGCAGGCCGTAGCGGAAACGCTCCGTATCGGTTCGCTTGGTGATGACGCCCAGAACCACGGACGAAAAAAGCGCGAACAGCACGGCCGCTTCGAAGTGCGAAAGATTGACTTTGGGCATTAGTCTTTTTTCCCGGTGGCGATTTCGTAGGCGTCCACCATGGCCAGGATGTTGAGCAGTCCAGCCGCGACCAGGAACTTGGTTCCATAGTCGTGCACGTGCCCGGCGACATCGGGCTGCGCGTATCCGAGCCAGACGGTCAGCAGGTACAAGAGTCCAGAGGCCAGATCGCCGATGAAACCGCCGCAATAAATAATGGTGGTGAGAATATCGCCGGTTTGGGGCTGGAACATCGCGCCGCGCATCATCAGTCCGAATACAAACATCAAAAGCACGGAGGCCATGAGCAGCACGCCGCGGCCGGGCCGTTTGAGCAGAAAGTGGCCGGCGCCGGGAATCAGCCAGCCGAGTCCGACGGCGGGAAACCAGGTGCGGGCCGGCGGAGGTTCGGTCGCCGCTTTCTTGACGTTGCTTGGCATTACTTTCAGTTTATCGCGCGCCGGGCGGGCGGCGCTAATCCACCTGCTCTAATCCACCGAAATCAGACCGCTGTTGCTGGCCACTCCGCCGATGGTGAGCCGCAGAGAGTAGTCGCCCGGCGGCAGGTTGGGGACCTGCAGGTTGACCTGCTGGACGCCGACCGTTCCGGGCGCAGGTCCGGCGTAAGTGAACTGGGCGACAGCGGATCCGATGGTGGCAGTCGGGTTGGTGAACGCGCCAGCGCCCGTGAGGAAAATCTGCACGATGCTGCCGGCGGCGGCGGGATTCGCCTCGCCATTCGTCGAGCCGTCTTGATTCAACGCCAGCAGGTGGTTTGCGCCGGCGACGAAGATTTGGGGCGCGGCCGGAATTACTTGAAACGAACCCAGCGGAGTGGCCACACCCGAGCTGACGACGGTTACATTGGCCGTTCCGGTCCCGGTTTGGATGGGCACCTGCGCGTTGATCTGTCGGGAGCTGACATAAAGGAGCGGGACGCGGGCGCCGTTAATCATCACGGAAGTATCCGCCAAGGACACGGGCAATGGGATTTGCTGGGCGGACGTTGTCGCGCGCGCCAAGTCGCCGCCGAAGACAGATATGAGCGAGCCGGGAGCGATGGACGCGTTGAACGAGGCGGCATTTACCACGGCGGCGAGACTGCCCGCGGGCGCCGGAAGCAGACCGTAGACCGCTAGATATTGATACAGCCCCAAGTACACCTTGCCATCCGCCTCCGTCGGCACGGCGAACTCGATGAAGGACCCCACCGGGTCGTTAAACAATTCGTTGGACAGATCCGCGGCGTCGAAGGCGTGCAGCACTCCCTGGCCGGCTCCGATTTCGAACGCCCAAACAATTCCATTGGAATCGTTATTGGAAGAGACGATCGGCGAGGAGCCGGGAGCCGCGAAAGCCGTCGGGGAGCTGGAGAGCGGCGAGGCGGACATTTGGCCGTTCGAGATTCCAAAGGCTCTGAGCTGGTCATTCTGCGCCGAGAAATAGAGGTTTCCCGAGAAGTAAGCGGGCGGTCCGAACAATCCCGCGCCCGCCAGGGGAACGGTTTGGACGGCGCCCGCGTCGGAGCCGGTGTTGTAACCGCCCATCGCGTCGCGATCCACCAGATAGACAATGCCTCCCTTGCCGGCGGTGACCAAGAGATTGGGATGAGCGCCGCTGCCTACTTCGGCCGGCAGCAGGAGAGCGCCCGAGGAGCCGAGATCGAGGTCGGCATCCGACAAAGCCAATTGGTTGAAAGGCGTGAAATAATCGGCGACCGATAGGCCGTTGGCGGGCGAGAGTTTTATGATGCTGTCGCCCAGATCGGGCACGGCCGTGGTGTCGTCGAATTCGCCGTTGGCGGAAACCACGAACACGTTGCTGCCGTCAGACGCCGGGCCGGCGCCGCTCCCCCAAAACGAAGCTCCCGAGCCGTTGGGAGTGTCGTTGTAAACCATCGCTTGTTCCAGAGTGTCGGCGCGGTAGCCGAGAATCCATCCATGGTAAAGCCCGATATCGCAGTGCGACGACCAGGATGTGTAAACCACGCCGTTCGCGAGCAAAAGCGCCGCGCGCTGTTTGTAACTCTTGGGGACAAACGTGACCACCGATCCACCGTCGCCGGTTCCGGGAACCGCTGCTTGAATCTCCACGGGACTTGCGGGGAGTTCGAGCCCGCTGCGGACATCCAACGCGTGCAGCCGGTGGACGTAGTTCACAGCCCCGCCGGCGGCGGTTTCCTTGGTGAAGGCGACGAAGTAGATGGTGTAGGTGTTGGGATCGATCACAGGCGTGCCGGTGATGCCGAGTTCCGGGTAGACCACCGGGCAGCTCACGTCCTGGTAGGGGACGGTGGTGACGCCCTGAGCGGGATTGATGAAGCTGGCCTGCCATAGAGGTGCGGCGTTCGCACCGGTGTTATCGTCCGCGTCGAAGGCGTAGAGGCTATCGTGCTCGGTGGCTACCAGGATCAGGTCATGAGTGCCGCCCGCAGCCATCGGCACGGCGGCCATGTAGAGCGGTTGTGCGTAGACCGCGCCGTCCACGGCCCGGAAATAGCGCAGCCCGAATTGAGACGAGTTTACGTTGGCCAGAGTAAGGAGCGGTTCGTTCGGATTCTGTCCGGTGCGGGCGTTGTCGTCGCGATACGTGAGAACGTTTACTTGGGCGGCGAGAGGAAGCGCCAGGCACACGATCAGCCAGCGGGCGAAACGTCTCATTCCCAAATTCTAGCAGCCGTCTTCGATTCCGGCGCCGTAGGCGATACGTACTTTATCGTCTATCAAAAGGGAGAAGGATACCGGTCCATATGACCGTCTGTGGTCGCCCGGTCACGGCGTCCTAGAGGATTGACGGCGCGCTGGGCCGCTATTCGGTCCGCTCGGCGCGCAAAATGTTGGAGTCTCGTCGAAAAACCATTTGGCCCCTCGCCTGCCGTTGGGAACCTTTAGCTGAACAAGTGCGCTGACGGCTACGCATCCGGTACAGGCATGAGAAAGAGAAGGAGTAAATTGCGATGAGTCCCACGACCGAACTCGAAACGAATCCAAATACAACTGATTCGGGACACGCGAACGGCGGAAGAACACAGGATACGAGCTCCAAAACATCCGCCGCAGCTTCCGACAAGGGCACTAAGGTAGTATTTGGCGCCACTGCCGGGATGCCGGGGCGCTTCAAGGGCAACTTCGATTACCAGTTCACGCGAACGATGGGGTGCGTGACGTATGACGGGGCTGCGCTCGGGGAGTGCTACGAGACTGCGTCGCGGATCGAGGACGAAAAAGAGGATAGCTATTCGGAGGCATGGCGCGTCACGGCGGAGCGGGTGGAGGCGATCGGCCGTAAGTCGCTTGCGGGCGGGCATCTGGTGAGTGCGCGAGAGGCGTTCCTGCGGGCGTCCTCGTACTGGCGCGAAGCCTGTTTTTACCAATCCACAACTGATCCCAAGTGTCGCGCGAGTTGGGAGCGTCAACGGGCGTGCTTTACGCAAGCAGGAAAACTGATGGGCGTGCCGTTCCAGGTGGTCAGTATTCCGTATGAAAATGGGCAGTCGCTCCCCGGCTACTTCCTGAAGGCAGATGCGAGTGATGAGCCGCGGCCGACGTTGATGAGCGTGGGCGGCGGCGACTCCTTGGCGGAAGAACTTTATTTCTGGGGTGGCGGGGCGGCGGCACTTCGCCGGGATTACAATGCGTTGCTGTTCGAGATTCCGGGCCAGCGTGGCGCCATGTATTCGAATCCCGGCGCCGAGCTGTTTTATCGGCCGGACACCGAAGTTCCACTAAAATACGTCTGCGATTGGGTGCTCGGGCGCGCGGATGTAGATCCGAAATACCTTGCGCTGGTTGGCTGGAGCATGGGCGGGTACTTTGCGCCGCGGGCGGCAGCTTTTGAGAAGCGGATCAAAGCGTGTATTGTGAGCACGACCACCGCCAACATGCAAGCCACCATGCTGGAAATGCTCGGGTTGCCGGGAGATCAGCCTTACGCCAGGGACCTTGAGAGCAAAATCGATCTGTCGACAGCGGGGCACAGGTTCGTGGCCTCGGGAGACATGCGTTATCGACTTGGTGCGAGCGGCGGAACGATTGCAGAATTCATCGACGCATTGAGTCAGTACACCTTGTGGGGCTTGGAGGACAAGATCACCTGCCCGTATTTTGATATCGGCGGACAAGGCGAGGGGCAACTGGCTGTTGATGGTCAGAAGTTCTACAACAAGCTAACCTGTCGCAAGGCTCAGCATATTATTGCCACGGAGGAGGGCGGCGAGGCGCACTGCGCAGTCAATAACTCGAACCTTGGGCATCAGATCATGTTCGACTGGTTGGAGGAAATCTTCAACTAGGAGCAGGGCGGCCTCCCGCCCGCACTCTTAATCGTGGAAGCGACCCGCCTGGCTTCTTCGCTTCACCCGCCCACTACCCCGCCCTCACCTGCGAATGGATTGCGGGGACGCACGGACGGCGCGCTCGAACGCCCAGGCGCGGATGTGATTGATCTGCTCTTTCATGGTGCGGGAGAGCGGCACCAGCTTAACCGCGATGTTGATCAAGTCTTCGTCCGTTAGCGCCCGGTTGGCCAGGCGCGCCTTGGTGATCGCCGAAATTACACATTGCTCGATCTCGGCGCCCGTCCAGCCGGCGGTGAACTGCGGCAATTGATCCAGGCGGAATCCCGAAACATCCACCCCGCGGCGCGCCAGATGGATTTTAAAGATCTCCACCTGTTCGGCGTCGCCCGGCAGATCCACGAAAAATACTTCGTCGAAGCGGCCCTTACGGATCATCTCGGCGGGAAGCAGGTCGATGCGGTTCGCTGTCGCGGCGACGAACAATCCCTTGGCCTTCTCCTGCATCCAGGTCAGGAAGAACGCGAAAATCCGGCCCTGCTCGGCGCCGGTTTCGGTGGCCGTGATTCCCATCTCGATCTCGTCGAACCAGAGCACCGCGGGCGCCATGTCCTCCATCATTTTGCACGCCTCCACAAACACGCCCTCGGGCTTGCCGTGGCGGCCGGAAAAAATCTCGATCATGTCCACGCGATACAGCGGTAGTTGGAAACAATTGGCGATGGCCTTCACCGAAAGGCTCTTGCCGCAGCCGGGAATGCCCATCATGAGCACTCCCTTGGGCACGATTTCCTCGCTCAACTCGTCGCGCATTTGAAACAGATCGCGGCGCTCGATCAGCCATTTCTTCAAGCCTTCCAGTCCGCCCACTTCTCCCAGGTCGGTACCGGTGGAAACGTACTCGATGACGCCGCTGCGGTTCACCAGCAGCCGCTTCTCTTCGAGCACCGCCGGCAAAGACTCAGGGCCGAGTTGCGGGTTGACGGCCAAGGCTCGACGCAGGGCATAGCGGGCTTCATCGAGCGTCAGCCCCAGCAGCGCGCGCGCCAACTGGTGGAGCATCTCTTCGCTCACCTCGCCCGCGGCCGACCGTTGTTCGATCTCGCCGCGCAGGAACTCCCGCAACTCGATCACGTCCGGCGGACGGAGCTCCAGAAACATCATGCTGCGTTCGACTTCTTCCGGAATGAAGCGGACCGCGGAAGTGATTACGACGAACTTGCGCTGGTCGAGCGAGCTTTCGTACACATCGCGCAGGCGACGCCGGATCTCGGAGGACTCGCGCAGCGGCTCGTGGAAATCCTTGAGATGAAAGATGGCGGCGCCGCGGTGGGCAGTGATGAAGTCGAGAGCGGCGCGAGGAGTTTCGGTGCCCGGTTGGATGGCGTGGCCGGCGTCGCGCATACCTTCGGTGAGGCTCCACGTCCAAACCGGCAGAGGCTCGGACCCGGAGAGCGTCTGGGCTACGTCGCTCAAGATCGCGGCCACTCGTTGCTCTTCGGCGGAGCGGATGTAGGTGAGCGGACGTCCGGACTCGAAGACCTCCCGAATCATCTTGGCGGCGCGCGTCTCGGGCGGCTTGGAGCGGGTCGCGTTCTCGGAATGATTGGTCGGCGGGGGCATTTTATTGCGGACGGGCGCTTCCGTTGAAGCAGTAGCGGCGCACAGTTTCGAGGACGGCGCCGACCTTAAAATTCAGCAGGTGACGAGCCCAGAACAGTTCGCGCTTATCGCAGACGGTGGATTGACTGAATTCGTCGATCTCGCCTTCAAGCGCGCTGCCCAAATCCGCCGTGCTCTCGCCGGGGGTTCCGGTTATGTTCCGCGCGGCGAGGCGCGCCCGCAACTGGCGAGCAGCTTGGATCCGTTTGGCTACCGTGTGCGCGCGATGGCTCGAAATCCGCCCGTACTCGAGCTTGGCTTGGTTGAGACGCTCGGCGGCGTCATAGGTGGCGTCCACCAATTCGGCGCGGGTCATCCATTCGGTTTCGTAGCTCAGGATTTGCTCCCAACTCGGCTGCACCAGGAGCTGTCGATGTTCTTCGAGCGTGCGCGCGAACATGCGGTAGCCGAATCGTTCGGGCTCTTCGAAGACGCGGCTTCCCGGATCGAGGAACGGACCCATCGGCGAGATGAAGCAAGACAGGCGACGATCGCTGATCTGAAACAGGTGTTCGCAGTAGGCGGCGGTGTCTTGCACGGATTGATAGGTCTGCCGAGGCAGCCCGATCATGAAGAACACGTCCAGACGCGTGCAGCGCAGCCGGAGCGCCTCCAGCAGCGCTTCTTCGAACTGTTCATTGTTATACGAAGGTTCTCCCTCTTGCGCCCGCCGCACGTCGTGATCGTGACTCTCCGGGCTTACCTCCAAGCTCCAATTGCGCACGGAAGCGTCGATGCGGCGCAGGAAATCGATGGGCGGAACGTCGAAGAATTCGAAAACGATCTGGTTGTCGACGGGGTTCGCTTTCAATTGCTGAAGCACCGCGTGGGCGTATTCGTCTCCGGCCTGGAGCAGATCGCCGACCAGAAAAATGGGGGCGCGAGTAAGTTTGCAGAGCGCCAGGATGTTGGCTACCATGCTTTCGGGGCTTCGAAAAACGGGCGCGATCCTTTTAGTCAGGTGGCCGCAAGTGGTGTGCGAGCTGCCGCACGTGGCGCATTCGTGCGCGCAACCCTTGACGGTAAAGACGGCGGTGATAGGATTCCGCATCCACCCGTCATAGGGCACAACGCTCGTGAGATCGCGATAACGCAGCACCATCTCCACCATCAGGTCGGCACGAATGTCGGCGTAATCCAAGGACGGAGGCAGATAGGTCAACGGATTGACTCTCGGCAATCCGTGTTGCTTCCAGGTGAGATTGGGGATCTGGTCCAGCGGCGCGCCGTCGCGGAGCGCGAGCAGAAGCTGATGCAGCGGAACTTCGGTGCTGTCGCCGCGCAGCACGTAATCCACCTGGCGATAGTTGATGAGCTCTTGATGGAAGTAGGTGGACGATAATCCCCCCATAATGACCGGCACTTCGGGATGAATCTCTTTGACGATTCGCGCCACTTCCAGTGCCCCGTGCGCGTGGGGCAGCCAGTGCAGATCGATTCCGATCGCTTTGGGATGTTGGGAGGCTAGGAAATCGGGAACCGAGAATCCGCGATCCTTGATCATCCGCACGGCCAGGTTCGCAATGCGGACGCGCATTCCCCGCTTCTGCAGGAAGCTCGACATGGTGAGGAATCCGAGCGGATACATTTCGAAGACGGTGGAAGAAGGAATCAGGTCGCTCACCGGCCCATAGAAAATGGACATCTTTCGAAAGTCGTAGACGCTCGGGGCGTGCAAAAGCAAGAGGTCCAGATGCTTGTTTTCTCGAATAATCCTATTATGGGGCTTGGAGTCCGCACTTTTGGCAACCGAGCAGAAACCGGGGCAAACATGGCGCCGTCATCCTAAGAGACGTTTCACGATGAGCAAAAGTCTTCAGCCGGGCGACCGATGCCGAGCCAGCATTGCGAAGCGCGGCACGTGGTTGGCCGGAATGGCCCTTTTGCTCGGGTTTGCGCCGTTCGCAAGCGCTCAGCCCGGCTCGTCCACCACGCCGCCCCCGCCTCCGCTGGATGTCGAGGGGCTGGTGGTTCGCGCCAAAGCGTTTTACGAGACCCGGGATTTCGCGGCGGCCTTCCCTCGGTTTCAAGATGCGGCGGAAGCCAACGATGTCGAGGCCATGATGTACCTCGGCTTGATGTACGCCAACGGCGAAGGCACGAAATTGAATTACGGCCAAGCGATGACGTGGTTTCGCAAAGCGGCGGCAAAGGGCGACAGCCAGGCGATGTGCAACATCGGCATTCTCTACTACGAGGGCTTGGGAGTGGAGCGGCGATATGACGAAGCCATGCGGTGGTTTCAGAACGCCGCGGTGTGGGGTCACGACCAGGCCATGTTCAACATCGGCGTGCTGCATCGGGACGGGCTGGGCGTTCCAGTGAACTACGCCGAGGCCATGAAATGGTTCCGCGAAGCGGCCGATGCAAGCAACGACCGGGCGATGAACAGCATCGGCGTGATGTACGAGAACGGGCAAGGCATCCCGGCGGATTACGGGGAAGCGATGAACTGGTACAGCAAAGCCGCGGATGAGGGAAACAGCGAAGCCATGCATAATATCGGCTCGCTGTATGAGAAAGGCCTGGGCGTCCCCAAGGACGAGGACGAAGCGCGGAAGTGGTATCGCAAGGCCGAGGGCGGCGCGGAGGGGGAGAAGGGTCCGGCAGCGCAGTAATCGGCGTCTTTGGAAAAGCGGCTCAATCGGACGGCGGTAAAATACTGATAGTGCGCGCATTTTTCCTTATTCTGGCGGTGCTCGGCGCCTGGGGCGTGCTGCGCGCGCAACGGCCTTTTCGCGAATACGCGGGCATCGAGTACGAAAATTTCCCGGTTCCGGGCGACTGGAATCAAAAGACGGAATGGACGCGCGCGCGGCTGCACGTTCCCGGCATCAACCGCGGATCCCGCAGTTCGCTCAATTGGACCATGGACTACCCGCGCTCGGATCGGCATCTACTGCAAGGGATTCGGCGGCTGACGCGCATCGATACACGTTCGGTGGAGCAGGTGGTGGATCTCGACGGCCAGGACGATATCTACAATTGGCCATCGCTCTACGCGGTGGAAGTGGGGCACTGGTATCTGCCTGACGAGCAGGCCAAGCAGTTGCGCGAGTTCCTGCTGCGGGGCGGTTTCCTGATGGTGGACGATTTCCACGGCACCTATGAATGGCAGGTTTTTCTGGAGGGGATCAAGAAGGTATTTCCGGATCGCGAGATCGTCGATATTGATAATAACGATTCGATCTTCCACACCATCTTCGACCTGGACGATCGTTTCCAGGTTCCGGGCGCGCAATACCTGAGCACTGGCCGTACTTACGAAAAAGACGGCTACGACCCGCACTGGCGCGCCATCTACGACGACCAGGGACGCGTGATGGTGGCGATCTGCCACGACATGGATCTGGGCGACGCCTGGGAGTGGTCCGACGATCCACGCTACGCGGAAAAGTTCGCGGGGCTGGCCTATCGGGTGGCGGTCAATTACTGGATCTACGATCTAACGCATTAGCTAGGGTGAGGCCGCTAATCCTGCCGCAGCGCCAGCAGCGGATCCACTCGCGCCGCGCGCCTGGCCGGGACGTAGCATGCCAGCAAGCTGATCCCGGCGACCATCAACGTCACGGCTACGAACACGTAAGGATCGTGCGAGCTCACTCCGACCAGCAAACTCCCCAGCAGGCTCGAGACCGCCAGGGCGAGCAACCAGCCGATGAGCAGGCCCACAATTGTCAGACTCATTCCCTGCCTCAACACCAGACGGGCGACCTCTGAGGCATCGGCGCCGATGGCCATCCGGATGCCGATTTCGCGCGTCCTCCGGCTCACCGAATATGCGATCACGCCGTACAGTCCGCTGATGGCGAGCAGCAGCCCGAACAATCCGATGACGGTCACAACTTGGGTGATGAGGCGGTTGCCGAACAAAGCGCCTTCGTGGAAAAAGTGATCGAGCGATTGAATGTCGGCGACCGGCGTGCCGGGATCCAGCCGACGGATTTCCGCCAGAACCCTCGGGGCAAGCGCGACGGGATCGCCGGTAGTCTCGACGTGCAGCGTCATGAAGGACGAATACTGTTGCGAGAACGGCAGGTAGAGAAACGGCGTCGGGTTTTCGGACAAGTCGCGATAGTGAATGGTCTTGGCAACGCCCACCACTTCCAACGTTTGTTTCCCAATGCGAATGCGGCCGCCGATCGGATCGCGTTTCGACCAATACCTCGCGGCCATGGTTTCGTTGACGATGGCGACCGGAGTCGCGGAGGCCGTGTCGCGGCTATTGAATCCGCGCCCGCTGACCAGGGGAATCTGAATCAAATTGAAATAATTCTCGTCGACCACGTTCGATTCGACGGAGAACGCGGCGGCGCCTTTCGCCACGTCGTATCCTTCCACCGTCACGTCCGTCAGCGAGCTGCTCACTCCGAGCGGGATGTGCTGGGCAAGCGCCACTAAGCGTACGCCGGGAAGCTGCCGGAGCCGTTCGGTGAGATCCCTATAAAACACGCGGCCTTGCGGCTCCTGATATCGCACTAGCGCCGGATCCAATTCCGCGACCAACACGTGGTCGGTGCGGAATCCGGCGTGCGCGTTCGCGAGGTTGGAGAAATCCTTCACCAGGAGCCCCGAAGCGAATAGCAACATCACGGAGATTCCGATTTGAAACGTGGCCAAAACATTTCGGGCCTGCAAGCGGTGAAGCCGGCCGATGGGCGTCGAATCGCCGGCTTTCAGCGTGCTGTTCAGATCGGATTTGAGGGCGTGCAAAGCGGGCGCCAAGCCGAAGATGACCGCGCTGAGCAGCGAGGCGATCAAACAAAACGACAAGACCCGAAAATCCGGACGCGCGATCAGCCACAGCGGCAACGTCGTGGGAAGACGGATGGAACCGAAAAAGTCGATGCAAAAAAGCGCGAGAATCAGACCCGCCGCGCCGCCCGCGAGTGATAGCAGCAGGCTTTCGGTGAGAAGCTGCCGAAGCAGGCGCATGCGGCTGGCGCCGATGGCGAGACGGATGGCGATTTCGCGCGTGCGGGCGCGCGCCCTGGACAGCAGGAGACTGGCGACGTTGGCGCAGGCGATCAACAGAATCGAGCCGGCAATTGCCAATAAAACTGCCGTTTGCAGCGCGTCACCCGGATCAATGTGGATGCGGGCCTGGACCTCCGACATCGCGACCGCGCCGCGGCCACGATTCGTCTCCGGATACGCGCGCGCCAGGTTACGGGCGATGTTCTGCAATTCCGCTTGCGCTTCGCCGGCCGTGCGTCCCGGCGCCAGGCGTCCCAAAACAGTCGCTGCAAGCTTGTCGCGTTGACGGAGAGTGTTACTTTCCGGGGCAAGTTGAGCCATGACTCCCGACGGGATGTAAAGGCTCTCATGAACGTAGCGCTCCGGCCCTGAGAAGTACTTGGGAGCGACTCCGATGATTACGAAATCAATCTTGCTCAGGTTTAGGTGGCGTCCGACAACCCCAGGATCGCCGCCGAATTGAGACTGCCAAGTGAAATCGCTCAAAACGACCACCGGAGCGCGGTCTTCGTCCGCCCGGAAGGCGCGGCCGAGCGCGGGCTCGACGCCCAGCACGTCGAAGAAGTTCGTGCTTACCGCCAGGCCGACCTTCACTTGCGAGACCGACTGCGGATCGGCTTTGAAGCCCACTACCGTCTGTGCATAAGCGGCCAGGCCGGAGAGCGTCTTGGTCTGGTCCCGGAAATCCAGATAATCGGGGTAAGAAACCCGACCATAACTCCGGGCCGCGGAAGTGCTGAGCACCCGCACAACTTGGGACGAGTGCGGAACAGGCAAAGGCCGAAGAAGCAGCGCGTCGGCCAGACTGAACATGGCGGTGTTCGCGCCGATGCCAATGGCGAGCGAAAGAACGGCAACGGCCGCGAAGCCGGGATTGGCGGCCAGCATTCGCAGACCGTAACGGAGATCGGCCCAAAAAGTGCGCATGGCTCCTATTACGGCACTCACAGAACCACATCTTTGTTCATGGCATTTCATGCTTTAGAAGAAACTCGATCGACTGAAGTGTCTGCGGTTGGGACTCGGATGTGCGGAAACGAACACGTGTTCTTTTCATGGAACCGTTCAACCCCGCGATCCGTTGTTGGAGGAGACTGTTATGGATAGACTAATGCTGGATTTGCGGCTGGCTGTGCGGCGGCTGCTGAAGAATCCCGGATTTTCGGCGATCGCGGTGATCACGCTGGCGCTGGGTATCGGCGCGAACACGGCCATTTTCAGCGCGATCAACGCGGTTATCCTGCGGCCCTTGCCGGTGGAGCGCGCTTCCGAATTAATCGCGGTCAACGAGACCATGGGCGGAGACACGTTTCCCACGCTGTCTTATCCGAACTACCTCGACGTTCGCGATCGAAATCAGGTTTTGTCCGGACTGGTCGCCTACCGCTTCCTTCCCACCAGCCTCGGCATGCCCGGAAGCAGTCAGCGAGTTTGGGGCTACCTGGTTACGGGCAACTACTTCCAGGTGCTGGGCGTCAACGCGGTCCAAGGACGCGTGCTGCTGCCGGAGGACGACATCCATCGAGGCGGACATCCGGTGGCAGTGCTGAGCTACGCCTGCTGGCAAAAGAGATTCGGCGGCGATCCGAGCGCGGTGGGACGCACGGTGAAATTCAACGGCATGGATTTTACGATCTTGGGGGTGACGCCGCGTGGGTTCTTCGGCACCGAGCTGTACTTCGTTCCGGAGGTTTTCTTCCCCATGGCCATGCAGCAGCGGTTGGAAGGTGGGACGGGCTACCTGGACAAACGCGCGGATGGCAATACATTTATAGTCGGCCGTCGCAAGCCCGGCGTCTCTCCCGCACAGGCCGAAGCGGCCCTCAACAGCATCGCGCATCAACTGTCGGAACAGTATCCGAAGGAAGACGGCGGAATGAAGATCAAGGTGACGCCGCCTGGATTGGCCGGGGGCTACATTCGTGGCGCCGTGATTGGTTTTGCCGTGGTGCTGTTCGGAGTTTCCAGCCTGGTGTTGTTGTTGGCCTGCACGAATCTGGCCAGCCTGTTGCTGGCGCGGGCCGCGGATCGGCGGAAAGAGACCGCCATCCGGCTGGCGTTAGGCGCCGAACGTGGGCGGCTGATCCGGCAATTGCTGACTGAGAACCTGGTGGTGGGCCTGGTCGGCGGCTTGGGCGGCGCACTGGTGGCCTGGTGGATGACCAGCGCCCTGGCGGCGTGGCGGCCTCCCGTTGACATCCCTATTCTGGTGGACGTGACGCCCGACGCGCGCGTCTTTCTGTTCGCGCTGTTGGTTTCGGTGGTAACGACGCTGGTGTTCGGCCTGTTGCCGGCGCTGCAGGCGACCAAGACCGATCTGGTCCCGGCGCTCAAGAACGAAGCCGCTTCCGAAAAGCTGCGGCATTGGCACCTTCGCGATTACATGGTGACGGCGCAAGTAGGGCTCTCCGCGTTGCTGCTGGTCTGTTCTGTGCTGGTGGTCAAGAGTCTACAGAAAGCGCTGGATGCGCCCATCGGCTACAATCCCAAGGGCGCGGTGACGGCGTCGTTCGATCTTAATATCCAGGGTTACGACGAACCGCGCGGACGCCAGTTCCAGCGCCGCCTGCTGGATCGGGTGCGCGCGCTTCCCGGTATCGAATCCGCCGCCATGATCGACACCTTACCGCTGTCGCTGAACAGTTCCTCCGACGCTATATATATCGTGGGCAAGCCCAAGCCGAAGCCCAACGACGCGCCCATTGCCTACAGTTACTCCATCTCACCAGGCTATTTCCAGACCATGGAAACTCGTCTCCTTTCGGGGCGCGACTTCGACGGTCGAGACAAGCAAGGCGGGCAGCGGGTGGCGATCGTGAACAAGGATTTCGCCGACCATCTGCTGCGCGGCGAGGACCCCCTTGGCAAGCAATTCGCCACCGGCCCGGACGCGAAGCCGATTACGATTGTCGGCGTCGCGCAAAACGGCAAATACTTTTCGCTCGCCGAAAAGGACAAGCCCGCTTTCTGGACGCCGCTCGAGATCTGGTACAGCTCGAATGCAGCGGTGGTGGCCCGCACGAGAATGGACGGGGGCGGCGCGCTCGAACAGATTCGAAATGTGGTGCGGGAACTGGATCCGTCTCTATCCCTGTATGGCACCGGGACGCTGGTGGAGCAGCTGGATTTGCCGCTGTTTCCGGCTCGAATCGCGGCCTCGGCGCTCAGCGCGTTTGGACTGCTGGCGCTGGTTCTCGCCGCGACGGGCATCTACGGAGTGATGGCTTACGCCGTCTCCCGGCGAACGCGCGAAATCGGGATCCGCATGGCCATCGGCGCCAGCCAGCAGCAGGTGCTCGGAATGGTGGCGCGCCACGCCTTGATTCTGGTGGGTTCCGGGACCGTGCTGGGACTCGCGGCGGCGTTAGTGGTGGGCCGGCTGCTCGGACAAATTCTCTACGGCGTGGAGCCGACCGATCCGGTCACGTTCCTCATCGTGTTGTCCATGATGCTGGCCATCACGGCGCTGGCATGCTGGATACCGGCGCGACGGGCGATTCACATCCATCCGACACGAGCGCTTCGGGAAGAGTAGCGGCCCGTCTGCTGTTTGACCGCCGGACCCGGACGAGGGCGTCCGCCCCGCCGCCGGTAGTGTCTTAGTTTGAATTTTCTGAGCGCCGATTCCGTCGGGCAAGTCGCGCGATTAAGCAGGAACGTACGTCAACCGAATCGCGTCATCGGCGATTAAATCGCTGGCCACCAGGTGGAGCGGCGGCCGGGGGCCGGCGAAGAATGGCTTGCCACCACCAAGCACGACGGGGCGGAGGTAGAGTCGATACTCATCGATAAGTCCGGCCTCGGTCAGGCTTTGCGCCAGGACTGTTCCGCCAACGTGAATCTCGCCAGCCAGCTCGGCCTTCAGCCTGCGTATCACCGTCTCGAAGTCATCCGCGACAAGCGTGGCGTTGGGGCCAATTGACTTGAGCGAACGCGACACGACCCACTTCGGCTGGTTCCGCCACGCCACCGCGAAGTCGCGATCCTCCGCGTCCCAATCCGGAAGGTCTTCGTCCCAATACCGCATGATCTCGTACATGTGGCGACCGTAGATGAGCCCCGTCAAGCCACGCACCAGCTCGATGAAGTGACGGAAGGCCGCGGGCACAGGCGGCCCGAGCTTCGTGTGGTCGACGTACCCATCCAGGGACTGGTTCAATCCGTAGACAAGTTTTGCCATGCTGCAAATCTCCCTCCCACGTTCTTCAGAATAGCTTGAGCCGACTGTCACGCGGAGGTGAGGTTGAACACTATTTGCGCGCCGCATTGTCGGTGTGGCCAATAACCCGAGGTCCGTTTCCCCAATCCCGAGATTGAGCCTGAGACACTACCCCGCCGCCAGTCGCTCTTTTTATGATGAGAAGATGCCAAACTGGAGCCGGCTGCTGAGCTTGGAACACTTCGAACCGATGCTGTACAACCTGGTTCGGATCGTGCTGATCGTTGTCTTCGCTTACATTTGCACGATCGGTGTCGGCCGGCTGCTGCGCACTCTGCGCGTGTACACGGTCCGAATGATGCAGCACGCCGGCGGGGGCGCCGAGTACGAACTCGAAAAGCGCGCCGACACCATCGGCAATTTAGCCAGAAAGACGTTGTTCATTATCATCTGGATCATCGCCTGGCTGATGATCCTCAAGGAAATGAATTTCGACGTGCGGCCGCTGCTGGCGGGCGCGGGCGTGGCCGGAGTAGCCATCGGATTCGGCGCGCAAAACATCGTGAAGGATGTCTTGGGCGGTTTCTTCATCATGATGGAGAATCAAGTCCGGGTGAACGACGTTGCCGTCATCAACGGCAAGGGCGGCTTGGTGGAGGAGATCAATCTGCGAACCACGGTGCTGCGCGGCGAGGATGGCGCAGTCCACATTTTTCCCAACGGCGGCATCCAGAGCCTTTCCAACCTCACTCGCGAATATTCTTACTACGTCTTCAGCCTGTCGATGGATTATAAAGAGGACACCGATCGCGTCGCCGGCATCCTGACCAAGATCGGCGGCGAGCTGCAAGGCGAGGAGCCTTACAAATCGGCGATCCTGGCGCCCGTCGAGATCATGGGCGTCGATCAGCTTGCCAATTCGGGCGTGGTGGTTAAAGCGCGTTTCAAGACCGTTCCATTGCGGCAATGGCTGGTAGGGCGCGAGATGAACCGGCGAATCAAGCAGCACTTCGATGCCGCCAAAATCGAAATCGCGTCGTCGTCACAACCGATTTATCTGCAGGTCTCGCCGGAGTTGCGAGGCGAACTTAAGGAAGTAGTGCGAGAAGTGATGCAGGAGAATTCGGCAAGCTAGCCGGAAATCCAGGTGGGCCGAATCCAGCCGAGCGAAACGCCCGTCATCAATACGCCGAGCGCCATCACGATGGCGGCCGAAGCGACGGGCATCCAGCGGAAGACCGGATGGCCGGTTGCTTTGGCGCGTTCCGGCAACAGATGCTTGGCGTAAATCACCAGGATTCCGATCCCCATCAGCACGATCGCGAGTCCCACGCTGAAAGCGACCAGCAACACCAGGCCCAAGCCTACTCGCCGAAGCGCGACCGCCGCCAGCAATAACACCAGCGCGGATTCGCAGGGCACCAGACCGCCGCTGGCTCCGAGCGCCGCCAGTCCCGACCAGGAAACTTGATCCGGCATGTGCGCGTGTCCACCGGGGCCGTGCGAGTGTTCGTGATGGTGATGAGGATGGTCGTGAGGGTGATCGTGGGTGTGAGAATGTGCGCCGTGCGAATGTGTATGCGACGGCCGGCGAGCGCGCTTCCACAGCATCCACGCGCCGACGGCGACGATCGAGACTCCCGAAACCGCGCCCAGGACGCGCGTCACGGTCTCCGGCACGACATATTGAAACAGGAACAGCGTGGCCATGCCCAGCAGGAAGACGCTGACCGTGTGCGTAAAGGTGACCATCGCGCCAAGGAACGCGGCATGCTTCAACGTGCCGCGCGATCCGACCAGGTAAGCCGCCACGATGGTCTTACCGTGGCCGGGAGTGAGCGCGTGCGCCGCGCCCAGGGCAAACGCGACGCCGATGGAGGCGACGATCATCCAGGGCGTCAGCGACTGCTGGTGCAGGAGCCGCAGCAAGGAATCGTTCTGCGCCAGAATCGCGAGCATATCCATCTGGAATTCTACCGCTATAGTATGGTGGAAAGAGTTTTCCTAAAATCTGGAGTATGAGCCCTCAAACCAAGGCCCCGTGAATGTCAAGCAAGCCGTACCGTTTTTCGGCGTAGCGAACATGGAGACATCGCTGCGGTATTACGTCGACGGCCTCGGCTTCGAGATGACCAGGAAATGGATCGACCAGGGGAAGCTGCGATGGTGCTGGCTCGAGCTGGGAAGCGCTGCGCTGATGCTGCAGGAGGTTCGACAAGAGCCTGCCAGGGGAAAGGTAGGCGAGGGCGTATCGATCTGGTTCCAATGCGAAGACGCTTTGGCGATATATCGAGAGATCACTTCGCGTGGGATTCAAGCCGCGAAGCCGTTCGTCGGAAACGGCATGTGGGACGTCTCGCTGACGGACCCGGACGGATATAAGATCCACTTCGAGAGTCCAACGGACGTGCCGGAGGAAACCGAGTTGTCGGAGTGACGCGTCGGGCCGCCAGTCCTGGGGGGACGGCCCCACGCTACAATGCCTCAAAGTATGACCTGTTTACGCCGCTGTTCGCTAGTCCTGATTCTTGCCTCGCTGGCTGTTGCGGCCGATCGCCGACCCATCGCCGACACCGACCTCTATTCGTTTCAATGGATCGCCAGTCCACGGATCTCGCCCGATGGATCGCGCGTCGTCTTCACGCATGTCACCGTCAACAAGAGACACGACGGTTACGAGACCGCTTTGTGGATAGTTTCAACAACAGCAGGAGCGGCTCGGCAGTTGACCGGCGGGCCGCGCGATTCGGCGCCGCAATGGTCGCCCGACGGTAAACTGCTGGCGTTCGTCCGCGCGGTGGAAAAAGACGGAAAGCCGCAGCCCGCGCAGATTTATCTGCTCGCGATGGAGGGCGGCGAGGCGCGTGCGCTTACGGATCTACCAAAAGGCGCCGCTGGACCGGTGTGGTCGCCCGATGGCCGCGCCATCGCGTTTTCGTCCACCAACATCCCCGGCGATTTCGAGAAGAATTCCGACAAGAAGAAGGATGGCAACGATAGCGGCGACAAAAGCGATGTTCGCGTGATCACTCGCGCGGTCTATCGCTCCAACGGCGAGGGCTATCTGGAGCCCGATCGGCCCACGCACATCTGGACCGTCGAAGTACCCAAGACCCCCGGGGAAACGCCGACGCCCAAGCAGGTGACGTCGGGCGAATTCGCCGAGAGCAATATCGTATGGTCGCGCGACGGCGCGCAAATCTATTTCACGTCCCGGCGCGTTCTGGAGCCGTACTACGAGCTTCCTCACACGGACCTGTACGTCGTGAAATCCTCCGGCGGAGAAATCGCGAAGATTACCGGCTTGGCCGGCGGGATCGAGCGCATGGCGTTGAGCCCGGACGGAGCGCGGATGGCGATGGCCGGTTCCATCGATGTCGGCGCGGACGGCGTCCAGCGATCCTACAGCCAGCCCGATCTGTTCATCACTTCTTTAACGCCGGGTTCCACGCCCAAAAACATGACCGCGAATTACGATTACGACATCGCTGGTGGCGTGGGCGGGGATCAAGCTCCGCCGCGCGGCAATGCACCCTCGACGCCGTTCTGGAGCAAAGATGGGCGCTTCGTTTACATCACGGCGGCCGAAGAAGGGCGCGCGAATCTGAAGCGGGTCGACACCGAAACCGGCAACGTGGAGCCGGTCACCCAAGGCGATCAGGATGTCTTTGCCTACCACGCGACACCGGACGCATCGAAAGCCGCGATACTAATCTCGACCCCGACCAACATCGGCGATCTGTACTTGGCCGACGTGGCATCCCGCCAAATACGGCGGCTCACCAACATAAATGACGAGCTATTCTCCAAACTGAATCTCGCCGAGCCGGCGATGATTTGGTACGCCAGCTTCGACGGCAGGCGCATTCAGGCTTGGGTGCAACGTCCCCCAGATTTCCAAGAAGGCAAGAAGTATCCCATGATCCTCGATATTCACGGCGGCCCACACGCGGCCTACGGGTATACTTTCGATCACGAGATGCAGTGGATGGCGGCCAAGGGCTACGTGGTGCTGTATCCGAATCCGCGCGGCAGCACCAGCTACGGTCAAGACTTCGGCAACATTATTCAATATCGCTATCCGGGCGACGACTACAAGGACCTGATGGCGGGCGTGGACGATCTAATCGCGCGCGGTTGGGTGGACCCGGATAAGCTCGGCGTCACCGGCGGCAGCGGCGGAGGATTGTTGACCAACTGGGTGATCGGCCAGACCACGCGCTTCAAGGCGGCCGCGTCGCAGCGCTCCATCGCGGATTGGGCGGACTTCTGGTACACGGCCGACTTCACGCTGTTCACTCCTTCCTGGTTTCGAGGCGCGCCGTGGGAGCAGGCTTCGGATTTCAAAGCGCGTTCGCCGATCACCTACATCGATCAAGTGAAGACGCCGCTCATGCTGATCGAAGGCGAAGCCGACTATCGCACGCCTCCCACATCGGGTGGCGAGCAAATGTTTCGCGCGCTCAAGTATCGCAAGATTCCGACCGTGATGATTCGATTCCCCGGCGAATCGCACGAGCTTTCGCGCTCCGGCGTGCCGAAGCATCGCGTCGAGCGGCTCGATCATATCGTGGCGTGGTTCGACAAGTATCTTCAAGGGAAAGAGGATCACACTTACGACGTGCGGTGAGCTTGCTCAGCCCGAAAGCCTCCTCGAATTTCTTGACACAGTGATATATAATTCGAAACACTGGCAGTAGCCAATCCTGGTCCAACGCTGCTTGGACATTCTCCCGATGACTCCAGATGTTTCGGTGTGTATTGGTGTGTTCGCTAATCGCTTTAGTTTTCGCCATGATAGGCGACACTGCTATACCTGTAGGGCATAGGAAAGCTAGGGCTTCTACGCGTGAAAACACCCGGCGACCCATCCAAGGCCCTATCCACTTTTTGGAAGTGCTGCGCGTCGCTTACGTCGGCGGGTGCGATTCCAATTTTCGAGACCCGTAGGACAATTTTCCTGAATTCCGTCGCTTAGGCTCCCAAACGCAATTGGCCGCTTTACCTCGTCGGATGTGCAACGCGGCGGCACGCAGCTCCTCCAACGGGATGAACTGAGGGCAAGGATACACCGCTGACCTTTGGCGGGCTAAGTGCACAGTGAGGTGCAAGCCCCAGCAGTTAATCATCGCGAATGACACGTTGCTCGACGCGCCGTTCGCAGCCCTCGCCGAAGGAAATCAGAACAGCGCTGCACAAAAGGAGTAAAGACGACATGACTGCAACCATCGCGACGCTCGCGGCGGAAACGCCCGCGCAAGTGAAGGATTGGACATCCGGCGATTCCTTCGAGGGCACGGATGCAACTGAGCTGGAAACCGCGGAAGTCCAGCAGCCAGTCGGCTCTTCCACGGCTCGATCCGCCCCGGTGGATTGGCCCGAGTTGGTCCAGCGAATCCAACGCGGCGACGAATCCGGAATGGAAGATCTGTACCGCATCTTCGCTCGGGGCATCCGTTTTTATTTGTGCCGCCAGCTCGGACCTCAGGAGTTGGACGACAAGATCCACGACACGTTTCTAATCGTCGTTCAGGCGATCCAGCGCGGCGAACTGCGGGAGCCGGAGCGTCTGATGGGCTTCGTCCGGACGGTGGTGCGGCGGCAAGTGGCCGCGCACATCGATCACCTGGTCCACAACCGGCGCGAACAAATCAATCTGGATGTGGGCGTTCGAGTGGCTGATCGGCGCCGCAATCCGGAACAAACCGCTGCCTTCCGCCAGAAGACTCAACTCATGCTCGAAGTCTTGAAGCAGCTTTCCGAGCGCGACCGCGAGATCCTGACCCGTTTCTACCTGCACGAGCAGAGTCAGGAGCAGATCTGCGGGGAAATGAAGCTAACAGAGACCCAGTTTCGCCTGCTTAAGTCTCGCGCCAAGGCCCGTTTCGGGGAACTCGGAAAGAAAAAACTCCAGCAGAAGCCTTCGCTTCCACTTCTTGTGAGAACTTCTCCGCACTTGGCCCACTCCACCGCTTAGAAAGGCGTTGACCATCTAAAAGGTCCCGCGAAAAGCAAGAAGTGATCGGCGCGGCCCCGGTGCGGCCCCCGAAGGAGGTTCTTGTCATGAACATCGGTCCTGAATGTGGAATTCCCGAGGATGTTTTGGAGACATATGCTTGGGGGAGACTTCCCGAGCGCGAAAGCGCGCCGCTGGAAGAACATCTGCTCCAGTGCCGCGCTTGCCACGAGCGTCTGGAACAAATCGACGAGTTTCTTCGAGTCGCCAGAGCTGCCACTGCTGCCCTGGCGGAAACCTCGCCTGCCGACAGTTCCCAGTCCCCTGGTAATCTCTCCAACAGCGTCCGGAACATTACTCATCCGGTTTGCGCGGCCTGATTTACGCGGGCGAGCCGCGGCCCCGTCAGAAGACGCGGCGGCTCAGCCGATCCACC
>Ga0302325_10005669_pt1 | contig 28308 bp, 27 predicted proteins | sample Palsa_T0_2_FD_201948 | JGI IMG/M metagenome (GOLD analysis project Ga0302325, IMG submission 201948) | Peat permafrost microbial communities from Stordalen Mire near Abisko, Sweden - Palsa_T0_2 | ecosystem: Environmental > Terrestrial > Soil > Palsa > Peat permafrost | place: Sweden: Abisko...
TGAACAGCCGGGTCGAGAAGTTCAGGCGGCTGGCCTGGGCGAGGATCGTCGGGGGCGCCAGGTTGTTGACGGCGACGAGCGTCGCCGCGCCGACCGCCTGCTTTGACTCCTTCAGGCCGTCCATCGCTGCGCGTACGTAGCGCAGCCGCGCCACCGGGTCATCGATGTAGACCGGCAGCGGCCCGCGCATCACCGTCAGCTGGTTGCCCAGCGCGCCCCGCTGGTCGCGTGTCCGGACCGAGACGGGCACCAGCGCTCGCATCTCCAGGCCCTGCGTTCGCACCCCGCGGCCGCGTAGCCAGCCCGCGAGCGCCCCCGAGACGATGGTCAGCACGACGTCGTTGACGGTCCCGCCGAGCGCGTCCTTGACCTCCTTGTACTCCGCCAGCTGCTGGCGGACGACCGCGAACCGCCGGTGCGGCCCGATCGTCACGTTCAACGGCGTCTCGGGCGCCGGGTTGAGGCCGGCCCAGACGAGCTCTCCGAGCCCCTCGGCGGCGTCACGGACGAGGTTCAGCGAGGTGGTCGGGCGGGTCGCGGCGGCGACGGCACGCGCGGTCATCGAGGCGCTCGCCTTGACCATCCCGCGGACGCCCGCGAGCAGCAGCTCGGGCTGTGACGGTTCGGGGTGCGGGGTCCAGCGCTCCAGATCCTGCGCCGGCGGCGCCGGCGTCCGCTCCAGATCGAAGATCACGGTCGCCAGGTCGACGCCCGAGATCCCGTCGACGAGCGCGTGGTGGGTCTTGGAGATGACGGCGAAGCGGTCGCCCTCCAGGCCCTCGACCAGCCAGTGCTCCCACAGAGGTTTGGATCGGTCCAGCCTCTGCGAGGCGATCCGCGCGGCCAGCAGCAGCAGCTGCTCCTCGCTCCCGGGCTCGGGCAGCGCGGTATGGCGGACGTGGTAGCTGAGGTTGAAGTCGGAATCGTCGATCCACAGCGGCCGCCCGGTCTGCAGCGCCGGCGTGACGAGCTTCTGGCGGTAGCGGGGGACCAGGTGCAGGCGGCGGCGAATGTGGTCTGCGAACTCGTCGAAGTCCGGCGCCGGCCCGTCGAAGATCAGCACGCCGCCGATGTGCATGTGCGACGCGTGACCCTCCTGATGCAGGAACGCCGCATCGGTGGAGGTCAGACGATCGAGATGCTCCTGCACGCGTTCTCCCTGAAGGCGATGGTCCGGATCGCAAGCGTACCTGCGCCCGGGCCAGCCGGTAGTCTCACGGCCGATGGCCTGGGACTTCCGTACCGAGCCCGAGTTCGAGTCAAAGCTCGAGTGGATGCGCGACTTCGTGCGTGAGCAGGTGTGGCCGCTGGAGACGCTGTGGGACCAGCTCGGCTGGGAAGGACTGCGGCAGGCCGCCGCGCCGTTGCAGGATCAGGTCAGGGCGCAGCGGCTTTGGGCCGCGCACCTGGATCCCGAGCTCGGCGGCCAGGGCTACGGCCAGGTCAAGCTCGGGCTGATGCACGAGATCCTCGGCTCCAGTCCCCTGGCCCCGATGGTGTTCGGCAACGCGGCGCCGGACTCCGGCAACTCCGAGATCCTGGCGCTGGCCGGCACCCCGGAGCAGAAGGACCGCTACCTGTACCCGCTGCTGGCCGGCGACCTCAAATCGGCGTTCTCGATGACCGAGCCTGACACCGCCGGCTCTGATCCGACGCTGCTGGCCACGCGCGCGGTCCGCGACGGCGACGAGTGGGTGATCGACGGCCACAAGTGGTTCTCCTCCAACGGCTCGATCGCGGATTTCCTGATCGTGATGGCTGTCACCGACCCCGACGCCCGGCCCCATCAGCGCGCGTCGATGTTCGTCGTCGACGCCGACACGCCCGGTGTCGACGTGATCCGCGACGTCGGCACGATGGAGCATCCCGACGAGAGCTTCGGGCGCTACGGCAACCACGCCGAGATCCGCTACGAGCAGGTCCGCGTGCCCGCCGAGGCGTTGCTCGGTGCCCAGGGGACCGGCTTCCTGATCGCCCAGCAGCGCCTCTATCCGGGCCGGATCCACCACTGCATGCGCTGGCTGGGGGTCGCTCGGCGGGCGTTCGACATGCTCTGCGAGCGGTCGCTGTATCGCGTTTCGCACGGCCGTACGCTCTCCGAGCATCAGACGATCAGCAACTGGATCGCCGACTCCGAGGCCGAGATGACGGCGGCGCGGCTGATGACGCTGCACGCGGCGTGGAAGATGGACGCCGAGGGCGTCTCGGCCGCGCGCAAGGAGATCGGGATGATCAAGTTCTACGGCGCCAAGGTGCTGCACGACGTGATCGACCGTGCGCTGCAGGCCCACGGCGCGCTCGGCTACTCGACCGATCTGCCGCTGGAGGCGATGTACCGGTTCGCGCGGGCGGCACGGATCTACGACGGTCCCGACGAGGTCCACCGCTCCTCGGTGGCGCGGCAGGTGCTGCGCGGCTACGAGCCCCCGGCCGACGGCGTGCCGACGGAGTTCATCCCCGCCCGGCGCGAGGCGGCGCGGCGGCAGTTCGCCGACGTGCTGGCCGCCGTCACCGCAAACGACTGACCGGCCTAGACTACGAAAACGTGACTATCTCCAATCCGGAGACGATCCTGCTCGCGTCGCCGCGCGGCTATTGCGCGGGCGTCGACCGGGCCGTCCAGACCGTCGAGCGGGCGCTCGAGCTCTACGGCGCCCCGGTCTACGTCCGCAAGGAGATCGTCCACAACAAGCACGTCGTCGAGGAGCTGCGTGATCGCGGCGCGATCTTCGTCGAGACCGAGACCGAGGTGCCCGAGGGTGCGACGGTCGTGTTCTCCGCGCACGGCGTCGCGCCGAGCGTCCACGCAGGAGCCGCGCGGCGGCAGCTGCGCACGATCGACGCGACCTGCCCGCTGGTCACCAAGGTGCACGTCGAGGCCAAGAAGTTCGCCGCGCAGGGATACACGATCGTGCTGATCGGCCACGAGGGGCACGAGGAGGTCGAGGGCACGATGGGCGAGGCGCCCGATCAGATCGTGCTCGTCCAGGACGAGGACGAGGTCGACCGCCTGCGGGTTAAAGACCCGACTCGGATCGCGTACATCTCGCAGACCACTCTGTCGGTCGACGAGACCCGCGCGATCATCCTGCGCCTGCGCGAGCGGTTCCCGGAGATCGTGGGTCCGCGCACGGATGACATCTGCTATGCGACGACCAACCGTCAGACGGCCGTCAAGCAGTTGGCGCAGGAGTCCGACCTGGTGCTGGTCGTCGGCTCGCGCAACTCGTCGAACTCCAACCGTCTGGTCGAGGTGGCCCGCGAGTACGGCGCGGCCGCTCACCTGATCGACAACCAGACCGAGATCGTCGAGGAGTGGCTGGACGGGGTCCGGGTGCTTGGGATCACTTCCGGCGCGAGCGCCCCGGAGGGCCTCGTATCCGAGCTCGTCGATCGCTTCCGCCGTCGCGGGAGCGTCGATGTCCGTGAGCTCGAGGTCGTGTCCGAGGACGTCCGCTTCATGCTGCCCAAGGCGATTCGCCAGGCGCTCGCGGCCGCCTGAGCGGCCCGCGTCCGATTGGTTCAGGGAGTGCCGTCTGCGGACGCTGATCGTCTCTGACCTTCACCTCGGGAGCGGTCGCGGAGCGTTGGGCGCAGAGAACGCCCGCGAGCGGCTGGTGACGGCGGTGCGGGGAGTCGAGCGGCTGGTGCTGCTCGGCGACGTGCTGGAGCTGCGCGAGCGGCCCTGGCGCGAGTCGCTGGGCGCCGCCGCGCCGACGCTCGCGTCGATCGGTGACGCGTTGCCCGCAGCGGCCCCCGTGCTGCTCTTGGCCGGCAACCACGATCACGGGCTGCTGTCGCCATCGCTTGCGCGCCGATCGGTGGCCGAGCCGCCGCCGGCGCCGCTGGGCTCGGCGACCGAGTTGGTCGCGCGGGCCGACGAGCCGCTGCAACACGTCTGCGCCGCGCTCGGAGCCGAGCGGGTCACCGTCTCCTACCCTGGCGTCTGGCTGCGCGACGACGTCTACGCGACCCACGGCCACTACCTCGACCGGCACACGACCGTGCCGACGCTCGAGCGGCTCGGGATCGGCACGGTCGCCCGGATCGCTCGGAACGGAGCGGGCGGGCCGGCAGGCGCCGAGGACTACGAGGCGGTGCTCGGCCCGGTCTACGCGTGGCTCGACGCGCTTGCCGGGGCCGGCGGGGCCACCGGGCGGATCGGTCAGGGCGCGTCGGTGGCGGCCTGGCGAGCGCTCGGGCAGGGAGACCGGTCACGCGGCGGGCCGCGCCGGCGAGCGCTGCGGGCGGCGTTCCCGGCGATCGTGTCCGGGCTCAACCGGCTTGGGCTGGGACCGCTCAGCGACGACTTGTCGATCGACGCGCTGCGTGAAAGCTCGCTGCGGGCGTTCGGCGAAGTGCTGTTGGCGCTGCGCGTCGACGCGCGCTTCGTGATCTTCGGCCACACGCATCGGGCCGGGCCAATCGCGGGCGACCAGCTCGAATCGTGGCGGACGGCGTCTGGGACGCGGCTGGTCAACTGTGGCTGCTGGGTGGGGGAGCGGACGCTCGCCGGCCGCAACCGCCGCAGTCCGTACCGGCCGGGGTTCTGCGTTCGCCTGGATGACGACCGCGACCCCGAGCTGATCAACATCCTCGATTGATCGCTCGCGGGCCGGCGGATCTGACATTTGTCATCGCCGATGGCGGAGGTTCGGCTCTACCGGCGTCCGCGTGAGGGTGGGAGCGTGTGGGCATGGTCAACACCACCTCCCACCACATCACCGACCACCGCGCGCTCGGCGGCTCGTCCCCGAGCGCACCGGTCAGGTCGGTAGCCTCGTCCGGCGTGGACCCGGTGACCGAGCCGGTCGATCCGGCGCAGGCGCGATGGGAGGCGACGCGGCATTGGGTCGCGGGCTGGCGACGGCTCGCGTTGTCGGCGGTGTTCCTCGTGTATCTGACGTACGTCGCCCTGGAGGTCGCTCACTTCTCGCACGGCGTGGGGGCGGTCGCCGGCTATCTCGTGCTCGCCGCGTTCGTCGCCGTCTACCTCCTGATCGTCGCGAACGGCCCAAGCGCACCGGATCGGGCGTGGTGGGCGCTGTTGGCCGCGCTGTTCGCGCTGTTCTGCGCCGAGCTTCCGTTCGCGCGGACGGCGGCGTTCGTGATGTGCCTGTACATCACCGCCGTGCTGGTGCTGCGGCTCGGCCGGCGGGCGGCGCCAGCGGTGCTGGGGCTGACGCTCGCGGCGCTGCTGGTGCCGGCCTTGATCGGATCCTGGCACCAGTCGGTCGGCGACGCCTTCGACGCGGTGACGCCGGTCGCGATCCCGGTCGTCGCGCTGGCGGCGTTCGGTGTCGGGAAGATCGTCGAGGGCAACCATGCGCTCGCGAGCGCGCGGGCCGAGCTCGAGCGGCTCGGCGCCGAGAACGAGCGCAACCGGATCGCCCGTGATCTGCATGACCTGCTCGGTCACTCGTTGACGACGATCACCGTCAAGGCGGGACTGGCGCACCGGATCGGGAAAGTCGACCCGGCGCGGGCGCTGCAGGAGATCGCCGAGGTCGAGGCGCTCGCGCGCAGCTCGCTGGCCGACGTCCGCGCGGCTGTCTCGGACTACCGTGAGGTGACGCTCACCCGCGAGCTCGCGACCGCGCGCGAGGTGCTGCGCGCGGCGGGCGTCACGGCCGATTTCCCCGGCGCGGTCGACGTCGTCGATCCCGCCAACCGCGAGCTGTTCGGTTGGATCGTGCGCGAGGGCGTCACGAACGTCGTCCGTCACGCGCGCGCGAGCGTCTGCACGGTGCGGGTGGGGCCAGGGACGGTCGAGCTGTCAGACGACGGCGTCGGCGGGGTTGGTCGCGGCGGCGTCGGCGATGCCGGGGCTGGCCGTGACGGAAGCCAGGGCCAGGGGTTGCGCGGTCTGCGTGAGCGGGTGGCCCAGGCGGGCGGCAAGGTCCAGGCGGGACCGCTGGAGCCCCACGGCTGGCGCTTGTGCGTCACCGTCCCGACCGGGAGCCGGCGATGATCCGCCTGCTGATCGCCGACGACCAGGAGCTGATCCGCAGCGCGTTCGCGGCGCTGCTCGGTCTGCAGCCGGACTTCGAGGTCGTCGCGGCGGTCGCGCGCGGCGACGAGGTCGTCGACGCGGCCCGGGAGCACCGCCCCGACGTGGCGCTGCTCGACATCGAGATGCCGGGGATCGACGGGCTGGCGGCGGCCGCGCTGCTGTCGGAGCAGGTGCCCGACTGCCGCGCCCTGATCCTGACCACGTTCGGTCGCCCGGGGTATTTGAAACGCGCGATGGCGTCCGGCGCTGCCGGGTTCGTGGTCAAGGACTCGCCGCCCGAGCAGTTGGCCAACGCGATCCGTCGTGTGGTCGCCGGCGAGCGGGTCGTCGACCCCGTGCTCGCGGCCGAGACGCTCGCGACGGCCGACTCGCCGCTGACCGGCCGCGAGCGTGACGTGCTCGTCGCGGCCCGGCCGGGCACCACCGTCGCCGAGATCGCGGCCAAGCTGTTCCTGTCAGAGGGCACCGTCCGCAACTACCTGTCCGCCGCGATCGCCAAGACCGATGCCCGCAACCGAGCCGAGGCGGTCCGCAACGCCGAGGCGCGCGGGTGGATCTGATCGCGCGCGGTTCGGCGGTGGCGCCGGCGCAACCCGCCGCGCGCGGCGCGGCGCCGCCGCCGTAGTCTCGACCACCATGGACGAGCGGCGACCGCTGGTCGCACAGTGGCCAGTCGCTCGGATGATGCTGATGGCGACGACCGGGTTCGCCGGCTTCTACGCCACGCTCTCGGCGCTGCCTGCTCAGATCGCCTCCCACGGCAGCTCGACCGCATCCGCCGGGGCGGCGACGACCGTGATGCTCGCCGCGACGGTGGTCTGCCAGCCGCTGGTGCCGGCTCTGCTTCGCCGGCTGTCGACGAGCGCCGTCGTCGCGCTCGGGATGGTGGCGCTGGGGGCGCCGGCGCCGGCGCTGATCTGGGCCGGCTCTGGCGCCGGCCTGTACGCGATCTGCTTGCTGCGCGGCATCGGCTTCGCGATCTTCACGATCGCGGGGACCGTCTCGACCGGCGAGATCGCGCCACCCGGACGGCACGGAGAGCTGGCCGGGCTCTACGGGCTGGCGGCGGCATTTCCGAACATCGCGCTCGTCCCGCTGTCGGTGCTGCTGCTGCACGACGTCGGGTTCTGGCCGGTGGCGGTGATCGCGGCGCTGCCCGTGCCCGGGGCGCTGCTTGCGATCGGCGGCGGGTGGCGGCGTGGCGGGGACGACCGAGGCCGCGCGGGGGACGGACGCCGCGGGGGCGATGGCGGCGGCGCGGGGGACGGGGGCGGGGCGGTCGACGGCGTGGCCGGAGCCGGCGCCGCGCCGGCCCGGCCGCGGTCGGCGGGACGTGGCGCGATCGGGCGTGCGTTGACACCCGCCGCGGTGCTGTGCTCGCTGACGGTCGCCGGTGGCGCGCTCGTCACGATCCTCCCAATCGCGCGGACCGGGTTCGTCGCGACGGCCGGTCTGGCGCTGTTCGGCGCCACGGCCGCGGCGGCACGCTGGCAGGCGGGCGTGCGCGTGCGCCGGCACGGCGTGGGGCGCCTGCTGCCGAGCGCGTGCGTGGTCGCGGCCGCCGGGCTGATGGCGCTCGCGGCGGGCCTGTCCGGTGGCGGCGCGGTTGTCGTGCTGGTCGCGTGCGCGGCGACCGGCGTCGGCTACGGCGCCGCCCAGTCGCTGACGCTCGTGTCCGCGTTCGCCCGGACCGGCCCGCCGGCCCGGGCGACGGCGAGCGCGGTCTGGAACGTCGCATTCGACTCGGGGACGGCGGTCGGGGCGGTACTGATCGGAGCGCTGATCGCCACCTCGCTCGGGATCTGGGGCGCGTTTGCGGTGCTGGCGGCGCTGGTGCTGGCGAGCGTTCCGGTCGCGGTCGCGTCAGGCCGCTCGTAGCCGGTGTCATTCGGCGGCCGGCACGGGCGTGTCATGTCGAAGCCGCCGGCACCGGTTCGTGGACGGATGCGACGCGGATCCGGCCCGGAGAACGTGCCAGATCCTCGGTGACGGAGCCAGATCCTCGGTGACGGACTCAGGGTGCGAGGCCCGGCGTGAAGCAGACGGCGTGGCAGGTGACGCCGTCGCCGACCGCCAGCTCTAGCGTGCCCGCAGTGCTGACCGGATGCCGGATCAGCTCGTAGGCGCCGGGGTGGTCGACATCGATCGTGACGTCGTTGACGACGATCGTGCCGGCGCCGTCCAGCACCGCCCAGACGCCGCCGGCTTCGTAGGGGCCGCTGTAGGGCCCGGGCACATCCTCGGACTGGGCGATCAGCAGCGCGCCGGGCTCGTCCTCGGGGCGGATCGGCGCAAGCGGCTCGGCGTCGATCCCGAGCAGCTCGGCGATCGCGCGCTCGGTCTCCTCGTAGGCGCCCTCCCCGAAGTGGTATTCGAACAGGCGGCCGTCCTGGTTGAACAGATACCGGGCGGGCCAGCCGAGGTTCTCGTACTCGGTGAAGACCTCGAGCGCCGAGTCGACGAGCACCGCGTACTCGATCCCGAGCCGCTCGACGGCGGCGGCGACGTTGTCGGGATCGGCCGACGGGGCGAAGCCGGGGGAGTGGACCCCGATCACGCGCAGCCCCTGATCGCGGTAGCGCGCGTCCCACGCCCGCAGATACGGCAGGGTGCGGATCGAGTTGGGACGGCAGAAGTCCCAGAACTCGATCAGCACCGGGCGGCCGCGCTGCTGGTCCATCCGCAGCTTGGCGACGTTGAGCCAGCGCGCCTGGTGGGGGAACGCGGGCGCTGGGATGTGGTCGACGGGCGCGCGCACGGAGCGCTCGATGGTAGAGCGGCCGGTCCCTCCGGCGAGCGGCGCGGCGAGCGGCGAGATCTGCTCACGGCGCCCCGGACCTGCCGCTACACTGAATGAAGTATTGGAATCCCTACCGTCTTTGAGGTGTTTTCGACGATGAGCCCGTCTGGAGCCGAGGTACTGCGGCAGATCAAGAGCCGGATCCCGGAAGTCGATCCCGCCGATGTGCGCGATCAGCTCGGCAACGGCGCGGTCGTGATCGACGTGCGTGAGGCCGAGGAGTGGTCCACCGGCCACATCCCGGGAGCCAAGCACGTCCCGAAGTCGTTCTTGGAGTCACGGATCGACGGTTCTGCGGCCGACCGCGACCAGCACGTGATCCTGTACTGCCAGTCGGGCAACCGCTCGGCCTGGGCGGCGCGGACGTTGATCGACGACCTCGGGTACTCCAACGTCGAGTCGATGACGGGCGGAATCACCCTGTGGAAGGACCGCGGCTACGACGTCGAGCAGCCGCGGACGCTGAGCGCCGAGCAGCGTGACCGCTACTCACGCCACCTGCTGCTCGCCGAGGTCGGGATCGAGGGCCAGCAGAAGCTGCTGGACGCCAAGGTGCTGCTGCTGGGTGCCGGCGGGCTCGGCTCGCCGACGGCGCTGTACCTGGCCGCCGCGGGCGTCGGCACGCTCGGGATCGTCGATGACGACACCGTCGACCTTTCCAACCTGCAGCGCCAGGTGATCCACAACTCCCAGCGGGTGGGCGTGGCGAAGGTCGACTCAGCAGAGGAGACGATCACCGCGCTGAACCCGGATGTCCAGGTCAACAAGTACCAGGTCAGGCTCGGCCCGGCCAACATCATGGACATCCTGCCCGGCTACGACATCGTCGTCGACGGCCTGGACAACTTCCCGACCCGATACCTGCTCAACGATGCCTCGGTGCGGCTGCAGATCCCGGTCGTATCGGCCGCGATCCTCGGCTTCGAGGGCCAGCTGTCGGTGTTCAAGCCCTACGACGGTCCGTGCTACCGCTGCCTGTTCCCGACGCCGCCGCCGCCGGAGCTGGCGCCGTCGTGCGGCGCCAACGGCGTGCTCGGCGTGCTGCCCGGGACGATGGGCCTGCTGCAGGCGACCGAGGTGATCAAGCTGATCCTCGGCGAGGGCGATCCGGCGATCGGACGGCTGCTGATGTACGACGCGCTGGCGGCGACGCTGTCGGAGGTCAAGATTCGGCGTGACCCGTCGTGCCCGATCTGCTCACGCCACCCCGAGCAGATCGCCGACGAGGAGATGGGCGTGTTCCCCGACTACGAGGCGTTCTGCGCCGGCGCCCACTAGCCTCACCGCCATGGCCACGATCAAGATTCCGCCGGTGCTGCGCCCGTCGGTCGGCGGCGAGCGGGAGATCTCCGCGGACGGCTCGTCCGTCGGCGAGCTCCTGCACTCGCTCGCCGACAGCCACCCGGACACCAAGACCCAGCTGTTCGGCTCCGACGGCGCCCTGAACCGCTACGTCAACGTCTACCTCAACGACGAGGACGTGCGCGTGCTCGACGGCCTCGAGACGGCGGTCGGCTCGTCAGACACGCTGGTGATCCTGCCCGCGATGGCGGGCGGGGCGCGGTAGACGGTTCCGCCCCGAACGACAGCCGCGCCGGGAAGGTGCGGCAGGTGACGGCAACGCGGCAGACGGGCCTGCTGGGAGATAACGATCGGCAGGTGAAAGCAATATCCCAATTCCGGTCGGATCCCGGGCCGTGTTGACGGTTGGGCAGGCGCGTTCAGAGCTCGGCGGTGCCCGCGATCGCCGTGCGAGTGGCGCCCGCCACCCAGATCGCACCGTCGCCGTCGACCGAGATGTGGACGCGCCCGCGGCGACCCAGCGCGGTGCCCTGCGCCGCCGTGTAGGGCGCGGTCGCGCGTCCGCTGCGCAGCAGCCAGTCGGCCAGCGACGCGTTGAGGCTGCCGGTGACGGGATCCTCACGGGTCGTCCCGTCCACCCGGAAGAACGCGCGCACCTCGAACTGCGCGTCGTGGCCGGCGGGGTGGGGACCCGCGACGCCGACGTCCAGCTCGACCGTCCCGGGGGTCAGATCCAGCACGGCCTGGGCGTCTGAGAGCAACACCGCCATCCAACCCGGTCCGTTGTCGACCCACTGGCTGTCGAGGATCTCGGACCGGTCGATCGCCAGCGTCGTGGCGACCCGGCTCACCAGCTCCTCATCGACCGGTCCCGTGCGGAGCAGCGGCGGCGCCGCGAACGCCAGCCCGTCGTCGGTGTGCCGGATTCCGATCAGGCCGGCGGCGCATTCCTGCACGATCGTGTCGCCGCGCGGCCGGCCGCCGCCCTCGAGCCAGGCGTGGCAGGTGCCGAGCGTCGGATGTCCGGCGAACGGCAGCTCGTTGGCCGGCGTGAAGATCCGTACCCGGTAGTCGGCCTCGGCGCTGCGCGGCGGCAGCACGAACGTCGTCTCCGACAGGTTCGTCCAGCTCGCGAGCCGCCGCATCGCGTCCTCGTCGAGGCCGTCGCTGTCGAGCACGACCGCGACCGGATTGCCCATCAGCGCGTCGCCGCCGAACACGTCGACCTGCCTGAACGGACGTTGCACGCCACACAGGGTACGACTCCCGGTGTCCGCCCGAAATTCTTATCGAAGGCGGGAAGGACCGGCCGGCTCCGGCGTCTTGTCATACACGTGGGATCCACTCAAAGGAGCTGAAAGCATGACCAACATCCATCTCTCCGGCCGGCGCCTGCTGGCCGTGGCCGGCGCCGCGGTGCTCGCGATCGCGGCCGTGATCGCCGTGATGGCGATGAGCGCCAACGCCGCGTCGAACACGATCGGCTCAAAGACCGTCAAGGTCGGGTCGACGTCCGAGCCGATCGCCGTTAATTCCAAGGGTGTGTCGGTCTACATGCTGAGTGGCGACTCGGCCACGCACATGCTGTGCGCGAAGGCCAACGGCTGCTTCAGCGTATGGCCGCCCGTGACCGTCCACGGCAAGGCGACGATCGCCTCCGGCGTCAAGGGCAAGCTCGGCACCTTCAACCGTGACGGCTTCACCCAGGTGACGCTCGACGGCCACCCGCTGTACACGTTCGCCGGTGACGGCGGCAAGGCCGGCAAGGCGACGGGCAACGGCATCACGAGCTTCGGCGGGACCTGGCACGTCATCGTCGAGGGCAAGGCGACGGCTGCCAGGGCACCGAGCTCCTCGCCGGGCAGCTCCCAGCCGAGCTCCGGCGGCGGCTGGTAGCACCCCCGGATGACGGCGGCCGGTCCGGCGACCGGTTCGAGAGGGCCCGCGCGGCAGGACCGCGCGGGCCCTTGCGCCGTGTGAAGCTGCGGGTCTCCGGGGATAGACTGCACCGACCATGACTGAGAGCTTGCACAACAAGCCCTGCGGGGGCCGCTACGGCGACATCATCCAGGCGATCGGGCACACCCCACTGGTTGAGCTCAAGCGCCTCAGCCCCAAGCCGGGGGTGCGGATCTGGGCCAAGCTGGAATCCCGTAACCCGACCGGCTCGGTCAAGGACCGCGTCGCCAGGGCGATGATCGAGGACGCCGAGGACAAGGGCCTGATCCGCCCGGGGCAGACGATCCTCGAGCCGACCTCCGGCAACACCGGGATCTCGCTGGCGATGATCTGCGGGTACAAGGGGTACGACGTCAAGGTCGTGATGCCCGAGAACGTCACCCCGGAGCGCACTGAACTGCTGCGGATGTACGGCGCAGAGATCGTCTACTCGGAGGGGTCCAAGGGATCCAACGGCGCCGTCGAGAAGGCGCTCGACATGGCCGAGCACGACGCCGGCTACTACATGCCCTACCAGTACGGCAACCAGGCAAACCCCGACGCCCACTACAACGGGACGGCGCTCGAGATCCTCGAGGAGCTCGACGACGTCGCGGCGTTCGTCGCGGGCCTGGGGACCGGCGGAACACTGATGGGCAACGGCCGCCGGCTGCGCGAGGAGTTCGGCGACAGCTGCAAGATCGTCGCCGCCGAGCCGATGCAGGGCGAGCCCGTCCAGGGGCTCCGCTCGCTCGATGACGGCTTCATCCCGCCGATCATCGACCTCGATCTGCTGGATCGCAAGATCTTCGTCACCAACCACGACGCGATCGTCTGGACGCGCAAGCTGCTTGACGAGGAGCGGCTGTTCGCCGGCGTCTCGTCGGGCGCGATCGCGCGGGTGGCGGTGCGGATCGCGGGCGAGCTGGACGAGGGCAACGTCGTCTTCATCGTCTGCGACGACGGTTGGAAGTACCTCTCCTCGGGGATCTACACGCGTCCCGTCGAGGAGATCGAGCGCCTGGATTCCACCGTCTGGTGGTGAGCGGAGAGGGCGACGGTCCGTCGCGACGAGGGCTGCTGGGTGGCGCCGTGGCCGCGGCCGGCGGCGCCGTGCTCGCCGGCTGCGGCGCATCGTCGGGCTCGGCGAAGACGGCCGCGACGGCGGGCCAGACTCAGACCTCCGGCTCGAACCCGTCATCGCCGCGTGACGTGGCGCTGTTGGCGGCCGCGCTGGAGCTCGAGCGACGGACGGTCGACGCCTACGTCGCCTGCGTGCCGCTGCTGAGTAAGACCAACTCCAAAGCCGCCGCGCTGTGGCTGTCCGAAGAGGTCCAGCACACGGGCGAGCTGATCGCCCTGATCAGGCAGGCCGGCGGCAAGGCGGCGCCGCGCGCCGACAGCTACGAGATCGGCAGCATGCCGCGCAACCAGGCGCAGACACTGGCGTTGCTCGCGAGCTTCGAGCAGCTGCAGGTCTCCTATTACCTGCGGATCATGCCGCAGCTGCGGCTCGCGACGGCGCGCGCCGCGGTCGGCACGATTCTCAACTGCGATGCTCAGCACATCGCGCTGCTGCGCCTCGTGCAGGGGCGGCCCGCGGTCCCGTCGGCGTTCGTGACGTGAGCCCGGCGCAGCGAGCCGCGACGCGGCGGGAGCTGTTGACCTCCGGTGCCGCCGCCGGCGGCGCGCTGCTGGCCGTTCCAGCGGTCGCGGCGGCCGCCTCCGGTGGCGGCACCGCGGCGTCGCGCGGCGCGCGGTCCGCGGACGGGGCGCCCGGCGACGGCGGCCATCTCGCCCGCGTGCTGAGCATGTCCGTGCTGGCGGCCTACGTGTATGAGCAGGTGTTCGCCGAGGGGGTGCTGACCGGGACCCGGCGCCGGGCCGTGAGCTCGTTCGAAGACCAGGAGCGGGCACACGTCGCCGAGCTGCGCCGGGCCGTGCTCGACGCCGGCGCAACGGTCGTCGGCCCGCCGTCGTCGACCGTCGTCGCCAACCGGTATCTCGCCCACCGCCAGATCCCGGGGCGGCTCGGCCAGCTGCAGAGCCCCGAGGACGCGCTCGACCTGCTGATCGACGTCGAGCGCTCGTCGATCGGCTCCTGCTACGTGGCGTTGCTGCGCCTGACCGGGCCCGAGACGATCCTGCTGGTGGCGCGGATCATGGCCAACGACTCCCAGCACGAGGCGCTGGTCACGTTGCAGCGCCACGCGCTGAAGCTGGCCGCGGCAGCGCCGTACGCGCTCGTGTCCGGCTCGCACTGAAAGACGCTCGGATGCCGCTGATAGCCTCGATCGCGATGCGGATCACGCGTGAGATGTACGACCAGATCGTCGCGCACGCGCAGGCCGACGCCCCCGATGAATGTTGCGGGATCGTGTCGGCCGACGGCGATCGGGCGGCGCACGTGTACCGGACGACGAACGCCGAGGCGAGCCCGCTGCGGTTCGTGATCGACCCGCTCGAGCTCTACCGGGTCCACACCGAGATCGACGACGCCGGGCTCGAGCTTGGGGCGATCTACCACTCGCACACGCGCTCGGAGCCGTACCCGTCGCAGACCGACATCAACTTCGCCAGGGGCTGGCCGGGGGTTCTGTGGATCATCGTCGGCGTGGGCGAGGATCTGCCCAAGGTCAGGACCTTCGCGATCGCCGGCGGCGAGGTCTCCGAGACCGATCTCGAAGTGGTGTGACGTGAGCGGGCGGGGGCCGGTCAGACGCCCTCCGGCCGCGCAGCTCGTGTGCCCGGGCTGTGACGCGACGGCCGTCGCCGACGCGCGCTTCTGTCCCGAGTGCGGCCTGCCGCTCGTCTACGGCGAGGCGGGCGTATCCGCCGCCGACTACGAGCCCGCCTCCGAGTCCCATCGCCGGGCGCGGTTGATCAAGCCGCAGCTGGCGGAGGGTCGGCTGACGAAGGTCGCCTGGGCCAATAACCAGCCGGAGGGCGAGTTCATCCAGTCGCTGCTGCTGGAGGAGGGGGTGCCGAGCCTGCTGCGGCGTACGGCCGGGTTCGACGTGCCGGACATGCTCGCGGCCGGTCCGCGGGACGTGATGGTGCCCGCCTCGGGCGTCGACGTCGCGCGCGAGACGCTCCTGGCCGCGGCCGTGATCGACACGCGCCCCGGGGCGCGGCCGGTCGTGTCTCCGTTGCGGCTGCTGGCCGGTCTGCTGGCGGCGCTCGCGGTCGGGGTGGCGGTGCTGACGATCGTGTACCTGCTGGCGCGCTGAACGGCGCCCCAGCCGGGTCGGGCTGAGCGCTCAGCTTGCGGCGGCGACGTCGGTCAGGTGTGCGCGCCAGCGTTGCTCGAGTGCCTTGATGCTGCCGCCGCCGAACGCCTCAGCGAGCGCCGCCCGGCCGCCCGTCCGTGGCAGGCGCTGACACAGCCGCGCGACCGCCGGCTCGCCGCGCTGGATCGCGAGCAGCTCGAGCACGGTGCCTCCGAGCAGCGGTGCGTCCCGCGGGCCGGGCGGAAAGCTGATCCCGCGCATTCCCGACCCCTCGCGCAACCGCCGCGCGATCGCCGGCCGCGCGTGCGCGGTCTGGCCGCCGTACCACCTCGCCGCGCCCTCCACCAGCCACGCCCAGCGCAGCTCGCGGCGCATCCGGATCAGTCCCATCACGCGATACAGATCGGGGTTGGCCTGGCAGATCACCAGCCGCGAGTACAGGCAGGCGCCGGTCAGCGCGAGCATCTCACGTGAACCGGGGACATTCGACGCGCGGGCGCGCAGGACCGACGGCGCGAGCATGTGCAGCTCCTCGCGGCCGGCCCAGCCGGCGATATAGCGGCGTGCGGCGGGCGCGGTCGTCAGCCACACCACCGGCACCAGCGGGTGCGCCATCGCGAGCCCCGCCGGGCCGCCGTGCAGCACGACCGTGATCTCACCCGGCGCGCCTGGGAATGTCGGGCGCAGCCGTGTCCGGGCGCGCTCGAGCGACAGCAGCACCTGATGCGCGTCGTCGGCGTGGGCGGCGTCGTGCCGCGCACGGAACGACGCCGAGACAGATTCCGTCCAGGTCAGCTCGAACCCACCTTTGCGGAAGCCGTGCGGATCTCAGAACAGCCAGCCCGCACGGCGACCGCGCGCTCGAGGCTCAGACGAGCAGCGCCTGTCGGCCGGAGGCGATCGATGCGATCTCCTCGCGAGCGCGCCCGAACTCCTCGTCGGACAGCACCGGGGTGCCCTCGAACGGAAGGTCGCGCGTGAGCTCCAGCCACGAGCGACAGCCCGCGTACTCGTCACGGACCTTGACCGTCACCGGGCGTGGGATCCGGTAGGTGCGCAGCAGGATCACATGCAGCGGGTGGCGGCGCTTCCAGGCCAGGCGCTTCTCGGCGTAGTCGGTCGTCCAGACGTAGAACGGCGACAGCGCGTCGAGCGCGCGGCGGTCGGTGATCGTGAAGTGATCGGCGACCTCGGCCCATGCCCGGATCCGGACGCGGTCGGGCTGGCTGAGCTCGTCGCCGCGGTGGAGCGCCTGCGGGTGCGGCTCGCCATCGGACCAGACGCCCTCCTCCAACGCGCGTGACAGCTCCGGGCGGTGCGACTCACGGACCAAGTCGGTGCGCTGGTGATCGAACGTGGGGTACAGGAAGAAACGCTGATAGTTCAGCTTGAAGTGCTTCTCGGGCTCACGGATGCCGCCCTTGCGGAGCGTCAGCAACTGCTCGCCCTCGGCAAGGGCCCGCACGGTGACGGCCCATTCTTTGAAAGCAATCGGCATAGGAGATAAACAGGGGGGAAGACGGGCTTGGGCGGAAAAATGGCCCCGAGGGGCGCTTGCATCTGACTGCCAGTGGCGGCGCCGCCGGAACCCTGCGGGATTGTAGGCGAGATGTTGCGAATCGCAAAATTCCCCTGCAAATTACCGACGATTATCCCTATGTACAGACCCGAAGCTACAAAGGCGTAGCGCTCGGTGGCGGCTACAAGCGGATGCCGGCGGCGCCCTCGAGCGGCTCCACGATCGCCGAAAAGTCGTCGTCGGCGTGGCCCATCCCCATCCCCGCATTGAGCAGCTCCCGCGCGAACGCGGCGCTCGGGAACCCGACCCCGAGCCGCTGGCCCTCCTCCAGGCACAGCCGTACGTCCTTGAGCATGTGCTCGAGCTTGAACAACGTTGAGTAGTCGTGCGCGCGCATCGGCCCGGCTTTGAGGTCGAGCATCGTCGAGCCTCCCGCGCCCGCTGCCATCACCTCCACGAGCGCGTCCAGATCGACGCCGGCGCGCTTGCCGACGATCAGCGCCTGCGCCAGCGTGGCCGCGTTGACCGCAGCGGTCGCGTTGTTGATCAGCTTGACCATCTGGCCCTGGCCGAGCGGGCCCGCGTGGACGATCAGCTCGCCCATCGCGCTCAACGCCGGCTCGATCGCGGCGAACTGCTCGTCGCTTGCGCCGACCATGAACGTCAGCGTCCCGTCCTGTGCCTTCGGGGATGAGCCGGTCACCGGGGCGTCGACCATCGACAGTCCGCGGTCTGACAGCTCGGCGGCGATCTGCAGCGTCGCCGCCGGACCGATCGTCGAGCAGTCGACCACGATCGCGCCGGACTGAGCGCCGGCGGCGGCGCCGTCGTCCGACAACAGGACCGAGCGGACCTGGTCGCCGTCGACGACCATCGTGAACACCAGCTCACAGCCGTCGGCGGCCTGCGCGGGAGTCGGCATTGCGGTCGCGCCGTGCTCTGCGGCGAACCGCTCGGCGGTTGACGCGGTCCGGTTCCAGACCGTCAGCTCGTGGCCGGCGGCGGCGAGGTTGGCGGCCATCCGGGATCCCATGATCCCGAGGCCGAGGAAGGCGATTCGTTGGCTCATCACGCGATCATCGCGCGTCGGCGCGGTCGCCGCCGCGCGGGCTGCCGTAGCCGCCGCCGCCCGGCGTCTCGATCCGCAGCCGCCCGCCCCGCGGGAGCGTGCCGATCGACTTGGGCTCGAGCTCGGTCCCGTCGAGCAGGTTGCGCCCGGGCGCGCCGTCGTGGCCGCCGGCGGCGCCCGGCGGCGCGTGCCGGCGGCGCTCGGTGATCAGCGAGTAGCGGAGGTCGGCGAGCGCCTCGATCTCACGGATCACGCCGTCGCCGCCGCGGTGCTCGCCGTCGCCGCCGGAGCCGCGCCGCACCGCGTAGCGCACGACCCGCAGCGGGAACTCCAGCTCGAGCGCTTCGACGGGCGTGTTGAGCGTGTTGGACATCGCGACGTGGACGGCGCTCGGCCCGTCGGCGTCCGCGCATGCGCCCTGCCCGCCGCCGATCGTCTCGTAGTAGACCGTGTGCTCGTCGCCGAGCGTGACGTTGTTCATCGTCCCCTGCCCGAGCGCGCGGCCGAATGCCGCCAGCACGACGTCGGCGACGCGCGACGACGTCTCGACGTTGCCGCCGACGACCGCGGGGGCGTCGTCGAAGTCCTCGCCGGCGGCGCGCGCGTTCAGCAGCGAGCCTTCGGGCGCGATCACGGTCACCGGGCGATACGCGCCGGCGTTGGGCGGGATGTCGGGGTCGGTCAGCACCCGCAGCGCGAAGTAGCAGGCCGACCGGGTAACCGCCACGGGGCAGTTGAGGTTGCCCGCGCTGCGGCCGGCCGAGCCGGTGAAGTCAAGCGTCAGCCGATCGCCTGAGACCGTCGCGGTCAGCTCGATCGGCAGGTCGCCCTCGCGCGCTTCGAGCACGTCGGAGGCGGTCCTGACGCCGTCGTCCATCTCCCGCAGGCACGCCCGGGTCCGGCGCTCGGCGTAGTCGAGCACCTCGGCGAACGCCTCGCGCAGCGCGCCGGTCCCGATCCGCTCCTGCAGCTCGAGCAGCCGCCGGACGCCGGCGCGGCCGGCCGCCAGCTGCGCGCGGAGGTCGGCGCGACGCTGCTCGGGCCGGCGCATCCGCTCAGACAGCTCGGCGATCGCGTCGTCGTCGAGCACGCGAGGCTCGATCACGACGCCCTCGTCGGCCAGCCGCGTCGAGTCGGCCGGCATCGAGCCCGGGGTCGGGCCGCCGACGTCGGCGTGATGGGCGCGGTTGGCCACGAACGCGATCGGGCGGGCGCGGCGATCGTCGTCGTCGGGTACGAACACCGGCGTGATCACGGTGATGTCAGGCAGATGGGTGCCGCCCCGGTAGGGGTTGTTGAGCACCCATGAGCGTCCGGGCGCGTGGGGCTGCCCGAGCACCGCGGCGACCGATGCCGGCATCGCGCCGAGGTGCACGGGGATGTGCTCGGCCTGCATCACCATCTCGCCGTCGGCGTCGAACAGGGCCGTCGAAGCGTCGCGGCGCTCCTTGATGTTGGCCGAGTGCGCCGAGCGGATCAGCACCGCGCCCATCTCCTCGCAGATCGCGCGCAGGGCGCCGTTCACGACCTGCAGCTCAACCGGATCCATGGCGCTCGGATCGGATGCGGATCGTGCCGGTGTCGTCGACTTCGCCGGCCCAGCCGGGCGGTATCAGCAGCGTCGACTCGGCCAGCTCGACGACCGCCGGCCCGGCCAGCTCGGCTCCCGGCGGCGGCGCGCCGCGCAGCACCCGCAGCGCGATCTGCACTCCGTCAAGCGTTGCGGCCCGCGTCCGCCGCTCGTCGTCGGGGCGGTCGTCGTCGTCGCCGCCGGCGGCGAGCTCGACGTCGGCGCCCGGGACCTCCGCCGACACGCGCAGCGTCACGAGCTCGAGCTCCTGGCCGGCGTCGTGGTAGCCGTAGCGCTCGTCGTGCAGCGCTTCGAAGGACTCGCGCAGTCGCTTCGGCTCGGCGTGCAGCTCGCCCGCGATCGGCAGCTCGAACGCCTGCCCGCGGTAGCGCAGCTCGAACGTGGCGCTGAGCCGCACGTCCTCGCCACCGGCGCCGAGCTGCTCGCGCGCCTGCTCGGCCAGCTCGTCGGCGGCGTGCGCGATCGCGTCGGCGGTCAGCGCGTCGCCGGCGATCAGGACGCTGCGCTGGACATCACGCCGGCGGGGGGAGACGACCAGTCCGAGCGCCGCCAGCACCCCCGACGCGCGCGGGCAGACGATCTCCGTGATCCCGAGCTCGGAGGCGATCGCGGCCGCATGCAGGCCACCGGCCCCGCCGAAGCACAGCAGCGCGTAGCGGCGTGGGTCGATCCCGCGCTCCACGGTTACGACCCGCAGCGCCCGCAGCATCTCGGCGTTGGCGACGCGGACGATCCCCTCGGCGCACGCGGACTCCGACAGCCCGAGCTCGTCCGCCAGCGCCGCGACTGCCTGCCGCGCGGCCTCGAAGTCAAGCTCCACGCCGCCGGCCAGCGGCGCGTCGGGCGACAGGTACCCGAGCACGAGGTTCGCGTCGGTGACGGTCGGCTCGGTGCCACCGCGCCCGTAGCAGGCGGGCCCTGGATCGGCGCCGGCCGAGCGCGGGCCGACGCGCATCGCGCCGCCGGGATCACGCCATGCGATCGACCCTCCTCCGGCGCCGACCGTATGGACCGCGACCATCGGCAGCGCCAGCGGCCGCCCGGCGATCGTCGAGGAGCTCTGCTCCTGGACCGCGCCGTCGTCGACCACGCAGACGTCGCACGAGGTGCCGCCCATGTCGAAGCACAGCGCGTCACGGGCGCCCGCGGCCCGCGCCACGTAGGCCGCCCCCGCGGCGCCGCCGGCGGGTCCGGACAGCACCGTCCACGAGGCGTGCCCGGCTGCCGTGGGCAGGTCGATCAGGCCGCCGTTGGACTGCATGATCGCCGGCTCCGGCAGACCCAGCTCGTCGCAGCGCTCGAGCAGCCGCCGCAGGTACCCGGCCAGCAGCGGTGACAGCGCCGCGTCGACCTCGGTGGTGGCGGCGCGCTCGTACTCACGAAAGGTGCCGACGACCTCGTGCGACAACGACACGTGGACGTCAGGCAGCGCCGCGGTGATCGCGTCGCCGACACGGCGCTCGTGCGCCGGATGGCGATAGGCGTGCAGCAGCGTGACCGCGACCGCCTCGGGCTCGGCGTCGCGCAGCGCCGTGATCAGCTCGTCGAGCGCCTCGTCGGTCAGCTCCAGCAGCGGCCCATCGCTGGTCATCCGCTCGGCGACGGCGAATCGCAGCTCGGGCGGGGACAGCGGCGCGGGCCCGGCGGCGCACAGCCGGTAGAGCTCGGGCCGGGCCTGGCGGCCGAGCTCGATCAGGTCGGTGAAGCCGTCGGTCGCGACGAACGCCGTACGGGCGCCGTCGCCTTCCAGCAGCGCGTTGGTGGCGACCGTCATCCCGTGCGAGAACTCCCGGACGGCGTCAGCGCGCGCCCCCGCCGCGCGCAGCGCCGCCCGCACCGCCGCCTCGACGCCAATCGACTGGTCATCGGGCGTCGTCGGCGCCTTCGCGGTCACGAGCCGGCCGTCGTCGAACGCCAGCACGGCGTCTGAGAAGGTGCCGCCGACGTCGACCCCGAGGAGCATCGACGCCGGACCCTACCGGCACGCGGCGGGGTGCAGCTGCACGAATAACGGGGCGCGTCAGCGCCCATCAAAACGAGCCGTTCTACGCGGCGATCCCGAAGCCGAGCTCGACCTCTTCGGTCTCGGCCAGGTGCTGGTGCGAGGGGCAGTAGCCGTTGTGTGGCAGCGGGACGCGCTGGCAGGGAGTGCCCTTGCGGGTGCTGGCGCGGCACTGCAGCGGGTTGCCGGCGAGGTCGTAACCGCTCTGGGGCTGATTGCGCATGAACTCGTCGGCGTATTGCAGGTAACGCTCGACGACGTGCAGCACCCGCAGTTGCGCGTTCATCGGGAAATAGACCCGGATGTCCTTGAACAACGTGCGCGCGGGCCGGGCGAAGTAATGCCGGTCGGTGGCCATGCGCTCGATCGTCGCCTCGACCATGCGCAGCACGCGCTCGTGATTGCCGTGGGGATTGGCGGCGTGCTCGGACTCGATGATGTCGTTGGCGATCTCCCGGTAGATCGCGCGGCTGAACCTGTACATGGGTTCTCTCCAGTCGTCGCGGGCGAGGAGGGCGCGGGGACGGACCGAACGCCGGCCCCATGCCGTTCGAGCATGAGTATCCAGCCGGCGTGTGAAGAACGGGCGGATCGGCCTATTAACTGCGTGTTAAGTGCTCAACGCAACGATCCGGCTCATCGCCACATCTCGATGACCGGGTCGTCGCCGCCGGTGAGCGTCACGTGGCGGTGGTCCATCGCCGGATCAAGGGCCGGGAAGTCGGTCCGTTGGTGGGCGCCGCGGCTCTCCTCTCGCGCCAGCGCCGCCCTGGCGATCAGCCGGACCAGCGGGTGTTCGTCGTCGAGCAGGGTGCGCAGCCCGTCGGCGTCGCGCTCCAGCCCCGCTTGACTCCAGAGCGCGGCGCGTGACGCCGGCGACAGCGCCGGCTTCGGCAGCGGCGCGCCGTCGGCGACCGGTCCCGGCCGGCCGGTCTTCCTCGCATCGTGCAGCGCGGCGGCCGCCGCGCGGGCGCCGAACACGAAGCACTCGCTGAGCGAGTTGGACGCCAGCCGGTTGGCGCCGTGCAGGCCCGTGCAGGAGCACTCGCCGACCGCGTACAGGCCTGCGACCGAGGCACGGCCGTGCAGGTCGGTCGCGATCCCGCCCATCATGTAGTGGGCTGCGGGCGCGACCGGGATCAGCTCGTGCTCGGGGTCGATCCCGGCGCGTTTGAGCGCGCCGACGACGTTCGGGAACAGGGCCGGGTCGACGTGGCGCATATCGAGTCCGACCGAGGGGCGGCCGCTTGCGTCGATCCGCTGCTGCACGGCGCGGGCAACCTCATCACGCGGCGCGAGCTCGTCGACGAAGCGCCGGCCGTGATCGTCGAGCAGGTGGGCGCCCTCGCCGCGCACGGCCTCGGTTACGAGAAAGCCGTCGGCGCCGTTGTCGCCGACGACCGCGGTCGGGTGAAACTGCATCAGCTCGAGGTCGGCCAGCCGCGCGCCCGCGTCGTGGGCGAGCACCAGGCCGCCTCCGATCGCGCCCGCCGGGTTGGTCGTGCGAGCCCACATCGCGGCGGCGCCGCCGGTCGCGACGACGACCGCGCAGGCGTCGATCACGCCGCCGTCGTCGAGCTTGAGCGCCGCCACCCGCCCGTCTGCATCGGTCAAGATCCGCACCACGCTGCGCCGCTCGATCACCTCGATCTGTGGATGCTGCGCGGCGACCGCCGACAGCTGGCGGATGATCCGCCGGCCCGTCGCCGCGCCGCCCGCGTGGACGATCCGCCGCTGCGAGTGCCCGCCCTCGAGCCCCAGCGAGAGCTCGCCGGAGCGGTCGACGTCGAAGCTGACCCCGAGCCCGATCAGGTCCTGGACCGCGCCGGGGGCCTCCTGCACGAGCACGCGCGCAGCGGACTCGCGGACCGCGCCGCGCCCCGCCGTGATCGTGTCCTTGAGATGCAGGTCGGCGCTGTCGCCGGCGGCGAGCGCGGCCGCGAGCCCACCCTGGGCCCAGTAGCTGGACGCCCCCGCCAGCGGCGCCGCGGAGACGAGCGTGACGGCCGCCCCGGCGCGTGCCACGCACAGCGCCGTGTACAGACCGGCGGCGCCGGCACCGATGACTGCTACCTCGGCGGGTTTGCGGTCCACGGTGCAGGTACGGTACTCGGCCATGGCGGCCGCCCCGGTCCTGTTGATGCACGAATCGTCGCTGGAGCACGACACCGGTGGCCATCCGGAGCGCGCGGAGCGGATCGTCGCGATCACGGCGGAGCTGGGCGCCTATGACTGGGCCGGGTACGAGCTTGTGCCATCGCCGCCGGCTCCCGATCAGGCGCTGGCCGCGGTCCATAGCGAGGCACACGTGCAGCGGATCCGTCGCCTGGCGGAAGGCGGCGGTGGCTGGATCGACGCCGACACGGTGATGTCGGCGGGATCGTTCGTCGCCGCCCAGCACGCCGCCGGCGGGGCGATCGAGCTCGTCGACCGGTTGCTGCGCGGGGACGCTCCGACCGGGTTCAGCGTCCATCGCCCACCCGGCCATCACGCCACCGCGGAGCGCGCGATGGGCTTCTGCCTGTTCAACAACGTGGCGGTCGCGGCGCGCTGGGCGCTTGACCACCACGGGTTGGAGCGGGTGATGATCGTCGACTTCGACGTCCACCACGGCAACGGCACCAACGACATCTTCAGCGCCGACCCGCGGGTCCTGTTCGTGTCGGTGCACGAGTCGCCGCTGTATCCGGGCACCGGCCCGGCGACCGACGTCGGCAATGGCCCCGGCGAGGGGTTCAACATCAACCTGCCGGTCGCTTCCGGATCCGGGGACGACACGTTCGTCGGCATGATCGACGCGATCGCGGTGCCGCTGGTCCTCTCGTTTGCGCCGCAGCTGCTGCTGATCTCGGCCGGGTTCGACGCCCACTACGACGACCCGCTGGCCACCTGCACGGTCACCGAGGACGGGTTCGCGGCGATGTGCGGGCTGCTGCGTGACGCGGCCGCGTCGCTGGCGGTGCCGGTCGCCGGGGTGCTCGAGGGCGGCTACGGGCTGGACGGGCTGGCGCGATCGCTGCGGGCGTCGATGGAGGCGCTGGCGGCCCCGGCGGGCTCGGCCGTTGTGGGCGCCGGCGGGGCGTGGGGCGCCGGCGGGGCGTGGGGCGCCGGCGGGGCCTGGACGCCGGTCGTGCGCGGGGCGCGCGCGCGGGTCGCCAAGCGCTGGCCCGCGCTCGCCGACAGCTGACCCGTTCCGCAACTTTGCCAATTTCGTCCAGACGTGTTGAACGCGATTGGCGAAGTTCGCCGCCGGCGGGTCACCAGCCGCGGCGGTCCAGCAGCTCCGTCCAGGCCTCGAGCACCTTCTGCGCGCACGCGTCGCTCGAATACGGCTCGGCGTGGGCGCGGCCGTCGCGGAGGCGCGGGTCCTCCACTGTCAGGTGCTGTTGGAGCGCCGCGCGCCAGGTGGCGTCGTCGAACGGCGCGCACAGTGCTCCGTCGACGCCGTGCAGCGCCTCGGGCGCGACGCCGACCGGGGTCGAGAGGATCGGCACGTCGCATGCCAGCGCCTCGAGCGCTGCGAGGCCGAACGACTCACGGTCGGACGTGACCAGGACCGCGTCCGCGGCGTTGATCCAGACGGGCACATCGCTGGGTTCGACGTCGCCGAGCGTCAGCAACGTGGGCGCGTCGTCGAAGCCGTCGACCAGTCGCCGGGCCCGATCGAAGCGCTTCTCGGGCCGCGACGGGTCGGCGCTGAACAGCACGTAGCGACCGTCGGGCTCGAGCTTGAGCCGGGCGCGCGCGTCACGCCGGTCGATCCGCTCAAAGCGCTGCAGGTCGACGCCGCACGGCAGGACCTGGACATGCTTGGGAGACCGCGCCCAGCGCGGGATCCGGCGCGCCAGCGCTTGGGAGGTGACCCCGACGACGTCCGAGGAGCGCAGCCCGGCCAGCGTGATCGCCCGTGACCGGGGGTGCTCGAGGTCAGTCCCATGCAACGTGACCACGCGTCCGCGCGCCGGGACCGCCCGCGCCGGCCACGCCGACAGACCGAAGTGGGCGTGGACGATGTCGAAGCGCTCGCCTCGAAACCGCCGTCCGAGCTCACGTGAGGCACGCGTGTAGGCGCCGTAGCCGCCTGGCTCGAACGCGAACACGTCGAGCTTGACCTCGCCCGTGCGCTGCAGCGCGGTGACCTGATCGCGCACGAAGCTGCCGAGCGCCGGGCGCTCCGGTGAGGGGTACATGTTGGTGACGACCAGCGCGCGCATCGGCGCCGCTCAGTATGCGACGGCGCGCGCAGGCTTGGCATTGAGCTTCCGGGGGGCGGAAGCTCAGGCGCCAACCTTTCCGGCGGTCAGTGGTGCCGGCCGGCCGGGTGACAGCTGGGAAGGAAGTTCGGCGGCGCCTGCGTCGAATAGGCGTCCAGAGTGACGCGGATTCTTGTGGTGCGGATCCGATTGCCGCCCGCGCTCCACCAGGTCAGCTGCGCGGAAGCGGGCACGAAGTCGAGGAGCGAGACCACCCGGCAATGGCGCTGGCGGAAGATGCCGCCTTTGTGCGGGAGCGTCCGCGATGTCCGATCGAACGCGGCGGGCGTCACGCCGCGCAGCGTGATCAGCGCCACGTTGTCGTGGACTAGGCCCGATGCGGCCGCGATCGTCACCCTCGAGCGGCCGTCGGCGTGGGCCAGCTGGAACCGCGACAGCTGCACGCGTGCGACCCCGTCGGGGACGACGAACACGGCACGGTTGACCGCGCCCGTCACGTATTCGACGTCGTTGATCCCCCGGCGAGCGATCGCCGTTGGCGACACCGGGTCGTCGATCTCGAACTCAGCATTCCAAAGGCCGGTCCCCTTTGGCCAGTGCACCGTCATTGCGAGGCCGGTCGTGTGGCCGTCCGTGGCGGGCAGGAGCGCCACGGTGTATCCGCCGGTGCGAACGATGCGCACCAGGGATCGATCCACGACTGGTGGGGTCCCAGAGTCCCGCGGGCCGGTGAGGGACAGCGAGTGCTGGTAATAGCCGGACGGGCGCGCCGGCGCGTGGCCGCGCCGCAGTACGCCGAGCTCGCTGAGCAGCTGTGTGCGGGTCGCCGCGACGCCCCCACCGTGGCCGCTGCCGATTGCGCGGCCGCGCTGGCCGCCGGGGGTGGAGGAGCGGTCGGCGCCGGCATGCCCGAGTGTCAGCAGGGCGACGGCGACGACCGCGATCACGACCAGGACCGACGTGGCTGCCGCGATCGGCGTGCGCGCGCGTCGCCACTCGCGTCGAGTAGCGCCGGAACGCCCCGAGACTCGTGGGCTGCGGGCGCGGTCGGTCGCCGCCTCCAGCAACTGCTCGCGAAACTCGGACAACAGGGTCATGGCGACTCATTCAGGCTGCGGCGCAGCGACCGCAGGCCGCGGCTGACGCGTTGACGGATGACCAGCGGCGAGGTCTGGAGCGTGCGGGCGATCTCCTCGTAGGGGCGTTCGTCGAGGACCCGGGATCGGACCGCCTCACGCTGGTCGGCCGGCAGGCGCGCCAACAGCTCGATCGCCCAGCCCGACTGCGACACGATCGACTCGATCCGGTCAAGCGACTCGGTGTCGTACTGGACCGCGTCGCGGATGCCGACCCGGCGGCGGGCGCGGGCTTCGACCCGCCCCCGCCGGAGGCTGTCGGTCAGCTTGCTCTGCGCAATCGTGAACAGCCACGAGGCAGCCGAGTCCCGATCCGGCCGATACCGCGAGGCTGACGCCAGCGCCGCGGCGAACGCCTCGCTGGCGAGATCGACGGAGACCTCGATGTCGTGCGTGCGGTTCAGTAGGTAGCCGATCACCGCGGTCTCGTAACGGTCGTAGAACGCCGCGAACGCGTCCGGCTCGGCTGCCGTTGCCGCCAGCAACTCGGCGTCTGATGCCTGTGGCCAGTGCACCTCACTCATAACGGCCCACGGCCCGATCGTGTGACCGCGCGCCGCGGCCACCACGACCGATGATGCGCGCCGAGCGTGCCGTGGCCGAGCTCCGGCGTGCGAGCTTGGGAGATCGCTTTCACGTGCCGCAAGCGATCTCCCAACCTACTTGGTCTCGTGCCGGGTCCAGTGGTCGGTACGCCTGGATCGCCGGGCGCTCTGCCACCATGACGTCGATGAGCGCTGAGCTTCCCGTGGCCGTGTTCGACTCAGGCGTCGGCGGCCTCACCGTTCTGCATGAGCTGCTTGTGTCGCTGCCCGGCGAGGACTACGTCTACCTGGGCGACACGGCGCGCTTCCCCTACGGCGAGCGCTCGCAGGCGGAGTTGCGTGCGTTCGCGACCGAGATCGCGCAGCACCTGCTCGAACAGGGGTCCAAGCTGTTGGTCGTCGCGTGCAACGCCGCCAGCTCGGCGGCGCTGGACACGCTCGAGCGCCATCTTGAGCAGATCGGCGCTGACGTCGACGTGATCGGCGTCGTCGCCCCCGCCACGCAGCTGGCGGTGGCCGGCAGCCGGAGCGGGCGGATCGGCCTCCTCGCCACCCCGGCGACGGTCTCCAGCGGCGCCTACGAGCGAGCGGTGCGGGCGTCTGACCGGCACGTCCACGTCGAGGCGGTTGCATGCCCGGACCTGGCGCCGATCATCCAGGGCGGCTTCCCGTTCGATCAGCAGGTCGTCGACACCGTCCGCGCCTACTGCGCGCCGTTGCGCGCCGCCGAGGTCGACACGGTGATCCTCGGCTGCACCCACTATCCGCTGGTCGCGCCGATGTTGCAGCGGATGCTCGGCCGTGGCGTGACGCTCGTGACCTCGGGGACTGGCGTGGTGCGCAGCGTCGAGCGGGCGCTGACCGCGCGCGGGCTGCTGAACCCGCGCGCCGGCGAGGGGTCCTACCGCTTTCAGTGCACCGGCGACGTCGCCGCGTTCGCGCAGCTCGG
>Ga0302325_10005671_pt1 | contig 28298 bp, 31 predicted proteins | sample Palsa_T0_2_FD_201948 | JGI IMG/M metagenome (GOLD analysis project Ga0302325, IMG submission 201948) | Peat permafrost microbial communities from Stordalen Mire near Abisko, Sweden - Palsa_T0_2 | ecosystem: Environmental > Terrestrial > Soil > Palsa > Peat permafrost | place: Sweden: Abisko...
GGTAGTGTGAAATGTGGAGCCGGCGCCAAAGATTGGATTGGGCGGCGACTTTAGGGTGGTTTGCGGGTCTAACTTAGTTGTGGATTCACGGTTTATGAGCCGTTCGTGATGGAATTTTGAACCAACTGCCACAGGCATAAGGAGATTTCTGCTATGCGTGGACGGAATTTTGCAGCTTTGACGATTGCTTCCCTGGCTTTTGGCGCGGCGGCTGTGGCGCAGCAGCCGGCTCAGCCAAGCGCTTACCAAGGGGTTTCGCAGCCGCCGAACGACCCGATTACGACATCGCCGGATGCTCCGCCTGCTCCTCCGGCTAAGCCTGCGGCGGGGGTGTTGGCCGCGCCTGCTCCGGTGCAGCAGCAGCCGATGCCGAGTTCGCCTGGACCGGTGAGCAATTATGTGCCACAGGATGGCTCGCAGCAGGCGCTTGCTGCGCGGCCTGAAGTTGCCGATCCGGATGGGGATATTGTGCATCCCCTGCCACCCCGGCCGGGTGAGTTGATGGAAGGGGTTACGATTCGCGTGCGGCTGACGGAGCGGCTTTCTTCGACGGAGAGCGAAAAGGGCGAGCCGTTTCATGGGCAGGTGGCTTCGGATGTGCTGCAGGAAGGCAAGGTGCTGATTCCGGCTGGGTCGGCGATCGAGGGCCGGGTGAGCGCGGTGACCAGCGGGCATCTGGGTGGGCATGGGAGCCTTCGGCTGAAACCTGAGGCGGTGATTTTGCCGGATGGGACGCGCTTCCAGTTGCATGCGGAGACCACGGGCGCTCCGGGATCGAAGGCGCGGATCGGTTCGGAGGGGACTATCAATCCTGGATCGCGGGCGAAGAAAGATGGCATTGAATACGGCGCTGTGGTTGGTACGGGCGCGGTGGCGGGCGCAGTGATTGGCGGGCCGGTGGGTGCGCTGACCGGCAGCCTGATCGGAGCAGGCGTGGTGACGACGCACCTGATGGTGGATCATCCGCAGGCTACGCTGGAGCCGGGGTCGGTTTTGCTGTTTACTCTCACGGAGCCGATGAACCTGATGCCGGCTTCAAACTAGTTGGTTTGCGGTGCGATTGTGGCCGGCGGGGGAATTTTCCTGCCGGCCTTTTTCTTGCTTGTCAGCGCTTGGTAGACTTTAGAGAAGGCCCGATCAAGCCCAGAAGCTTTCCCTCAGGGGCTAAAGCCCGCCAATTTTGATCGACTTGCCGGCACGGCTAAAGCCGTGCCCTTTCAAAACTTCATCCGAGGTTCCTTACTGCGACTTCATCCGAGGTTCCTGAGCTTTATGGACACATCTTCCCTTTCTTACAAGCAAGAGTTGCTTTCGTTGCTGGCCCGGATCAGCTTTCGTCTGGGGCAGTTCACGCTCTCTTCTGGCGGGACGAGCGACTACTACATCGATTGCCGGACGACTACACTTCATGCCGAGGGTGGGCGGCTTACGGGCCATGCCGTGCTGGAGTTGCTGGAAGAGCGCGGCATTGACGCCGACGCCGTGGGCGGGCTGACGATGGGCGCGGACCCGATTGTTTCGAATGTGGCTACGGCCAGCGCTTGGCGTGCGATTGAGAGGCCGGGGATGCCGCTGATTCAGGGGTTTCTGGTGCGCAAGGCGGAAAAGGCGCATGGGACTGGGCGGCGGATCGAGGGTTTTTGCAGGGAGGGCGCGCGGGTGGTGATTGTGGACGATGTTTGCACGACCGGCGCTTCTACGATCAACGCCATTCAGGCGGCGCGGGATGCTGGGATGGTTGTGGCTGCCGTGGTTTGCCTGGTGGAGCGGCAGGAGGCGCACGGGCGGCCTGCTGTGGAGGCTGCCGCGGAGGGTGCTCCGTTCTTTGCGCTATTTACGGCTGTGGATGTTCGGGCGGAGCATGTCAGGCAGGGACCAGGGAATAGGGAATAGGGAATAGGGACCAGAAAAGCAGATTCCCTTCGGGAATGACAGAAAGGAAGACAAAAACAGGGACAAGCAGAAAAATGAGCAGACCGGTTTTCTTCCGGCCTGCTCCACCAAAAACTTCAGATATTGCGGAGATTGTGTTTACTGCGGCTGTTAGTTGCCGCTGGTGGGCGCGGGAGCCGATGCGTTGGCCGGGGCGCCTTGGTTGGAGAGCAGGCGAATGTCTACGCGACGGTTCTTGGCGCGGCCTTCGCGGGTGGAGTTGTCGGCGACTTCCTTATCCTTGCCGATGCCGATCAGGTAGAAGCGGTGGGCAGGGATGGAGTACTTCGACGCCAGGTACTGAACGACGGCGTCGGCGCGGCGCTGGCTGAGCTGGTAGTTGTAGTTGGCGTCGCCGGTGGAGTCGGTGCCGCCGGTGACTTCAACGATGTAGCTCTTGGCGCTGGTGAGGGTGCCGGCGAAGGTGTCGAGCTGGTCTTTGTCATCCTTGGTTAGCGTGGACTTGTCGAAGCCGAAGGTGACGGAGGCGTTGCCGATGGGCTGATAGTTGTCGAGACCGGCGACGACGCTGGCGAGGGAGTCTGCGCGATGGACGGCGTCGTTGGCTGCTGTCTCGGCGGTTCCGGCCGCCGTTTGGGCGGTCTGCGCGTTCTGGGTGGCCGAGTCGGCTGCGCCCTGCGCCTTGGTGATGCCGGCAGTGGCGCGCTCGTCGGTGTCCTTGATAGCGCGGTTGTTATCGGCGGTCTTGTCATTAAGCTGATTGGTCTGGTCGATCAGCGGCGCTGTCTGGTTTTTCACGTAGTTCTTGGTGGCGCAACCTGAGAGTCCCGCGATCGCGATCGCCAGAATGGAAACACTGCAAAGGTTCATTCGTTGCATCGACATGGGAAAGTCCTTTCGGGTAAAGGCTCTGCGCGGTGGCCGGCAGGGCTCATGGAATTACTTTCGCTTTGGTTATGGCACGCTGCGGGCCAAATTGGGGAATTCTTGTATGTGGTTGAATTTGTTTGGGTTGCTGACAGGATGGAGGTTTCGGTATAGGTTGGATACTGTGTAATTTTTACGCGATTTGGTAATGCTTACTTGGCATGAGGTCGAATGTCTGACTGATCACCGAGCTAAAGTTAACAAATTTGTTTATAGTGGATAAGTGAAGAGCAGCGAGTTCAAGCGTTGGCTGACCAAACAGGGCGCGACCTTCGGATCATCCAATGGCTCGCATTTGAAGGTTTTCTTGAATGGCAAGACTTCGATTTTGCCAATGCACAACAAGGAGCTTGGAACCGGGCTGGTCCAATCCATCAAGAAGCAACTTGGCCTGAGGTAGGAGCAATCATGCGATTTCCAATGAAAATCGAACCCGATGGTAAGTTCTTTCTGGTGACTTTCCCGAACATTCCTGAGGCCATTACCCAGGGGGAAAGCCTGGAACAAGCTAGGGAAGTTGCCCAGGACGCACTGGAGACTGCGCTGGAGTTTTATTTTGAGGCGCCTCGGACGGTGCCTGAGCCTTCGCCGGTTGGGCCCGGGCAGGAGTATGTGGAGCTGCCGGCGAGTGTTTCGGCGAAGGTGCTGCTGCTGAATGAGATGGTGCGGCAAGGGGTGCGGCCTGCCGATCTGGCGCGGCTGCTTAACACCACGCCGCAGGAGGTGAACCGGCTGACGAATCTGCGCCATGCTACAAAGATAGATCGAGTGGCTGGGGCGATGAAGGCGCTGGGGAAGAGGCTGGAGATTCGGGTGGTTTAGCGGGCAATCGTGAGTCGTTCTGAGGCTCAAGAACAAAATGGAACAGCGACCCTCAAGGCGAGGGGCTTAATAGGGATTGCACTCTGCAAAATGATCCGCCTTAGAGTTCTGAAGAAGGATTCCAAAGTATTTCAGCCGCTCCTCCGTGGTTTCGAGCACACCATTTCGTAAGAGAGCCCAAGAATGCTGCCTCCAAAGTCCGTCGTCACTTAAGGCATAGCCTGAAGCGACCCCAATAACTCCGAATTTGTGGCCCTTCCAGATAGCGGCGACATTCTGGTGGCACATGCTGGATTTCATCCTCTTCAACGTTACTGGGCCGCCCATGAGGAACCCTTCTTCCAACAGAGCTGGGATGTCTGGATCTGCATCGGGAGGCGCAACCAGGAATTCTCCTCCCTGCCGCAGTAACATCCCCTTGAGATGTAGTAGATTCGGCTGTTCTTTTACGGCACTGCGTAGTCGGCGCTGAAGAAATTTTTTCTGCTCTGCTGGGATCACAAACCAGAGTGTACTATCCCTGACTGCGAGTGGCGAAACGCATGCGCCCTATGTGGCTAAACTAGAGATTGGATTCACCCGGTTAGGGACGATCGGGCTAAACGCGTCTGTATGGATTTCTACGAGAAAATTCGGACTTTGCCTACGCAGCCTGGGGTGTATCTGTACAAGAACGCCGAGGGCGAGGTGATCTATGTGGGCAAGGCGCGCAATCTGCGGGCGCGGGTGCGGAGCTATCTGCTGGCGGCGAGCCAGGCCAACGCCAAGACCGGGACGTTGATGCGCGAGGCTGTGGATCTCGACTACATCCTGGTGGCCAATGAGATGGAGGCGCTGGCGCTTGAGAACAACCTGATCAAGCAGCGCAAGCCGCGGTTCAACATTCTGCTGCGGGATGACAAGACTTACCCGTATGTGAAGCTGACGCTGGGGGACCGGTATCCCAAGGTCTTTGTGACGCGGCGGCTGCGCAAGGATGGGTCGGCGTATTACGGGCCTTATTTTCCGGGGAACCTGGCGTATCGCGTGGCGGAGGTGATCCATCGCAGCTTTTTGATTCCGAGCTGCAAGGTGGATCTCGAGCGGTATCATCCGCGGGCTTGTTTGCAGTACTACATTCATCGCTGTTTGGGGCCTTGCGTGAAGGAGCTGACGACGCCGGAGATTTATGCGGCGGCGGTGAAGGACGCGCAGTTGTTTTTGGAGGGGCGCCATGCGGAGTTGGAGAAGGGTCTGCATGGGCGCATGGCCGAGGCGGCGGCGGCGGAGCAGTTTGAGCTGGCGGCGCGGTACCGGGATCTGATTTCGACGGTGCACCAGATTGGCGAGAAGCAGCGGATTGCTTCGGCCGAGTCGGACGATGCGGATGTGTTTGGGTATCACTACGAGGGTGGTTGCCTGGCGGCGAATTTGTTTCATATTCGGTCGGGAAAGATCGTGGACCGGCGGGAGTTTTTCTGGGAGGAGCTGCCGGAGTTTTTGGGCTCTCCTGTCGCGGATGGCGATTCCGAGGGTGATGGGATGGACCCGGCGCGAGGAGAGCATACCTCAGGGGCTAAAGCCCCCACTTCTTCGCATGGGCCTGATGCCGGGGCTGAAGCCCCGGCCTACCTGGAAGCCCCGGCCTACCTGATTGCGAATTCCGAAAAGCAGCCGACGGTCGATTTCGTTGAGACGTCCGAGCGGGAGCCTGAGGTTCATTTCGATAGTGCGAATTCGGATCGCGAGCCTACGGTTGAGTTCGATCCGGGGCAGTTTTTTTCGGCGCTTTTGAAGCAGCTTTATATCGATCAGCAGTATGTTCCGCGTACGATTCTGGTGCCGGTGGATTTTGAGGATCGCGAGACGCTGGCGGCGCTGCTGGCGGCGCGGACCGGGCATCGGGTGGAGCTGGCTGCTCCGCAGCGTGGGGATAAGAGGTCACTGATCGATCTGGCGGGGCAGAATGCCAAGCAGTCGTATACGCAGCGTTTCCGGGTGCTGGAGCCTTCGCGGAAGGCGATCCAGGAGGCGTTGGCGGACGCGCTGATGCTGCCGGAATTGCCGAAGCGGATTGAGTGCTTCGATATTTCGCACATTCAAGGCGCGGAGACGGTGGCTTCGATGGTGGTTTGGGAAGATGGCGCGATGAAGAAGTCTGCCTATCGCAAGTTTCAGGTGAAGACGGTGACGGGCGTGGACGATTTTGCTTCGATGCGCGAGATCGTTGGGCGGCGGTACAAGCGGGTGAAGGATGAGAATGGGACCATGCCGTCTTTGATCCTGATTGACGGCGGCCTGGGGCAGCTTCATGCGGCGTTTCAGGCGCTGGAGGAGCTAGGATTTACGAGCCAGCCGCTGGCTTCGATCGCCAAGCGCGAGGAAGTTATCTACGTCTACGGCAATGAGGACGAGCCGGTGGTGCTGGACCGGCGGTCGCCGGTGCTGCATGTGGTGCAGCTGATTCGCGATGAGAGCCACCGGTTTGCGATTGGGTACCATCGCAAGCGGCGGGAGATGCGGGATCGCGATTCGGAGCTGCTGGAGATTGTGGGCGTGGGCGCGGGGACTCGGCAACGGCTGCTGACGCACTTTGGGAGTCTGCGCGAGGTGCAGGCGGCTACGGTGGATTCGCTGGCCGCGGTGGTGCCGCGGAAGACGGCGCTGGCGATCTGGGAGCATTTTCATGCGACTGAGGCGGGGGCTTCTCCGCTGGTGGTGCTGAAGAGTTAGAACCTGTCCAAAAACGGCATTGGAGTCAAGACTCAGCAGCGAGAATCGTAGCCGGGCAGATTGGAAAGGCTATAAAAAGCTATCGGTACAAAGTATCCCACCTTAGCCACAAAAACAACGACGTGGCGAAGGTGGGGCACCCGCCTTTGTGGTTGGATGGGAGTTCTTGGACAGATTTTTAGAGTTACCGGTGTTTCTGGCCATGATGATGGTCATGCACGCCAAGGATAACTAAGTTGCGCCTATTTACCCTGTGCTGTTTGCGGCTGGGGCGGGGACGATGCCAAAACTATGCGAAAAGCTATGAGGAAGTTATCGATTTAGTGGCATTCGATGCGCCTTGGATTATGGATCATGAGCATCTTCATTACTTTCTGCTGAAGCATCGGAAAGTGAGTTATGCGGCGGAATGGCCGGAGTTCAAGTATTGGTATTGAGGTGTTCCCGGAAAGTGGCCGGCGATAGGCGATTGCGCCTATGATATACTTGCGGTGCCGATGATGGATTCTGACGTGACCGTTGCACGCCCGGTCAAGCAGGCCGCGCAAACCAAGGTTCACCCTCTCACGTCCATACGATTTTTTGCGGCCTTCTATGTGGTCCTCTATCACACCCGATGGGGTGTTACGCCTGGAAGCGGATTGGACCAGTTTCTTTCGATGGGAACGGCTTCGGTATGTTTCTTCTTCCTGCTATCAGGATACATTCTGGCGCTGGTGTATCTGCGCGAAGGCCAGCCTGTTCCGAGACGGAAATTTTATGTAGCGCGATTCGCCCGCATCTATCCGCTGTACTTTGCCAGTCTTGTGGCGGATACGCCGTTTGCAATCTCTTGCAGGGTGGCGCAATACGGACTGAAACATGCAATCGAGAGGATCGCGGTGCTGTTTGCCGGAAGCATCGTCATGCAACAGATGTGGCTGCAGGCCTCGGCGGGAATCAATGGACCCGCGTGGTCTCTTTGCGTAGAGGCGGTCTTCTATCTCAGCTTTCCTTGGTATGGCCAATGGTTGTGGAAGCTGAACAAACGCGGGGTTTGGATTGCCGCTTTGTTGTTCTATGCGCTGGAGGTTGCAGTCAGCGCGGCGATCTTTCACCATAGGGAATTTCATGTGCCGGGACTGGATCTTGTCTCGTTCGTGAGTATCTTTGGGCTTGGGGTATTGGTGGCGCGGTGGCAATCGCTTACGACTGGACTTAGGCCGGACGATAGCGGATTGAATCGAAAAGCCTGGGCGGTGTTTGTGGTGGCTTCTTTGGGCGCTGTTGCTGTGGCTTGCTTCGCTCCCTGGCTTACTCGCATGAATCTTCAGCCGGCCTTTATTTTGGCGCCTGTCTTTATGGGGTGGATCTGGTCGCTTTCCGTTGCTCCGATTTTGCCGGTGCGGCTGCTAAGCGCGCGCTGGCTTGTGGTGCTGGGCGAGGCAAGCTATGGACTCTACCTGATTCATGTGCCGGTACTGCATGCCTTTACCGCGCTCCATTGGACCGGTTCTCCGTGGAACTACCCGCTGTATCTGGGAAGCTGCGTCGGCTTGAGCGTTTTGAGCCTTTACTGCCTGGAAGCACCGGCGCGGCGGATGATTTTGAATCGTTTCCACTCGCGGACGAAGGAGACGCTGGAGGCTTCTTCGGCGGCGCAGTGAACTGGCTAGGTTATGGTGACGCTTAAGGGCGACCGATGCGCGGTGGGTCTGGATCGTGAGCGTCTTCCTTATTTTCTACTAAAGCATCGCAAGGTTCTGTATTCGGAAGAGTGGCCGGAGTTTAAGTATTGGTACTGAATATATCTTCAGCAGGGGGTCGCCTGCAGGTAGCCACGCTGTGCGTAATCCAGCAATAGTCGATCGCGTGTAATCAAGTTGTACCGATAAGTTCTTGCCGTGGCAGCGATGATGCGGTCGGAGGGATCATTGGGTGGTGCGCCGGGTAGCGATGTGGAACTTAGCAAGATACTCGGCGTTAGCTTGGCTAATCTCACTCCGGGCAGGGCCAATAAGGTGTCGAACCACAGTTCCGGCGGCAACGGAACATGAAGTTTGCCTTTGGCCAACAAAGTGCCAATTTCCCATGCGGAAAAGGGTGAGACGTAGATACCGCTCCTGGTCGATCTTGCGGCGATCAAAGCAGACGTAGCTTCTGGCGACAACGGATCGCCACCCATCAGCCAGATAGCGGCGCAAGTGTCGAGCAAAACGGGTCCGGGCACAACGCCGGGTTGGGACGTTTGGGCCGATGGAGACACTTACTGTTCTGGCTCCCATATTTCGCCAGTCGGTTCCGTCAGGTCCACACCGGGAGCAACCGTCATCACCCCGCGCATCGCACCCCACAAACCGTCCAAAGTATTCAGGTTTTCTTCTTCGGGCTCGATCGGGACGATCGCGGCCACAGGGCGATTGTGCTTGAGCAGGATGATGCGGCTCGTCTTGCCCTGAGCTACATCGTCGATCAAGCCAAGACATTGCGACTTGAATGCGGTGACCCCGATGCTGGATTCATCTGTGGTAGATGACATAGCGCACCTCAATATGGACCATTATACATGGTCCATATTTGCATTTCTAGCCACTTCTCAACCTTCTACTTCTGCGGTTTGTCGAAGGGCTGCTTTTCGGTGATTCTGGGGCGGTTTTCGGTTTGGAGCTGTTTCGAGACGGCTTCTACTTCTTTAAAGACGCGCATGAAGTTGCCGCCGAGGATTTTGTCGCAGTCGGCTGCGCTGTAGCCGCGGGCCATGAGGGCTGCGGTGATCTTGGGCAGGTCGGCGGCGGAGTCGATGCCTTCGGGAAGCTGGCCGCTTACGCCGTCGAAGTCGCTGCCCAGGCCGACGTGGTCGATGCCGGCTACTTTGGCGATGTGGTCGATCTGGTCGATCAGGGCGCTGAGCGGCGGGCGGGGGATGCTGTCGGCCATCTGGCCCTGGAGTTTTTCGAGGTCGGAGTAGGTGATCTCCTTGCCTTCGGCTTTGAATTTGGCCTTTAGATCGGCGGTTGCTTTGTCGACTTCGGGCTTCTGGGCACGCTGCGCGTCGCGGTAGGCCTGGGAGATGAATCCGGAGTAGAAGTTGACCATGATGACGCCGCCCTTGCTGTCGGGCCCGTCGGATTTGGCGGCGGCGCGGAGCATGTCGTCGGTCATGTTGCGGGGGGCATCGCACAGGGCGCGAGCGGCGGAGTGGGAGGCGATGACTGGCGCACGGCTGACGGCGACGGCGCGGTAAAAGGTTTTGTCGCTTACGTGGGAGATATCGACGATCATGCCGAGGCGGTTCATCTCCGAGACAACGCTCAGGCCGAAATCGCTGAGGCCTTCCTGGGTGTGCGGGACGGTGGTGTCCTTGTCGTCGCCTGACGAGTCGGCCCAGCCGTTGGAGTTGGACCAAGTGAGGGTCATGTAGCGGACGCCGAGGTCGTAGTACATGCGCAGGAGGCCGAGGGAGTCTTCGATGGAGTGGCCGCCTTCGATGCCCATGAGCATGGCGTACTTATGCTCGCGATGGGCGGCTTCGATGTCTGCGGCGGAGGTCGAGAATTTGATCTGGTCGGGATGCTTGGCGGCTTGCTCGCGGGAGGCGTCGATCAGCTCCAGGGTGCGGCGGGCGTAGTGGCCCTTGAAGAGGTCGGGCTCGACCCAGATGGACATGAAGGACGCGCCTAGATTGCCCTTGTGGATGGCGTCGAGGTTGATCTGGCCTGCACCGAGCGGGTCGGAGAGATCGAAGTTGTCGTCGACGAAGCGCTGCGGAGTGTCTTCGTGGGTGTCGATGACCAGGGCGTTGCGATGGACTTGCTCTGGGGTCATTTTCGATGGTTTTGGGGTGGTCTGGGCGATGGTCATGAGATTGGCGGAAAGCAGGGCGGCGATGAGGATTGGAATTCTCATAGTGGATGGCAGCGGAACTATAGGTGGGATTGTAGCAGGGGGTTTATCGTGTATTCACGAAAGGATTGACGACGCGGATGCCGGCGATTGTCTGACCGGCGTTCATGTCTTCGGAGAGGATTTCGTCGGCGCCGGCTTTGACGGCTGCGGCTACGATGAGGGCATCCCAAAAGCTGATTTTAGCGGTGTCTTCAATGCGAAAGGCGGATATGATTTCGTTCGGAGTGGTTTCGATGCACCACGGAGCGAGGCGCTCGACAGCCTCTCGTGCAATTGGCTTGGGCAGCGGCGATGCTATTTTGCGGGTTGCGATATTGTAGAACTCCTGCAGAACCTGCATGCTGAGGGCTCCGGACTTGGATGCCCAAAGATCTTCGAAGATGCGAATTGCGATCTGCCGCTTTTGCGGCTCGTCGACATCATGCGCATAGACCAGAATGTTGGAGTCGACGAAGACTTTATGGCTCACGCAGAGCCTTTCGATCATGCAAAGAGTCGCGATCCCAATGATGAGCTCCGCCCATGTGGAATCCTTGCTTCATAAGGGCCAGGGAGCGTTTCATGGCTTGTTCATAGGCATCGTCTTCCTGAGTCAACCGATCGACCTGTTCCGCGATAAGTGCGCTGATTGAAGTGGATTGCCTGGCGGCGAGCAACTTTGCTTTGCGGATAGTCTCTTTGCTCAGGCGGATTGTAAGATTTTGCTTTTCTACGGCAATCGCGGTAGGCATAAGGTGCTCCTGCACGTATTTTACGTGCAGCACATTTAAGTGTCGAGGCCCGAGAGCAAAGTATTCATCAGGCGGGGACGAAGTAGAGGCTTACTACGGTGATGTCGTCGGTTTGGCCGAAGCGCTGTGCGATCTGGGCGATGTAGCGGGCTGGTTCGTGGCTGACTTGCTGGGTGCGTTCGAAGCCGAAGAGCTCGCCTTTGGCGTCGGTGGCCTCGACTACTCCGTCGGAGACGAAGGTTAGGCGGTCGCCGTGTTTGAGCTGGAAGGTAGATTGCTCGTATTCGACGTTGGGGATGATGCCGAGGGGCAGGCAGGCGGCGAGCTCCATTTCGCGGCCGTCGCGGTAGGGGCTTAGATGGCCGGCGTTGGCGACGATCATTTTGCCGTTGGGGTAGATGCGGGCGCAGAGGCATGTCGCGAAGCCGGCGACGGCTCCGGAGGTTGCTCCGAGCATGACCTGGTTGAGATGAGCTAGGACGGTGGCGGGTTCGTGGGATAGCTCGTTGCGCAGGGCTCCGACGAGGGTGCTGGCGTTCATGGCGGCTTGCAGGCCTTTGCCGCTGACGTCGCCGACGACGATGAGCATGGAGTCGTCTTTGAGCGGGAGAACCTGGAAGAAGTCTCCGCCGACGCCGTTGGCGGGGAGATAGGCGCTTTCGAGCATGAAGTTGCGGTTGGAGGGTAGCTGCGTGGGGATGAGCAGGGCTTGGACGCTGCGGGCGGCTTCGATTTCGGCGGCGGAGCGCTGCTCGTCCTGGCTGACGTCGACGAAGCGGTAGAGAATGACGGCGATGAGGCTGCCCAGGAAGACGAGGTAGGTTACGGTGCTGATGCTGTATTGGATGGAGCCGAAGTAGAACTGGTGGCTGGCGAAGCGCTGGGGAAGCCAGCCGCGGTTGGCGGCGAAGTCGAGGAGGATGTTGCTGGAGTCCGCGGTGGCGGCGAGGAAGAACGGGAGGAGCATGACGCCGGACTCTGGGCGGCCGCGGCGCCAGGAGCGGAAGAGCATGACGACGATGAGTCCGCAGAAGAGGAACTGCGAGGCGAGCGAGAGGTATTTGAACGTGTCCTCAAGATGCAGCATGGCGGTCACGGGCAGCAGGAGCGCGGCGATCTGCATGCCGCGGACGGTGCGACGCCAGTGATTGCCGGTGAAGTGGAGGACGAATTCTAGGGTTACGGCGATGAAGATCCAGGTGGCCCAGGGGTTGAGGATTTGAAAGGTGGAAAGCGAAAGAAGAGCGAGGCCGAAGGCGGTTTCGACGCAGGCGCGGATGGTGACGGAGAGGCAGAGCAGGGCTAGCCACAGGTACTCCATGTGGTTGCGCTGGGCAAGGTAAAGCGTGAAGCCGAGGACGGTGACGCCGAAGAAGAGCGCGCTGAGAATCATTTCGGCGAGAACGTGCTTGTCCCAGTACGAATCCCTTTCCAGGCTGAATCGTTCGCCGACGCTTTCGGGGTTGCCGAGTTCGACGCGGCGGAGCGGGCCGTGGCCGAAGGACTGGCCGGCCCAGCTTCGAACGGCGAGGACTACCGTGCCGTCGGCGGCGGCGTGAGAGATGGCGACGGTGAAGGGTGGGGACTGGTACATGGCCGGGCGGTCGCGCATGCCCTGGGTACGGCCTACTTCGACGCCGTTGGCGATGACTTGGAGCTGTCCGACGGAGTTGGGAACGACGAGCAGGGCGAGCGAGAGCACGCCCGAGTCGGGCACGGGAGCGGGGCGAAGACGGAGGCGATACCAGGCGTAGCCGGTGTAGCTTTCGATTCCCTGCTCGGCGAAGTTTTGGGTGAGATCGACTTTGTCCCAGGCGGAGTCGTCGAAGTTGGGATCGGCCCAACTGGGATCGTCGCCGACGTGGAATCGCCAGGTTTCGTTGATTTTGATGGCGCCTTTAATCGTGGCCGGGACGACGACTTCTTCGCGCATGGGGCTTGAGGCACCGGGCTGAGCGGCTTGAGACAAGGCGCATGGGGCCATCAGGCAGCACAGGATCAGCCACGTTCTGAGCTTCGCTGCTGCTGTCTCTCTGTTCTTCATGCGTTCCACAAGTTTAGCTGGATTCAAGCTGAAGGGCAGGCGGCGATCTGTGACGGAGGAATTTGCTGCCTGCTTGAGTGTATCGCGCACCTTGTGCTTTACGAGCGAAGATCGGGGATGGTTCCGCGCTTGCCGATTGCCCGGCGATCTGACGACGAAGAAACTGATTTTGTGAGCGCCTCGAAAAAAGGCGAATCGACTGTGAATCCTATCGGGATTGGGGATAATGCAGGGCACCCGCGTGTGCTTGATCTAACGATTACACTCTCTTTATGACAGATCGGACGCCGTATAGGGCAATTACTCGGGGAATCGCGGTTAGCGTTGAGCCTGCTTACCTCGAGGCGAATTCATCGCCTCGCAGTTCGCAGTATTTCTGGGCCTATCGCGTGACTATCGAAAATCAGGGACGGGAGACGGTGCAACTGCTGAGCCGGCACTGGATGATCACGAATGCGCGCGGCGAGTTGACGGAGGTCAAGGGGCCGGGAGTGGTTGGGGAGCAGCCGGTGCTCAGGCCGGGCGAGAGCTATCAATACACGAGCGGCGCGCCGCTCAATACGCCGTCGGGGATGATGGGCGGGGCTTACCAGATGGAGAGCGAGAGAGGGGAGCGGTTCGATATTGAGATACCGACTTTTTCGCTGGATGGGCCGGGTCAGGGTTTGGTGAATTAGCGGAGGCACCCTGATTTCCGATACCGGCTACCCGTCCTAACTGAGCCAGACGCGATTTATGGCGAAGAGGCAGCGAACCAGGGGTGGGGGGGTGGGGGTATTTATTTTGGTTAACAGATATCCAACCCCCAAAATTGCTGGAGCCTCTGACGGGCGACATCTCCGGACCTACCCTGTGGTTCTCTCTATTGTGCGCTTTTCGAATTTAATTCAACGCAATTGGATGAGTCATGCAAGTGCTTGCTGTGGCGTTCGTTACGAAGTATTCGCCTGCGGAGGTATTGACACCCCCTCGATGAACCTCATTCGTAACAATGAGTGTGCTGAGTTCCACGCCTCTCGATTGCAGCAAGGCGGCTGTTTCGTCGGGGATGTGGATGGTTAGCTGCATGGGTTCGGTATATGCCGGAAGTGCTTTGGTGGGAACCGAGGGCTTGGAAGTGATCTGGGCACCCTCATTTTCATTGAGATGTGGGCCACTCGCATTGACATTGAGGGTGAAACTTTCCATACTTTGGGGATGGTGGTTCAACTTGCACCCGACCAGGAGGAGTTTCTGCTCCAGCGTGTTCGCAGTGGCCGCTTTGCCACGGTGGACGAGGCTGTGCGGGAGGCGGTTGGTTTGCTGAAAGAGCAGGAAGCTGGGAAGACCGCGAAACGCGCTGCCAGCCGGAAAAGTCTGGCGCAGCTTTTTGCCGAGTCTCCTTTCCGAGGGATGGACGCTCCTTCGGGAGCCGATCTTGTGGCTGCGATGCAGGCTTCGCCGTATAAAGAGATCAGCCTGGAACCGGCGAGGGATCGCACGACTGTGCGCGACGTTACGTTCTAATGGCGTGGCTGCTCGATACGAATGTCCTGTCGGAATTGCGGCGGCCAAGGCCTGATCCTAATGTAGTTGCCTTCGTGAGCGGCATTCCGCTGGACCAACTTCATACCAGTATTGTTACGCTTGCAGAGATACGGTTCGGCATTGAGATTGTTGCCGACCCCATTCGGCGGGCTGAATTGCTTGAGTGGCTGACCCGCACGGTTCGGCCGATGTTCGACGGACGAATCCTTCCAATCACGGAAGACATTCTGCTGAAGTGGCGGCTTCTGGTTGAGGAAGGACGGAAGACGGGTCACACGTTTTCGCAGCCGGACCTGATGATCGCTGCGACAGCCTTGCATCGTGGGTTGACGGTAGTTACTCGCGATCGGAGTGACTATGACAAGGCGCATGTGCCGGTTGTGAATCCCTGGGATAGCGCATAGGCGATTTCTGTTTCGGGGCGATTCTGGCATCCGACATCTCAAGGGCTAGATTGCAAAGCACGGTCACCCAGAATTAAAACCCCAAAGATCAGGGTTCGCGCTTATCTCTCGCCCCATAGGCTAGCAGAGTATTGGGTTCCGTTAAAGCTTTGGAGTAAGAGAATTGGCGCGTAGCCGCCCTGTTCCAAGCCGCTGAAGGAGACTCCACCGGACTGCCCGCTTCCCCAGGACACGACGTAGTTTGGCCGGGGCATGCTGTCGTCCTGCACGCGGGTTCCTACAAGGATCACAGTGTCGGTGTTGCTGTAGTCGTTGCCGACAGCGGTGATGATGTATCCCTCTCCGGCAAGGTTGGTCGCGGCAGTTACCGCGGTTTCGACTGTCGCGGTCACTACGGACGCTTCGTACATGGTGGTGGTATCGCCTTGCCAACCGTAGGAAAGATAGAAAACGTTGCCTGTGGAATCGATCGCGGCTGCTGTAATCACACGGCTTTGCGCCCCCTCCCCAGTTGCGGCCGCTTGGAAGTCACTTGGAGCCACCGAGTGTTGGGCCATGTCGGATGTATTCTGTGTGGCCTGAACAGACGAAATGGCCAGGAATTCCCCGGCCAACCCTATGGATGTAACCACTGAGTTCGGACTTCCAATTCCGTACGTTGTAGATAAACCACCGTTGCCATCGAGATCGTCCTGCAAATTCCAGATGTAATCGCAAACGTAATATGTGTTCAGTGGTGGAGCGTCCTCGGGCGGAGCCCAAGGGAAGAATTCCCAACCACAACCCGGAGCTGTACCGCACTGAGAGACCGATAGGGTGGTGCCTACAGCGTCTGAAAAGCTCAATCCAATGGGAGTGGATAAGTCATTTCCGAATGGGGTGGTAGCTGGAGCGTAGCCGTTTACGGTGGATGGTGCATCTACCTGCTGGAATCTGAGGTCGCCGGCCTTTGGTGCTCGCGCGGTGACCGTCAGGGCTGCTGAGGAGCTAGCCGCCGACCCGAGAGCATTACTTACTGTAACCGAATACGTTGAGCCTGTGTCGGAAAACTGAGTTACCGGAGTTACATAAGTGTCGCCGGTAGCGCCGGCAATTTGTGTGCCGTCCTTACTCCATTGATAGCTCAACGAACTGCCGTTAGCTGTGACGAAAAAGCTGGCGGGCAGCCCCATGGGGACGCTTTGATTCGCCGGTTGGACGACAATTGCAGGCGCGACTCCCGAGCCTCCGGTGCCATGAGCCGATGTTCCCGAGCCGCAGCCTGCGAAGAATGTTGCGATAGATAGAATCGCGGCGCACTGGAGAATGCGAATGCTGCAAATGCAGCTATGGTTGAATACAGGCCTACCTAGGATGATTCTCAGCACCGGAACTGGCCCTCAATGCGGATATTATTACATAATTCTCTCGCGATGCTTATTAAGATCTACTATGCGGAAGCTATGCTTCGTTGGCCGCTGCAGAAAGCTATTCCTCCGAGTTAGCCAGCAAAGTCCGGTGAAGACAAGCTGGTGGCGAGATTTAGGCGCGGACTAGGTCTTTGAGTTGCTGGACGATTACGTCTCTTGTTACGTCGCTGATGGCTTCGGTTAGGGGGAGTTGCTTGGGGCAGGCCTGGACGCAGTTTTGGGCGAAGCCGCACTCTTGTACGCCGCCGTCGCCGGCTAGGGCGCGCAGGCGCTCTTCTTTCAGGACTTTGCCGCTGGGGTGGCTGTTAAAGAGCTTGACCTGGGCGATGGTGGCTGCTCCGACGAAGCCGGTGGCGTCGTTGAACTGGGGGCAGACTTCCATGCAGATGGTGCAGCTGATGCAGTTCGAGAGCGGGTAGGCGGCCTCTTGCGCTTGCGGGAAGATTTTGGGGCCGGAGCCTAGATCGTAGGTGCCGTCGATAGGGACCCAGGCTTGGACGGCTTTGAGGTTTTCGAAGAGGACGCTGCGGTCTACGGCGAGGTCGCGGACTACGGGGAATTTTGTGAGCGGCTGGAGGCGGATGGGCTGCTCCAGCTTGTCGATGAGCGCGGTGCAGGCCATGCGGGCCTTGCCGTTGATGACCATGGCGCAGGAGCCGCAGATCTCCTCGAGGCAGTTGGAGTCGTAGGCGATGGGGGTGGTCTCTTGGCCGGAGGCGTCGATGGGGTTGGCGGCGATATCCATCATGGCGGAGATGACGTTCATGCCGGGTTTCCAGGGGAGTTCGAACTTCTCCCAGGTGGCGGGGGCGTCGGGGTTGGGCTGGCGCTTGATTTCGATTTGGATGGTTTTCTCTGCCATGGTTTCTCCGTGAACTACTCGATACTCATGCGGCGTCGGTTAGCGGGCGCGCGCGGTTGATGCGCTCTTGTTCTGAAGGCGAGTGCATGGCGTTCCACAAATCGGTGCGACGCTGCACGTTGAGCCAGAATTCGGGGCTGTTGCCGAAGACGCGGGACAGGATCAGGGCGGTGGGCGCGGTGACGGCGCGGCGGTCGTTGCAAAGCTCGTTCACATGCTTGCGCGGCACGGCCATGGCCTCGGCGAGCTGTCCTTGAGTCAGTCCCAGGGGCGAGAGGAACTCTTCGACGAGGATTTCGCCTATGGTTGCGGGTTTGCGTTTTGTCATCAACATCGCTTACCTCATTGGTAGCTTTGATCGTCCAGGTAGACGCTGGATACCTCGCCGCGTTCGGCATTCCAGATAAACACAATGCGCCATCGCTTGTTCACCCGAATCGAAGAGAAACCTTCGAGTTTCCCGCGCAATTTTTCGAAATGATTGCCTGGCGGAATCCGGAGATCCTTATCTTCATTCGCATCGTCGATCAGTTGCAGTTTGCGAAACAGCACCTTTTCCAAATCGGTTGGGAGTTGCTTGGGACGCGCGTCGTTTAGAAAGAACTCGCGCAACCAATCGTCCCGGAAACTTGCGATCATCGTGCGATCTCGACATCATGAGTCATTGTACCACTCAACGGTACATCTTGTAGCTTGACAAAATTGCTGCGCTTCTTCGCCGGCTTAGTACTTGCGCGGCCTTGGCTTGATGAATTGTGTGTCTACTTCTTCCCATTCGAACTTGGGCTCGTCGGCGTCGGGGGCGAAGGTGGCCTTTGTTGTCTTGAGGAACTTTTCGTCGTCGCGTTCGGGGAAGTCGGGTTTGTAGTGCGCGCCTCGGGATTCGTCGCGGAGGGCTGCGCCCTGGGCTACGACTCTGGAGATTTGCAGCATGTTGTAGAGCTGGCGGGTGAAGGCGAAGCTGGTGTTGGCCCACTTGCTCTTGTCGCTGAGATTGATGTTCTTGTAGCGGCCTAGGAGCTCGACGATCTTTTCGTCGGTCTGCTGGATGTTTTTGTTGTAGCGGATGACGGTGACGTTCTTGGTCATGGTTTCGCCGAGCTCGCGCCAGATTTTGAAGGGGTTTTCGGCGCCGCTGGAACTGATGAGGCCCTTGTTGATCTGCTGCTGGCGGGCTAGCTCCTGGGCTGCTCCGCCGTCGCCGGGGGCCGCGGTGAGGCTCTTGGCGTAGGCCATGGCGTTGGGGCCGGAGACGAAGCCGCCGTAGATGCAGCTTACGAGAGAGTTGGCGCCGAGGCGGTTGGCGCCGTGGTACTGGTACTCGGCCTCACCGGCGGCGAAGATGCCGGGGATGTTGGTCATCTGATTGAAGTCTACCCAGAGGCCGCCCATGGTGTAGTGCATGCCCGGAAAAATCTTCATAGGCACTTCGCGGGGGTCGTCGCCTACGAATTTTTCGTAGATTTCGAGGATGCCTTCGAGCTTGCGGTTGAGCGTCTCTTTGTCGATGTGGGTGAGGTCGAGATAGACCATGGGCTGGCCGTCGATGCCGAGGTGGTGTTCGTAGACGACCTTGTGGATGGCGCGGGTGGCTACGTCGCGTGGGACGAGATTGCCGTACTTGGGATACCACTCTTCGAGGAAGTACCAGCGGTCGGACTCGGGGATGCTGCGGGCGGCGCGCTTGTCGTTCAGGGTGCGCGGAACCCAGACTCGGCCGCCTTCGCCTCGGGCGGACTCGGACATGAGACGGAGCTTGTCTTCGCCGGGGATGCAGGTGGGGTGGACCTGGATGAATTCGCCGTTGGCGTAGTAGGCGCCCTGCTGATAGAGCGCGGATTGGGCGGAGCCGGTGCAGACGACGGAGTTGGTGCTCTTGCCGAAGATGGCCCCGTTGCCGCCAGTGGCGATGATGATGGCGTCGGCGGGGAAGGTGCGGACTTCCATGGAGCGGAGGTCCATGGCGCAGATGCCGCGGGCTACTCCGTTGGAGTCGAGGACGGCGGAGAGGAACTCCCAGCCTTCGTATTTTTTGACTTTGCCTTCGGACTCGTGGCGGCGGACTTGCTCGTCGAGGGCGTAGAGGAGCTGCTGGCCGGTGGTGGCTCCGGCGAATGCGGTGCGGTGGAAGAGAGTGCCACCGAAGCGGCGGAAGTCGAGCAGGCCCTCGGGAGTGCGGTTGAAAGGGACGCCCATGCGATCGAGGAGGTCGATGATGCCCGGGGCGGCTTCGCACATGGCCTTGACGGGGGTTTGGTTGGCGAGGAAGTCGCCGCCGTAGATGGTGTCGTCGAAATGCTTTGCGGTGGTGTCGCCTTCGCCTTTGAGGTTTTTAGCGGCGTTGATGCCACCCTGGGCGCAGACCGAGTGCGAGCGCTTGACGGGAACGATGGAGAAGAGATCGACATTGCCGCCGGCTTCAGCGATCTTGATGACTGCGGCGAGCCCGGCGAGGCCTCCGCCAACTACGATGATTTTGGGTGCTGCCATGAAGATTCCTATCTTCCTCTTGAAATCAAGTGGAGCAAGTTGTTGTCGACGAAGGAGGTGTCATTGAGGGTCAACACCAAATACGGCATGAGCGCTACCAACTGGATTCCAACCGAAATTAAAAGAAGGCGTCTGGTCCAACTGCCCTTGAATAACAGCTTGTGCATTCCGAAAATCTGCCGGAGGCCGTAATTGCGTCCGATTTGATATCCCGATAGTGCCTTTTCGGCGCGGATAACATCCAACCTTAGGCGGGCAGCTATGAATACTTGCGCAAGCGCGACCACGCAAATCGCTGATATGCAGTAAAGTTTAAGGTCGGCGGCGAAAACGCGGGTCATTTTACCCCCTTGTTCCAAGCTATCCCGAACAGGTCGAACCCGGGAGCACTCGGCTCGCTGAGGCCTCCGCCAACGGCGATGATTTTGGGTGCTGCCATTCTGATGTCCCTCAGGGGCTAAAGCCCCAAATCCTTCAATGCTGGACTTACGGCACGGCTAAAGCCGTGCCCTTTCAAAACAAAACCTTATGCGTTTACTGTCTCGTGCTTTGGCTGGATCTCGTGGTGCGGGATGGGCGGCGCGAATTGGAAGGGCGCGGCGATCCGATTCCAAGAGTTGATGAGGACGATGGCGGAGGAGAGCCAGGCGAGCTCGGATGGCTGAAAGTGAGCGGAGACGGCGGCGTAGTCTTCGTCGGTGACATGGTGCTCGCTGAGGCGCGTGAGGAGCTCGGTCCAGGCGAAGGCGGCCTTTTCGCGCTCGGAGTAGATACCGGCCTCGCGCCAGGCTACGAGCAGGTCGAGCTTGGGGGCGACGATTCCCAGGTGGCGCGACTCGTTCAAATGAAGCTGTGTGCAGAAGGCGCAGCCGTTGATCTGGGAAGAGCGCAACTTGATGAGCTGGAGCAGCTCCGCTTCGAGGCCTGACTCGGAGATGGCGTTGCCGAGCGCTGCGAGCGCGTCGCCGACGCCGGGTGCGATTTTTCGGAATTCTAGAGAAGTGATGCGTGGCGTGACTTCAGACATGGTTCTCCTTCCTTCAGGTGGCTGCTAGCTTTGCTGCGATTCCCAGGTCTCAAAAGCGAGACCTGGGGCACCCAGATTTGTCGAAGGGGTAATCAGTTGGCTGGATGGGGCGACGTCTTCTGGCGCGTTCTTGTAGTCGGGGCCAACGAAGGCGTAGATGCTGGCTAGGCCGAGGACGCAGAGGATGATTCCGCCGGCGGCGCAGACATAGGCGAAGCGCTTGCGGGCCTTATTGCCGGGGGTGATGCCCCACTTGGCGGCGAAGAGCCAGATGCCGTAGGAGAAATGCCAGCAGACGGCGATCATGGCGATGATGTAGACGGCGAGCATTAGAGGGTTGGCCAGTTCGTGCTGGACTTTGGCGAAGGCTGCGCCGGGGTGTTCGGGCAGGCTGACGCCCATGAAGCGCTGACGGATGACATGCTGGATGATGTAGATGAAGGCGATGTAGCCGGTCCAGCGCTGGGTTACGTACATCCAGTTGCCGGCCCAGGGGTAGTAGACGACGTTGGACTTGCCGCGCAAAGCGATGTAGACGCCGTAGAGGGCGTGGAAGGCGAGTGGGAGGAAGATGAATCCCCACTCGAGGACACGGACGAGCGGCAGGCTGTTGAGGAACTTGACCTGGGCGGCGTAGGCGGCGGGACCTTTGAGCGCCTCGAAATTGGAGAGGATGTGCTCGATTAAGAACGCGCCGATGGGGACGATGCCGGAGAGAGAGTGGAGCTTGCGCAGCAGGAAGGAGTAGCCCTTGCCGGCGCGAAGGGGCTCGACGCCGCGCGCCAGTTTGTGAGTGGATTCGCTGGCGGCAGGACGGGCGGCGGTGGCCATGAATTTTTAACTCCTTGGAACGAGTGATAGAACGAATGGTGCGACTCGGCGCGCGGTTATCTAACGATTGTCGAATCTATGGTTCATTATTGGTGGCTGATCTCAGGACCGTCAAGGAAGTGAGGCGGGGGTTTGCCGCATTGCGAAAAAGTGGGATTACGTTTGGGAAAATGCTTATAAAAGCTCTAAAAAACTATAGGTACAAAGTATCCCACCTTAAACGCGATGAAACTGCGTTGAAGGTGGGGCACCCACTTGTGTGACTGAATCAGAGTCAGATGACTAGCCTTGGCAGGAGGTCGGCGAAGGCCAGGCCGCGGTGGCTCAGGGCGAACTTTACGCTGATGTCCAGGTCGGCCATGGTCTGGTCGAGGTCGGGAAGGTAGAAGAGCGGGTCGTAGCCGAAGCCGCCGGTGCCGTGGGGGGCTTCGAGGATCAGGCCTTCGACTGTGCCGTCTGAGGTTATGAGGACTTCGCCGTCGCGGGCGGCGGCGAGGACGCAGCGGTAGCGGGCGGTACGGCGGTCGGTGCGGATGCCATCGAGTTTTTGCAGGAGGACGATGTTGTTCCAGACATCGGTGTTGTCGTTGGCGTCGGGTGAGTCGGTGAGTCCGCTGTCGGCTGCGAAGCGGGCGGAGCGAACGCCGGGCGCGCCGTCGAGGGCGTCGACTTCCAGGCCGGAGTCGTCGGAGATGACGACTTCGCCGGGGACGAATCCGCTGTAGTAGATGGCCTTGGCGATGGCGTTTTCTTCAAATGTCAAGCCGTGCTCGTGAGGGGCGGGGATGGTGCGGAGGCCGGGAACGGGGTCGATGGCGATCTGGAACTCTTCGGCGGCCTCGCGGAAATCGGCTAGTTTGCCGGCGTTGGTGGTGGCGACGAAGAGGCGGAGGGCCATGTTGGGAGTGTACTTGGAACAGGGACTAGGGACTAGAGAATAGGGAACAGAAATCGCGACTGGGACAGTGTGGAGTCTGAAGCGCGAAAAGCGGATCCTTCACTGCGTTCAGGATGACAACGGTTTTTCTTGCTAACGAAACCTAATGCGCCAGGAGGTAGACGCCTATGCAGACCAGGACGGCGGCGGTCCAGCGGCGGCGGTCTACATTTTCTTTTAAGAAGATTTTGCCGGCGATGGCGTTGGTGACCAGGGTTAGAGAGGCGGATGCTGGGGCTACCAGGCTCAGGTTGAGGTGGTTCAGAGCGAATAAAAGAGCGAAGAAGGCGAGGGCGAGGAAACTTACTCCGGCGAAGAAGAGCGGGCAGGTGAGGACGGCGCGGATGGCGCCTTTGAGGCCGGAGCGGGCGCGGATTTCGTCGAGGTCGCCGATGGATTTCATGGCGGCGGCGGTTAGGACTTCGCCGGCGGTGGAGCTGAGGACTACGGCGGCGATCATGACTGCGGCGGTTAACGGGGTGATTGGGGTGGCGGAGGTCATCGGGGAACGGTCTCCGTGGGCTCGGCTGCTTCCGGAAGCTGCTGGATTTCCTGGATTGGCTCGGTACGGGATGGGCCTTGGGCTACGAAGCCTACGCCTAAAGTGATGAGCAGGATTCCGGCCCAGCGGGCGATGGAGATGGGCTCGTGCAGCCAGAAGCGGGAGAGAAAGGCTACGATTACGTTTCCGAAGGCTGTGGCGGGGAGAACGTAAGTGAGGTCGGCCCAGGAGAGCGCGGTGAGGTAGCTGGCGAAGAAGCCGATCAGGAGGGCGATTCCGGCGGCGATCCACGGGGTGAAGACTGCGGCGATCAATTCGCCTGGATGGGTGAGGCTGATTGGAGGAAGCGGTTTCATGCCACGCGAGAGACAGGTGTCTCCGAGAGGGGCGCAGATGGCGGTTAGGGCCAGGACTGCGTATTGGCTCAGTTTGAGTTGGGGATGAGCCATGAAGGTGATTCGGTCCTTTGTGCGATCCCAGGTCTCAAAAGCGAGACCTGGGGCACCCGCATTGGTTTCTGGTTGGAAATCTGATTGTCTTGCTTCTGTGGCATCCCACCCTTGTCACGATGAGGCTGTGACAAGGATGGGGTACCCGCATTCGTGATAGATTGTGCAATCCCAGGTCTCAGAATCGAGACCTGGGGCACCCACACCCGCATTGGTTTCTGGTCGAGAATCGGATTGTCTTGCTTCTGTTTGGATTCGACGCGGTTCAGGGTCGATTCCAAAAAGTGATGGCGGCAGACCTTTCGGTTTTGCCGCCATCCTGGACTTGCTACTGCTGAGCTATGCGCCGGCGCCGACTGCGTCCGGGGTTTTGTCCTGGAGCTTTTTGGCGTCCTTGACCATGTTCATGCGCTCTTTGCGAAGCTTGAGGAAGGCTTTGGCTTCGACGTAGAGGCGGGGGACATCGCGGTTGACGACGGCTTTCCAAATGACGCGGAACGCGGCCTTGGGGCGGAAATAGTAGGCGTCGTAGAACTTGTGGACCATCTCGAGGACGTATTCCTTAGGCAGACCGGGGTACTCGATGTGGGCCATCTGGTGGCCACCGGCGTCCATCATGGCGTCGGTGTTGGTGATGAAGCCGTTCTTTTCGGCGTAGTCGAAGAACTCAGTGCCGGGGTAGGCGTGGGCGATGGAAACCTGGATGGTTTCAACGTCGAGGGACTTGGCGAAGTTGATGGTGTTCTGGATGGACTCCTTGGTCTCGCCGGGCAGGCCGAGGATGAAGTCGCCGTGAACGACGAGGCCGAGGTCGTTGCAGTCCTTGGCGAAGGCGCGGGCACGCTCGACGGTGGCGCCTTTCTTGATGTTCTTGAGGATTTGAGGGTCGCCGGACTCGAAGCCGACGATGAGCAGGCGGCAGCCGGCGTCTTTCATGGCCTTGAGGGTTTCGCGGTCGGTGGTGACGCGCGAGGTGCAGGACCAGGTGAGCTTCAACGGCTTGAGCTTTTCGCAGAGCTCGATGGTGCGGACCTTCTGGATGTTGAAGGTGTCGTCGTCGAAGAAGAATTCCTTGACTTCGGGGAAGTTCTGCTTGGCCCAGGCGAGCTCGGCGGCTACGTCGTCGGTGGACCGCTTGCGCCAGGCGTGACCGCTGAGGGTCTGGGGCCAGAGGCAGAAGGTGCACTGTGCCGGGCAGCCGCGCGTGGAATAGAGCGCGATGTAGGGGTGGAGCAGGAACGGGACGTTGTAGCGGGTGACGTCCATGTCGCGCTTGTAGATTTTGGTGGCCCAGGGCATGGCGTCGAGGTCTTCGATCTGGGGGCGGTCGGGATTGTGCACGACTTTGCCGTTTTCCTTGTAGCTGATGCCGAGGATCTCGTTGAGCGGCTTGCCCTGGGCGAACTCGACGACGGAGTAGTCGAACTCGCGGCGGCAGATGAAGTCGAGGGCGCTGCACTCGTTGAGGGCCTTGTCGGGCGAGGTGGTGACCGGCGGGCCGACGAAAGCGACACGGATAGATGGATTGGCGGCCTTGATGGCCTCGGCGAGGCGCTGATCGCCTTCCCAGCCCACGGTCGAGGTGAAGAGGACGAGGAATTCGTACTCTTTGCAGATCTCGATGGTCTCGGCGGCCGAGACGTGATGCGGCGGCGCGTCAAGCAGGCGCGATCCTTCGAGGAGACCGGCGGGATAGGCGAGCCAGACGGGGTACCAATAGGACTCGATCTCGCGGGTGGCGGGCCAGCGCGAACTTGCGCCTCCGTCGAAGTTTTCAAAGGAAGGCGGATTGAGGAACAGGGTCTTCAGAGGCGCGGTTTTGGTTGACATAGACATCCCCTTAATTCTAACATTTTGCCGATTTTTCGGCGGAACTGGAGTTCCATGACGGTTACTGGGTTGCGGTTGCCTGGGTTTGGGCGTTTGGAAGCACTTCGCGGAGCCAATCGTCCATGTGGCCGAGGGCGCGGAGCAGACTGAGGCGCGCTTTGGTGAGGTCGAAGCCGGCGTCGATGGCGTCGATGGACTTCTGTTTCTCATCGATGCGGGCTTGCTGCTCGGCTTTGGGCGAGAGCTGGGGCTGCGCTCCAGGCTCGCTGCCGGAGCCGTTGCCTAGTTGCAGTTGGGTCTCTACGGCCTTGAGCTGCTCGGAGGCGATCTGCTGTTTTAGACTCGCTACTTCGGCCTGGGCATCGAGTTCGCGGATATTTCCGGAGAGGGTGGCGATCTGGACGTCGTTCTGGCGCTGGGCCTGCTCGGCTTCTACTTTGGAGCGGAGGGCTTCGGCGGCGGATTCCTGGGCTTTGGCCTTGTGATTCATGTCGAAGATCGGGATCTGGATGGAAAAGCCGGCGCTGAAGTTGTCCGCTTTGAATTTCTCAGGCTGGTCGGTTTTCGGGTTTATTCGAGTGAAGTAGAGGTTGTAGTTGTTGAGCGAGGTTGCGTCCCGGTTGTAGATGGCGCCGAAGCCGATCAGAGGGCGGATTTTGTTGGCCAATTCGTCGCCATGGGCCTGGAATTGGTGAGATTGGGCCTCGGCCTGCGCGGCTTCGATGCCCGCGGTGCGGATGGCGGGCTGGTCGGCCTTGACTTCGGGAATCTGCGGGATGCTGGCGGGATCGGTCTTGAAGGACGCCGAGGGCAGGCCGGTGAGGGCGACGAGCTGGCTGACGAGGACTGCCACGCGGGCTTGGAGGTGCATGAGCTTGAGCTTGAGCTCGGCTCCGGCGAGACGGGCCTGGAGGACTTCGCTCAGGGGGTCGACGCCGGCTTCCTGGCGCTGCTGCTCGATGGTCAGGAGGCGATCGGCGAAGGCTTGCTGCTGCAGAGCGGCTTCGATTTCACGTTGGACGGTGTCGAGCTCGATGTATTCGGTGGAGGCATCGAGCGCGACCTGCTCGCGGGCGTCTTTGAGGCTGAGGGATGCGGCCAGGATGCCTTCGCGGGCGGCGCGAATGTACTGGCCCTGCTGTAGGCTGAAGGCCAGAGACTGCATGGAGGCATTGGCGACGGAGGGTTGGCCGGAAGGAAAGCCGATGGAGGGTGGGCCGATGCTGGAGCCGATGACGAAGTTGGGGATGTAGACGTTTTTGGTTTCAGAAAGCGTGGCGGCGGCTTTATTCACGTCGGCCTGGGCGAGTTTGACGGCGCTGCTGTTGCGCTGGGCTTGATCGACTACGGTGGAGAGGGATATCTGAGCGAGCAGCGGGGCGCAGGACAACACGGCCGCGAGCGCTGCTCCGGTGGCGAAGCGGATCAGGTACCGGCGCGGGTTGGTGCGAATCTTCACTTGCGGTCTTCCATTCAATTCCTGGTGTCCTAGGTCTTTGTGTCCTGCGCTGGTTTGTAGTCGTGGGCCAGGGCGAGGGCGGCTGCGCGCTGGCGCTGGGCTCCGGCTTGGTCTCCGGTTTGGCTGAGAAGTTTGGCGAGGTGGACCATGGCGTCGAAGGCCGGGGCTTCTTCGGTTTTGTCGGGCGAGGCGAGATAAGCCTGGTAGAGATCGATGGCCAGTTGCGGCTGGCGGTTGGCGCGAGTGAGGATCGAGGCTCCGTTGAAGAGGGCTATGGCGGAATGGCGGTCGTGTGTGGCGGCGGCCTGGCCGCTTTTGACGGCTGATTCCATGTCGGACCAGCGCTCGCGGCGGCGGTAAAAGCTGGCCAGGGCCATCCACTGGATGGCGGGATGGTTTGCTACCGAGATCGCGGCTTTGAACTCCTGTTCAGCGATGGTCAGGTCCTTGTTCTTTTCGGCGATACTGGCGCGGAAGACGTGGCCGCGGGCGGCATCGGCTGCATCCAGTTGCTTGGCGACGGCTTCGGCTCTGTCCATTCCGCCGCCTACGGCTCCTGGAGCTTCGATGTAGAACTCGCCGAGGTCGGCGAGCGCGTCTGCGTCGCGGGGATCGAGCTGGACGGCGGTTTCAAATTCCTGGCGGGTCTTTTTGGCGAGGGAAAATGCGCTGAGAAAAGAGGCGCGGCTGGCGCGCTCGCCAGTGGCCCGGCCCAGCCAGTGGTGATAACTAGCGTTTTGCGGGCTGAGATTCACGGCCTTTTCGCAGTGCACGGCGGCCTGATCGAAGTGCTGCACGGTGTATTCGACGCGGCAGAGGAGGTTGTTGGCTTCGGCGTCTTTGGGATCGGCTTGCAAGACCTGGTTGAGGAGTTGGGTTGCCTCGTCGGCTTTGCCGGCTTGCAGGTCGGCGCTGGCGGTATCCAGCGATGTGCTGGCGGAGGCCGATGGCGCGAAGAAAGCGGCTGCAATGATACCGGCGATGGCGGCCCGCATCAGGCCCCGCGTCTGGACCCGCGTCAGGATTGGACCGGCGCAGGGGCCGAAGCGGAATCCGGTTGGCGGCGGCGTGCTCACCGGATCACCTTGACTGGTTCGCCCTCTTCGAGAGCCATGCCGTTGAGGCTGACGGTTGCGACTACATCGCCGTCTTTGAGGCCGGAGGTGATGGCTTCGTCGGTGAGGTTGAAGATGCCGGTGGTTACGGATGTACGCTGCAACGCGCCGCCGACGATGCGATAGACGTAGGGTTTGCCGTTTTCTACGTGGACGGCTTCGCGGGGAACGGTGAGGAGATTGGGCTCGCTGGAGGTGGTGACGGTGACGGTGACGTGGGTGTCGGGGAGCAGGGCGCCGTCGGCGTCGTCGATGGCTACGAGGACTTCACCGACGTTGCGGGTGTTATAGGTGACGATGGTGGAAGGCAGGAGGATGATGTGGCCGTGCCACTCCTTGCCGAGGCGGGCGTCCCAGACGATGGAGATTTTCTGGCCGATGGCGAGGTTGCCGATCTCGGGCTCATCGAAATAGGCGCGGACGCGGACGTTTTTTAGGTCGG
>Ga0302325_10005673_pt1 | contig 28293 bp, 25 predicted proteins | sample Palsa_T0_2_FD_201948 | JGI IMG/M metagenome (GOLD analysis project Ga0302325, IMG submission 201948) | Peat permafrost microbial communities from Stordalen Mire near Abisko, Sweden - Palsa_T0_2 | ecosystem: Environmental > Terrestrial > Soil > Palsa > Peat permafrost | place: Sweden: Abisko...
CCGGGCTGATGGAGGGGTAGCAATCCGGCGGCGACGCTGGGTGCACTGCCGGGCGGCTGATGAAGCGGTGTGTCAGCGACGCTCGCGATGCGACAACGTCCCGCCCCTACCCCGCGCGTCCGGAGGCCGGCGCCAGATCCGGCGCATCGGGCGCCGCGGCGGGTTCCACCGGCGCGGTGGCCGCCTCGACCGGAGGCGCGGATCGGGTCGGCCCGGCGCGCTCGGCGGCCACGTAGGGCTGCTCGTCGGGGGTGTCCTCTTCGTGGTAGACGCTCTCCACGTTCACCGCCCAGATGTCGTGCTCGGCGCCGGTGACCAGTCGATCGACCGCGCGAATCGCCGTCAGCGAGGAGTGATCGGAGTTGTTGTAGCGGTGCAGGCCGTTGCGTCCCACCTGCTGCAGGTTCTCGATCCCCTCCAGCCACCCTCGGATGGTGAGCACTCGGGCCGCGTAGGAGCTGTCGTACATCGGATAGGCCCGCGGCACGCGCACGACGTAGCCTCGGCGCACACGGGCGGGGTCGACCAGCCCGAGGTGGCCGAGCTCGCGGCCGGCCAGCGCGATGAGATCGTCGTCACTGGTGTTCCACAGCTCGTCGCCCTCGAAGCAGAAGTACTCGAGTCCCAGGCACGCGGTATCCGCGTCCGGCACCATCCACGGGCTCCAGGAGCGGTAATTCTGGATCCGCCCGACGGTGACGTCAGGATCGTGGATGTAGATCCAGTTGTCCGGGAATGGATCCGCCCCGTCCAGCACCACCGCCACGGTGAGGAAGTCGCGGTAGCGCAACCCGTTCGCCGCCTCGCGCACCGCTTCCGGCGCGGCGGGGGACGCGATGTTCACGGTGGTCGACAGGGGCAGCGAGGAGATGACATACGACGGCGAGAACACCCGATCGGGGGTGATCACCGAGGTGATCCGGCCGTCCTCGATGGTCAGGCCGGTGACGGCATGCTCGAGCAGCACCTCCCCGCCCCACCCGACGATGGCGTCGCGCATGGCCTCCCACAGCTGGCCCGGGCCGTAGCGCGGGTAGTGGAACCGATCGATCAGGCTCTTGACCTTGTTGCCCTCGTTGCCGAAGAAGGCGGCCTTGGCCGCCGAGAAGAACGACAGTCCCTTGATCCGCTGAGCCGCCCACTCCGCCCGCAGCTCGCTGGTCGGGACGCCCCACACCTTTTCGGTATAGGACTTGAAGAAGTGCTCGTACAGGCGCCGGCCGAACCGGTTGGAGACCCATTGCTCGAACGTGTCTTCGGGCCCCTTGCGGCGCAACGCCGCTCGCAGGTAGGACGCCAGTGAGCGCACCAGCTCGACCGGGCCGAGCTTGCGGATGACGTCGGGCCCACGCAGCGGATAATCGAGGAAGCGCCCGTTCCAATAGATGCGCGACATGCGAGGTCGTTCGAGGAACTCGTCGTCGAGCACCTCGTGCCAGAGCGCCTCCACCTCCTCGGCCTTGGTGAAGAAGCGATGCCCGCCCAGGTCGAAGCGGTAGCCGTCGCGCAGCACCGTCTTGGCCAGGCCGCCGACCTGGTCCTCCGCCTCGACCACGACCACCGGCCAGCCCTTCTTGGCCAGCTCGTACGCCGCGGTCAGCCCGGCCGGGCCGGCGCCAAGCACCAACACCGGCCGATCCGGTGCCGGGCGAGACGGCGTGATGTGAGGTGAGGACTCCATGGCGAAGCGGAGGGCGCGCGGGAACGCGCTGACGCGTTCCCGGCGATCTCGACACGAGGCTGTCCGGGCGGCAGTGCGGACAGCCTGCGGACCACCAATACTAGATGCGCGGGGCGACGTCGTGTCGCGCCCCGCCGGGGCGTGGGCGCAGCGCCAGGAACCAACCGGCCATTCCGGCCGCCACCAGGAGCGGGATCATCCGCTCGTTGTCGCGCGCCTCGGCGACGTAGACCGTGTTCAGCGCGCTGATGAGCACGAGCGCCACGGTCGCGGCCGCCAGGGTGAGATCGCGCGATCGCCAGAGCCCGGCGAGCAGGCCAATGGTCGACAGCAGCACCAGAAGGCGATGGAACCACAGCGTCCCGGTGTTGAGCCGATAACCGAGGGCACCGAGGAAGTAGCCGCCCCACAACCGCCAGAAGTGGCGAGCCAGCATCCCGGCGTACTGCACCGGCTGGCCGAACAGGTACTTGTGCAGGTTCTCATGGACGGCCGCGCTGATGGCGGCGCTGCGACCGAGATTCGGGTGCTCCGCCGCCACCACCGTGAACACCTCGTTGGCCGGTGGGACGGTCAGCGGATCGTTGTTGCAGGCCGAGGCCGAGTGAAAGCGCCGGCAGGCCGCCGCCTTGAAGGCGAGGAAGACGAAGTGCAGCTCCCCATTCCCCGGCAGATACGTCGCGATGAACACGGTGTCCTGGGTGCCGTCGGTTATCGGGACGAGATGGTGGGTGCGCTCCGACGCGTAGGCCGCCCACGGGGCGAGGACCGCCAGCGTGGTCGCGAGCATCACCCCGGCCCGCAGGATCGCCGCGCGCCAACCGAGCCGCCGGCGTCCGACCAGCACCACCAGCGGAATCACCAGCGCCGCCGCGAGCATGTCGGCGCGCGCCAGCGCGCTGAGCGCGAGCACGGCTCCCGCCCCGCCATACGCGGCCACGGTGCGACGGCGGTCGAGCGCGTCCGGGTTGCCGCGGGACAGACGGACGTCACGGCGGACGGCGAGAGCCAGGGCGAGCAGCCCGCACAACAGCAGCAGCGCGCCGAGCGGCTCGGAGAGCAACGACCCGGCGTCGTGGATGGCGGGGGCGTAGAAGGCGATGCCGGCGGCGGCCAGCAGGCCGGCCCCCCAACCGGCCAGGACGAAGGCGAGACCCCAGGCGGCCAGGATGGTGAGCGTGCTGACGAGCGCCTGCGCCACCCGCGCCGGCCCGAGACCGTGTCCGTCGCCGACGCTGTGGGCGCGCGCGACGAACGCCGCGGCGGCGAACAGCACCGGGGTGCCGGGCGCCCACCGGAACGGATCGGTCTCGTGCGGCGTGCCCCAGCGGTGGTGCAGACGCAGCGCATCGGCGATGTGGGTGTAGGCCTGCTCGTCGGCTGACAGCGTGGCTCGCGTGCGCGACGCGGCGTGGAAGCGCAGTGCACCGCCCGACAGCACGATGAGCACCAACAGCACGACCGCCGCCCAGTGGCGTTGGCGCGTCGAGAACGGCAGCGACCGGGCGCGCCAGCGACCGGGCGGACTCGCCGGCGTCGAACCCACGGTCGGGGAGGGCGGGCCAGCCATCGCGCGGCAGACTACGCCATCCCCGGGCTAGGCTTGCCGCTGGATGGGTCCCCGTTCGCGCCACGCTGCCTGCGTCACGCTGCTGCTGTTGTGCACCCTGCTCCTCGTCGCCTGCGGCTCGAGCTCGCCGCCGGTGGCCGCCGATCCTCCGGGCTGCCGTCCCGCGGTCATGCAGACGATCGGGCAGGTGGCCCGGCGCGCGTACGCCGAGGTGGCGGCCGGGCGGCTGATCGTCAGCTCGCGCCTGGAGGTCAGTCGCTCGACCGCGCTCATCCGGGCGGTGGCGGCGGGCGACCAGCTCGCCGCCACGGCAGCGGCGCGGCGGCTGCTGGCCACGACCCAGATCCGGTTCCTGCGCGTGCAGCGCGGTCGACGGCTGCTGGTCAACCTCGGGCAGGGCCCGGCGATCGCCTGGGCGTCAGGGGTGCTGCGCGCCTCCGGGCGGGTGGTCGGACGGTTCGCGCTTGGGGTTCAGGGCGACAACGGCTATGCCGCGGTCGTCTACGGGCTGACCCGCGCCGAGGTCCTTGTGCGTGCCGGGTCGCGTCAACTCGCCGGAACGCTGGCGCCCGGACCCGCCACGATCCCGCGGGCGAGCGAGATCACCTATCGGGGCGTGCCCTACGCGGTCTATTCGTTCACCGCGCCCGCCTACCCAGCCGGCCGTGAGAGCATCTCGCTGCTCGCGCCGCCGTCGGTGCTCGACGCCTGCGGGTCGACCAGCGCGCAGACGGTCATGAACGTGCTCGGCCCGCTGGCCATGCGCGTCTACGCCCACGAGACGGGCAGCCACAGCGTGCAGACGGCGGTCGCCTACATCGCCAGCTCGCGGGCGTTCACCGCGGCGGTGGCGGCCGGCAACCCGGTGGGCACCCGGGCGGCCATCATCAGCTTCTTTCGCAGCCACCGCCACATCGTCCGGGTGCGAGCCCTGCAGCAGGGACGCGTGGTCAACGACGTCGGCGGGCCATTCGTGCTCGCGCCGGTGTCGGGCCGGCTACGCGAGCGCGGGCGTACCGTCGGACAGTTCGTGACGGCGATCCAGGACGATGCCGGCTACGTGGCCTTGACGCACATCTACACCGGGGCCCAGGTCATCCTGCGCGTCGGCCGTCAGCAGGTGCCCAGCAGCACGCTCAATCCGGGCCCGGCGTCGATTCCCGATCGTGGTCTGGTGACCTACGACGGGCGTCGCTACGAGGCCTTCTCGTTCGATGGGCAGGCATTCCCGGCGGGTACGCTGCGTATCTCCCTGCTCGCGCCGGTCCCCGGCCCGCCCACCTGAGACGACGGCGATCAGGCCGCTGCCGCCAAGGTGGCCGAGCGGCGCGCGGCCGCGGCCCGGGTCATCGGACTGCGACCCCAGTCGGCCAGCTGGGCGTAGTCGACGATGGCCGGGAAGTAGTCCGCCAGCGGCGGCGGGGCGGGGACGCGTTCGCCCAGAACCTCCCGAGCGTGCCGGTCATCGAAGCTCCCGCGCACGTCGAAGTAGGGCAGATACACCTCGCCGTCGGCAAGCATTCCGGTGGCGGCACGGCCGAGCTTGGGCGCCGGCCGCTCGAACTGCTCCGCGGCCAGCTCGGCGAGCTCGGCGATGTTGATCGCCTGGTCGCCGGCCACCAGCGCGATCGTGTCGCAGGCCACGCCCTCGTCGTGCGCGGCCAGGATGCCGTCGGCGACGTAGTCGACCGGCACGACATCGAGCTGTCCGTCCGGATCGGCCGGGACCTCGGACAGCCGTCCCGTGGCAAACGCGCGCAGCGGCCAGTAGATGACGTTGAACGCCGGCGTCCAGCCGCTGCGGCTGTCGCCCACGATGATGCTCGGTCGCACGATCGACAGCGGCAGGTCGTACTGGTCGCGCAGCAGCCCCTCGGCGTGGAACTTGGAATGTTCGTAGGTGTTGCGAAACGCCTGCCCGACGGCGTGCTCGTGCTCGTGGAAGCGGACCGGGTGGCGACCGGCGACGTAGGCCGTCGAGACGTGAACGACGCGGCGCAGGCGGCCGCGCTCGGCGACCGCGTGGGCGAGCTCGGCGACGCGCTCGGCGCCTCCGGCGTTGATGTTCATGGCCTGGAGCAGTGGCAGGTCGAACGAGATCGACGCCGCGCAATGGATGACGCTGGTCACGCGCTCGAGCACGTACAGACGATCGATCTCATTCAGGCCGAGACCGTCGACGGCGATGTCTCCCGGCAGCGCCGTGACCCGTTCGCTCGCCGCCGCCGGGTCGTCGAACAGCGTGCCCAGCAGCCGGCGCAGCCGCACGCTGGCCCCGTCACGATCCTCGGCGCGGATCAGAGCGATGACTCGCGTGTCGTCGTCTCTCTCGATCAGTCGGGCCATCACCTCCATGCCGACAAATCCGGTGGCTCCAGTAAGCAGAACGGTGTCGCTCATCGTCAACCCTCTCTCGCTTTTCCCTGAATTGATTGGTTTACCCGTACGCATCGCTAACAAACAAACCAACCGTTGGTAGACCCAGGTGCCGTCCGGGGGTCCGAAGCGAATGACGCCCGTACTCACCCAGCACAACAGTCAGGATGGCGCCTGCCGACACCAAGCGCAATGGACCGCTAACAGAACATCTGCCTGCGTCGAATGGCCCCTCCGTCCAACACGGTGGCGTGCCTCCCTAAGGCCCGCGTTACCATCACGTAAAAGCGTCGCAACGTCGTCGTTCTGGTCGCCGCCGCGACGTGCATCCCCGCCGCGACGAGCAGCGCGGTCAAGGCTGCTTCACCGGTTGCCGCTGACCGATACGCCATCGTCGGCTTGGGCGCGACCATCCGTCTTGGTCATTTGCAGGTTTTCGTGCAAGAGCAGGGAATCCTGTGACCGGCCGGACGCTGGCTGCTAGGTTCTCGCCGCGGTCGTCCCCGGCGGCCGCCTGATCGGCTCGTGTGGAGACGCGCACTCTTGGTGGCGCGTCCCGCGCGTGCGCTCTGGCATGCGCTTGACCATCCCCACACCATCACGGTCGATGACCGTCCGACTGCTGTTGCTCGGCGTCCTGGCGCTCGCCTGCCTCGCGCTCGCCGGCGCGCCGCAGCGCAGCGCCGCCGACGTGTCGGCGTCGATCGCCAGCAAGCAGGCCGCGGCCGCCAGCCTGCGCTCGGAGGTCGCCGCCGACTCCCAGCAGATCGATCAGACCGATGGTGGTCTCGCGATCGCCCGCACCCGGCTGGCCAACCTGCAGGCGGCGGTCAGCACCCGCGAGACCGAGCTGTCGACTGTGCAGAACGAGCTCATCGCCGCGCGCGACCACCTGGTGGACCTCGAGAACCGCCTCGAGACCGCGTCGCACGCGCTGGCCGACAACCTGGTGGGCACTTATGAGGGCGACCGCCCCGACGCGCTCACCGTCGTGCTCGACGCCCACGGGTTCGCCGATCTGCTCGAGCGCCTGTCCTTCCTGCGCGCTATGGGCCAGCAGGACGCCAGCGTGGTCAGCGACACCCGCACCGCGCGACGCGACGTCACCCGCGAGGCCACCAGCCTCGGGGCGCTGGAGGTCCGCGACCAGCGCGTCGCCCGCCAGCTCGTCGCCCAGCGCAACCAGGCCGGCGCGCTGCAGGCCGCCCTCCTGCACGTCGAGATCGAGCAGGTCAGCCACCGTGCCCACGACGCCGCCGCGCTGGGCGCCGTGCAGGGACAGCTGCAAAACCTCGAGGCCCAGCAGGCGCAGATCGAGCGCGCCCAGGCGGCCGCTGCCGCGCAGGCCCTGGCCAACGGTCCAGTCGGCCAGAGCGCGCCCGGCACCAACGGCATTCAGGTCGACACCGGCGGCATGGTGCAGGCCCCGGCCGGTGCCCCGGCGGCGGTCGCCCAGGTGATCGCCGCGGGCAACGCGATCGCCACCCTGCCCTACGTCTACGGCGGTGGGCACGCTTCCTTCCACGCCGACGCCTACGACTGCTCGGGCTCGGTGAGCTACGCGCTCGCCGCGGCCGGACTGGTCAGCTCGCCGTTGGACTCCACGGCGTTTGAGAGCTGGGGACTGCCGGGACCCGGCAAGTGGATCACCGTGTACGCCGACGCGGGTCATGCCTTCATGTACGTCGCCGGTTGGCGGTTTGACACGGTCGCCCTGGCCGAAAGCGGAACCCGCTGGTCGAGCTCCCCGACCTCCACGGCGGGCTTCGTGGCCCGCCATCCGCCCGGCCTGTAGGTCGTGCTCGCGCCCTTCGTCGACGCCGGCTGGCTGCGCGGACATCGCGACGAGGTCGTTCTGGCGGACGTGCGGTGGTATCTCGACGGGCGCTCGGGCCGCGACGCCTACGACGCCGGTCACCTCCCGGGCGCGGTGTTCGTCGACCTCGACCGGTGGCTGTCAAGCGAGGCGTCGGACGCCAGTGGACGCCATCCGCTGCCGACCCCGGAGCGCTTCGCCGAGGGGATGGCGAGTCTCGGTATCGGCGACGACGATACGGTCGTCGCCTACGACGATGCCGGGGGCGTGATCGCGGCCCGGCTGGTGTGGATGCTGCGAGCCACCGGTCACGGTGCGGCGCTGCTGGATGGCGGCCTGGCCGCCGGAGATCCCGAGCTGGAGCGCGCGACGCCGGCGCGAGCTCCGGCGACGTTTACGCCCCGAGCCTGGCCAGCGGAACGACTCGCCTCGATCGACGATGCCGCCGACCCGGCGTTCGTGGTGATCGATGCCCGGTCGCGAGACCGCTTCGTGGGCGGGCCGGACGAGGTCGATCCCCGCTGGGGTCACATCCCGGGGGCGCGCAGCCTGCCCTGCCGGGAGAACCTCGACGGCGACGGACGTCTGCTCCCGGTGCCGGACCTGCACGCCCGCTTCGAGGCCGTGGACATACATGACGCCGAGTCGGTCGTCTCCTACTGTGGCGCGGGCGTGACCGCCTGCCACAATCTGCTCGCCCTCGAGCAGGCCGGGCTCGGACACGGAAGACTGTTCCCCGGCTCGTGGTCACAGTGGAGCCGGGACCCGGAGCGCCCGCTCGCCATCGGCCCTGATGCCGGGTGACGAGCGCGTCAGCCTGGCCAGCCTGATCGAGTTATTTAAACCGACCGTATCCGGTTCCGTCCGGTTGGGCCCAAGCGCCGTGGGGCCTGTGAGGGCCGTTCTGTGACGGTCGCGTGACGGCGTCGTTTGGCGCTTGGCGCGTACCGGCACATGCGGTGACACTCGCCTTCGGGCGGGAGGGGGGTTGGCGAGAAACTGGTCAATGCGAACAGGTTCTCGCCACACCGCCCGCCGCGACGCGAGCCGACCCTGCCCCGTGGCGAGAAACTGATCACCACCGAGGATTTCTCGCCACACGGGCGCACAGCCGCTCGACCAACAGTCCGATTGGGACCGACCCCGACCTTAAAATTCCGCTGCACCCCCCGCCCGCAACCCGCCAGCGACCCGACCCCTACCGCCCGGCCTGAGCCAACCGGATACGCACCTTAAAGACAAGCTCCGCGGCGGACCTACGCCGACCGGGCCAGGTCAACCGCCGCGCCGGAATCGGCGCTGGCGTACAGCGCCTCGAGGGTCCGCGCCTGTCCGAGGGCATCCTCCCGGCCGAGCAGCGGCTCGGCCTGACCGCGGATCGCCGCGCTGAAGTTTTCGATCTGCAGACGATATGAATCCCCGGCGTCCACCACGATCGCCTCAACCTCGCCTCCCCGGCGCACGGTCAGGCCGGGGGCACGGCAGTGCCACGGATCGTTCACGGTGATTGAGCCGTCGGAGCCGATCGCCTCGAGCTCGCCGCGTCCGGGCAGGTCGAGCGCCGTGTCGATCTGGGCGAGCGCCCCGCCCGTGAAGGCCAGCGAAGCCACGAATCGGACGTCGACGCCAGTTGGGCTGCGCGCCTGCTGCGCGCTGACGCGCCGCGGCTCGCCGGCCAGCAGGCGAGCCGCCGACACGCAGTAGCAGCCGACGTCCATCAGGGCGCCCCCGCCCAGCTCCGGGCTCAGCCGCACGTCGTCCGAATTGGTGAGCGGGAAGCTGAAGGCGGCCCGTACCAGCCGCAGCTCGCCGATCGCGCCAGCGGAAACAAGCGAGGCCAGTTGTCGCGTCTGCGGGTGATGACGCCACATGAAGGCCTCCATGCACAGCCGGTCAGCGTTCGCGGCGACATCGAACAGGGACAGCAGCTCGGCTGCCCGCCGCGAGAGCGGCTTCTCGCACAGCACGTGCTTGCCGGCCTGCAGGGCGCGAGCCGCCCACTCGACGTGCAGGGCGTTGGGGAGCGAGATGTAGACCGCGTCGAGATCGGGGGCGTCGAGCAGCGCCTCATAGGAGGAATAGGCCCGATCGAGTCCGTGAGCGGCGGCATAGGCGTTTGCCCGTTCGCCGTCGCGGCTGGCGACGGCGAGCACCTCCACCTCGTCAGACGCGCGGGCGGCCGCCAGCAGCGCCCCATTGATGCGGGCGGTGCTCAGGATGCCCCAGCGGGTGGGGAGCGGGTCAGCCCGACTCAATCCGCGGCGCTCGACTCGGGCCACGCCGCAGCGCCCATCACGCCGTCGCCGCCCTCCGGCCTGGGCCCGCCGACCGCGATGATGTCGAGCCCGTCCGGGCCGGCCTCGAAGCAGCGCACCACCTCGGGGGCGACCCGCACGACGTCCCACTGTCGAAGCTCGAGTACCTCGTCATCGAGCAGGAGCCGGCCCGAGCCGGCGACCACCACGTAGGCCTCCTCCTGCTCACGGTGGCAATGAGCCATCGGGGCACGCAGCTCCGGGGCGTAGCGAAAGTGACTGACGCCGAGATCGCGCGAGTCGAGGTGCTTGCGTCCGAACCGCCCCTCCACGCCTGGCGCTCGATCGCCGACCGAGTCCTCGACCTCGAACAGGTTCACACTGGAAAAACGCGACATGGGCTCTCCTTCGGGCGAGCGGGGCAGGCAACCTTGCTGTCGCACCATATTCGAGCCAGTGGCCGGGCGGATCGGGACGCCGCGTGCCATGCGGCCGCGACGCCCCTTCTCTCCCGGACAGCTGTGCCCTACGGCTTGGGACAGGCAGCCAGGGCCGTGCTCTGGTTGGGTCCCGCCGGGACGCTGGACTTGACGATCTCCTGGCAGACCTGGTAGGCGGCCTGCTTGACGTCGGTCTCGTTGCCGCTGGCCGCCTTCTGGCAGAGGTCCTCCAGCTTGCTCTTCTCATCGGCGGTCAGCGTCGGCGCGGCGCTGATGCTCGACTTACAGGCCGCGACCGCCTCGGCCACGGCCGGGCTCGCCGCCGCCGCGCCCCCACCGCCGGCGGAGGAACTGGCGCTGGCCGTCGTGGCCGCGGCCGGGGCCGCCGCCGACGACGATGCCGACGAGCTTGACGACGAGCTACTGCTGCTGCTACTTCCGCAGCCGGCCATGGCTACGACGCTGACGACCGCAACTACGGACAGGACTCCCAGTCTGCGCACGATGTGTCTCCTCTGTTGGACCTGGCGATCCGCTCGTCGGATGCGGCCAAGGCCACTCGCGACCGCCGCGGGGCGGCGAGCGTATCGTGGGCGACCTCAAAATCGAGTATCAGTGTGGTCTCGACCTGGTCCCACGGCGGTGTGCCCGTGCCCGTGCCCGCGGTCTCGGGCACAGGCACGGCACGTCCGGGTCAGTCGCCGTAGCCGCCGTAGGCGCCGTACCCGCCGCCTCCGTAGCCGCCGCCATATCCGCCGTAGCCGCCATAGGCGCCATAGCCCGCACCGCCGTAGCCGCCCGAGCTGTCACCGTCGCCGCCGCCCGAGCTGTAGCCGCCGCCACCGTAGCCGTAGCCGCCATAGCCCCCGCCGCCGTACCCGCCGCCGCCATAGCCACCGTAACCGCCGCCACCGGAACCGGGATCAACGCCATAGCCCGGATAGCCGCCGCCTGACGCCGAGCCGCCGCCGAGGCCGTAGCCGCCCGAGCCTGGGTATCCGCTCCCGCCACCCGTGGGAGCCGTGCTGCCCTGCGTCGCGCTCTGCGAGTCGGCGCCCTGCCAAGCCACCGAGAACGACGAACCGGCTGTCGAGAGAGACGACGGCGTGGCGCCGGGGGCGGACTCGTCCCCCCCGAAGCCGCCACCAAAGCTCACTTCGGGGCTGGCACCGCCGAGCTCCACTGGCTGGTCGCCCCACTGCGAATCGGAGATCGTTCCGGTGTGCCCGTTCGCCGTCGCGGACGCGTTGGAGAACGTCACCGAGCCGAAGTCGGTGAGTGACACCGGCTGGCAGTCGCCCGAGCCGTCACACAACGACGGGGCCTCGGCGATCCACTCGGCGGAGGACACGTCGGGGTCATCCATCTGCAGGTTCTTCGTCGCGGAGTTGCCGGTGGTGTTGTCGGTGAGGGTGATGGTCACCGCGGTGCCGTTGACGCCCACGGAGGTTGAGACGTGGTCCCCGGGCTTGATCGTGACCCCGAGACGAACGGGAGCGGCCGGCAGGAGCTCGTACCAAGCGAAGTACGACGCGCTTCCGCTGCTCGAGCAGTCGACCTCTGTGCCCGCCTGCTCGAGGGAGTCCGATTGCCCGTCCTCGCCGCCCAGTCCCACCCAGAACGCGGAGCTGCCCTGACCGTTCGCACAGTTCGCCGTCGGTTGCACCCAACTGGCGCTCACCTGCGAGAACGCCGGCTGAGCGGATTCGTTGGACGTATCGCCCCCGGCCACGTAGCCCGCCCAGTTCTCGCTCACCGCCGTCGGCTCGTCGCTTGTCGCTGCCGCGGCCGAGGAGCAAACCGCGCACGCCATGGCTCCGGCGGCGAGCACTGACAGCACTCGATATCTCGTCATGGGTAGGCTCGCTTTCTCGGTTCAACGTCGCCGGCGAACGCTGACGCGCCGGATGGTCGAATCCACTATGCGATCGATGGCTAACGGGCGCCTTGGCCGTGGATAAACGCAACCTTTGCGATCGTCGGGCGTGTCGATGACCGAACGTGGCAATGTCTCGTCGATGAGTCATCGCGTCGTGGTCGTCGGGGGCGGGTTCGGGGGGCTTCGCGTCGTGCAGACCCTGCGTGGCGCCGACGTGCAGATCACGCTGATCGACCGTCGCAACTTCCACCTGTTCCAGCCGCTGACCTACCAGGTGGCGACCGGGGCGCTGTCGCCCGGCGAGATCGCCTACCCGCTGCGCGCGCTGTTCAAGGACCGCGTTGACGTCCGCGTGCTGCAGGCCGACGTCGAGGAGATCGATCTGTCGTCGCGCACCGTCGAACTGGCAACCGTGGACGACATCGTGCCAGCGCCGGTTCCGTACGACACGTTGGTGGTCGCGGCCGGATCGGCGTACGCCTACTTCGGACACGAGGAGTGGCGAGAGGTGGCCGCCGAGGTCAAGTCGCTGGAGAGCGCGCTGGCCGTGCGCTCGCGAATCCTGGAGGCCTTCGAACGTGCCGAGCTGAGCGAGATGCCCGCGATCGACGTCGCCGAACTGACCTTCGTGGTGGTCGGGGCAGGACCCACCGGCGTCGAGATGGCCGGTCAGATCGCCGAGTTGGCGCGCGACACGCTGCGCCAGGACTTTCGGTCGATCGACCCCGCGCACGCTCGGATCCTGCTGGTGGAGGCGGCCGACCGCGTGCTGGCCTCCTTCCCCCCCACGCTCTCCGCCGGTGCCACCGCGGCGCTGGAGCGCCTCGGTGTGACGGTGATCCTCGACCGAATGGTGACCGCCATCGACCACGACGAGGTGACGCTGCGCGCCCCCGATGGGACGGAGGAGCGGATCGCCTCGCGCACCGTGATCTGGGCCGCCGGGGTGACCGCCTCGCCGCTGGCTGGGCTGTTGGGGGGCCTCGCCGGGGCCGAGGTGGACCGCGCCGGGCGACTGACCGTCGAGCCCGATCTCAGCCTGCCCGGGCATCCGGAGGTGCTCGCCCTCGGCGACATGGTCAGAGTCCGCGGCGACGCCGGTCAGACGGTCACCTACCCGGGCGTCGCGCCCGTGGCGATCCAGCAGGGACGTTATGCCGGGAGCCTCATCCAGGATCGCCTCGCCGGCCGCCCGACGCCGTCGTTTCACTACCACGACAAGGGCAACGTCGCGACGATTGGCCGGCGAGCCGCCGTGGCCGACCTCGGCTACCTGCGACTCACCGGCACCCTGGCCTGGCTGGTCTGGCTGGTGGTCCACCTCTGGTACCTGATCGGCTTCCAGAACCGCCTGCTGGTGATCATCCGCTGGCAGATCAGCTTCTTCACGCGCGGGCGCGGCGCCCGCCTCATCACCGCCCCGGCCATCACCGAAGTCAAGCCTCGACCCCGAGACCCAGGGCCGTGAGCGGCCCGAAGTCGACGTCAAGCCGGCAAAGGCGGGCGCAGCTGAGGGCCTACAAGTCCCTGGCCGAGAGTGACGACGCGCTGGCTCGCCTGATCGCCCGGCATGGACGGCCTGATCCGTTTTCCTGGGGCGCCTGGGAGGAGGCGGTCGGCGACGACGCGTTCGCCGAGCTCGTGCTGCACATTCTTGGCCAGCAGATCAGCACCCAGGCGGCGCTGACGATCTACGGACGGCTGCGGGCCACGCTCGGTGGCACGGTAGGTCCGGCTGAGGTCATCGCCGTACCGGAGGAAGCGCTGAGAGCCGCCGGGCTGTCCGGCGCGAAGGCCCGATCCCTGCGTGACCTGGCCGAACGGGTCCTGGACGGTCGCCTGGACTTCGAGCGGCTGGCCCGCAGCGACGATGTCACCGCCCAGGCGGAGCTTGAGGCCGTGCGGGGGATCGGGCCTTGGTCGGCGCAGGTCTTCCTGCTGCATCACCTTCGCCGTGGGGACATCTTCCCGGCGGCGGACATCGGCCTGCTGCGCGGGGCACAGTCGGCCTTCGCGCTGGCGGCCCGACCGACGGCCGTCGAGCTCGCTCGGCGCGCCGAGCGCTGGCGCCCCTTTCGTTCCTACGCCGCCGCACTGCTGTGGGCGCGCAGCGGCGACGGCACCGCCCCGTAAGGCCTCGGGCGTGCGTCGCTACACACCGTGACCGCCCCGCCGAGTCGTGCCGCCGACTCGGGGTCGTGCGAGGGCAGATAGACCGTCGGGTGCTGAGCGCAATGCGCCAGGATGGTGTCCATCGTGGCGACGTGCACCTTCGGATCGGGCGCGATGGCATCGGCGCGGCGCGCGTGCAGTTGCTCGAGCGTGTCGGTCGCGTCACCCGCGAGCATCACGTGGCGCCCCGAGTCATCGACGCAGATCACCGACACGTGTCCGGGCGTGTGCCCGGGCGTGTCGACGGCGACGATCCGTCCGTCGTCGCTGAGCGCCCGGCTGCGCGGGAAGGCACCGAAGGACCCTCCGTCCAGCACGAACGGCTCGGGCGCGAACCCCGGCGGCAAGGGCTGGCGCAGGACGCGGCGCATGACGCTCGGAAACCGTGCGGCGACGTAGCGCAACTCCACCTCGTGGCTGAGCACCCGCCCGCGCACGTGGACCAGCCCGTCGATGTGGTCGCCGTGCGCGTGGGTCAGCACCACTTCGGAGACGTCGTCGAGCGACAGGCCGAAGGCGGCCATGGCCGAAGGGAGCTCCTGCTCGCGCGACACCTCCATCCGCGCGAAGGGCACGTTGCGCGCCTCGGCGGTCTCGCCGGTGTCCACCAGGCGCAGGACTCCGTCGTGCTCAATCGCCCAGCAGTGGATCGGCAGTGGCTCGGACCAGGCACCCGGCATGAACAGATCCAGCTGCCGCCGCGGGCCGGGCTGGGGGAACAGGAAGCTGCGTTTGACCCGCACGCTCCCGGTTTGAATCGCATGAATCTTCATTGGGGTGTCTCCTTCGTGGTTGTGGGCTGGGGTGTGGGAGCGAAGCCGCGGAGCAGGAGCTCGACGACGCTCTCGGCGAGGTGCTGATCGATCGGTCCGCCGGTGATCAGCAGCCGGTAGAACAGGGGACCACCCAGGACGTCGAGCGCGAGCTCCATGTCGAGGTCAGGCCGCAGGTCGCCTCGCCGCACGCCGCGGTCGAACACGGTGCGCAGCGCCGCCCGCCGGCCGCTGAGAAACCGGTCGCGCGCCACCGCGGCGAGCTCCGGGCTTCGACTCATCTCATCGACGATGGTCGGCATCAGCTTGGCCGCGACGGATCCGGTGTACAGCTTGACCGCGTCGCACATCAGCGCCAGCAGATCGGTACGGGTCGACCCGGTGTCGGGGACCTCGATCTCGTCGCTGACCAGTGCGCCGACAGCGTCGGTGACCAGCTCGTCCTTCGAGCGATATCGGCGATAGATGGTGGCCTTGCCCACGCCGGCACGTTCAGCCACGTCGTCCATGCGAAGCGCGTGCAGGCCGCGCTCGGCCATCAGCTCGAGGGCCGCGCTGACGATGGCGCGATCCGCTCGGGCCTCTCGCGGCCGACCCAGGGTCCGGGTGCTGGACGTCAAAGCCACCTCCGTGCTCGAATTGGGGGGTGCGTCTTACGGAACTAATCCGTTCCGTAATCAAACCGTAGCACAGTTCCGAAACTATCGGGTCTCGATTAACCTCACAGCTCGCCGAGAAAGCGCAGGAGCGCCGAGTTGACCGCCTCCGGCTCCTGCTGCTGCACCCAGTGACCGGCGCCCGGCAGGACGACGTTCGCGCGCAGGTCGGTCACCCAGCCGGTCATGGCCTCCGCCGGCATGAATTGCCGCACCAGGTCAAGCTCCCCGGTGAGGAACATCGCCGGCTGCTCCACTCGCCGTTGGGCCACCGATGCAGTGAGCTCCCAGTTGCGATCGATGTTGCGATACCAGTTGAGCCCGCCGGTGAAGCCGGTTCGCTCGAACTCCCGTACGTAGACCTCGAAGTCCTCCTCGGAGATCCAGTCCGGAAGCGGTGGGGCCGCGGTTGGCTCCTCGGCCCGCACGGGAACTCGGGGCTTCAGCGCCGCGAGCGTGAGCAGGAAGGTGCGGCGCACGTCGCGTGCGAGCACCGCGTCAGCCGCGCCCGGCTCCTGGAAGCGCACGATGTAGAAGTCCTCTCCCTGCCGCCGGCGCATGATCGGCATCGGGAGCGCCGGCGCCCGCGGTACGAACGGCACGCTCAGGGCGGCGACCGCTTCGACCCGTTCGGGATGGAGGATCGCTATCTGCCACACGACGACCGCGCCCCAATCGTGGCCGACGAAGATCGCCGACGGCTCGCCGACCGCGTCCAGCAGGCCGCACATGTCCCCGCACAGGGCGAGGATGTCGTACGCCTCGACCGCCGCGGGCGCCGAGCTGCGTCCGTAGCCGCGCATGTCGGGGGCGAGCACCCGGTAGCCGGCGGCGACCAGGGCCGGCACCTGTTTGCGCCACGAGAACGCCAGCTCGGGGAATCCGTGGCAGAGCACGACGAGCGGCCCGGCACCCTCGTCTCGAACGTTGAGCTCGATGCCGTTGACCGCCACCCGGCTCTCGCTCACGACACCGAGCTCCCCGGGCTCAGGAGCGGGCCTTGACGGCGGCCCCAACCGACGGGGCGGCGCTCGGCGGGGTGGTGGGCGGCGGCGGGAACAGCGCGAGCAGCTCGGCCATCGACCGTTGCACTCCCGCGGTGAGCACGTCCACGTCGTTTGAGCTGTCGTAGTCGCCGGTGACGCCGAAGTAGAGGCCGCCGTCGTAGGAGAAGATCGCGATCGAGATTCGGACCTGGCCGATCAGTGGGACGAACGGAAACGATTCCAGCAGCCGTCGCCCGAGCGTGAACAAGGGCTGTTGGGGTCCCGGCACATTCGTCACGCCGGTCTGCACGCCCAGCGAGGGAGAGCGTGCGGCGAGCCGGGCGCCGAGCGCGAGCAGCATCGGCGGGGCGAAGCCCGACAGGGACGTGAGCACGTCGCCCGCGATCGCCTGCTTTGACTGCTTCAGACCGTCCATCTGCACGCGCACGGCCTCCAGGCGTTCCGTGGGGTCGGCGACACCCACCGGCAGTTCGGCGAACATCGCCGAGACGCGATTGTTGTACACGCCGCGTTCGCCGGGTCGACGGATCGAGACCGGGACGAGCGCGCGAACCGTGCGATCGGCGATCCGCTCGCCGCGAGATTCCAGCAGGTCGCGCAGCCCCCCCGAGACGATGGCGAGGACAATGTCGTTGACCGTCCCGCCGTAGGCGGCCCGCACCGACTTGACGTCGCTGAGGCGCACCTGCGCACAGCTCCAGGTCCGATGCGGCCCGACCGGACCGGTCAACGAGGACCCGCCGACCGGGCGCATCACCCGCGCGGCCGAGGCCAGCCCGCCCAGCAGCTCACGGGCCTGGCCGAGTGCCGCACGTGGGGCGCGCGCCGCCGCGCGCACGCTGCGCAACTGCTCGGACGGATTGAGGGTTCGGCGGGTGAGGGAGCGCAGCACGAGCTCGGCGCCGCTCGGCTCCGGGGCGGGCTCCCATGGGTCGACGGCGGCGGGCGCGGCGGCGTCCTCGAACATGATCGACATCAGGTCCGACGCCGACACGCCGTCGACCATGCAGTGGTGGACTTTCGAGAGCAGCGCCCAGCGGCTCTCAGCCAGCCCCTCGAGCATCCAGATCTCCCACAACGGCTTGTTGCGGTCGAGATGCTGGGCGAAGATTCGCGCCGCGGTGCGGCGGAGCTGCTCGGAGCTGCCCGGCGCCGGCAGCGCACTGTGGCGCAGGTGATAGGCGAGGTTGAAATGTGGATCGTCCAGCCACACCGGCCGGCCGACCCCGAGCGGCACGAACCGGATCTTCTGGCGATAGCGCGGGACGAGGCTCAGCTTGCCGGTCACCATCTCCTCGAGCCGCTCGAAGGGTGGAGCGGGGCCTTCGAAGATGCTCACCCCGCCGATGTGCATCGGGTTCATGGGACCCTCGAGATGCACGAACGACGCGTCCATCGGGCTCATCCAGTCCATCGTTTCCCCTCCTGATCGAGGATGCCCGCGAGCACCCGGCAGACCGGCAAGCTCACCGACATGCCGCTGTGACTCGACTCCACCTCGACGTGTTCGGCCGACGGGTCCAGGCACGCCTCCCAGAAGACGATCCCGTCGCTGCGCGAGTAGACCGACAGCGCGCGCATCCCGGCCGGCAGCGGAGCCTGCAGATCACCGCGAAACGAGGCACAGCAGGGACCGTCGCCACATTCACTTGACAGCATCCCGGGGACTCCGAGGTCGCCGAGCCGCGCCACCGAGGCGCGACTCGATCCCTGCCATGGCCCGCTCCGAACAATCGGTGTTGAGCACGATGCCGGCCCTCGCCGTACGCGCACCGCAGCGTCGCAGCCAACCGGCGAGCACGCTGAGCGATCGATCGCCGGCCATGAAACCGGGAACCAGCAACACCGCGGCACCCGTACTCCGGCCGCTGGGATGGCGGAAGTCCCGATCGGCGCACAGCCGGGCCAGCTCGAGCCCGTACCGCAGCTCACCGCGAAGCGGCGCCACGGGGGCTTCGCCCGACGCGAGTGGCGGCACCATCTGCTCAGCCTACCGGGCCGCCCCGCGCCCGCACGGGAGCCGCCCCGGAGTCTTCGGTCAGTCCGGCGTCACGCGGTCGCCGAGGCGGACCAGCCCCGGCTCGAGCACCTCGCCGTAGACGCCGAAGGCCAGTGGTTCGGTCGTCGCCAGACCCCGGCGGTAGGAGAGCAGGTCAAGCGTGGGCAGATCCACGACCCCGGTGTCCGGGGACTGGGTGGTGACCAGGCAGCGACCGACGTGTCCGTGCATCGCCACGAGCGCCTCGCCGATCCGGAGGCGGTGGCCGACCCAGTCGTCCTCCTGGTGCGGGTATGAACCGGCCACCTCGATGAGCATTCGAAACCGCCGCGGATCAACCGTCTCCCCGGCCAGCCGCTCCAGACGCTCGACCGACGCTCGCGAGATCAACGACACCGCCCCCCGGGGACCCCGGTCGACACCGCCGTCCTCATCGGCCCGCACGAGACGCAGCGGCTGGCCGACATAGCTCGACAAGGCCTCCGACCACGGGCCGACGACCAGGCGCGCCGTCGGCGTGCGCGAGAAGAAGCGAGTCTGGATCGGCTCCCCGAGCGCCACCGCACCGTCGGCCACGGAGTCGTCGGGGAAACGCATGGTGAGGCGCTCGGCCTCGGCCTCGTAGTCAGCTAGCACCGCAGTGAGACTCCCGATGCGCTTGCCGTTCACCAACCGTGCGCGCTCGTCGATCAGATAGAAGCACCGGTTCTCTGCCACCCCGCCCGGCTGCAGCGAGAGCTCCCGGCGTGCATGGACGTGCAGCCCCTTGACCGGAGTCGTCGACAGTGCCGTCACACAGACGCACGGCGGACCCGGCTGCCCCGCCGAGTCCGCCGACCGCTCAATGCCCTGCGCGGCATCGCTGACGCTCATTCAGGTGCAGATACTGTCACACCCCCCGCGGGCCCGACCGGGCGGGGGCACCGTCGAAGTCGGGGGCCGACCGCGAGGCCAAGCATCCCCGCGCAGCCACTGACACCTGTGCCGCGCGGCCGACGCGCGGCCGTGTGGTTTGGCCCAACGGTCCAAGCGGCTAACGCGACACGAACACTCGTGGCGTTTCATGCGCCGGCTGTTTGACCGACGGCACCGCCCCGGGCGGAGCGGGTGTGGCGAGAAATTGTTCGTGGTGACCAGTCTCTCGCCACACCCCTCGGGCGGCGGGCCCTGCGGCGGGGGGGTGTGGCGAGGAATCCTTCGTATTGACCAGGTTCTCGCCAACCCCCCGTCGAGGCAGCGCTCGAGCGTGGCGGCGGTGTGACGATCTGCTCCGGGCGGCAACGGGCCCGTCACGCGACCGTTACAGAACCGGCCACGGGCCGCCGCGGCACCCGTGCGCCCGCACGAAGGCGTCCACGGCAGCGCGAAGAGCGCGAAGCATTCCCACGTCTCGCTGGTCGCTGGCTTTCCGGCCGGGCTTGCTAGCAAGACGATCCGCGCGGATCCCCGGGGGCGCCGAATCGATACCGCTCCCTCATCGTGCCCGATCGCGCCCCGCGAGATGTGTGATTCAGCGGTGTGCCGTGTGGCTCGGCTGAGGCAACGCCACCGCGTCGAGCTCCGCGGCGCTATCCGCCGGCCAGCGCCTGCGCTTCGCGAAACGACTCGGCGGCCAGCAGCACGCCGCAGGTCCGCGCGCAGGCCCGACACGCCTCCGCGCAGATCCGGCAATGCTCGTGGTGACTCGCGTGGCGCGCACACTCCTCAGCGCAGCTGTCACACGCTCGGACACAAGCATCGAGCAGCCGCTGGACCAGGATCGCGTCGTAGCGCGTCTGCCGCGACAACACGCGTGCGACGGCGCCACAGACGTCGGAGCAGTCGAGGTCCAGGCCGATACAGACCCGCAGCGCCGTCACGTCCTCCTCGGCCAGGCAGGCGTCCGCGCAGGACACGCAGGCCTGGGCCGCGTCCGCGCAGACGTCAATCGCCGCCGCCACCTCGACCGCACCCAGGTCAGACGGGCCGGGCGCCGCCTCCACCATCCGTCGCGCATAAGTCATGGCCTCAGAACCATGTCGCGCCAGCCCCGGGTTGTCAACGTTGCCTAAGCTGTATCTCCGCACCGAGGCCCCGGCATGTCCGACTCGATTCGTTTGCCCGCTTCCGTCGAGCCCGCGCCACTTCCGGGCGACGTATCGTCGCACCGGCTCAGACGCGCCCTGCTGAAACTCGGCGCCCTGATCGTCTTCGGCGTCGTGGCGATCACCCTCTTGCCCGGACTGGGCGAGCTGCGCCGCCAGTTCGAGCACGCCCAGGCCATCTGGATCGTCGCCGCATGCGCGCTCGAGCTCTTGTCGACGCTCTCCTATGTGCCGGCGTTTCGCGGGGTGTTCTGCCGGCGGATGAGCTGGGGCACGAGTTACAAGATCGCCATGTCAGAGCTGTTCGCGGACTCGGTGCTCCCGGTCGGCGGCGTCGGCGGTCTGGCCCTGGGAGCGTGGGCGCTGCGCCGGGGCGGGATGCCGACGGCCGACATCGCGCGCAAGTCCGTAGCGTTCTTCCTGCTCTCCAGCGTTCCCAACGTCGGCACGCTCGTGCTCGTCGGGATCGGGTTGGCGACGCGCGTGCTGCCCGGTCGGGCCAGCGTCGCATTGACGGTGGTGCCGGCCGTCATCGCGATCGTGGCGGTCGCGGCGACGCTCGGACTCGGGCGGCTGTCGCGGCGCCTCGAGGCCAGGCTCGGCAACCGGCCCGGAGGATCTCGCTTGGCGCGCCTGGCCCCAGCGCTGCGCGCCCTGGCCAACGGCGTCGACGAGGCCAAGCGGCTCCTGCGACACGGGAGCCTGCTGCTCTGGCTTGGGCTCCTCGGCTACATGGTGTTCGACATCCTCGCGCTGTGGGCCAGCTTCCAGGCCGTCAACTCCTCACCACAGCTGACGATCGTCTGGATCGCCTACCTGATCGGCGAGCTCGGCAACCTCGTTCCGATCCCCGGCGGCATCGGCGGCGTCGAGCTCGGCCTCATCGGCGCGCTCGTCGTCTACGGCGTGCCGGCCGTCACCGCCACCGCGGCCGTCCTGCTCTACCGCGTCGTCCAGCTGTGGATTCCCGTGCTCCCCGGCTCGATCGCGGTCGTGCAGCTCCGCGCGATGGTCCGGAAGGAGACCTTCGCGTTACACATGTGCCAACCCGGCGAAACCGTTGAGATCATCGGCCTGGGCCCGGTGATTCCCCGAAGCCTGGCACCCGACTCGGTGAGCAAACTGCCGACGAACTAGCCACCGCTCGGTCAGGGTGCCGCGCGTATCCTGTCGCCCCGGCATGGATCTGCAGATGCGCGACAGGGTCTACCTCGTCACGGGCGGCAGTCGCGGCCTGGGGTTCGCGGCAGCCGCCGCGCTGGTCGGGGAGGGCGCGCGCGTCATTCTCAGTGGCCCGCACGAGGCTTCCCTCGCCGCGGCGGCCACGCGACTCAGCGGGGACGGGGTGACCGATGACCGCGTCGCCTGGGTGGTCGCCGACAATGCCGACGCCGCGACGCCGGATCGCTTGATCGAGGTGGCCGAGCACCGATTCGGCCGCGTGGATGGTGCGCTCATCAGCGTCGGAGGCACGACACCGGGAACCGTCGCGACCACGCCCGACGACGCGTGGCGAGCCGCGTTTGAGAGCGTCTTCCTCGGTGGCGCGCGCCTGGCGCGGGTCCTCGGGCGGTACCTGGCGGGCAACGACCGCGGCACCGGCCACGGGCGCACGACGGGCACGGGCGGCTCAGTGGTCTTCGTCCTGGCCTCGTCGGTGCGTGCGCCGCTTCCCGACCTCGCTGTCTCCAACGGCCTGTTCCCCGGGCTGGCCGGCGTGGTCAAGATGCTGGCCGAGGAACTTGGGCCGTCGGGAACCCGGATGAACGCGATCCTGCCGGTCCGGATCGCGACCGATCGCGTGCGTGAGTTCGACGCTCGCAGCGGCGACCCCGACGAGGTACGCGCACGCAGGTCTGCGGACATTCCGCTGCGCCGGTACGGCGAGCCGGAGGAGTTCGGGCGAGTCGCCGCGTTCCTCCTGTCGCCGGCCGCCTCCTACATCCCCGGCGCGATGATCCCGGTCGACGGCGGTTCCATGCGGGGGATCTGAGGCGTTCGGATCTAAAGCGGGGGGACCTGGTTATCGACCTGCGTCCCGTGGTACAGGTGGTCGTGGTCCTTGCAGGCGGCCGGGAAGGTGAACTGGACGCTGTCGCTTCGCACGCCGTTGTAGCTTGCGAACAGGGTGGCGTGGCCGAGCGTGCCGACCTGGCATTGCGGGTCGGTACTGCTCTGGACGCGGACGGTGATCTTCATGTCGTTCCCGGGGAACCCCCACATCTCCGCGTAGTGGGAGTGGTAAACGAGGTGGTGCTCGACCGTCATGATGATGAGACGGTCGGGATGGTTGGGGACGCGGTCGACCTGGCAGAGGACCCCGGAGACGGTGTTCGCGGCCAGATTGATGTCGCCGTGACCGCGGGCGTAGCTGCCGCTCGCCCCGGTGATCGGGGCGCCCGTGTGGAAACCCCACGGCGGAATCCCGCCGACGATGGGGATCTGCGCGCAGTATTGGATCGAGGATCCGGCCGCCGAGCCGGCGTTGCCGATCAGCGCCAGCAGCGGCGTCAGCACCAGAACGGCGAGTCCCAGGCGAGCCGGCGCGCGCTGCGGATGCTTCCTTCTCACTGAGGCCATGAGCCGGGTATCGACCGGGCCGCGCGTGTGCTTGACCGCAACCAACGCCGATCGCTCCCCCGGCGGGGCCGCGGACGGCGGTATCAAGCCCGGCTTCCACCGCTCTTAAGACCCAACGGCCGCGAGGCGAACAACGAGTCAAGGGAACGGGGCAATGCCAGACAACCGCATCACGCTGCACGCGACCGCCGGGCCGCGGCACGGCCAGCGGCTCGAGGTCGCACGCGAGACGACGGTCGGCCGCGCCGACGTCGACCTGGTCTTCGACGACGAGCAGATCTCGCGTCGACATCTGCGGCTGCGGCCGATCGCCTCCGGGCTCGTGGTGGAGGACCTCGGCTCCACGAACGGCACCCGCGTCAACGACCGGCGCATCGCGGCGAGCACCACCGTCGGCGACGGCGCCCGGATCAGCTTCGGCTCCACAACGGTCGTGGTCGAGCTGCCGGCGCATCCGCCGGCGGCTACGGTGGTCGACGTCCCCGGACAGCAGACCCAGCTGCGTCCGGGCGCCCGCCCACCGGCCCACGTCCCGGTCGCCGCGCCAGCGCCCCCGCCCCTCCCCCCGCTGCCGGTGTCACCTACGCCCTCCGGGCCGGCATGGCCCCCGCTGCCGACCGGGAAGCCGCTCGTGCCCGACGGCGCTCGCTCGGGGCCGCCGCGACCGGCCCTGGCCCTGGCCTTCGCCGGGCTTGGCGCGGCGATCGCCGTCGCGGCGGTGCTCGGTCTCAACCAGTCGTCGACGCCGAAGACGGTGACCGTGGCCAGCGCCGCGGCGGCGGCGCCCACCGCGTCGGTTGGGTCCACCACCGGGATCGCGGTGAACACCTCCAAGTTCGCGCCAGCTGACAACGCCGGGACGCGGCCCCTGCCGTCCGGCACCGGGACGTCGCCGAGTCCCGACGCCGGCCTCCTGACCGCCAACGGTCCGACCGGCTCCTTCGCCTGCGTCGCCGCCACCAACAGCCCGGCGACGACCGACGGGGCCGCCACCGCGGTGCCGGGTCCCGGTCACTTCCGTTTCATCACCAGCGCGTGTGAGAACGCCAACAGCCTGGTGGCGACGTTCCCGCTCCACAAGGGCATCAGCGGCGGCCAGACCGTCTACTACGTCATCACGGATGACTCCAACCCGGCCTCCGCCAGGTCGCTTGGTGTCAACTACGTGCCCAAGCTGGCCAACGCGATCGGCTCGCCGGCGGTGCAGAAGGTAACCATGGTCAACGGCGAGGTCGACTTCCCGGCCACGGTGGACTTCGCGCACACGCGTGTGCTCGTCCCCGGCGCGAACGGCTTCCCGCCCGCCCAGGCCTCGCCGTCCGCGGTCGCCGATCCCGGCTACAGCCCGCTCGTGGAGTTGCCCGACGGGACGGTGATGAACGCCGAGCAGCTCATCAATTCGACCGGCCACGCGGCCAAGGTCGTCGCCGTCGACTACGCGAACATGAGCGTCAGCTACCTCGAAACCGAGGGCCGCTACGAGGACAAGCACGTCCACTACGCGTCGTTCGACTCGGGCATGATGGTGCCCGCCGCGATCGAGGACGTCACCTACACACCGTTGCTGAACATGGTCCCGAAGTTGGGTGACGAGGGGTTGCACAGCTCCGCCCGCGAGACGCTCGTTGCCTTCGTCAACGGGCCGGCCGACAACGGACAGTTCAGCTTGAACCCTCAACGCCAGGGCGAGAACTCGACCGCCCTCGGACAGGGCGACCCGCACAACATCCTCCACGAGACCCCGACGATTCCTGACCACGGCGACGTGGGTGACATCACCTATGCCCCGATGTGGGACGTGCACTTCGCCGAGTGGACGCCATCGGCGATCGCCAACGGCGATCAGGTCGAGCTGCAGAGCACCGACGAGGTGTTTGAGCGACTCGGCACTGACGACCTGTCCCAGGTGCCCTCGGACTCGAAGGCTGTGGGCGCTGTCACCTCGTGCGAAATGAGCGCGCAGGAGTGCCAGACCGGCCTGATCACCGGGCCGGGCGGAGCGAAGTTCGGGCCGTCGGGCTTCGTCGTCAACTGCCCGCTCATCAGCATCGACATCCCATGAGCAACCGACCCGGGCTCCGAGGTCGATTTAGCGACACAATGGCAAGCGATGACGACGACCAGCGACGTACCGCACCTGACCTTCGGGAATCTGGACGAGGCGATCGCCGAGCTGCGTCGCCAGGGGCTGCGGTTGTCGACGGTCCGGCGGCTCATCCTGCAGGCCCTGTTCGCCGCGGATGGCCCGGTCTCGGCCGAGTACGTCGCGCGCGACCTGACGCTCGATGTTGCCTCGGTGTACCGCAACCTGGAGACGATGGAAAGGCATGGGCTGGTTCGCCACGTGCACCTGGGGCACGGGCCGGGGCTGTACGCGCTCGTCGGCGGCGGTGAGCACGAATACCTGTTCTGCGAGCGCTGCGGCGCAGTGCGCGTGCTGAGCCCGTCTGAGCTTGACCCGGTGCGCACCGGTATCAAGCAGCGTTTCGGCTATACGGCGAGTTTCACTCACTTTCCCATTGTGGGTATGTGCGCGGACTGCGACGACGTGCACAGCCGGTCGCCCGCTCAGATGTAATCGGGATTACGCCTCGATGCCCGGTGGTAACCCAGAGCACCTCGTATACGCAACCGAGTCGCAGTTGCGATGTACCGGGCGTAACCTGGCCGCGTGATCAACCACGGACGCTTCGGGATTCTGTCGTACCTCGTTCAGGTCACCAGGGACTTCACGCCCAAGGAGCGCGTTCGCGCCGCCTTGATGTTCGTGACCATCGCGGCTCTGCACATCCTCGGGTTCGCGGTGTTCATCCTGTTCGTCGTGCCGTCGCACTACAAGGGCCTGGGGATCGGCGTCGCCGGCCTGGCCTACTCGTTGGGTCTGCGTCACGCGTTTGACGCCGATCACATCTCCGCGATCGACAACACGACGCGCAAGCTGATGAACGAGGGGAAGCGCCCGCTCAGCCTCGGCTTCTGGTTCTCGCTCGGGCACTCGACGATCGTCATCGCGATCGGAGTGGGCATCGTCGTGGCCGAGAAATCCGTCTACGGTGCGGTGTCGAACAGCAGCTCGAACCTCGAGCAGTTCGGCGGGATCTTCGGCACGGTCGTCTCAGCGTCCTTCCTGTACCTGATCGCGCTGCTGAACATCGTCATCCTCGCCGGCATCTTCCGGGTGTTCCGCTCGATGCGCCGCGGCGTCTACGACGAGGCCGAGCTCGAGAAGCAGCTCCAGAAGCGCGGGCTGATGTACCACTTTTTCGGCAGATGGATGAAGACGATCACCAAGGAATGGCAGATGTATCCGGTCGGCGTCGTGTTCGGGATGGGGTTCGACACCGCCACCGAGGTCGCTCTGCTGGCCACCACCGCGCTGCTGGCGACTCAACACCTGCCCTTCTACGCGATCATCTGCCTGCCGATCCTGTTCACCGCCGGCATGAGCCTTATGGACACGATCGACGGCATCTTCATGAACTTCGCCTACTCCTGGGCGTTCTTCAACCCGGTCCGCAAGGTCTACTACAACCTGGCGATCACCGGACTATCCGTGTCGATCTGCTTCTTCATCGGCACGATCGAAGTCCTCGGCCTGCTGCCCACGGAGATCGGCGGCCTCCACGGCGCGTTCTGGAACTACATGGCCAACTTCGACATCAACAAGGCCGGCTTCGTGATCGTCGGCATGTTCATCGTCACCTGGGCAGCCGCGCTGTCGCTCTGGAAATTCGGCCACGTCGAAGAGCGATGGACCGCGCGGCTCAAGCACCAGCCGCCGGCCGGCGTCTCCGTCGAACCGGAACTCGCAGACTAGGTCGACGTCGCGGCCGACACCGTTGCCAGTGAGCCGGCGGAGCGACTAGCCTGCCGGCGGGGGCACGACCTGGCGCATCCAGGTGGCGAGCGTGGTGCTCGAGAGCTCGGGCAGTCCGTTGTTCTGCACCGCCGCCGCCGTGAGCACGTCGAGGTGGTTGTAGCCCTGGGCGAGGACATGGGCCTGCGGCGCGGGGCCGGTCGGGGGAGCCCCCAGGCCGGGCGCGATGCCCTCGCCGGCATCGATGTACGCGGCCGGGTGCATCATCAGGCCGTTGCTGTACACGAGGCCCGCGAGGGTTCCCGAGCGATCGCCGTTCGCGATCGCGTCGATGTCGAGCGCGAGCTGGGTCGGGAAGTAGTTCTCGGTGAAGGGGCGACCCGAATCGAACAGCGTCCGTGACAGCTGGGTGATGTCGCTGACCTGGCTGGCGGCCGACGTGTATGGCTGCCCGGGATCATCCGCCGGCGATGGTCCTGGCGTCGGGACCTGGTTGTAGTTCAACCAGCTGTACACCGGACCGCTCGGCGACGCCGACGCGGGCGCGGGCGCGATGAGGTCGTTGCCGCCCAACAGGCCGTCATCCTCGGATGCCGAGCCGTAGGCCACCGGGAACGACTTCTCCACCACCGGACCGCCCGTGGGCACGCCGACGCTCGTGCGCAGGATCCCGATCGGCTGAGACACATCGCCGAGCACGAACCCGACCGCCGCCTCGTTGGTGACGTTGAACTTGCGCGGGTTGGGGCTGTCCAGCACGTAACTCGACAAGCTACGGGCGAGCAGGATGTCGAGCGTGCTGTTGAACTTCTTGTCAGTGGGAAGCGTCGTCAGCAGCGTGCTCTTGGCATTCGGCTGGAAGAACGCGGACATCCCGAGAATCGGGAGTGCCTCCAGGGTCTCGGGCGTGATCGGCGCGATGCTGACGTACGGGTAGGCGCTGCTCCCCGCCGACAGGATCGCGTTGAGCGCGCCCCCGTTGAAGGCCGACAGCACCGCCTTGCTCGCTGAGGTCGTGAAGCGCGTGTCGAGGGCGAAATACCCTGCGCACTGGTTGTACCCCGCTCCGGCCGGATTGCCCGTTCCGGAGAAGTCCCAATCGATGAAGGCACCGGTGACGATGCCACCGAGCGAATGCCCGCCGCACAGCACCTTCGTCTCGCGCACCGCCGGTGGCAGTTGGCTGAT
>Ga0302325_10005675_pt1 | contig 28290 bp, 17 predicted proteins | sample Palsa_T0_2_FD_201948 | JGI IMG/M metagenome (GOLD analysis project Ga0302325, IMG submission 201948) | Peat permafrost microbial communities from Stordalen Mire near Abisko, Sweden - Palsa_T0_2 | ecosystem: Environmental > Terrestrial > Soil > Palsa > Peat permafrost | place: Sweden: Abisko...
GTCGGTCCAGGCGACGATCGCGCCCTTCGACGTCGCGGCCACCGCGGGCCGCCCGACGTTGCTCGCAAAGCCGAGGCGCGGCTGCGAGAGCGCCATCATCTTGCACGGCCCCGTCGTAGCGGCGCCGAGCTTCACCTGATCCTGGAACGTCCTGGCCACGGCGCCGCCGCCGAGGTCCGCCGCATCCTTGAACTTGCGCTGGGCGCCGTCGGCGTCGCCCGTCGAAAAGAGCTGCTGGCCCTCTTCGAGCGCGGCGACCCACTTGGGCACCTCCGGGGGCGACGGCGGCGCGGGCGGAGCCTCGACCGCCGATGCGCTCGCGGGCACCAGGTTGATGGCGGGCGCCATGTGCGCCGCTGCGATCCGCGGGCGCACCACCTTGATGTATGCGAACCACCCGCCGACCGCCGCCCCGCCGAGCACGAGCAGCAGCACGAACGCTCGACCCGCCGACGATCGCTTGGGCGGCAGCGTGGAGGCCGTCGTATCCGGCGTTTCGGTCGCCGAGAGATCGGTCGCGCTGCGCCCGGGGCCCCGGAGCTTTCCGAGGTCGAGCGGTTCGCTCGCCTCGCCCGGCTGCGGCACCGCCAGGCCCCGTCCGGAGCTCGGCCCGTCCCCTTGCGACAGTTCGCGCAGGCCGGCGATGGCCTCGAGCTCGATCTGGCTCGTCGCGCCGGCCACGCTGACGAGCGAGATGGGCGCGGCGTCGAGGGCCTGTGCGAGCGCCTCGGCGAGCTCCTTGGCCGACTGGAAGCGGTTGGCGGGGTCGCGCTCGAGAGCCTTCCGGAACCACGCGTCGAAGGTCACCGGAAGGTCGGGGCGGACCTGGCTCGGGACGGGCAGCGCCGACGCGGCGATCGCCGCGAACGTCATCGCGACGCCCTGGTCCGTGTTCCAGACGGGGCGCCCCGTCAGGCACTCGTACGCCATGCAACCGAGCGCCCAAAGGTCGGCGCGGTGATCCACCGTGCCCTGCCCCTTCACCTGCTCCGGCGACATGTACGCCGGAGTCCCGAACACCGCGCCCTCGCGCGTGAGGCGCGCCGTCTTCTCGTCGGTGTGGACGGGCGAGTAGAACTTGGCAAGACCGAAGTCGAGGATCTTGGCGACCTCTTCGCCGTCCTCGGTCTTGCAGATGTGGATGTTCTCCGGCTTGAGATCGCGGTGGACGATGCCCGCCGCATGGGCCTTGATGAGGCCCTTGGCCACCTGCCCGATGATCCGCACCGTGGTCGCCGGGTCGATCAGGCGAACGTGCGCCATGCGATCGTAGAGCGACTCGCCCTCGAGCAGCTCCATCGCGATGAAGGGGCGGCCGTCGTCGAGCCGACCGGAGTCGTACACCTCGACGATGTAGGGGCTCTTCACACTCGCGGCGGCGCGCGCCTCGCGAATGAATCGCTCGATGACGATGGCGGAGCTGGAGAGCTCTGCGGCAAGGACTTTGACGGCCACCCGCTTGCCGATGTTGACGTGCTCCACCTCGTAGACGGCCGCCATGCCACCGCGCCCCAGCTCGCGCGTGACCTTGTACTTGCCCGCGAGGATGGAGCCGACGTCGATCTTGTTCTCGGGTTGCACAGAGGCCATCGGGTTCGAGCCCGCGGTGGGGCGGCCCCGAATCGGAAACTTACGCCGATTCGCGAGCCCGGCCAAAGCCCTTCGCTCAATCTTGCCCTGGATGCGGCTTTCGTGACGGCTCTGGTACGCTGGCCCAGGTGGCAGACGAAGAGCGCGACGGGACGCGCGAGCGCCTCGCCGCGATCGGCGAGATCGCGGCCGAGATCGCGCACGAGCTGCGGAATGTTCTCCAGATCGTGTCTTCGAGCGCCTACGTGGCGCGTCAGGATGTCGACCGAGGCGACGCTAGAGCCGCGCAACCTCACGTGGCCAAGGTGGAAAAATACGCCCGGATCGCCCACACGATCGTGGACGACTTGATGCTGCTCGCGCGAGGCGACGCGCTCGCGCCCGAGCCCGTTCTGGTGGCCGAGGTGCTCGTGGCGGCACGCGTCGACGTAGCCGCCGGCTCCGCGGAGTGGAACGACGAGATCGATCCGTACGATCTGCGCGTCGAAGGTCACCCCGGCCTGCTCGCCCGCCTCCTTCACGTCCTTTACGAGAACGCGATCCAGGCGAGCTCGAAGCCGCCGCGAATCACGACGCTGGCGCGCGCAGAGGCGACATCCTACCTCATCGAGGTGCACGACGACGGGCCGGGCGTGCCGACCGACATCGCACCACGCATCTTCGACCCGCTCGTCAGCGCGAGAAAGGGCGGCACCGGCCTGGGGCTCGCTCTCGCGAGGCGGGTGGCCGCAGCGCACGGCGGGTCGATCGGCCTGGCTGATCCGGTCGCGTCGGAGCCGGGAGCACGCTTCCGCATCGTTCTTCCACGGCTGCGCTGATTGCAAACCGGACTTCTGCGCTAAGTAGCGTCGCTACGATGCGTCCCTTACGCCTGCGCGGCGCGCGCACGCACAACTTGCGTGGGGTGGATCTCGACCTGCCCCCCGGACAGCTCGTGTGCCTGACGGGGCCGAGCGGCGCGGGCAAGTCGTCGCTCGCGTTCGACACGCTGTACGCCGAAGGGCAACGGCGCTTCGTCGAGAGCTTCAGCCCCTACGCGCGGCAGTTCCTCGAGAGGCTCGAGCGCCCACCGATGGACGAGCTGGCGCCCATCGCGGCGACGGTCGCGGTCGATCGTCGCGCTCCGGTCAAATCGAGCCGTTCCACGCTCGCGACGATGACGGACCTCGAGCCATACCTCGCGGGCCTCTTCGCCCGCGAGGCGATCCCGCATTGCCCCGACTGCGGGGTCGACGCGGTCGACACGTCGCCGCGCGACGCCGCGACGCGCCTCGCCGAGCAGCTCGAAGGCGCGCGTGCGATCGTCACGTACGCGGTCGGCGTGAGCGACGCGGAGCAGTTCCTCGAGCTCCGCGAAAAGCTCGCCGTCGACGGCTACCGCCGCATCGTCGTCGGCGGCGCCGTACGCGCGATCGACGATGTGCGGCCGAGCGAGGCCACGGCCCCCGGGGTCCGGGTCGAAGTGGTCGTCGATCGCGTGGGCGTCTCGCGCGGAGACGCGCGCCGCCTTCAAGAGGCCATCGAGGCCGCGTGGGCGCGCGCCGACGGCCGGGCCGAGCTGCGCGTCGAACCCGCTGCGCCCGCGCGAAGCGCCACCGGCGCCAGGAACGGCGCCGCCGGGCAGCACGCCGCGCAGGCCCACGGCGCTCACCTCGTCGTCGCGCGGGGGCTCGTGTGCCCAGGGTGTGCTCGATCGTTCGAGCCGCCGCGGCCGGGCCTCTTCTCGTACAACTCGCCCTTCGGCGCCTGCGAGGCGTGCCGTGGGTTCGGCCGCATCATCGCCATCGACTGGGACCGGGTCGTGCCCGATCCGCGCAAGTCGATCCGCGGCGGCGCCATCAAGCCGTGGAGCGGACCGAGCAGCGCGTGGGAGCGCGGCGTGCTCGCCAAGTTCTGCCAGGCGCGGTCGATCCCGGTCGAGGCGCCCTGGGGCGAGCTGACGGACGAGCAGCGCGCGGCCGTCATCGAGGGGGAGGGCACGTGGCGCAAGGGCAAGTACCCCGGCGTGCGCGCCTGGTTCACGTGGCTCGAGACGCGAACGTACAAGATGCACGTTCGCGTGCTGCTCTCGCGCTATCGCGAGTACACCGTCTGCACCGCGTGCGACGGGGCTCGCCTGAACTCGAACGCCCTCGCTTACCGCGTGGCGGGCCTGAACGTCGGCGGGTGGCACCGGCTGACGGTGTCCGAGGCGCTCGCGCGCGTGGGCGCCTACGCGGCGCGCGATCCTCAGGGCAAGCGCGTCAAAGAGCAGCTCGCGTCACGCCTCGGGTATCTCGACGCCGTCGGCATCGGATACCTCACGCTCGACCGCCAGGCGCGCACGCTGTCGGGCGGCGAGGCGCAGCGCGCGGGGCTGACGACGGCCCTCGGCGCGGCGCTCACGGGAACGCTCTTCGTCCTCGACGAGCCGACCGTCGGCCTGCACTCCACCGACGTGCCCGCGCTCGCCGGCGTGATGAAGGCGCTCTCGCGCGGCGGCAACTCGGTGCTCGTCGTGGAGCACGATCCGTCGATCGTGCGCGCCTGCGACCGCGTGGTCGAGATGGGCCCCGGCGCCGGCGCGCGCGGCGGCACGATCCTCTTCGACGGGACGCCGGCGGAGCTCGCGCGCCGCGAAGATCTTCCCACCGGACGCGCGTGGGCGCGAGCGCGGCAGGCGACGCGCACCGCGCGCAAACCGCGCGCGTGGCTCGAGCTGCGCGGCGCGCGGGCCCACAACCTCCAGGGCCTCGACGTGCGCTTCCCGCTGGGCGTGCTCTGCGCCGTGACCGGCGCGAGCGGCTCGGGCAAGTCCACCCTCGTCGGCGACATTCTCTATCGCGGCGTCGCGCGCGCGCTCGGCAACATGAGCGTCGACAAGCCGGGTAAGCACGACGCGATCGAGGGCATCAAGCACCTGAAGCACGCCGTGCTCGTCGACCAATCCCCGCTCGGGCGCACCGCGCGCGGCAACGCCGCCACGTACGTCAAGGCCTGGGACCGCGTGCGGGCGCGCTTCGCCGCGGAGCCGGCCGCGCTCCGCGCGGGCCTCACGGCCGCCCATTTCTCGTTCAACGTCCCGGCCGGACGCTGCGAGGAGTGCGCCGGCGAGGGCTACGAAACGGTGGAGATGCAGTTTCTCGCTGACGTGCAGCTGCTCTGCGCGGTGTGCCACGGGCGGCGCTTCAAGCCGGAAGTCCTGGCCATCACGCACAAGGGCCGGTCGATCGCGGACGTCCTGGCGATGGGCGTCGACGACGTCCTGGCGACGTTCGATCCGAAAGCGGAGCCCGACTACGTACTGCGGCGATCGCTGCAGCCGATCGTGCGCGTCGGCCTCGGGTATTTGCCGATCGGCCAGCCGCTGTCCACGCTGTCGGGCGGCGAGGCGCAGCGCCTCAAGCTGGCGCGCGCGCTCGGCGAAGAGACCAAGGGCGGCCTCTTCGTCGTCGACGAGCCGAGCGCCGGCCTGCACGCCGAGGACGCGTCGTACGTCGTCGACGCGCTGCACGCGCTGGTCGACGAAGGTGCCAGCGTGGTCGTCGTCGAACACGACCTCGACGTCGTCCGGGCGTGCGACTGGGTCATCGACCTGGGCCCCGGCGGAGGGCCGAACGGCGGACGTCTCACCGCCGAGGGCACTCCGGACGCCGTGACGAAGAGCGACACGCGAACCGGGGCTGCCCTGCGGGACCGCAAGAACGCGGAGCGGTCCGGGGCGGCTGGACGAAAGGTCTCCGCGTCCGACTTTCCCGAGCTCGCGGCGTGGACGCCGTCGATCCAGGTGTCGCACGCGCGCGAGCACAACCTCAAGGACGTGAGCTGCTCCATCCCGCACGGCCAGATCTGCGTCGTGACGGGGCCGAGCGGCTCGGGCAAGTCGTCGCTCGCGTTCGACGTGGTGTTCGCCGAAGGCCAGCGGCGCTTCATGGAAACGCTGACGCCCTACGCGCGACAGTTCTTGCCTACGTTGCCGCGCCCCGACGTCGACGCCGTGACCGGTGTGCCGCCCGCGATCGCGCTCGAACAGCGGACCTCGCGCGGCGGGGCGAACTCCACAGTGGCGACGGTGACCGAGATCGCGCACTACCTTCGCTTGCTCTACGCCAAGGTCGGCGAGCTGCACTGCCCCAAGTGCGACGCCGTCGTCGAGCCGGTGAGCGCCGAGGCGCTGTTCAATCGCCTCGTCAAGACGCGCTCGCCGGCCAAGCATACCGTCTACGCCCCCGCGGTGCGCGCGCGAAAGGGGACCTACCTCGACCTCTTCACCAACGCATCGCGCGCCGGCGTCCAGGCCGCACGCGTCGACGGCGCGATCAAGGGCATCGACCCCCCGCCGCGCCTCGCCAAGACGAAAGAGCATTCGATCGATCTGGTGATCCACTACGGCAAGCTGGCCGACCTCGATCGCGCCGACTTCGATCGCGCGCTCGCGTGGGGCGGCGGCGCCGTGCGCCTTCACGAGGGCTCGCCGCGCGCCGTGGCGGCTCCCGGCGAGCAGATGCTCTCGACGGCCCGCGCGTGCCCCGACTGCGGCACGGGAGTGCCCGACCTGGACCCGCGGTGGTTCTCGTTCAACACGAAACAAGGGCGCTGCGAGGCGTGCGAGGGCACGGGGGTCGAGGGCGGCCCGGCCGCGCTCGAAGAGGCATCGGACGGCGTGCTCGACCGGTGCGGCGCGTGCGGCGGATCGCGCCTCAGCGCGGTGCCGCGAGGGGTACGCCTGTTCGGCGAGCGTTACGCGGAGACGACGCGGCGGTCGGTGTCGGCGGCGCTCGCGGGCTCCAGAGGATGGCGGTTCGCGGGCAAGGATCTCGCGATCGCGTCGGCGCCCCACGCAGAGCTGGTGCGGAGGCTCGCGTTCGTGGAGCAGGTGGGCCTCGGTTACCTCGCGCTCGACCGTCCCGCCGCCTCTCTGTCGGGCGGCGAGATGCAGCGCTTGCGGCTCAGCGCGCAGCTCGGCAGCGGGTTGACCGGCGCGCTCTACGTGCTCGACGAGCCGACGATCGGCCTGCACCCGCGCGACACCGGACTGCTGATCGCCAACCTGCGCAAGCTCGCGGACATGGGATCCACGGTCCTCGTCGTGGAGCACGACGCCGAGACCATCCGCGCCGCCGACCACGTCATCGACCTGGGTCCGGGCGGGGGGCGCAACGGCGGGCACGTCGTCGCCGAAGGGCCGGCCGCACACGTCCTGTCGCTCGCGACCTCGCCGACCGCACAGGCGCTCCGGGAGAGCGCGCGCGTCTTGCGCCCCAAGCTGTTGCCGCCCGATGCGTGGATCGAGCTCGAGGGCGCGCGCGCCAACAATCTGAGGAACGTCGACTTCCGCGTGCCGGTCGGCCGGATGTGCGTCGTCGCCGGCGTGAGCGGGTCCGGCAAGTCGACGCTGGTGCGGCACGTCTTTTACCCGGCCCTCCGACGCGCCCTCCAGCTGGTGGCGCCCGAGCCCGGCGAGCACGCGCGGCTGCGCGGACACAAGCACGTGAGGCGCGCGCTGGCGGTCGACCAGTCGCCCATCGGACGCACGCCGCGATCGGTGCCGGCCACCTTCCTCGGCGTGTGGGACGAGATCCGCAAGCTCTTCGCGGCGATGCCCGACGCGCGGACGCGCGGCTACACGGCAGGCCGCTTCTCGTTCAACACCGCGTCGGGCGGGCGGTGCCCGGGCTGCGACGGGCAGGGCTACATCGTGGCCGAGATGCCGTTCTTGCCCGACGTGGTGGCGCCGTGCGAGTCGTGCGGCGGATCGCGGTTCGAGCCGTCGACGCTGGAGATCCGCTTCTCCGGCCTCTCGATCGGCGACGTCCTCCATCTTTCGGCGCAAGACGCCGCGCAGGTCTTCGCGAATCACCCCAAGATTGCGCGGCCCCTGGCCACACTGGCGGATCTGGGCGTGGGCTACGTGCAGATCGGGCAAGGGTCGAACACGCTCTCAGGCGGCGAAGCCCAGCGGCTCAAGCTGGCCGCCGAGCTCACGGCCGGCGCAGCGCACGAGCCCACCGTGTACGTGCTCGACGAGCCCACGACGGGCCTGCACCTGTCCGACGTGCGGCGTCTGCTCGGAGTCCTCCACAAGCTGGTCGATCGAGGGGACACGCTCGTCGTCATCGAGCACCACACCGACGTCATCGCGAGCGCGGACTGGGTCGTCGAGCTTGGACCGGAGGCGGGCGAAAACGGCGGTCGCATCGTCTTCGAAGGCGACCCGAGAAAGCTGGCCCGCGCGAAGACGGCCACGGGAAAGGTCATGGGAATCCGCGAGCCGACCCCGCGTGGCCGCGCTCGGCCATCCGGACTATCCAGCGCTCATGGCGACTCGTGAATCCTCGCGACCCATCTGGTTGGCGGCCGGCGTCCGCACCCCCTTCACCCGTGTCGACGGAGGCCTCGCGAAACGCGACGCCATCGGCCTCGGGGTCCCCGTCCTGCAAGCGATGGCGGCACGCGTCGTCTCGGGACCCATCGATTCGGCCCAGTGGGGCAGCGTCATCCCCTCGCTCCGTTACGCCAACCTCGCGCGCGAGACGTGGCTCGACGCCGGCCTCGACCCCACGGTCCCCACGTCGACGGTCATCATGCAGTGCTCCACCAGCATGATGGCCGCCTTCAACCTCGCCGGCATCCTCGGGCGGGGCGTCGGCGAGCTGGCCCTCGCAGGCGGCGCCGAGAGCATGACGCACGTGCAGCTCGGCCTCACGCAGCCCATGTCCGACTGGATCCGCCGCCTCGCGCAGGCCAAGACGTGGCAGGCGCGCGCCGCGATCGCGCAGAAGCTGCCCCGGCACGACGTGCACCTGCACCTGCAGTCGATCAAGAACCGCACGACGGGCAAGAGCATGGGCGAGCACTCCGAGGAGACGGCCAAGGAGTGGCAGATCGGCCGGGCCGAGCAGGACGCGCTGGCTCTGCAGGGGCACCAGCGCGCCGTCGCCGCGCAGGATCGCGGCTTCTTCGACGACCTGATCGTCCCGGTCGACGGCGTCGCGAAAGACGCCTTCCCGCGGCGCGAGACGTCGCTCGAGTCGCTCGGCAAGCTGCGGCCCGCGTTCGCCAAGGACGGGACACAGACGGCCGGCAACTCGTCGCCGCTCACCGACGGCGCGGCGGCGATCTGGGTCGCGACGGAGACTGGCCTGGAGCGGCTGCCGTCATCCACGCCCCGCGTGCGACTCGTCGACTTCGAGACCGGCGCCGTCGACATCCACAAAGAAGGCCTGCTGATGGCGCCCGCCTACGCGATCCCGCGGCTCCTCGCGCGCAACGGGCTTCGCTACGAGAACGTGGAGCTCTTGGAGATCCACGAGGCCTTTGCGTCGCAGGTTCTCTACCAGTTCAAGGCGCTCGAGACGCCCGCGTTCCTGCGCGACAAGGTGCACCTCGACGCCGAGCTCGGCGCCGTGCCCCGCGATCGCCTCAACCCCAACGGCGGCAGCGTGGCGCTCGGCCACCCCTTCGGCGCGACCGGCGCGCGCATCCTTAGCCAGGCCGTCAAAGAGCTCGCCGCGATGCCGACAGGCTCGCGCGCCATCGTGAGCATCTGTGCGGACGGCGGCGTGGGTACCGTGGCGCTGCTGCAGAACTGACCGCGAGTAAGATAGCCGACCAGCCGTCCGCGCATGCCGACGAACCGCAGGCGCCGAGGCCGATCACCGTGCGAACCTTCGCACGCCACTTTTAGAGGGAGAAAATAGGACATGCGGCTCTTTCGGTTGGCAAGCGGGGTTCTTCCGGCGGCTTCGATCGTCGTGTGTCAGGCGTGCCACGGAGGCGGCAGCGAAGGGGCCGCGCCGACGGCGAGCGCGTCGGCGTCCGCTTCCGCGCCTCTGGAAGCCGGGCCCCCGCCCAGGCCCCGGACACGGGTCGCCCGTCACGGCGGCCTCGCCTCCGCGCTGTTCCACGACGCGCACGAGCTCGATCTGACGCCGCCCCAGCAAGAAGGCCTTCAGCCGATCGAGGGGGAGCTCAAGGGCGACGACGATGCGGTGCGCACCGCGATGAAGGCGTTCCGCATGGATCTGTCGGCCGGGCTGAAGGCGGGCAAGCTCGAGCCCGCGAAGCTCACGGCCGACGATGCCGTCGTCGACAAGGCCATCGCCGACCACGCCGCCAACGAAGGCGCCGCCCTCGACCAGCTGCACGCGCTGCTCACGCCCGCGCAGCGATCGAGCCTGGTCTCGTCGATCCAGACCCGGCAGAACGAGCGCGAAGCACGCACGATGGCGTGGCTGAAGGCCAAGGAGGCCGACGGGGGCGCGCCGGACTGGAGCAAGCGACGGCTCGATCGCTTGACCGCGCAGCTCACTCTCGACGCCGCCCAGCAGAAGCAGGTGGCGGCGATCCTCGCAAAGGCGAAGGATCCGCCCGACTCCACCGCGTTCGAGGCGCGCTGGGACGCGCACAAGAAGCGCTCCGACGCGCTGCTCGCCGCCTTCGCGTCCGACACCTTCGACGGCAAGAAAGTGGACCTCACGCTTCTCCCCGGCAAGACGGCGCACGAGGCGCTGGACCACATGACGGCGTTCTTCACGCAGATCCTGCCCGTCCTGCATCCCGATCAGCGTGAACGCCTCGGCAATGCGCTCGACCGTCCGCTCGGCGCCGGCTGGGGCCCGCGCGGGCCGATGACGGGCCCGATGGGCATGGGGCCGCCGCCGGTGCGCGACGTCATCGACGACATGGCGTTCCCGTTCGCAGAGCCCCCGCCGTCGCGCGAAGAGCACGAGCCGCCGACGATGCCGCCCGCTCCGTCGGCGCCGCCCCCGGGAGCCTCGGCGGCTGCATCGGCACACTGACGATGAGAATCGACCACCAGGACAACCAGGGACACCAGGGGTTGGAGGGAGGGCTGCAATCTCACTGACCCTGGTGTCTTTGGTGTCCTGGTGGTCTCTCTCCCGGCCGCAAGACCTCGGCGCGCTGGATCCGGTCGATTCGAAATTGTCGGCGCTCGCCGCCGTCGCACGCGACGGCATCGAGGCGCGTCTCGTGTCGGTCCATCACGACCGAGCAGATGGTGATCTCGCGCACGGTCTGCACGAAGTTGCCGTCCACGTACGTGATCCGCAGCGGCTGCTGCTCGAACCAGGCGCGCTCGATGGCCTCGCGAACGGCCTTCTTGCTCGGCAACGACGGAACGCCCAGAAACGAGAGCTCCTGCAGGCGCTCGAGCAGCTCGCGCTGCGCGGACTTGCTGAGCGCGGCGCGCACCTTGTCGAGGCCGGACTGCAGCGTCTCGGCGAACGGCAGCAGCCGCATGTCGAGGGCAAAGCGGCCGAGCGCCACCAGCAGTGCGGCCTCGCGCGGGGTGAAGTTGACCGGCGGCAGGCTGTAGCTCTTCTCGAGCGCGTAGCCGCCCCCCCGCCCCGCCTCGGCCACGAGGGGCACCGACGCCGCGCGCAGCGCGTCGAGATCCCGATACACGGTGCGCACCGTCACGCCGAAGCGCTCGGCCAGGATCTCGGCCGTGACGCCGGTGCGGCGGCCGCGCAGGTACTCGGCGAGGGCGAAGAGGCGCTCGGTCCTTTGCATCGTGGTCGGGCTAGACTAGCGGCCCATGGCCCGCGAAACCGGAACCCTCGTCGTCGACAACCCCTTCACCGGCGCGCCGGCGTGCACGGTCCCTCTCGCGAACGACGACGTCGTCGACGCGACGCTCGCGCGATCCAAGGTCGCGGCCAAGGCGTGGCGGGAGAGCGCGATGCGGGACCGCATCGCCCTGTGCGAGCGGGCCACCGCCGCGATGGAGGCGAGCGCCGAGTCGATCGCGGCCGACATCTCGCGGATGATGGGCAAGCCGCTCGCCCAGGCGCGCGGCGAAGTGAAAGGCATGGCCGGCCGCGCGCGGCACATGATGTCGATCGCCGAAGCGTCGCTGGCCGACGTGGTGCTCGCGCCGGTGCCGGGGTTCGAGCGGCGCATCGTGCGCGAGCCGCTCGGCGTCGTCTTCGATCTGCCGGCATGGAACTACCCGCTGCTCACCGCCGTCAACTGCGTCGTGCCCGCCGTGCTCGCCGGCAACGCCGTCATCGTCAAGCACAGCCCACGATCGCCGCTGTGCGGACAGCACTTCGCCAAAGCCTTTGCCGACGCGGGGGCTCCGCCGCACCTCGTGCAGGCACTCGATTGCGATCACCCGACGAGCGAGCGCATCGTCGGCGACGAGCGCGTCGACCACGTCGTCTTCACCGGCAGCGTGTTCGGCGGGCACCGCATCGTGCTCGCCGCCGCGATGCGCTTCCTGCACCCGGGCCTCGAGCTCGGCGGCAACGACGCCGCGTACGTGGCGCCCGACTGCGACCTCGCCAAGACGGTGGAGAACGTCGTCGACGGCGCCATCTACAACGCGGGGCAGAGCTGCTGCGCGGTGGAGCGGGTCTACGTCCACAGGTCGCTCTACGGCCGCTTCCTCGAGATGGCCGAGCCGCTCGTGCGCGCGTACGTCCTCGGCGATCCGATGAACGCCGAGACGACGCTGGGGCCCATCGCGCAGCCGCACCACCTGCCCGAGCTCGAGGCGCTGGTCAACGACGCCCAGGCCAAGGGCGGCCGCGTCGTCGTCGGCGGCCACGCCGCCAAGGTCGACGGCAAGGGTCGCTTCTTCGAGGCCACGCTCATCGCGGGCGGCGACCCGTCGATGGATCTCTTCCACAAGGAGTCGTTCGGCCCGATCCTCCCCGTCATCCCCGTCGAATCCGACGACGAGGCCATCGCGAGGATGAACGACTCGACCCTCGGCCTCACCGCCAGCGTGTGGACGGCCGATCGCGATCGCGCCGCCCGCTTCGCGCGCGCGCTCGAGTGCGGCACCGTCTACATGAACCGCTGCGACGCGCTCGATCCGGCGCTGCCGTGGACGGGCTGGAAGGACTCGGGCCGCGGCGCGAGCTTGAGCGCCCTCGGCTTCGACGCGCTGACGCGCCCGAAGTCGATCCACTTTCGCCTGCACTGGTAGTTCCGCTACTGCGGGTGGCCAAGGCCGTCCGGGTCGGCCTCGCGGCAGCGATCCATGCACGCCGGATCGTCCTGGCACTGGAACGAACAGTCACGGTAGCCCGCGCGCGCCTTGGTGCACGTCGGGTCGCGCTCGCACTTCATCGGATCGCGCGACTGAGCGCCCTGCGCGGCGGCGCCGCAGGCCGCAGCCACGGCGACGAGCACTGCCACCCCCGCCACGCGCGCCGCGCCCGCGAAGGGCACGCTAGAGGCTCGGCGGCAAGGTGACAGCGGGCCTCTTCGCGAGGCAACGTTCGAGCTCGGGCCGCAGCGCGGCGGCGCTCGGCGGAAGCCGCGGCCGCCCCATGACGGGCGCCCCTTCGCGCGACAGGTCGACGCCCGTGTCGGGGATGCTCAGCCACACGAAGAGCGCGCGCCCGCGGATGTTCTCGAACGGCACGCCCCCGCCCTGGCCGCCAAACCACATGCGCGAGTCGTGGCTGTTGTTCCGGTTGTCGCCCATGACCCACACCTCGCCCTGCTTGGCGAAGAAGGGGCCCTGGTTTTCCGGGAAGGGGCCCGACGCGCGATCGTAGAAGGTGAGAAACGACTCGTCGCCGAGGTACTCGACGTAGAGCTCGCCGTCGTGGTTGCTGATGGCGGATTCGTAGTCGCTGTAGCTCCACGAGCCGACGCGGCAGCTCGGTACTTCCCAGCCGTTGATGATCGGGTGGCCGTTGCGGGCCTCGAGCTTGTCGCCCGGGAGCGCGATGACGCGCTTGATGAAGTCTTGCTCCGGGTGCTCGGGGAACGCGAACACCATCACGTCGCCGCGCCGGGGCGGCATGTGCGTCCAGAGCCGCGAGTGCGTGTAGGGGATGGCGGGGCCGTAGCTGAACTTGTTGACGAAGATGTGGTCGCCCACCATCAGCGTGGGGATCATCGAGCCGCTGGGGATCTTGAAGGCCTCGATGACGAAGGCGCGCAGCGCGAAGGCCACGGCGACGGCCATGAGAATGGCCTCGAGGTACTCGCGCGTCTCGCTCTTGCGCCACCGATTGAGGCGGACGTCGACCTCGCCGTCGGCCTTGGTGAAGGCGGTGGAGAACGCCTCTTCGTCGAACGGGACGCGCGTCATCGTGTCGCGCAGCGCGGACAGATCGACGCGGAGGCGATCGCGCTCCTTGGCCGTGAGGTCGCGCACGACGGCCTTGTCGTGCCGGCTCAGGATGACGTCGGCCTCGTCGAGCAGCGCGCGCGCTCGCTCGAAGTCGCCTCGGAAGCGGGCCGGCAAGTCGGACCGCAGCGGTGGATGCGCGTGACGGGCGAAGGGCAGCCGGTGGCGCACCGCCCACAGCACGATCTCGCAGACCGTGAAGACGACGATCCCGACGGGCACCGGCTGCGCGTGCACGAGCGACTGCAGGACGCCGATCGTGGAGGCGGACTCGACCCCAGCCGGCGGCTCGAACGCCCAGAGAAACCAGCACGCGAGCGCCACCGGCAGCGCCGCGAACCAGAGCACCCAGTACGCGAGGCGCAGCGTTTGCGAGCGCCGCACCGGCGGCAGATCGGCGAGCGACGACGGCGACACCGACCCGCCCTCGGGCTCGGGCTCGTTGTCGCGCGCGTGCGCCACGCCGTTCGCCTGTGGCGCATCCTTGGCGCGGGGGCTGAGCCCGGCGTTGCCGTCGGATGCGGGTTCGTCTGTCTTCAAGGGGCGTCGCCGATCTGGATCACGTAGTTGACGATGGCCGCGCTGTCCCCGACGACACCGAAGAGCGTGGGGGGGGGTGCGGACGCACCCGCGCTGGTCGTGTTGTCGATGACGACATAGTACATACCAGCAGGAACCGGCAGGGCACGCTGGTATTCCGTCCCGTAGCGCACCACGTCGGCAAACCGCGGCGGGTACGCCAGCGGACCGGCGGCGGCATACTGCGTGTAGAGCTGGAGCGAAGCGTCGCCCTCGGACTTGGGAACGACGAGCACGTCCACGGCCTGTGTCCCCTCGAGGTGCATCTTGATCGTGAGCGCCCGACCCGCGCCGTCGACGGTGATGGGCCCGATGAAGTCACGCTCGTTCGAGTGCACCTCGGTGCGCAAGTCCTCGTACGTGACCTGGTTGGATCCGTGGACCTGGTACGGGTGAAACGGCCGCTGCCCGAGCGGCAGGTGCCCGATGCTGAAGTCGACGCCCGACGGCTCCTGGATGACGGTGAAGCCGAGGGCGAGCTGCCCGGACACCATCTGCCGCCCGAAGGTGTCGGCGAACGGCCCGATCCAGTTTTGCACCAGATTGGCCCCCGTCTGCTCGATCTGGCCTAGACGAAAATCCGGCGGCGAGACCGTGCGCGTGTCGAAGTACGCGAAGATGGCGTTGTCCTCGGCGCACTTGAAGTCCTGGTCGTACTGGATCGACGCCTGCGAGGTGAAGGTGACCTTGCGCGAGAGCGCCGTCCACGCGTAGCCGAAGCCGTCGAACTGCACCCAAAGGTCGCCGTTGGGCATCATCTGCTGGGCGCAGTGCTGCGGGTAAAAGCGGCCGACGACGTTGCCGTCCGGCGTGAGCTTGAGCGGCGCGTTGCGCGCCGTCATCTGCTTGCAGAACTCGCCGAGCCCGAAGCTCATGATGTTGCGTCGCAGCGTGCGGTTCGACGGGTCGTTGATCGGGCCCCCGAGCTTGCACACGATGTTGGGCGAGCACCCCGCCCACGCGCCCGCGAAGGAGGCCAGGGCGGCGACGACGGCGATCCGCGCGATGCCCCGGCGCATGCTGAGCGCAGCATAGCCCACCGCCCGCGGGCGCGAGCGGCCGCGAAATGCCGGCGGATGGCGTGCTACCATCGGTGCCATGAATGTCGCCGTGCTCGGCGCCGGTGCGTGGGGCACCGCGCTGGCGCAGCTCCTGGCCGACAAGGGGGACGACGTCCTCCTGTGGTCGCGTCGACGCGAACTGTGCGACGCCGTCAACACCTCGGGCGAGAACTCCCGTTATCTGCCGGGCATCCCGCTGTCCAAGCGCATCACCTGTACGACCGACCTCGCAGGCGCGGTGAAAGGCGCCAAGATGGTCGTCTTCGTCGTGCCGAGCCACGCCACCCGCGAGGTCGCCCGCGAAGCGGCGCCGTTCGTGCACGACGACGCGCCTGTGGTCAGCGCGACCAAGGGGATCGAGACCGAGTCGCTGATGTTCATGGACGAAGTCCTTGCCGAGGAGCTTCCGGTGCACGCACGTCGCCGGTTCGCCTTCCTTTCGGGCCCGAGCTTCGCGCGCGAGCTGGCCAACCGCATGCCCACCGCCGTCGTCATCGCGGCGCACGATGCCGAGGTGGGCTCGCGCGTGATGCACCAGTTTCACACGCCCTACCTGCGCACGTACGCCAGCGATGACGTCGTCGGCGTCGAGTGCGGAGGCGCCCTCAAGAACGTGATCGCCATCGCGGCGGGTGCGGTGGACGGAATGGGGTTCGGTCACAACTCGCGCGCGGCCCTCATCACGCGCGGGCTGGCCGAGGTGGCCCGGCTCGCGATGGCGCGCGGCGGCTCGGCGCTCACCCTCGCGGGCCTCGCCGGCATGGGCGACCTGGTCCTCACCTGCACGGGCGAGCTTTCGCGCAACCGCACCGTGGGGCACGAGATGGGCCGCGGCCGGTCGCTCGAAGACGTGCTGGCCAGCCTTGGCCACGTGGCCGAGGGGGTGAAGACGGCCAAGTGCGCGTTCGACCTCTCGCAAAAGCTCGGCGTCCCGATGCCGATCACGAGCGAAGTGCACGCGGTCCTCTACGAGGGCAAGCCGGTGGGCCAGGCGGTCAAAGACTTGATGTCGCGCGAGCTCGGGTACGAGTTCGACCCTCGCGCCGTCGCGGCGGCCACGCTGCGGTGAGCGCGAGAGGAGCGGAGGCGAGCACCATGCGCAGCGTGATCCGGTGGGCGGGGATGATGGGGATCGGCGTCGCGTCGTGGGCGGGGCCCGCGGCGGCGCAGCTGCAGCCCCCCCCGCCCCAGCCGTACCCTCCGCAGCCATACCCCGCGCAACCCTATCCCCCGCAGGCCGCCCCCGCGCCGCAGCCCTACCCGGCCCTTCCACCCCCCGCTCCGACTCCCGCGCCTCCGCCCGCGTACCCGGCGCCGGCGCCCGCCTATCCGCCCGGCCCCGTGTACACGGCGCCGCCGCCCGCTCCTTACTACGCGCCGCCGCCGCGCAGCCCGTACCGGTCGCCCAACGAGATGGTGTTCCTCTACGGCGTCGGCGCCGCCTACGGCGTCGGCACCGGTATCTGGCTCGACGCTCTGGGCCACCTCAGCGATCCGGGGCTCGCGGTCCTTGCGCCGCTGATCCTTGGCGCCGCGGCGCCCGTCGGTGTGTACCTGTGGGACTACGAGCGCGAGTTCGATCGCGGCGTCCCTTCGTCGATCGCCACGGGCTTGCTGCTCGGCGGGGTCGAAGGCGTCGCCATCAGCGGTCTGCAGTGGCAGCTCACCGGCAACGGCGGGCCGAGCACGTGGAGCTTCCAGACGTGGACGTCGATCACGTTCGCCACGTCCACCCTCGGCGGCATCGGCGGCTTCATCTTCGGCGAATGGATCCAGCCCGACCCGCGCAGCCTCGCGCTCATCGCGAGCGGCTCCGGCTGGGGCGCCCTCACGGGGATCCTCTTCGGCTCGGGCGTCGTCGGCGCCGGCAGCGACTCGAAAGATGGCGCGGCCGTGTGGGGCTTCGCCGGCTACAACCTGGGCGTCCTGGCCGCCGGCGCCGCTTCGATGGTGTACGTCCCGTCATACGAGACGCTCAAGTACATGTGGGCCGGCCAGATGCTCGGCATCCTGGCCACGACGCCGATCTACCTCTTCTACGTGAACGGCGGCGAGATCCGGCACGGCCTCATCGCCAACGCGGTGGGCGGGCTCGCGGGCCTCACCGTCGCCGGCCTGCTCGCGGGCAACATGCAAGACCCTCCCGGCACTGGCGCGTTCACCCCCCCCTTCCAGTTCGCCGTCGCGCCCGCCCCCGGCGTCACCCCCAACAGCACCGCAAAGAGCGGCGGCGAGCTCACCGTCTACGGAACATTCTGAGTACGCGCGGCGCGCATCCCATCCCCGTCCCGGCACCGTCTGGCAGGCTGCTGGAAAGGCGTTGATGACGAGAAAACCACCAGGACACGAGGACCACCAAGTGAGAAAACACCGACGATTTGCGGTCTGCAATCCTCGTGTCCTCGGTGTCCTGGTGGTTCGATTCTCCTTTTCGGCACCCTGCTAGAACGGCGAAGGGCTTCGTGTTTTTGCGGGGGGCGTGCGATTCTTCGGGGAGTCCCCGGCCATGCCGATCCTCAAGTGGTTCCCTTCCCAAGGTCCTGCGCGAAGCTTCGTGCTGCACAAGCAGGTGACCACGGTGGGGCGTGCGCTCGGCAACGACGTGGCCATTCCGAGCGAAGGCCTCGCCGAGACGCACGTGCAGATGCTCTTCGACGGCCGCGACTTCAACCTCGAAGAGGTCGACAAGCAGGGCGAGATCCTCATCAACGGCAAGAAAAAGCGGCGCGCGCGCCTCGTCCACGGCGACCGCCTCACCCTGGGCGACGTCGAGCTCTCGTTCAGCATGTTCGACGAGCCGCAGAAGATGGCCCGCCCCTCCGACGACCCGGGGAGCGACCCCGTCGCCTTCCCCGGCGGGAGCGACACCCAGCTGCGCGTGACGCAGCAGCAGCTCGCCGGCTTCCGCAAGCTGTACGAGTTCAGCGAGAAGCTGATGACGACGACGGACATCGACCCGCTGCTCGAGGCGATGCTCGACGCGGTGATCGAGGTCACGGGCGCCGAGAAGGGCCTGATCCTGCTGAGCGAAGACGCGTTCTCCTCGCGCGGCGAGCCGCCCGCCGAGGGCCCGCTGCCGCGCAAAGACCGGGCGCGCGCCGCGCGCAACGTCAAGCGCGAGGCGATCGCCGACGCCGCGGGCGTCATCAGCGACAGCATCGTGCGCAAGGTCGTGGAGACGGGCCGCCCCGTCATCGTGAGCGACGCGCTGACCGACGCGCAGTTCAAGTCGAGCGAGAGCGTGCTGGCGCTGAAGCTCTCGAGCGTGATGTGCGCGCCGCTCGCGTCGCAGGGCCAGGTGCAGGGCGTGCTCTACGTGGGCAACGACCGGGTCAAGGGCCTGTTCGACAAGCAGCAGCTCGACGTCCTCTCGATCTTCGCCGCGCAGGCGAGCCTCATCTTGCAGAACGCGATGCTGCTCAACGCCCTTCGCGCCGACAAGGAGAAGCTCGTCGCCGAGCTGAAAGACAAGCGCTTCGGCGAGATCATCGGCGCGTGTCCGTCGATGCTCGAGGTGTTCCGCAAGCTGCAAAAGGTGGCCACGACCGACATCTCGGTGCTCATCACGGGCGAGACGGGCACGGGTAAAGAGCTCATCGCGCACGAGCTGCACCGCCGCAGCGGCCGCGCCACGGGCCCCTTCGTCGTCATCAACTGCGGCGCGATCCCCGAGAACCTGATCGAGAGCGAGCTATTCGGCCACGTGCGCGGCGCGTTCACCGGCGCCATCGCGTCGCGCCCCGGCAAGTTCCAGGCGGCCAACGGCGGCACGCTCTTTCTCGACGAGATCGGCGAGCTGCCGCTCAACTTGCAGGTCAAGCTCCTGCGCGCGCTGCAGGAGCGCGTGGTCTTCCGCGTCGGCGACAGCAAGCCGGAGAAGGTGGACATCCGGGTGGTGGCCGCGACCAACCGCGTGCTCGAAGACGAGATCCGCGGGGGGCGCTTTCGCGAGGACCTCTACTACCGGCTCAACGTCGTCAACATCTACCTGCCCCCGCTGCGCGAGCGCGGCGACGACGTGGTCATCATCGCGCGCGCGCTTCTCTCACAGCACGCCGAGGAGCTCAACACGCGCGTGCAGGGGATGACGCCGCAGGCGCTCGCGGCGATCAAGAAGAACCCGTGGCCCGGTAACATCCGGCAGCTCGAGAACCGGATCAAGAAGGCGCTGGTGCTCTGCGACAAGACGCTGGTGACGCCCGAGGATCTGGATCTCGGGCGCGATGCCGAGACGCTGATCCTGCCGCTCGAGAAGGCGAAAGAGGAGTTTCAGCGCAAGTACGTGCTGGAGATTCTCGAGCGCAACAACGGGAACCGCACGCAGACGGCGCGCGATCTGGGCGTGGATCCGCGGACCATCTTTCGGTATCTAGAGCGGGAGGCCAATCCGCCGCCGCCAGGGGGGGCGAAGACAGTCGACGAGTAGACGGTCGTGGGCTGGACGATCGCTCGTCGGGGGGGGGGGGGGGGGGGGGGGGGGGGGGGGGGGGCCGGGGGGGGGCGGGGGGGGGGGGGGGGGGGGCGCGGGCCCCCCCCCCCCTATGATGCCTCCCGACGAGCTCTGTCGAGACCCCCGGGGCGCTGCAACAAGAAGCGCGACGTCGACCGCGACCTCGGTGCACCACGCTGGGGTTCGTTGACGACGACTGAACGCTGATAGCCTGAAACTTGGGGGATACCGCAGAGTCCGTGCTCATCAGGACATCAGTCTCGCTGATTGCCACGGGTCCGGCTGCGGAGGCAGTGACGGATCGCAAATCCGGCCCCAACCCATTCCGGCGTGACGCGCATCGCGCGAACCGTGGGGTGCTACTGCGCCATGCACGGTCCCGGCGACGGGACCGTCGAGGAACACCCGCACCCCCCGTCCGCAAGGCAACAAGCGCGGAAGTAGACCGTGATGTTGCAGGAGTTGACCGGGCACGCGGCGAGGTCGCACGTCGCACCGGCTGCCTCGAGCTCGCCTTCGCCCGCGTCGTCATCGGCGCTCGGCAACGCATCGGCGTCGGGGGGAGCGATGGTCGCGTCGATCACGGGCGTCCCATCCGGCGCGCCAGCTTCGACACTGCTCGCAGACCCGGAGTCCATCGCGAGCGGCTCGCCATCGGGAGGTGTCTGCGTGCCAGTTGTCGAGCCCAGAGCGGTGCCCCCACCGTCGAGCCCAGGGAGATCCGAAATTCCGAGGAGCGAACCGCATCCGGCAACGGGGGCTGGCGCGAGCGCGATCAACCACGCGAGCCTCGTTCGACGCAGTGCTCGGGAACGCAGGGCGGGGGTCACCACGTCACGGTCCCTTTGGGCTACGGACTCCTGGCGCAACGCAGACCGAGGCTATAGCGGGCCGCCGGGGGCGGAGACGCGGTACGGGGGGAGCAAGTTCGACGTTGGGTAGTCGTAGCTGTCGCCCCGGCGCACCCGCTGGACGATCCGCTGCTCGAAGAGGCGCTGCCATTCGATGAGCCGGACGAACCGCTCCCGCTGGACGAGCTGGACGAACCGCCGCTCGACGAACCGCTGCTCGAAGAGGCGCTACCGCTCGACGAGCTGCCGCTGGACGTCGATGAGGGGTCGAGGAATTGGTTGTCGTGCCGTTGCCGAGTTCGCCGGAATCGTTGAGTCCCCAACACTCGACGATTCCAACCGACACAAGCGTAAGGCCTGAGACCGCCACGAGCGTCGTGGACCACGGCGCGGAACCCTCTCCCCAGGCCAGACCCATAATCACACGTTTCACAGTTCACAGTCCTCTACAAATTCAATGTGACAGTCTATTTCGGGTTACAACGCTGATACGTAAGTGATGATAATCAAACCAGGAGCACCGGTGCCGGGGGAACACTCGGAACCTGGCGGTACATTATAACATGCACCTCCACCACCTCCATATAGACCTCCGTTGCCTCCAACAACGGAGCCGGACTCGGGATATCCAGTAGACCCCCCGCCACCACCTGCGCCGTAAGTTGGGGAAGAACTGTACTCACTTCCATTTCCGCCATCTGCCTTTCGACTGCGGCGACGACGTCGGCCATCTTCGCGCCGCGGAACCGCTCGACCGCGGCAACCAGGGCCATCGAGAAGCCCAGGGGAGCGGCGACGTCGAGGAGGGCTTGGATCTGAAGAGGCTCGCTGTCGACGAGGACGCCGTCGCAGTCGAAGATGACGAGAGACGAGCGGCTCATAGGCTCCAGAACGGGCGGCAGTGAACTGTACCCCGTCCGGCCCTTTCCCTTGCGCGAGCAGAAGAAGGCTTCCCGAGAAGCCCGGTGAGGGACCGCGGTCGACGGCGCGGGTCCCACGCCCGAGAAGAGCGGTTGGACGGTCAACAGAGCCCGTTCGCCCGTCGGCAAGCCCCGTTCGCTCATCGACGGAGCCCGTTCGCCCGTCGACAAGCCCCGTTGGAAACGCGCGAAGGCGTTCGCGCGACGCTGGACGGTGGCTCCTCCCGTCGCTGAAGGCGATCCTCGGCGCGATCCAGCGCCTCACGGACGCAAGGAAGCGTCCTTGCAGCGCGATCGTGCGCGTCGGCGGCGAGACGACGCCCCCCTGTCTCCGCGGAGCCGGACCGCACGCGCTACATCAACGCGATCGCGCGCAACGCCGCCAAGGCCCGCCACATCGAGTTGGCTCGGGGCCGTGGGCCGGCAGGGCGCTCGTCGGCCCGAACCCGACCCCGACGTCGGTGCACCGGGCCGGGGGTTCGTTGACGACGAACTGCGCGCTGATAGCTTGAAACTTGGGGGGATACGGCAGGCTCGTGCTCTTCAGAACGTCAGTCGCGCTGATCGCCGCGGGCTCGGTCTTCAGCGGCTGCGGGGGTAGCGACGGATCGCGCAATGAGGGGTCATTCCCCGACTCTGGGCAGGACCGCGACGTGGTCGTGGTGAAAGACATCGGTGACGCGAGCGCGGGGCAGGGCCGCGCCGACGTGGCCAACCAGGGCGATGCGGACGGGGCTTCCTGCGGGCCCGGCTCGGGCGCCTTTGCCGTCAGTGTGGGCAACACGACTGGCGCTGCATGCGACTGCGATTGGTACGCGACAGGGACGGACGCATCCGCCACCAGCGGGACGGTGGAGACGCTCGAAGGATTCTTCGTGGGCTGCGTCCCGGCGGGGACGTACGCCGTGGGATGTAGCTGTGGTCCAACTGGGGTCACCGGTCCGCCCGACGCCGACCAGGGTTGCTGCACCGGTGGCAGTCCTCTGTTCTCTGTCGCACCGGCGACGAGTACGAACGTGGCGGTGGACGTCGCGTGCCCGGAGTAGCCCGATAGCGGGCGACGGCAGCTGCCACGAGGGAGGCCCGCCGTGAGGCAGCCGACAAGGCGCTCCGGGCGACGATCGAGGCGCTCGAATCCAATGGAGTCGCTCCCGACCGTGGGATCGTGCGGCAGCGAGAGACCTTCGCGCGCCACCGAGAAACCTTCACGCCTCACGAAGATCGCTTCGCGCCTCTTCGACAAACCTTCGTGCACCTTAGAACAGCCCTTCAGGGGCACGATATTGGGTTTCTTCGGCTCGATCGAAGCTTCGCGCGCCACGGGCGTTGGAAAATGGCTCCCTTCGTCCCGATCGAGCCGCTCGAGGAGAGGATTGACGTGCGCGCTCGAAGTCAGGCGGCGCAAAAACGAGGTGGATTGGCGCTCGACGGTTCGATCGAGCGCGCTTCGGAAAGGAGATCTGGGCTTCTTCTCTGGATCGGGGACGTCGATGGCTCGATGGAGCCGCGCGTTCGAAGCAACGTGGCGCCCGAAGCTTTGCCCGTGACGGTCGAAGGTCTCTCGGTGGCGCTCGAAGGCTTCATCGCGTCGTCCGAAGGTTTCCTGGTGTCAGCCGAAGGTGCCATCGGGCCATCGGCCCCGCCGAAGGCTCCATCGGCCCCGCCGAAGGCTCCATCGGCCCCGCCGAAGGCTCCATCGGCCCCGCCGAAGGCTCCATCGGCCCGCGGAAGGGTTCTTCGTGCCGCCCAGCTCGTCACGCTCGCCATCCCCAGCCCTCCGACCGATCTCATCAACCCCGAATTCAGGGCACACGCCGTGCACATCGGCCCCGGATGCCCGGACGCATCGAGGACTACGCGCTCATCGGTGACTGTCAGACAACGGCGCTCGTCGGCAAGGATGGGTCGATCGACTGGCTCTGCCTTCCGCGGTTCGACTCGGGCGCGTGCTTCGCTGCGCTCCTTGGCGGGCCCGAGCACGGGCGCTGGCTCCTCGCGCCGCGCGCGCCCGCCACGCGCGTCACCCGCGAATACCGCGACAGCACGCTGCTGCTCGACACCACGTTCGAAACGCCCGAGGGCGCGGTCGTCGTCACCGACTTCATGCCGATGCGCGACACGGTTCCACACCTTGTGCGTGTCGTGCGAGGGCTTCGTGGACGGGTCGCGATGCGCACGGAGCTCATCGCGCGCTTCGACTACGGATCGATCGTGCCGTGGGTCAAAAAGGACGGCCACGGGATCCGCGCGATCGCGGGGCCCGACTCGCTTCACGTGGTGAGCGACGTGCCGCTGCGCGGCGAGAACATGACCACCGTCGGCGAGTTCGACGTCGCGGCCGGACAAGAGCTCTGCTTCACGATGACGTGGCACCCATCGCACCTCAAGAGCCGCGAGCCGCACGCGCTCGACCTGATGAAGCGAGCCGAGACCGAGTGGCGCGCGTGGGCGGCGCAGTGCACCTACGAGGGCGAGTGGCGCCCGCAGGTCCTGCGCTCGCTCATCACGCTCAAGGCCCTCACGCACTCGGCGACGGGCGGCATCGTCGCGGCGGCGACGACGTCGCTGCCCGAGGCGATCGGCGGCGTCCGAAACTGGGACTACCGCTACTGCTGGGCGCGCGACGCGACGTTCACGCTGCTCGCGATGGTCCGCAACGGGTTTCTCGACGAGGCGCGCGCGTGGCGCGAGTGGCTCCTTCGCGCCGTCGCGGGCGACCCGTCGCAGCTCCAGATCATGTACGCGGTCGATGGCGAGCGGCGGCTCACCGAGATGACGATCCCGTGGCTCCCCGGCTTCGAGGGGTCGCGCCCGGTGCGCGTCGGCAACGCGGCCTTCGCGCAGCGCCAGCTCGACGTCTACGGCGAGATCTTGGACGCCCTCTACCAGGCCCGCAAGCACGGGCTCGAGGCGGACGGCGACTCGTGGGACCTGCGGCGCAAGCTGCTCGAGTTCCTCGAGACGTGCTGGGACCAGCCCGACGACGGCATCTGGGAGGTGCGCGGCCCGCGGCGCCAGTTCACGCACTCCAAGGTGATGGCTTGGCTGGCCTTCGATCGCGCGGTGCGGCGGCTCGAGGTCGTCGGGCCCTCGCGGGGGCGCGACCCGGTCCTGCTCGAGCGATGGCGCCTCTTGCGCGACCGCATCCACGCCGACGTGTGCGAGAAGGGCTACGACGCGTCGCTCGGCGCGTTCGTGCAGTCGTACGGATCCAAGCGGCTCGACGCGAGCGCGCTCATGATCCCGCTCGTGGGCTTCTTGCCCGCCGACGACCCGCGGGTGGTCGGCACGGTGCGCGCGGTCGAACGGCACCTCTTCGAGGGCGGGTTCGTGAAGCGCTACGCGAGCGACACCGACGTTGACGGTCTACCGAGCGGCGAGGGCGCGTTCTTGCCGTGCAGCTTCTGGCTCGCCGACAACTGGGCGTTGATGGGGCGCGAGGCCGACGCGCGCCGACTCTTCAAGCGGCTGCTCGGCCTGTGCAACGACGTGGGCCTGCTGTCCGAGGAGTACGACGGCGTCGGCGGGCGCCAGCTCGGCAACTTTCCCCAGGCTTTTTCGCACGTGTCGCTCATCAACACCGCCTGCAACTTGCACGGGCAGCCCCAGCCGCGAAGCGCGCCGTAGCGAGCCGCCCCGCCCGCGGCGATTTGCCCCTGGCTGGCTCGAAGGCCAGCGGCCGGCGCAGGGCAGCATCATAGAAAGATCCGATGGCGGTGGACGTCCCGCCCGGCGGGGGATTCTCTCTCTCTTTTTGGCGCCCCTGTGGCTTGGCGGCTTGGCGGCTCCCCGCCTGCCGCCGTATGGCGCACCGCGACATGGGCTAAGGCTGGGCTCTCTTCGCTCCGGTGCGCTTCGGGTGCGCCCGGTGACAACATCGTTCGATCCGCGCGGTGAGGCGCGCTACTGTTAATTCATGTTGGGTGACGAAGTGCAGTGCCCCGCGTGCTTCGTCATGATGCCCCGCCCGGACGAACGCGCCCGCCAGGCCGAATGTCCCTCGTGCCGATACACCTGGGCCCCGCCCGACGAGTTGCAGCAAACCGTCGAGCACACCCCCATGGCCAAGCGCCGCTCCAGCCGCCCTGCGTAGCTGACCGAGATGCACGGCTGCTGAAAAAGGCGAAGACCCGGATTGATCGCCAAGGCGCCACGGCGCCAAGTGAATTTGCCGGAGATCATTGAAGCAATCCGGCTTGGCGTCTTTGCGCCGTGGCGATCAATCTCCCTTCTCAGCACCCGTTCAGGCGACGGCGTCAGGACGCTTCGGTGTACGAGCGCTTCTTCGACTGGCCGTTGGCGCGGGCGGTGGTCTTGGGCGAGCCGCGGAGGAGGTCGTCGGTGATCTTGGCGGCGCGGGTCGTCTTTTCCCAGGAGAACTCGGAGCGGCCGAAGTGGCCGTACGCGGCCGTGGGCTTGTAGATCGGGCGCAGGAGATCCAGCTCGTCGATCAGCGCCTTGGGGCGCATGTCGAAGTTGGCGAGGATGTACTTTTCGAGGACGTCGTCGGCCACCTTGCCCGTGCCGAAGGTGTTGACGTGGACGCCGACGGGCTTGGCGACGCCGATGGCGTAGGCGATCTGCACTTCGCAGCGCTTGGCCACGCCGGAGGCCACGACGTTCTTGGCGATGAACCGCGCGTAGTAGCAGGCGCTGCGATCGACCTTGCTCGGGTCCTTGCCGCTGAAGGCGCCGCCGCCGTGCCGGCCCATGCCGCCGTACGAGTCGACGATGATCTTGCGGCCGGTGAGGCCGCAGTCGCCGAGGGGCCCGCCGACGACGAAGCGGCCCGTCGGGTTGACGTGGATCTTGGTCTGCTTGTCGATGAGGCGCTTGGGCAGCGCCTTCTCGATGACGAGCTCCATCACGGCCTCGCGGAGCTGCTTGAACTTCACCTTCTCGTCGTGCTGGGTCGAGACGACGATCGCGTCGATGCGGACGGGGACCTCGTTCTCGTACTCGAGGGTGACCTGCGTTTTCCCGTCGGGCCGCAGGAAGTCCACGCTCTTCTTCTTGCGGACGGCCGCGAGCTGGCGCGCCAGCATGTGGGCGTACTGGATCGGCGCCGGCATGAGCTCGGGCGTCTCGTCGGTGGCGTAGCCGAACATCAGGCCCTGGTCGCCGGCGCCCTGCTCTTTATGCAGGCCGTCGCCCTCGTTCACGCCCTGCGCGATGTCGGGGCTCTGCCGCTCGATGGCGGTGAGGATCGCGCACGAAGCGGAGTCGAAGCCCATCTCGGAGCCGACGTAGCCGATCTCTTTCACCGTCTCGCGGACGATCTGCGGGTAGTCGAGCTTCGCGCTCGTCGTGATCTCGCCGGCCACCACGACCATCCCCGTCTTGGCCAGCGACTCGCAGGCGACGCGCGCGGTCGGGTCCTTGGCGAGGATGGCGTCGAGGATCGCGTCGGAGACCTGATCGCAGAGCTTGTCCGGATGCCCTTCGGTCACGGACTCGGACGTAAATCGGTAGCTGGACATGGTTCGCGAGATCTCCTTGGCGATTGCGTCTGCGGGCGGCGCCTGCGAGGGCGCCCGCGGGGACCGGGTTCCTTAGTATACGGACCCCTCGAAATCCAGCGTGCTCGCCCTAGAAATGCGCGCCGCGGAGGGCTACACACGTCCATTCAGGCATGCCGTCGCCCCTCGAATCGTCCTCGCTCGCGTCGTCTTTCAAATCCTCCGACACCTTCGTCCACCGACACGTCGGCCCGCGCGACGCCGACGTCGCCGAGATGCTCCGCGCGACCCACGCGGCGTCGCTCGACGAGCTGATCGAGCAGACCGTCCCCGGTTCGATCCGCCTGCGACGCCCTTTGCGCCTCCCACCCGCCAAGACGGAGCACGAGCTGCTCGAGGCGGCCCACGAGATCGCGAGCAAAAACGAGATCTGGCGCAGCCTGATCGGCATGGGGTACTCGGACTGCGTCACGCCGCCGGTCATCCTGCGCAACGTGCTCGAGAACCCGGGCTGGTACACGCAATACACGCCGTACCAGGCCGAGATCTCGCAAGGCCGGCTCGAGGCGCTGCTCAACTACCAGACGCTCGTGAGCGACCTCACCGCGCTTCCGATCGCCAACGCGTCGCTGCTCGACGAGGCCACCGCCGCCGCCGAAGCGATGCACATGATGGAGTCGTTCAAGGCCACGAGCGACCGGCGCGCCATGCTGGTCTCCGACGGCTGCCACCCGCAGACGGTCGAAGTGCTGCGCACGCGGGCCGCGGCGCACGGGATCGAGATCGTCGTGGGCGACGTGGCCAGGGCGATCGAGGCCGACAGCCCGAACAAGAGCAAGTACTTCGGCGTCCTCATCCAGTACCCGGCGACCGACGGCGCCGCTCGCGACTGGCGCGACGTCGTCGCCCGCGCCCACGCGCACGGCGCGATGATCGCCATGGCGTGCGACCTGCTCGCGCTCGCGCTCCTGGTGCCGCCGGGCGAGCTCGGGGCCGACATCGCCGTCGGCAGCGCGCAGCGCTTCGGTGTGCCGCTCGGGTACGGCGGGCCTCACGCCGCGTTCTTCGCCTGCAAGTCCGAGCACGTGCGCAAGCTCCCCGGCCGCGTCATCGGCGTCAGCGTCGACGCGCAGGGCAAGCCCGCGCTGCGCATGGCGCTGCAAACACGCGAGCAGCACATCCGGCGCGAGAAGGCGACGAGCAACGTGTGCACGGCGCAGGCGCTGCTGGCGATCGTGGCCAGCATGTACGCCGTCTACCACGGGCCGGGCGGCATCCGGCGG
>Ga0302325_10005676_pt1 | contig 28289 bp, 26 predicted proteins | sample Palsa_T0_2_FD_201948 | JGI IMG/M metagenome (GOLD analysis project Ga0302325, IMG submission 201948) | Peat permafrost microbial communities from Stordalen Mire near Abisko, Sweden - Palsa_T0_2 | ecosystem: Environmental > Terrestrial > Soil > Palsa > Peat permafrost | place: Sweden: Abisko...
TGCGGGGGGCGGCGCAGGTGCCGGAGCCGGCGGCGCGAACGAGGGCGCCGGTGGCGGGAAAGTGAGCTGCGGGGCCGTGATGGAGGGCGGGGGAGGGGCAAACGACGGCGCCGGCGCCGAAAACGCGGGCGCCGTCGAGGGAAGAGGGGCCGAGGGTCGGGTCGAGATCGGGGGCGCCGGGGAGCGCGGCGGTCCGGGCTGAACGGACCCCGGAACGGGCGGGATTGTCACCGACCGGGGCGCGATGGGGGGCTTGGGAGCCGCCGGGGCCGGTCCCGCCATGCCTGCGGGATCAATCGACATGGACGGCCTCGCGCGGACCGGCGCCGGTGCGGGCCTCGGGACGGGTTCCGGTTCCGGCTCCCGCTCGGGCTCCGCGGCCGGAGCCGGCTCGGGTTCCTCAGCCTCGGCCTGGGCCTCGATCCACGCCGGGTTCCAGTTGTCCCTCGAGTTGATCTTTGCGCCCAGGAGTCCGAGGAGGCCGGACGACGCCGACGAAAAAGAGTCCTCCACGCCGTCGGCGAACCGGGTCCCCAGTTCAGAGGCGAGCTTCACGAGGTCCGGCTGCCAGTGAGAGATCCCCACCGCCGCCGCAACCTCCCGGATGAACCAGACCTGCTTGCCGGTGAGGCACAGGCACGCGAGCGCCGGGGGGTCCTGAGTGCTCGGGAACTGTGTGATCGCCTCCTTGAGGGCCGGGCCCACGAGGGCCGCAATCCTCGGGCCCGGGTCGGTGAAGTCGTACCCGTCGTTGAAGAACAGGCGCGCGCCCGCGCCGCGGAACTTGAGCTTCAGCGCGGTCTGCACCGCCTCGATGATCGAGTCCATGCCGACGGCGCAGGGCACCGTGGCCTCGACGCCCTTCGCGGTGACGAGGAGCAGGGTGGACCGCTCGTTCCCCAGGTCCCACAGGGCCACGGCGCCGTCCCTGCCTTCCAGCCGCAGCGCGGTCGAGACCGCGCCGACGCCCGAGAACACCGAGGGCGTCACGTCGATCGGGTCCACCTTCAGGTCCAGGAGTCCCGTCGACGCCTTCTCCAGCCCGCTCAGAGAGGAGAAGGCGAGAATCCACTTGTCGGTGCCCTCCGGCGTGACCTCCCCGCCATCGCCCGCGTTGCACGCCGCGTAGGCGAGCGCGGCCCTGGGATCCTTCTGCTTGCCGGCGGCGATCGCGCGGAAGGAGTCGCCCGTGCGGTCCAGCATGGCCTCGGTGTCGGTCGAGAGGTACCAGGTGACGGCGGACGGCCACACGGTGGCCACGGCTTTGATGCCCTCGGTCTTCCTCGAGGGGGCCACCGCGTCGAGGAGCGCCTCCATGGCGACCTTGTTCTCCAGCGGGCATTCCCCGCCCGCCTCCACGGTCCCGTTCACCGAGCGCAGCGCGTGGAGCGAGTACTGGGTCAGTTCAACGAGGAGCTGGGTCTCTTCGGCCATGCGCGTTTTCGACGATCAAGAATATGTCATCGGCTGCCTCATGCCTTTGCGAAGTTCTTCAGGCGCTCCTGCAGTTGACGGCTCCTCTCCTCGAACATGACCTCCTTGGACGCGAGGGCGGCGACCTGCGCCTCCAGCTTCGCGCGCTGCTCGGACTGCTGCTTCTCGGCCCGCATGAGCGAGTCGACGCCCGACTGGAGCTTCGTCCTTTCCGCCTCGATCGCGGCCTCCTTCTTCTTGACCTCGGCCTCGCGGGTTTTGACGCTCGACTCAAGGTCGTTCCGGATGGTGACGAGCTTCGCCCTCAGCTCGGCGAGCGACTGGGCCTCGGTCTTCAGCTTCGCCCTGGCCGCGGCGGTCTCGCTCTCGAATTCGGCCTTTTCCGCCTCGAATGACGCGCGCTCGTTCGCCAGGTGCGTCTTTGCGGCGGCCACGGCCGCCTTCTCCGAAGGGCTCTCCTCCTCCCGCCTCGCGGGCGGGGGATCGGGGGCCGGCGCCGCCTTGCCGACTTCGCTCTTGAGCCGGGTGAGCTTGGCCTCCATCTGGGCGCACTCCGCCTCGAGGGCCTTCACCTTCTTCGCCGCGTCGGCCTGGAGCGCGCGGTTGATCGCGGAGGCCGCCTTCGAGGCCGCGGCCGAGGCCGAGATCTCGGCCTCGAGCGCGACGCGGTCCCGCTCGAGCTTGGCGGTCAGGATCGCGGCGTTTTCCTCGCGGCGCTCCAGCGCCTCCTCTCTTTCGGCCGGGGTCATGCCGTGAATGGCCCTCCTCGGCCTTGCACCGGGCCAAAGGCTGCGCCTGCCCTCATTCGGGCCGCGTCGGTACGCCGTGGCGCCCTGGCTGGTAAGTTTGTTTCCGGCACTGTGTTGGCCCGAATGGATGCCCGGGATTGGCGCGAGTAGGTTTCATATTCGCGGCACCCGTGTCAAATCGCATGGATTGCTGACTTGGACACCGCGAGGCCGGCCTCCTTGAGCGCCTCGCTCATCGTCGGATGAGCATGAATGGTCCTGCCGAGGTCCTCGGCGCTGCCGCCGTATTCCATGTGGGCCACCACCTCCGCGATCATCTCGCCGGCGCCCCTTCCGAGGATCTGCGCCCCGAGTATCCGGTCGGTCTTCGCGTCCGCCACGACCTTCACGAAGCCGTCGGTCGAGTCGTTGGCGATCGCCCGGCCGTTCGCCGCGAAGTTGAACCTGCCGATGGCGACGGGGATCGAGGCGGCCCGGGCGGCGTCCTCGCCGATCCCGACCGAGGCGACCTCGGGGTCGGTGTACACGATCGCCGGAACGAGGTTCCAGTCGATGTGTCCCGCCTTCCCCGCGATCCATTCTGCGACGGCGGCCCCGTCCTCCTCGGCCTTGTGCGCGAGCATGGGGCCGGCGATCACGTCGCCGATGGCCCAGATGCCCGGGGCCCCCGTGCGAAGCTGTCCATCCACCCTGACCCGCCCCTTGTCGTCGAGGGCCACCCCGGCCCTCTCGAGGCCGAGGCCGTCGGTGTAGGGCCTGCGCCCCACGGCGACCAGGACCTTCTCCGCCGGGAATTCAAGGGTCTTGCCCTCGCGCTCCGCCGTGAGGACCGGGCGGCCCCCGTCGGACCTGAGGCCCGTCACCTTGGCCCCCGTCTCGATCTTGATGCCCTGCTTCTGAAGCAGCCGCGAAAAGGCGCGCACGACATCGTCGTCATAGGCCGCGACGATCTTGGGAAGGAACTCCACGACGGTGACGCTGCTCCCCAGCCGCGACCATACCGACCCGAGTTCGAGCCCGATCGCTCCTCCCCCGACGACCACAAGGGTCGCCGGCACCTTCTCGAACGCGATCGCCTGGTCGCTGCAGACCACGGTCTGCCCGTCAAATCTCATGAACGGCAGCTCCACGGGGGCCGAGCCGGTCGCGATCACGAAGTTCCTGGCGGACACGGAAACGGTCCCGTCCGCGCCCTTGACGGAAAGCGACGTCGGCGACGTGAACGCGGCCTCGCCCGTGATGACGGCGACCTTGCGCGCCTTGGCAAGAAGGGCCACGCCGCCCACGAGCTTCGCGACGACGGCGTCCTTGCGCTTCAGGAGCGCCGCGATGTCGGCCGAGACACCGCCGACCCTGATGCCGTGGTCCGCGGCGTGATCCCGGGCGAACACGAGCTGCTCGGACGAATAAAGGAGGGCCTTGCTCGGGATGCAGCCGACGTTGAGGCAGGTCCCCCCCAGCGTGGTTCGCCTGTCGATCAGGGCCACCCTGAGCCCAAGCTGCGCGGCGCGGAACGCGCACACGTAGCCGCCCGGGCCCGCGCCAATCACCGCCACGTCGTACGCTTCCATGTCAGGCGCGGTCAAAGACCGAGCAGGAGGCGGGAGGGATCCTCGATCTGCTGCTTGACCTTCACGAGAAAGGTGACGGCCTCGCGCCCGTCGACGAGCCGGTGGTCGTACGTCAGCGCCACGTACATCATCGGCCGGATGACGACCTGGCCGCCGACGGCGACGGGACGCTCGTTGATCGCGTGCATGCCGAGGATGGCGCTCTGGGGCGGGTTGATGATTGGGGTCGACAGCAGCGAGCCGAATGTCCCGCCGTTCGTGATCGTGAAGACGCCGCCCTCGAGGTCGGCGAGCGTGATCTTGCCCTCGCGCGCCTTGCCGGCCGCGTCGGTGATGGCGCGCTCGATTGAGGCCATCCCCAGGGCGTCGCAGTTGCGGATGACCGGCACCATCAGGCCCTTCTCGGTCGAGACGGCAACACCGATGTCGTAGTAGTGGTTCTGCACCAGCGTGTCCCCGTCGATCTGGGTGTTGATCGCCGGCACCTCCCTCAGCGCCTGGACGGCCGCCTTCACGAAGAACGACATGAACCCGAGCTTGAGGCCGTTCTTCTTCACGAAGTCATCCTGGTATTTTGAGCGGAGCGCCATCACGGCGGACATGTCGACCTCGTTGAAGGTGGTCAGGAGCGCCGCGGAATGCTGCGCGGACACGAGGCGCTCGGCGATCCTCTGGCGAAGCGGCGTGAGCTTCCTGCGCGTCTGGCGCTCGCCCGATGGGGAGGGGGCCGGGACGGCGGCCTGCGCCGGCGCGGCCGGGGCGGCAGCCGGCTTCTCGGAAGCCGAGAGCATGTCGCCCTTCGTCACGCGGCCCGCCTTTCCGGTCCCGGCAACCTCAGCAGGATTGACGCCGGTCTCGCCGGCGACGCGGCGGACGGCGGGGGATTGGACGGCGGACGCCTGCGGGGCCGCGGCCTTCTGCGGGGGCGCCGGCTCGGCGGCTGCTGGCGGACTCGGGGCCGCCGGCTTTTCCGCCGGCGCCCCGCCGGCGGCGCCCGTCTCGATCGAGGCGACGACCTGGCCGATCTTGACCTCGGCCCCGGCGTCGACCTTCAGCGTGATCGTTCCCGCGGCGTCGGCGGTGCCCTCGGAGGTGATCTTGTCCGTCTCGAGTTCGAAGAGCGCCTGGTCCCTCTTCACGGCGTCGCCGTTCTTCACGTGCCACTTTGCGAGGATACCGCTGCTGATCGACTCGCCCATGGGCGGGATTTTGACTTCGAGGGGCATGATTAGAGGGTGAAGGCGTCCTCGAGCAGGCCGGCGAGCTCGCGCCTGTGTATCGCGAGCGAGCCGACGGCGGGCGACGCGGAGGCGCCCCGTCCCGCGTAGAGCGGGATCTTCTCGAACACGTCCGCAATCTGCGGGTAGATCCACGACCAGGCGCCCATGTTCTGGGACTCCTCCTGGCACCAGATGAGCCGGATGCCGGGGTACTTCGCCCCGATCTCCCGCAGGCGGTCGGTGTGCAGCGGGTAGAGCTGCTCCACGCGGACGATCGCCGCGTCCGCGATCCCGTTCTTGTCGCGGTAGTCGCAGAGGTCGAAGTAGACCTTGCCCGAGCAGAGTATCATCCGCGTCGGCCGGGCCGGAGGCGACGCCTCCTCCAGGATTTCCTGGAATCCGCCTCCCGTGAATTCCGAGATCCTGGAGACCGCCGCCGGGTGCCGCAGGAGCGACTTCGGCGACATGACGATGAGCGGCTTGCGGAAGTCGCGCTTCACCTGCCGGCGCAGGAGATGGAAGTACTGCGCCGGCGTCGTCACGTTGACGACCTGGATGTCCTCCTCCGCGCTCGCCTGCAGGAACCGCTCCAGGCGCGCGGACGAATGCTCCGGCCCCTGCCCCTCGTAGCCGTGCGGCAGCAGGAGCACGATGCCGCAGGTGCGCTGCCACTTCGACTCGCCGCTCACGATGAACTGGTCGATCACGACCTGCGCGCCGTTCGCGAAGTCGCCGAACTGGGCCTCCCAGAGGCAGAGCATGTCCGGATAGTCGAGCGAGTAGCCGTAGTCGAAGCCGAGGACGGCGGCCTCAGACAGGATCGAGTTGTAGACGCAGAAGCGCGCCTGCCTCGGGTCCAGGTTCTTGAGCGGCGTGTACTTCTCGCCCGTCTCGATGTCGGCGAGGACCGCGTGCCGATGGCTGAAGGTCCCCCGCTCGCAGTCCTGGCCGCTGAGCCGCACGGGCGTTCCCTCGACGAGGAGCGAGCCGAAGGCCAGGGCCTCGCCGAAGCCCCAGTCCACCGGGCCGCCGTCCCTGTGCGCCTGGGCGCGCGCATCCAGGAGCCTCTTGATCTTTGAGTTCAGCCGGAAGGTGTCCGGCACGGTCGTGAGCCCGCGGACGATGCGGTCGACCTCCTCGGCCGGCACGCTCGTCTGGACGGGCGTGTGGTGGTACTCGGGCTGGTACTGCGCGGTGGATCCCTTGAACGGGTTCAGGGTCCTGGGGGCGCGGGCGGCCTTGCTGGCCTCGCGGCTCTTGGCCTTGGCGAGATTCTCCTCCAGCGACGCCGAATACTCCGCCTTGATCGAGTCGCCCTGCGCCGCGGTCATGCTGCCTTCGCCCACCAGCTGCTCGGTGTAGATCGCCGAGACGAGCGGGTGCGCCGCGATCTTCCGGTAGAGCGTGGGCTGCGTGAACGACGGCTCGTCGGCCTCGTTGTGGCCGTGCCGGCGGAAGCACACCATGTCGATGAAGACGTCGCGCTTCCACTCCTCGCGAAACTCCAGCGCGAGCTGCGCGACCATGCACACCGCCTCCGGGTCGTCGCCGTTCACGTGGAAGATCGGCGCCTCGATCATCTTGGCGACGTCGGTGCAGTAGCGGGTGGAGCGGGCGTCGCGCGGGTCCGTCGTGAAGCCGATCTGGTTGTTGATGACAAAGTGGACCGTCCCGCCGGTGCGGTAGCCGGGCAGCTGCGAGAAGTTGAGGGTCTCCGCCACGACGCCCTGGCCCGCCAGGGCCGCGTCGCCGTGGATGAGGAGGGCCATCACGCGCCGGCGCTCGTCGGAGTCGCCTCGGATCCGCTGGCGGGCGCGGGTCTTTCCCTCGACGACGGGGTCGACGATCTCCAGGTGCGAGGGGTTTGCGGTGAGCCTGACCTCGACCTTCTTGCCGGACGTCGTCGTGAGGATCGACTCGTATCCAAGATGGTACTTCACATCGCCGTCGCCCCCGACCGTGTCCGGGATGTAGTTCTCCGAGAACTGCTCGAAGAGCTGGTCGAACGACTTGCGCATCACGCTGCAGAGGACGTTGAGCCGGCCGCGGTGGGCCATGCCCATGACGATTTCCTCGACGCCCGCGTCCGGGCAATGGTCGATGACGGCATCGAGCGCGGCGATGATCGTCTCGCCGCCTTCGAGCGAGAATCGCTTCTGGCCGACGTACTTCGTGTGCAGGAATTTCTCGAAGAGCTCGGCCTTGTACACCCGCCGCAGTATCCTGACCTTCTGGGCCTTCGAGAACGAGGGCTGGAGGCTCGTGGATTCGATCCGGTCCTGGAGCCAGAGACGGCAGTCCTGGTCCTGGATGTGCACATACTCGACGCCCACGTGCCCGCAGTAGGTTCTCTGGAGCGAGGCCAGGACATCGCGCAGCTTCATCTGGCCGCCGCCGAGGTACGTGCCCACATCGAACGACGTGTCGAGGTCGCTGTCGTCGAGCTGGAACTGGGGGAGGGCGAGCTTGGCCAGGGGCGCCGGCGGGCTGCTCAGGGGATCCAGGTGCGCCTGGAGGTGGCCGATCGCCCGGTACGCGGCGATGAGATAATGGACGTGCGACTGCTTGAGGCTGTCGATGATGGGGGCGTGCTGGACTTGGGACTCGATAGCCTCGCCGATGGGGCCGCCATTGCTGCCCAGGGAGAAGCCCTGGAAGAAGGCGCGCCACGTCGGATCGACGCCGTCGGGATTGTCCAGCCAGAGGCGATATGTCGCCTCAATGACATCTGCATTTGCGCGGATAGGAAGGGTCGTGGGGTTCATCTGGGAATGCCGGAGCCTTGGGCGCCGACTATTAGAGCGGGTTTTGGCGACACACTGCATGCAGCACCCCCTAAACTCAAGCCCCGGGGGGACTCTCGGGGCAGGTTGCAAAAGCGCTTCACAACGGCGCCGCCTGTATTAGGCTGGGTACTCCGCAGCCTATGGAAACCCAGATCAAGGAGTCCCTTATAGCCCTTATGGACGGCATCAAGCGCGCTGATGGAGAGGCCATCAGCGCCCGGATGGCCCTTCTGGACAAATACGTAGCGCAGGGCCGGGGCGCGCTGCATCCCCAGCTTGTCCATTTCCTTGAGCGACGGAGCTATCCGAAGGCCCTGATGTTCCTCGGCGGGGAGTCGGAAATTCCCGTGGGCTCCTGCGGCGGGAGGCCCTGACCGTGGCCGAAAGGGTACCGATGCGGGGCGGGGACGACCTGGGGCACAATCCGTTCGCCGCATGGGACGGCGCCGGCCTTCGACCCTCGCCGCCCGCAGCCCCGCGTCCAGCGCCCGCGAAGACCGTGCGAAACCGGGGTCGCGTGGACGTCAGCCGGGAGAAGGGCGGGCGCGGCGGCAAGACGGTCACCGTCGTCGACGGGTTCACCGGGATCGGGCTCCCGGAAAAAGAGCAGCTTATGAGGAAAATGCGCGCTGCCTGCGGTTGCGGGGGAACCGTGAAGGACGGCCGAATAGAGATCCAGGGGGACCAGCGCGACACGGTCGCGCGCATCCTGGCCGAGGCGGGATTCCGGCCGGTGTTCGCGGGCGGATAGTGTCCTACGCCGCCAGCCCGGCGGCGAGTGCCAGCGCACTCTTTGCGCGGTTCAATATGTAGAGGTGGTATCCCGGGGCGCCTTGGCCAAGCAGGTCCCGGATCTGGCCGAGCGCCCAGTCGATGCCGACCGCCTCCAAGATCTCGGCCGCGTCGCCGGCGGCCTCGAGCCTGCGGATCAGCGTGGGCGGCAGGGATGTCCCGCACATCGACGTGAAGCGCTGGATCTGCTTCAGCGAAAGCACGGGCATGATTCCGGGCACGATGGGCACGGAAATCCCGGCCGCCCTGCACCGGTCGACGAAGCGGTAATAGGCCCCGTTGTGGAAAAAGAGCTGCGTCGTCACGAAGTCCGCGCCCGCGTCGACCTTGCGCTTGAGGTGGTCCAGGTCGTCCTGCTCCGAAGCGGCCTCCGGATGCTTCTCGGGGTAGCCCCCGACGCCCAGGCAGAAATCCGGATGCCGCGCCTTCAGAAGGGAGACCAGCTCGTTGGCATGCCGCAGGCCGTCCGCGGTCGCCTGGAATTCGGGGGATCCCCGCGCAGCGTCATGATGTTCCGAAAACCGTCAGCATGGATCCTGTCAGCGATTCCGTTCAGCTCGTCCCTGGAATGCCCCACACAGGTGAGGTGGGGCATGACCGTGTACCCGAAGTCCTGCTTCAGGAGCCCGCTCACCTGCGACGTCCGCTGGCGCGTGCTGCCGCCCGCGCCATAGGTGACGGAGACAAAATCCGGGGACATCGACTTGAGCGCGGCGGCGGTCTGCCGGAGCGCCTCGACTCCCGCGTCATCCTTGGGCGGGAAAAATTCGATCGAGCGCAGCGGGCGTCGCTGCGCAAAGAGCTCCGAAATGGGGCGGTCGGCTAGAATCACATATCAACACATCTTGAAATGTTGATATGTGTAAAGTAAAATCATCCCGGCGCCATGGGGCGCCCTGCGCGTGCGGCTGGCAGCCGGCGCCCGAGCGACGGCCATGCCGGGTCCTACTCCCTTGTCCGAAACCCGCCCATGAAAAAGATCACGAGGCAAATCAGCAGGATCAGGCCGACTCCGCCGCCGCCGATCGCGGGCCCGCCGAAGTAGAAACCTCCCCCGCCGAAAAGCAGGAGCAGGATGATGATGATGAGGAGCAGGTTCATAATGCACACATTGACATCAAATTCGGAACCGGGTGCGTGGGCTCTCGCAATTTTTTGCGCAAGAGGCCCCGGAGATGGTGACCAGGGGATTTGCATTCCCCAAGCTCGACCGGGCTCGGGCCCCCTTCACGGCCCTTCCTGTTTTCCGGCGAATATCGCCGTCCGCATCGCCGACCACAGGGCGTCGCCGCCCGTGTCAAAGACGTCATTGTGGCCCGCTCCCTCGATCATGAACGGGACGACCTTTCCCCGCGCCGCCGCTGCGAGCTGGCCCGCCATTGCCGGCGGCACAATCCGGTCCAGCGTCCCGTGGGCGATGAAAATCGGGCACGTAATGGAGGCGATCTTGGAAAGGCTGTCGAAGCGCGACCTCAGGAGCCATGTGACCGGCAGCCACGGGGTCACCGTGTGCGCGACGGCGGGCAGGGAGGTGAAGGCGCTGATTGTCTCGAGCGCGGCGACCCTGCGGCGGCTCGCGAGGTCTATGGCCACGGCGCCGCCCATCGACCAGCCGACGGCGACAATCCTGTCGCGGTCTATTCCGGGGCGCCCCGTGACATAATCAAGGACGGCGTCGGCGGCCGCGTAGAAACCCCTCTCGCTCGGCTTGCCGCCGCTCATCCCGTACCCGGGAAAATCCGGCATGATGACATTCGCACCCATCTGGCGGAGCTTCCAGAATTCCGCGGCCATGTTGGCGGCGCAGGCGCCGTTGCCGTAGAAGAAGAGCACCGTCGGCGCATGGCCGGGATCGACGGCGCGCTTGCCGTCGCGGCCGAGGGCTCTGCCGAACTCGGCGATGATCGGGGTGCCGTCACGCGTCTTGAGCGGGATCAGCTCGTAGTCGGCGCTTGGGGGCAGGAGGGCACCGGCCAGCCCCTGCGTGGCGGAACCTGGAAAGACGAGCGTTGTTTCAAGCGAACCTCGCATGGCGGTCACTCCTGCAAGGCAGAGGAGGAGCGCCGCCGCCATCCAAAGCCTTTTGTCCCTTCGCACCGGATTGCGGGCCGTGCGAGGATTTCCCCGCTACTTGGCTTTCGCCGCCTCGAAGAGTTCGTCCGCCTTCTGGGGAAGTCCCGTGAACGAGTATTCGTCGACCTCGAACGCCCTGCGCGCCATGAGATCGTTGATGGGGGCCTTGGCGTCCGAGCTCGACACGACCGCGAAGACGGGCCCGGCGGGGATCGTGTCGAACTCAGGCGTGAGGGGTTTCGCGTCAGCCTTCCCATCGGCCGGCTTGGCGAGCGAGGCGAGCGCGTCCTTGTCGGCGACCGGGGGCTTGAGCTTCTTCTCCTCGGGCCTGCGCCCCAGCGCAATCGTGAGCGTCTGGCCGCCGAATGTCGTCAGCCGGAATGTCCTCATGTGCGCGTCCGCCGCCGCGGCCGCAGGGTCCTTGGGCTCGGCGGTGTCCGAGAACCGGAGCGTCGTCAGCGACGTGAGGAGCGCCGACACCTTGTCGGGAAGGAGCTTCTGGGCCGCCGGCGCGCCGGGGACGCTCCAGGGGGCGTCCTTGTTGGGGCGCGAGAGGATCACCGGAGCCCCGGAGTCGAACGGGATCTCGATCTTGGCGACTTCCTCGGGCTTCACGCTCACGAGCTGGGCGTTGGCCCAGCCCTTGGCATCGGTGTCGAGCCACACGTGCATGCCTGAAAAGTAGGCCTTGGCCTCGGTGCCGAAGCGGATGAACCGGCCGTTGCCCGAGTCCGGCGTCTTGCCCATCGTCACGCTCCAAACCTCCTTGCCCGCCGAATCGTCCAGGGCGATCATGGAGTCCTTGAACTCCAGGTGGCCGAGCCTCTCCGGGCTGGCCGTGACAAACCGGTCGACCTTGGCCTCGTTCAGGTCCTGGACGAGGCGTGCGACCTTCTCAAAATCAGCCGGCAGGCCAAAGTAGCTCGCGACGCGCCACGTGCCGTCGGCGCCGCGCGCAAGCTCGACCTTCTTTCCCTGGTCGGAGACCACGAGTCCCGCGGCCCTGAGCGCCGTGTCCGAGTCGAGAAGGGGCTTGCCCACGCGGGCGTCCGCCGGGGGAGCGGGCTCCGGCCTGTTCTTCAGGTAGGCCACGACCGAGAGCGCGGCGAGCAGGGCGACGATGATGACGATCGTTTTGAGTTTCATCGCGTGTTCCGGGGAGGAGCGCTAGCCGCGCCGGCGGGAGTAGAACCAGAGCCCGAACGCCACGACGAGGAGCGGCGTTCCGAGCAGGTTGACCAGCAGGAGCCGGTTCTCGAGCGAGTCGATCCCCTCGCGCAGCGCGAGCCTGATGCCGCGGCGCTCGGCGCGCATGGCCGCCGCCTGCTTCTGGAAGTCCTCGATGGCCCGCGTGGCCTCGGGGGAGGCGAGGAGCTTTCCACCCTCGCCGGTCTTGCCCTGGAGCTCGGCGAGCTTGCCCTGCACCTCGTTGATCCGCGCCTCGAGGGCCGTCAGCTTCTCCTTGTACTTCTCGGCGGCGTCGGCCTCCATCTTCTTCACGACCGTGAACGGGCGGACGGAGTTGCCCTTGCCGCGGATCGAGATCAGGTCCCGCGAGCCCGCGAGGAAATCGAGCGAATTCGCGGCGAACGCCAGGTTGTCATTGAACGGCTTGGCCGCGGCCTGGCCCATGAAGTCGAACTTCTGGACGCAGTAGTCGTCGAACAGCCAGTCCGTGTCGGCGACGATGATGAGGATGGAGGACGACTTGGACTCCTTCAGGTATTGCGGCGCCGCCGGCTTCGGCGGCGCCTTCGCGTCCTTCGCGTTGGCCGCCCCCGGGTCCAGGGGTGCGCCGCCGGGGAACGCCGTCTTGAAGCGGCCCGTGACGAGCGCGGCGATCGTCCTCCTGCCCGAGGCCTTGATCTGGCGAGCGACCTCGTCGGGCTGCGCAAACTGGAGCGCCGCGGTGGGGATGTCCCCCGACTGGTCCGAGGTCTCGATCAGCGGCGTGAACGTGAGGTCGGTCCCGGGCCTCAGCTTGACGCTCCCCGGCTCGATGAAGAGGGCGGTCTCCAGCTGGGCCGTCGGCAGCGCCTTCGCGTTGAAGTCCTCCTGGGTCAGGTTGATCCACACCGGGTAGCGCAGGTGCGACTGGTCGTGCAGCTCGACCTCCTCGGCGTTCTCCAGGTCGCCGACAACCGAGTTCGGGTCAAAGGCGACGCCCCAGCCTCCCAGAAGGACGGGCAGGTCGCTCGAGACGTTCGGCTGCGGGCCGCCGAACATGGCCGACTGACCGGCCTGGCGCTTGAAGTAGAGGGACGACGGGTCGACCGCCAGGAAGACGGGCTTTCCGGCGAGAAGGAACTGGTCGATCGCGAACTGGAGGCGGGGGGAGACGTTCTCCGGGTGGACGATGGCCAGGACGTCGAGGTCCGGGGGCAGGTCCGCCGCCGCGGCCTCGACCGGGACGATCTGGTAGGTCTCCTGCCACTCATTCACGACATATTGGCCTTCGGTGCCCGGCTGTCCCATCATGGGCATGCCGGGCGAGCCCTGGAGCGGCAGGCTCGTGATCAGCCCGAGCTTCTTCTTGTCGGCCTGCCCGACTCCGTAGATCAGCTCGGAGACGTCGTACTCGAGGAACTGCTCGCGCTGCGGCGTCAGCGCGGGGATGACCTTCTGCTGGTCGGCCTGCGTGGCGACGAGGCCGAAGTAGAATTGGCTCCCCCCGGGGATGGTCTGCGGCTCGATGCCGGCCGCCGTGGCCTTCTCCTCCTCGGGGGTGTCGGGCTCGGGGTCGATCATGTTCAGGCGCACCGTCCCATGCGACGCGCGCGCGTACTGGCGCAGCATCTCGCGAACGCGCTCCGCATAGTTCTTGTACTCGACGAACTGGCCGCTCGCGTTGCTCGAGTAGTAGAGGTCGAGGGTCGTCGGCTCGCTGACCTTCGAGAGGAGCGCCTTCGTGCCCGGCGAGAGGGTGTAGATCTTCTCGGACGTCGCATCGAAGCGCGCCGGGAACGACGACGCCAGGTAGTTCACGAGGACGAGCCCCGCGAAGAGCAGGACGATTGCGATGATCTTGCTTCCGGACTTCATGGGGCGCGGGTGTCAGCGCTCGAGCGCGACCACGTTCAGGAAGAGGGTGAATCCCATGAGGGAGAGGAAGAACACGACGTCCTTCGCGTCCACGATGCCCCGGACCATCGGGCTGAAGTGGGTGATGAAGCTGAAGTTCGAGACGGCGTCGGCGACGCCGACCGGCAGGAAGCCCTCGAGGAAGCCCGTGAACCCGCTGTAGCCGAGGAACACGAGCACCGTGCAGACGACGAGGCTCACGACGAAGCTGACGACCTGGTTCTTCGTGAGCGCGGACGTCAGCGAGCACACGCCGAGGAAACCGCCGGCCATAAGGATCGCCCCGAGGTAGCTCGTGGCCACGACGCCCCAGTCGGGGCTCCCCAGGTAGCCGATCGTGACTGCCATCGGGAAGCTGAGGACGACGGCGAGCGCGAGGAAGGCCCAGCCGGCGAGGAACTTGCCGATCACGGCCTCGAGTGTGGTCACCGGGAGCGTGAACAGGAGCTCCGCCGTCCCGGACCTCTTCTCCTCCGACCAGAGCCTCATCCCGACCGAGGGCACGATGAAGAGGAAGAGCCACGGGAAGAACCCGAAGTAGGCCTCGAGGCTGGCGACGCCCGCCTTGAAGAAGCCGCCGAACCGCGAGAACGCGAGCGCGACGGAGACGAGGAGGAACGCGACCAGGAAGACGTAGGCGACCGGCGTCCGGAAATAGCCGGCGAACTCCCGCTTGAAGATGGGTCTGATCTGTTTCACGCGTCGCTCTGCGTCAGGTTGCGGAAGATCTCGTCCATCCGGGAGCCGGGCTGGCGCGCGAGGAAACTGGCGGGCGACTCGTCGGCGACCAGCTTGCCGCGGGAGATGACGATCACGCGGTTGCAGATCGCCTCCACCTCCTCGAGGATGTGCGTCGAGAGGATGACCGCCTTCTCGACGGCCATGTTCTTTATGAGGAGGCGGACCTCGTTCTTCTGGTTGGGGTCGAGGCCGTCGGTCGGCTCGTCGAGGATCAGCGCCGGCGGGTCGTGGAGGAGCGCCTGCGCGAAGCCGACCCTCTGCTTGTAGCCCTTGGAGAGCGTGTCGATCGTCTGGTTGCGGACGGAAACCAGGTGGGTGAGGTTCACGGCGCGGTCGACCTGCGCCTTCCTTGTCGCGGCATCGCGGAACCCGCGGATTTCCGCGATGAAGCCGAGGAACTCGGCGACCGTCATCTCGGGGTAGGCCGGGGCGTTCTCGGGCAGGTAGCCCAGCTTCCTCTTCACCGCGACGGGGTCCTTCATCACGTCGATTCCATCCACCCGCGCGGTGCCGCAGTCCGGCCGCACGAACCCCGTTATCATCTTCATGGTCGTCGACTTGCCCGCCCCGTTGGGCCCGAGGAAGCCCAGGATGTCGCCGCGCTTCACCGAAAAGCTCACGCCGTCGACCGCTCGCTTTGAGCCGTATGTTTTAACGAGACCGTTGACGTCTATCATTTAGCTAAGGAGGGGGGTTTTGAAGCGGGAGCTTCCTGAGAAACCGGTAAATAACCGTTAGTTCCATCGCACTTTCAAGATGAAACTTTTGTAATGTCGGGTTCCCGCTCGCGCTCGGTCTTCAGCCGGAGCTGACCGCACGCGGCGGCGATGTCGTGGCCCTTCTCGCGCCTCAGGGTGACGGACACTCCGGCCCGCTCGAGCACGCCCGCGAACGCGACCTGCCGCATGGCGTCGGGCCGCTTCCAGGGAAGGCCCTCGACCGTGTTGTACGGGATGAGGTTCACGTGGGCGTGAAGGTCGAGCGCGATGTCGCGGAGCCTGCCGGCCTGGTCGAGCGAGTCGTTCACGCCCTCAATGAGTATGAATTCCAGCGTGACCATCCGGCCGTGCCTCTCGGCGAAGGTCCTGACCGCGGGCAGGAGCTTGGCGAGCGGGTACGCCTTGTTGATCGGCATGATCCTCGTGCGCACCTCGTCCGTGGCCCCGTGCAGCGAGATCGCCAGGCGGAACCCCAGCGGCTCGTCGGCGAGCCGCAGGATCTTCGGGACGAGCCCGCTCGTCGACACGGTGATCCTGCGCGCGCCGAAGCCGAGACCCCACGGCGCGTTCACGATCGTCAGGGCGCGGATGAGCGCGTCGTAGTTCGCCAGGGGCTCCCCCATCCCCATGACGACGATGTTGTCGAACGAGGCGAGCTCCGCGCGGGCGCGCGGCGTGCGGACATCCTCGGCGTAGCACACCTGCAGGAGCTGCGCGACGATCTCGCCCGCGCTCATGTCCCGCTTCAGGCCGGCCAGGCCGCTCGCGCAGAAGACGCATCCCATCGCGCAGCCGACCTGCGTCGAGATGCAGATCGTCTTGCGGGAATGGTCGAGGCCCACGCCGTCCTGCGGCGCGCGGATGATGACCGTCTCGATGAGCGAGCGGTCCCCGAGCTCCAGGAGCAGTTTGTCCGTCACGTCCGCCGAGTGCCGGTTGAGGACGAGGGAGGCGGGCATGAGAGTGAACTCGCCCTCGAGCCGCGCCCGCAGCCCCTTCGGCAGGTTCGTCATGTCCTCCCAGGAGCGCGCGCGCTTCTTGTAGACCCAGTCGAGGACCTGCTTCGCGCGGAACGGCTTTTCGCCCCACCCGCCGAGGGACGCGGTCAGGGTCTCCAGCGTCTCCCCGGTGAGCGGGCGCCTCTCGGGTTCAAACTTCATCTCTGGGCCGGATCGCCCTGTTGAGGGCGCTCACGATCGCCTTGATCGAGGCGAGCTCGATGTTCGTGTCGATGCCGGCGCCGAAGTACGCGGAGCCGCGCTCCATCTTGATCTGGATGTAGCTGACGGCCCTCGCCTCCGCGCCCGCGCCAAGGGAGTGCTCGGCGTAGCTGACGACGTCGAACTTCGGGAGCTCGATCGCCCTGAGGGCACGCACGAACGCGTCGATCGGCCCGTTGCCCTCGCCGGTGAGCGTGTGGGGCGTGTTGTCCACGACGATCCGGGCCTCGCACTTCACGGTGGAGTCGCGCTCGGTCGTCTTGAAATGCTCGAGCGCGACGGGCGCCCTGCGGTTGAGGTATTCCCGGTGAAACGCGTTCCGGATGTCCGCGGACGTGAGCTCGGTCCCCTTCTCGTCGGCGATGTCGTTGACGATCCTGCCGATCTCCTTGTGCATGAGCTTGGGCAGCTGGAAGCCGAACTCCTGCTCAAGGACGTAGGCGACGCCGCCCTTTCCGGACTGGGAGTTTATCCGGATGATCGCGCGGTAGCTGCGCCCGATGTCGGACGGGTCGATCGGGATGTAGAGGACGTCCCAGGGCTTTCCGGCCTTCTGGTGGGCGAGGGACTTCTTGATCGCGTCCTGGTGCGAGCCGCTGAACGCGGTGAACACGAGCTCGCCCGCGTACGGCTGGCGGGGAGGCACCTCGAGGCGGGTGCACCTCTCGTAGACGTCGCGGATCGCGTTCAGGTCGCCGAAGTCCAGGCCGGGAGCGACGCCGTGGGTGTAGAGGTTCAGGGCGAGCGTGACGATGTCCAGGTTGCCCGTCCTCTCGCCGTTGCCGAAGAGCGTCCCCTCGACCCGGTCGGCCCCGGCTAGGAGGGCGAGCTCCGTCGCGGCGATCCCCGTGCCGCGGTCGTTGTGCGTGTGCAGCGAGACGAGGGTGCAGTCGCGCCGGCTCAGGTGCGTGCACATCCACTCGATCTGGTCCGCGTGGACGTTAGGCGTCGCGTACTCGACGGTCGCCGGCAGGTTCAGGATGATCCTGTCGGACGGCGTCGGGCCCCAGGCGTCGGAGACCCGCTCGCAGATCTCGAGGGCGAACTCGAGCTCGGTGCTCGTGAAGCTCTCGGGGGAGTACTCGAGGCGCATGCGGGTCCCCGACTCGACGAGGGCGCGGCTCTCGCGCTTGAGCTGGGCGACGGCGCGCACGGCGATCTGAACGATCTCCTCCTTCGGGAGGTTGAAGACATACTCGCGCTGCTTCGGCGACGTCGAGTTGTAGAGGTGGAAGATCACGTTCTTCGCGCCCCTGACGGACTCGAGGGACCTCGTGATCAGCTCGTCGCGGCACTGGCAGAGCACCTGGATCGCGACGTCGCCGGGGATCCGGTCCTCCTCGATCAGGCGCCGGGTGAAATCGAACTCGATCTGGGAGGCCGACGGGAAGCCCACCTCGATCTCCTTGAATCCGATCCTGACGAGCATCTCGAAGAACTCGATCTTCTCGTCGACGCTCATCGGCTGGGCGAGCGCCTGGTTCCCGTCGCGGAGGTCGACGCTGCACCAGATCGGGGCGCGGGTGAGCGTCCGGCCGGGCCACTGGCGGTTGGGGAGGGGCACCTGCGGGAAGGGCGGGTACTTGCTGACGGGGTCTGGCTGCATGGAAAGGAGAGGTTGAGATTGGCGGATTTGGGACGGGAGTACAACGCCGGCCCGGCCGGTCGCCGGGCCGCGGTCATCAAGGGAATCAGGCCTACGCACGACCCGCCGCTACGCGGCGTCGTTTAGAGGTCGTGCGCGGAGGTAAGTCGAAGGGCCTGGGAGGCGGATGCCATCTCTTGGGGAATTCATCCCGCGCCGCCGCCCAATGTCAAGAATGGGAGGGCGCGGTAACCGCGGGCGCCCAACCGCCGTCTTGCAGATTGTGTACGATGATGCCTCCATGAATCTATGCCTGACGACCAGTCGTTTGATCTGGCTGGCTGTCTTGATCGCGTTCGCAAACGCGATCAGATTGCTGCGCGGGAGCTTGTGGAACACCTCCATCCCCTCGTCATCCGGATCGTCCGCGCCCACCTTCCGCGAAGGGTTGCTGAGGAAGACCTTGCCCAGGAGATATTTCTGAAGATGTTCACCCGCATTGACCAGTTCCAGGGGTCCGTCCCGTTCACCCACTGGGTGTCCCGGATAGCCGTGACAACCTGCATCGACCACCTGCGCGCCCAGAAACGCCGGCCGGAGCTGCGCTGGGCGGACCTTTCGGAGCGCGAGACCGATGTCCTGGACTCCGCGATCACGAACGAGAACGACGTCGCGCCGGATGACGCGCTGGCGGCCAAGGAGATCGTCCACAAACTGCTGGACATGCTCAAGCCGGAGGACCGGCTCGTGATCCAGTACCTCGACCTCGACCAGAAGAGCATCGCGGAAATCAGCGCGCTCACCGGCTGGAACCAGACCCTCGTCAAGGTGCGGGCCTTCCGGGCGAGACGGAAGTTGCAACGATTCTACCGCGAACTTACTGAGAGTGAGCACGCATGAAGCCGGACGATAAATCATGGCAAAAGCTGGTCGCGGCCGCCCGCAGGGCGCCCGCCGCCGGCGACGAATCCGCCCCCTTCGGGTTTTCGACGCGCGTCGCCGCCCTTGCGTTCGAGAGCCGGGAGCCGCGCGTCTCCGACTTCGCCCGGATGTCGCTTCGCGCGGCCGCGGTCGCCGGCCTCCTCGCGGTCGTGGCCGTCGCCGCCAACTTCTCGGCGATCAGGGGCGCGCTCGACGACGACACCGCCGCCGCGACCTCCGACGACCCCATCGCCGAGGTGGTGGACCTGGGCTCCTGAGCCATGGCCAAAACCTGGCAAGTCGTCCTGGCCACGATCGCCATCTTCGTCGCCGGCCTCGTGACGGGCGGCGCGACGGCGCTCGGCGTCGTCAAGTGGGCGGCCCGCCATCCCAGGATCAACCCGGCCGGCATGGCGTTCGCCGCCCCCGGCGCGGGGAAGGTGCAGCAGTTCGGCCCGCAGCTCATGCGCAGCTTCGCGAACCAGCTCGACCTCACGGAGGACCAGCGCGCCCGGATCGGCCCCATCGTAAAGCGCACGGTCGCTCAGCTCGGCCGGGAGCGCCGCGAGGTCCAGCTCACCTCCGCCCTTGCGATCGAGAAGATGCAGGACGAGATCGCCGACATCCTGACGCCGGACCAGCGCACCAAGTTCGAGGAGCTGATCGCCCAGCAGCGCGCGCGGCTCCAGCAGTTCCGCCAGTCCGGGCCGCAGCAGCCGACGCAGTCCGGCCCTCCGGCGGCGCAGCCGCAGCCGAAATAGGTGTTGCGCGCCGGGCCGCGAGGGGCATGTTGCGCCTCGGCCAGGCGCCATGCATGGGCAGGCGCGCGAACCCCGCCAGGGCCGGAAGGCAGCAACGGTACCGACGTCCTACCAGTGCCGTGGAGTGCCTGGCCACTTCATCTTACATTAGCATCCTCCCTTGTCCGCATCAGGCTACCAGGTCATCGCGCGCAAATGGCGCCCGCAGACGTTTGGCGACGTCGTCGGCCAGGACCACGTGGTGCGCACCCTCAGGAATTCGATCACGCGCGGGCGGATAGGGCACGCCTACCTGCTCGTCGGGCCGAGGGGCACGGGCAAGACGTCGATAGCCAGGATCTTCGCCAAGGCGCTCAACTGCACGGGGGGCCCGAAGGCCGACTTCGACCCGAAGGACCCGGCTGTCATGGCGATCGCCGACGGGAGCCATCTGGACGTGATTGAGATCGACGGCGCCTCGAACAACGGCGTCGACCAGGTCCGGGACCTGCGCGACACGACGAGCTACGTCCCGGCCCAGGGGCGATTCAAGATCTACATCATCGACGAGGTCCACATGCTCTCGGCGGCGGCGTTCAACGCGCTCCTGAAGACGCTCGAGGAGCCGCCGCCGCACGTGAAGTTCGTTTTTGCGACCACGGAGGTGCAGAAGGTGCTTCCCACGATTCTCTCCCGCTGCCAGCGCTTCGACCTCAAGCCGATTCCGGACGAGCTGATCGTCGGACGCCTCAGGGCGATCGCCGACGCCGAGAAGATCAAGATCGACGCCGCGGCGCTCGCCTGCATCGCGAGGCTCGCCGACGGCGGCATGCGCGACGCCCAGTCGATCCTGGACCAGATGATCTCATTCTGCGGGAGCGAGATCGCCGAGGCCGACGTCCTCGACGTGTACGGCCTGGTGGCCGGCGCGAAGGTCGCCGAGCTGGCCGGCGCGCTCGCGTCGGGCGACCACCGGCGGATCGTCACCATCGTGGACGAGTGCGACTCGGCGGGCCGCGACCTGGTCCGGCTCCTGACCGACCTCCAGGCGCTGGTGCGGACGGTGCTCCTCGAGTCGATCTCCGCGGGCGGAAGCAGCGAAAGGCTCGGAAGTGCGATGACGACGGAGCAGCTGACGCGCCTCCTTGACGGCCTTCGCGAGGGCGAGGGGAGCGTCAAGCAAGGTCTCGCCGAGAAGATCAATTTTGAGGTGACGCTGCTGAAGGCCGTCGAGGCGAGCCGGGCGCGCGCCATCGACAGCCTGATCAAGGAGCTTGCCGCGCTGGCTGCGGACGCGGGGGCCGTCCCCGAGGGCGGCGAAAAAAAAAAGGGCTGATTGACCGCCTGGAGGCCCGACTCGCGGCCCTGGAGGCGGGGGCGCCCCCCGACGCCGGGGAGGCCGAGGTCGAATGGCCTGACGACGCCGAGGAGTCCGCGTTTCTGTCGGAGTCGGCGGCCCGCGGCGAGCCGGCGCTGCCGTTCCCCGACCGGGCCGCGGCCCGTGTCATCGGGGACAAGCTGCCGCCGCTGGAGGAGCTGGTGGCGAAGGTGCCCGCGAATGTGGTCGGGCTGCTGGACGACCTTTTCCGCGCCAAGTTCACGGGGGTCCGGAAATTTTCGGACGCCGCCGGGCCCGAGGCCCTGAAATAGGCTGGCCCTGGCCGGCACGCGGTTCCCGCGAACGAACGCCAGGGCACGGCCCCCTTTCTCGCGGCGGTCACTCGCTCCAGGCGCCCCCGAGCCGGCGGCGGCCGTCGACGCTCGGGATATAGACATAGGCTTCGACCCGGTTTCCTTCGAAGGGCGCGGCGAGCGGCACGGCTTCTCGTCGGTAGAGGCCCTGCGAGGTTCCCTCGAGCTCGTCGAGGCGGCCCACGCATTCGTCATCGACGGACCAGACCTCGCCCGTGACGCCCGAAGGGTTCCCGTCATTCGCCACCATCCCGGGATAGCCCTCCAGTTCATAAAGGACGTATCCGGGCGCCGTCTGGGCGGCGCCGACAAATTCCTGGCCTGCGAGGAACCCGTGGTTGCTGCACCCCCGCTTCAGCGTGCCGTAGACAAAGACGAGCCTCATGGCGCGGGCTCCCCGAGCGCCGCGGACGAGCCCGTGGCAGGGGGAATCTCAATGACGAGGGCGGTCGTGTTGTCGCGGCCCGAATTGGCGACCGACTCGACGACAAGCCTCCCTGCGCCGGTCGGGCCGTCGGCCCCGGATGCGGGGGATCGGATGATCTCCTCGATTCTGCGGTCCCACAGTCCCTCGATGAGTCCGTCGGAGCAGATGAGGAAGCGGTCGCCCGGGTGATGCTCGACGGCTCCGACCTGCGGCTCGACGAACTGGTTGCCCGCGCCGAGCGCCTGCTGGAGCGCGTTGCGCCGCGGATGCGTGCGCGCCTCGCGCTCGTTCAGGTCGCCCTTGCGCCTCAGCCAACCCACATGGCTGTGATCGTGGGTGATCTGGACGAGCCCTCCGGAGACGGGCAGATAGTAGATGCGGCTGTCGCCGACGTGGCCGAAGTACATCCAGTTCGGCCGGAACCAGCACAGGCTGAGCGTGGCGCCCATGCCCGCGCACTCCGCATACGACTGGCCCAGGTTCACGAGGTCCGCATGGATCGCCGAGAACAGCTCCAGGAGGACGTAGGAGAACCCGTTCGCCATGCCGGCGGCGGAGAGGCGGAAGCTGCGCGGCAGGAGTCGGGTGATCCTGTCGACCGTGATCTTGCTCGCAAACTCCCCGGAATGGGCTCCGCCCATCCCGTCGCTCACGGCGAAGACGAAATCGGCGCCCGCCAGCGAGGCCCGGCCATCCTTCCCGAGGTAGCTCACTTCGTGCCCGTCGAACTTGAGGGCGAGGAAGGTGTCCTCGTTGTTGGGCCGCACGCGCCCGGTGTCCGTGAGGCCGGACCATCCGAGGTCGGGCGTCGCTCCCTGCGGCTTCGGCGTGTCGGGCTCGGGCGGGCTCATTGCGCGGCGGACGGCTTCAGGGACGACGCGTCGGCCCCGTCGCCGAGGATCGTCGAAAACTCGAAGTCGATGATGCAGAACCGGCCGTCGGAAGCGCGGTAGGTGATGTTGCGCAGCTCGGGGTCCTCGTGGCGCACGCCGAACTGCCCGAGCTCAGCGAAGAGCTCCTTCTGCCTCTCCGGGTTCACCTGGTCGACGCGCGTGCCGCAGTTCGTCGTCACGATCTTGAGCTGATCCGGAAATGACTCGATCAGCCTCGGGACGAAGGAGCAACCGCGCTTCTCGAGATACTTCAGCGTGCGCACCTCCTGCTCAAACCTCTCCCTCGCCAGGTGGCCCCGGAAGGTCTTGTGCACCCGGCCGTCGAAGCTGATGCGCACCAGTGCGCGCGGGGTGTCTTTCATTTCATGCATGGCGGGGGGAAGGGTGACATTCGGCGGGGGCCGGCGTTCTGGCAAGGGACCCCGTTGCAGGGGCCGCTGGGACTCATGGGGATATTAAGAAAGTATTAAGATGCCTCCGGCATCTGGCATGCAAGGTGCTGAAACGGGTTTAGAGATTTTCGTCAGCGGTCATTAGGGCTTTCAAATCCTTGCGCACGCGGCGCGGAAACCTCAATCCAATCCCCAGCTCTAAATCGCTTAACCATGCCCAAATACAAACTCGAATACATCTGGCTGGACGGCTACACGCCCATGGCCAGCCTCCGCAGCAAGACACAGATCAAGGAATACAGCAGCCACCCGAAGCTCGATCAGTTGCCCCTGTGGGGCTTTGACGGGAGCTCGACGCAGCAGGCGGAGGGGAAAAACTCGGACTGTATACTCAAACCGGTAGCGGTTTATCCCGACATCACCAAGAAGGACGGAGTCCTGGTGATGTGCGAGGTCCTGATGCCCGACTCAAAGACACCGCATCCCTCGAATTCGCGCGCGACGATCCCCGATGACCCGGGCACCTGGTTTGGCTTCGAGCAGGAATATTTCTTCTTCAAGGACGGCCATCCCCTCGGCTTCCCGACCGGCGGGTTCCCCTCGCCGCAGGGCCCGTACTACACGGGCGTCGGCTACAAGAACGTGGGCTCGATCGCCCGCAAGATGGTCGAGGAGCACATCGACATCTGCCTCGCGGCCGGGATCAACCTCGAGGGCATCAACGCCGAGGTCGGCAAGGGCCAGTGGGAATTCCAGATCTTCGGCAAGGGCTCGAAGAACGCCGCCGACCAGATGTGGGTGGCGCGCTACATACTCGAGCGCCTCGGCGAGAACTACTGCGTCGACATCGAGTGGCGCTGCAAGCCCATCCTCGGGCCCTTCAACCAGGCGCTGGACTGGAACGGCTCCGGCATGCACTCGAACTTCTCGACGACCTACATGCGCGAGACCGGCGGAAAAGCCTACTTCGAAAAGCTTATGGAAGCCTTCAACACGCACCGCGACGAGCACATCGCCGTGTACGGCCCGGAAAACCACCTGCGCCTCACCGGCCTGCACGAGACGCAGTCGATCGACAAGTTCAGCTACGGCCTGGCGGACCGCGGCGCCTCGGTGCGCATCCCGCACAGCTTCGTCAACAATGGCTACAAGGGCTACCTCGAGGACCGTCGTCCGAATTCGGCCGCCGACCCGTACCTGGTGGCTGGCAGGATCATCAAGACGATCCAGAGCGTCCCGACCACCTGACCCGCAGGGCGGATCAAGACTTGAGCGGCGCCATCCCCCGGGATGGCGCCGCTTTTTTGTTCGCGGTGCGCGAGGACGGCTGGGCAATCTGCCCCGGCGGCGGCAGCGCACGCCTTCCCCATGTCCGACCACCCGCCACCGGCCCGCGCCCCCGCCCTGCAATGGGCGCGGACGGCGCTGGTATCGGCGAACATCCTGTGGACGACGCTCTGCCTCGGCGGATTCCTTCCGGGCACGCGGATCGCCATGACCGTGCTCACGGCCGCGCTGGTCGCGGTCCATTTTGCCGACCCCGCGCGCGGCACACGCGCGCACCCCGCCGGATGGCTCTTCATCCCCTTCCTCGCGTTCGCGGCCGCCAACGTGGCCTGGGTGACGCCGGTGCGGTGGCTGGGCTGGTTCGACTGGCTCAACTGGGCGCAGGCCGTGGCGGTCTTCTGGGTCGTCCTCAACGGCGTGGAGGACCCTGCGTGCAGGCGCTTCCTGTGCGGCTTCCTCATCTGCCTGGGGGCCGCGGCCGCGGTCCTGGCGGGCTACCAGCATTTCGCGAGGCCGGGATGGCTGATGCTCGGGCGCACCCAGGCGGCGCAGTTCATGGGCCGCTCGAGCGGCCCCTTCGGGATCCCGAACAGCCTGGGTGTGTTCATGGCGCTCCTGATTCCCCCGGTGGGCTGGCTCGCGCTCGGGCCCGGCAGGAGGCCCGCCCTGAGGGCGCTCTGCGGCGCCGCCCTCGTGCTCCTGGCCGCAGGGCTGGTCTTCGCGGTCAGCCGCGGAGCGTGGCTGGCGCTCGCCGCGGCGTTCGCGCTCAGGCCCCTCGTCTCCCCGGGCCGCAGCCTGGGCCGGCGCGTCGCCTCCGCGGTGGCGGCGCTTGCCGCCGCGGTCGCCGTGGTGACCCTCCTTTACCTCTCGTTCCCGCTCATGCACGTGCGGGTCGACCAGCTCGTGAAGGACGCCGGCGAGCGCACCCGCCCGATCCTTTGGCGCGGCGCGTGGAGGATATTCGAGGCGCACCCGGTCATGGGCGCCGGCGGGGCGAGCTTTGACGCGCTCTTCGAGCCGTATCGACCCGAGGGATACCGCGACCAGCCCATCTACGCCCATTGCGACTACGTGAACACGCTCGCCGACTACGGCGCCGCCGGGTTCCTCCTGCTGTTCGGCGCCGCGGCGTGCGTCGCGTGGCGCTGCGCCCGGGCGCGCGGCCTCGCCGGAGCCGCGTTCACGGGGCTTCTCGCGTTTGCGCTGCACCTGCTGGTGGACTTCCACCTCAAGATACCGGCGCTGGCCATGATCGTGGCGGCGGTCTCGGCGCTTGTCACGGCCGAGTCGTGGCCGGCCGGGACTCGGCCGCCCGCGGGGGGCGCCGCGCGCGCGGCCGCGGCGTGCGTCGCTGCGGCCGCGCTCGCACTGGCCTTCACGTGGGTCCTTCCGAAATACAGGTCGGAGGAGACGAGGAGGGTCGCCCGCGAGAGGATCGACCGGATGGCCGAGACGGGCGCCGACGTCTCGGCCGAGGGCGCCGCCGTCGCCGACATTCAGGGAGCCCTCGCGACGGCCGTCGCGCTCGACCCCACGAACGCCCAGGCGTGGTCGGACAGGGCGTACGCCGATTCGCTCCGGGCGCTCGTCGATCCGAGGCAAACCGCGCAACTCGGGATCCAGGTCGAGGGCGAGGCCCATGTGGCGGTGGGACTCTGCCCGGTCATCGCCGAATTCTGGATACGGCGGGGCACGGGCTTCGACATGCAGCGCCGCTGGCTCGACGGCGGACACTGCTTCATCCGGGCCCTTCGCCTTGCGCCCTTCCGCCCGGACGTCTGGTATTACCAGGCCTATCATCTGAGCCTCGTCTCCAACGAGGTCGGACCGGCGATAGCGGACGCCAGCTTCTGCTTGCGTCTTGACCCCGGCTTCCGTCTTGCACAAGCATTGCGTCAACGACTGGAGACCCAGCACTAACGGCCGCTCCTTTCGGAACATTCATGCCTAACAAGATCCTTTTTGCTATAGCTTTAGGGTTTTTCGCTGGGCTTTCGCAGGCCAACGCCGACACCGCTCCCGCGACTCCCGCCAAGGTCCCCGGCCGCATAATCGCCGCCCGCGTCCAGGGCCATGTCGACGCGATCTCCAAGGCCGACGGGCAAAAGCGCACCCTTCATGACGGGGACCGGGTTTCCGAGCAGACCGACATTGTCACCGCGCCCGGAGCAAACGTCATCCTCGTTTTTTCAAACGGCGCCACGATCAACCTCGCCGGCGACTCGAATCTCGACATCGAGCAGTTTGTGCAGGATCCCTTTGCAGCCGAGCAGAAGGTGTCGGAGATGAAGCAGGAGCCGGGAACGTCGACGACGAAGCTGGACCTGACAAAGGGAGAGCTCGTGGGAAAGGTCGTCCACCTGAATGTCGACAGGGGTTCCGAATTCACGGTGCAGACCCCGGTGGGCGCGGCCGGCATCCGCGGCACCACATTTAGGATCATCTTTCGACCCGCCCCGGGCGGAACCGCGACCTTCTCCGTCGTGACCGCACAGGGGCAGGTCATTTTCAACGGTCCCGCAGGGCATTTGCCCATTCCCGCGGGCAAGCAGATCGTCGCCACGTTTGACGTCAATTCGGGCGTGCCCACGACCCCGCTCGTGCTGACGGACGCGCCCCCGGACGTGCTGGCCGAGATCGAGGCGGCAGCGCAGGAGATCGAGGATTCCATACTCTCCATACTTTTCCCCGGCAACAACGGCCCCAACGGGGGCGGGGGAGGCGGAGGAGGAGGCGGAGGCGGGGCTAATGGCGGCAACAACGGCAACGGCGAGGCCCCGCCGGGCTCTCCCAACGACGCGCCTTCGTTGCCCGCAATTCCGGCCCCCTCGACGACGCCGGGCGCGGGCGGCCCCTGAGCGGAAATCTCGGCTTTCATTACAGGAGTGCGCTGGGTAGCGTAGCGGCCTGTGGCATCCCCGAAAAAGTCCGCGCTGTTCCGGCTGCGCTGGCTGCTTCTCGCCCCGATCCCGATCGCATGGTGCGCGATCGCGCACCTGGGGTTGCTCGGGTTCCTAGAAAACAAGGTGATCGACTGGCGGTTCCGCTACCGCGGTCCGATCGATGCCCCGGTAAAGATCATCTATGTCAACGTGGACTCCCTCTCTCTGGACGTGATCGGGGGCTGGCCTTGGAGCCGGGACTATTTTGCCACCGTGGCGCGGACCCTGACGGAGCGCGCCGGCGTGAAGGCGGTGGGGATGGACTTCGTGTTCTCCGACGACGGCGTGGCCGAGTCCGTCGACGAAGCCAAGCTCGTCGCCGGAAACCGCGCGTTGGGCATGTACCTCAGGAAGACCGACCACGTGGTCATAGGAGCCTCCTACACGGCGATGGATTTCCGGGACATCAACGGGCGCAAGAGGATAAGGGAGTTTCCCGATGTGACCCGGCCCGACCTTCCGGCGCTGCGCCAGATCGAGCCGCCGGAGCTGCCGTCCTTCAACATTGGTTCCGGCAGGAAATTCGCCCCGCCCGGTGTCGCGCTCATCGACACCGTCAATGCGGAGACGCGGTGGGTGATGGTCTACGCTCCCACATCCGCCCGCACCTACTACGCCATGGCCGTCGAGCTCGCGCGGATCTACTACGGCGTCGACAGGGATGACATCAAGGTCGAGGGCGACCACATGGACTTGGTGAGGCCCGACGGCACGCTGGCGACCCGGATCCCGCTCTTCAGGCGGCAGATGGTGGAGATCAACTGGTTCTCCAAGTGGGCCGACGCCAGCCGCAACCCGTGGGCCAGCATGAGCGACGTCTACGAGTACTGCAAAATCCTCGATTCCGACAAACCCGCCGATAGGCGCAAGGCCGAGGAATTCTTTGGGCAGTTCAAGGACGCGGTGGTCCTGATCGGGCCGACCGATGAGCTGCTCCTGCACGACGTGTCGCCCACCCCGCTTGACGAGACCGTGGTCCCTCGCGTCAGCGTCCACGGCAACCTCCTCAAGACGATCATTTCGG
>Ga0302325_10005677_pt1 | contig 28288 bp, 27 predicted proteins | sample Palsa_T0_2_FD_201948 | JGI IMG/M metagenome (GOLD analysis project Ga0302325, IMG submission 201948) | Peat permafrost microbial communities from Stordalen Mire near Abisko, Sweden - Palsa_T0_2 | ecosystem: Environmental > Terrestrial > Soil > Palsa > Peat permafrost | place: Sweden: Abisko...
ACGTCCTCTACCTGTCGAACACTTGCCTTCATGCTCACGTGGAAGCCTCCTGGCGGTCCATGCTTTCTGGGTCCGCTTCATTTAACGGGTCAACGCCATTCTAGTTCCAAACGGCGACTTAAGGAAATGTTAACCACCTCCGCTGCGACATCCACACAAATTCTAGACTTGGATCGCACTTGATCTGTGATCCTCGAAGATCGCGACGCGATCGGTGTCTCTGAAGAACTGAGCAAATGTGAACAGACCCGACGGTGGGACAGTGCATTAATCATGGAGTAATGAAAACTGTGTATACCCTCGTCCACGCGGAGACCAACCATCGAAGTCGCCACTGAAACGGCGGTAGCCGATCGACAATCGGCAAGAGGAGAACTTATGCGTATCAGCGTCATTCTTTCGCTGTTATTGGCAGTAGCAATGCCATTCGTGCCGACGGCATCGGTGGCGCAGGTCGGCGTAGCCATTACTGTCGCGCCGCCGGCGCTGCCCGTCTACGACCAGCCTCTTTGCCCTGGCGACGGCTATATCTGGACGCCTGGCTACTGGGCTTGGGCTGATGGCGGCTATTACTGGGTCCCGGGCACATGGGTACTGGCTCCCGAAGTCGGCTTCCTCTGGACTCCGGGCTATTGGGGTTGGGGCGGCGGCGGATTTCTTTTCTATCAAGGCTACTGGGGTCCGTATGTCGGTTTCTATGGCGGGATCAACTATGGCTACGGCTACTTCGGTCGTGGTTATGAGGGCGGACGCTGGAACAACGGGCATTTTTACTACAACACCACTGTGAACAACGTGAACGTCAACTCCATCCACAACGTTTACAACACCAGAGTGAACGAGGGCGAGGTCAACCACGTCAGCTACAACGGCGGCAACGGCGGGATTAACGCTCGTGCCACGTCTCAGGAAGAGGCTGCGGCTAACGAGAGACATATTCCGCCCGTAGCCGCTCAGACTCAACATGCGTGGGCCGCCCAAAATAACCCCCAGCAACGCTATTCTGCGAATCACGGAATCCCGTCAGTTGCTGCGACTCCCAGCGCTAACATGGCGGTCCATCCTAAGGACCTGCCGCCTGTCGATCGACCTGCTGCACCCAACACGGGTAACGCCAAGCAGGACCAGAAGTACCAGCAGCAGCAGGACAAGCTGGTCGCGAAGCAGAACCAGGATCGGCAGAAACTCCAGCAGCAGCAGGACAAGGAACATCAGCAGCTGGCAAAACAGCAGTCCAACGAAGCAAAAACGCAGCAGGCGGAGCAGCGACACCAGCAACAGACTCAGCAAATGCAGCAGGGCCACACCCAGCAGATGCAGCAGATGCAGCAGAGACAGCAGCCGGCTGGCGGTGGCGGCGGCGGATCTCACAGCAGCGGCGGAGGCGCGCATCACTAAGCGAGTTTCGTTCTGTTTTCCGAAGTCCGGCGACGGCCAACGTTGAAAGTCGCTTTACTTTCCGATGCAGAACCTAGTTAATCCCTGTAGGCGCCTGATCAGAAACATGGTTACGGCCGCACTGGATGGCCGGTGGACGTACTGGTGGACACAAGCCCATCTCAATAATACGGCCATCTTCTGTCAGGGGCTACCCGCAGTCTTGACTTATGCCTTCAGATCCATCACCAACGGCTGAAAGGCCGCTTGGTACTGGCGTTATCTCCCTGGGGTGTTAGCGCCGGCTTAAAAGGGAGCCAGTCTGGCCGGTTTGAGGGTGGGCCAGGCGGCCGCCAAGTAGCCCGGAGGCACACTACGACTCCGACTGCGTGAGCCAAAGGACAGCAGTCACGGTGCCGAGTTTATTCCCTGCCACACAGGCTGCTATTTCAGGAGTGACCCTCCTGCGCCGTCCGCTAATGCCGGAACTGCGGAATCGCGGTTGTGCTTGGTGTCGCTCTTGACCGACTCGATGACCAGGTACAGTTTGTCCGCGCTGTTGACCTTGCCCGACACGCAGTAGTATTCGCCTGGGGCGATGGTGTGGGTTCTGGTGAAGTCGTACAGGCGGTAGATCCGGCGGGTAGAGTGGTCTTGCATGAGAAACACGACACAGGTTCGAGATTCCATACGGGACAGCAAGAGCAGATGATTGGCGCTGATGACAAACATGGGGTGAGGATGTTTCAACCCACAGCACGGTATACGCGAAACCGTGACCAGCAAGCAAGAGGATTTAGAAACTGGGTAGTGTCCTATTAGGGAGTTGCTGTGGTTAGGGCGTACAATTTCTGGCCGTGTCCCCTCGTCTTCTGCGATTGTGGCGTCAAGTGGCGGCCGCGACGACTTCCGCTGGTGACTTCTTCGGCGCGGTTTTCTTTGGGCCAAAGTTTGCCAGGATCGCCGTCGAGTTTTTTACTGAGGCAGCAGTCTTGGTCGCTGTGTTTCCAATTCTCGACACGATTATCGGGCACGGCAGGGTAACACGATCATTGGCGTTCGGAATCGCTGGGCTCGTTCTGTTTTTTCTGTTCTTGGCCGGTATAATAGCTAGGCTCGCGGGGGATTAGGATTATGCTTACGGCAACAATTGGATTGGTAGCGTTGTCGTGCGTTGTTGCGCTGTTCGGAATACTGTCCGCGAGAAATGCGGCTAAACTGTCTCGCTCGAAAAAATTTTCTGAGCGAAGTGACGGCCCTTCATCCGATGAACCGAACCCCGCAGAAAATCAGACCCAAAAAACAAGTCCTGAAATGTTCAACGCCCTTGGCGGTTCCGGTCAGCTTAGGCCTAATCACAAATAAGCTCTTTTAGCGACCACTGATGATCGGTGATTTTGCTCTCCATTGCGGGTGTCACGCGAAGCGTCTTGTGCATCCGGCAGAAGTTGTAGAACGCAAACCAAAGCGCGTAAGCGTATTTTAGGTTCGCCCATTTCTTGCTGAAAGCATTCGTGAGTCGCGTCATGCGGCGCATCCCCATTCGAATCGAAAGGTTCTGTCTTTCGATGTGTGACGTGCAAATCCGCTCATACTCAGGCATTCCGATTCTCGGGATAACCTGGACATCAACAACCTCCGCTGGCGAATAACGCTGCTCGCCGTCCCGAGCAGACCGCGTAGACTTTTTGCATCTGGGCATAGTCAATGTCGATGCCAAAGCTGCGCTCTATTGCGTTCGGGTATGGAGGAAAGGCGTCTGTAGTCATTTGGAATCGTCCCGTGGTCGCGTCTTTCAGTTTTTCCATGAACAGCCGCGTATCGTGCGCTGTGCGCCGTCCCAGATGCCACGCAAGAATCAGCTTCGTGTTGCGCTCCATACCGACGAAGCAATAAGCGTCTCCGAGCAAATCGGTGTCGATGGTTTTGTTCTTTTCCTTCATGCCGACCCAGCCCCAAATTTCGTCGCATTCCACGTCTCTGACACGAATGCCGCGAATATGCTTGTCCAACAGTGCCTCGGCTTTGTGGCCTGCCACTTCCAACAGCGCCAAGATCGTATCGCGATGTACGCCGACGATTCTTTCAGTGCTGCGTACCGAATTTCCTTCGAGCAGTAGTTGCAGACAGAGCAACGCGCGATCTAAGGGCAGGCGCATGTCTCCGAGAGGACGCGGGCCTGGGTCTGTGAATGTGCGGGAACACTGGCGACAGCGGAAGCGTTGATGGCCTGCTTTGTTTTTGCCGAACCTCTTGCATTCAGTTTGGCAATTGTGACATGTCATTTCAGCCTTGCTTTCTTCTGGCAACCGGCTAAAATGACAGCGGGTGCAAACCCTGCCTTTGGCCGCAAACCCAGAGGCAAATCCCGACTCGCAGTTACCAGCTACGGGTTGGGCGTTTAGTAAGCGGTGGAGCTAGTCGGGATTGAACCGGCGACGGACCTGCCTGTCACAGCGATGGCCGTCTCCCCGTGGATAGCCCCACAAAGTCCGAGGCCAACGGATTCATGCAACACATTGAATTCGCTGGCCTTTTTCTTCATGTCGTATATCATAAAAAAGTGATATTGCCATGTCAAGAGAAAAACGTTGACACATAATAAAAAAGTGATAGAGTTTCCTCAGTCCAAGTTTACATCTTGGGCATTCGAGGATTTTGTCTATCCCAACCGAACTAACCCTGTCGAGTCATGGTGCGAACAGCAGACGGACGAGGTTCAAGAAATCCTCAATTCCGCGCTGAAGGATATGGCGAAAACCGAAAGTCACCTTAACTGGACAACTTGGCGAAGGTTCTTGCGTGGTGAAGCCCGGAAGCATCGAATCTGGGAGATGGGATTTTACGCCGAGGGTCGGCAGTACCGAATATTCGGTGTTTTTGCAGGCAGTAAGGTTGTAATTCTTCTGGCAGGTTGCTACCACAAGGGCAAGGTCTACGAACCCCACGACGCAATTGAAACAGCCATAAAACGCGCTAAGGCGCTCAAGGAAGGAACAGGCACGACAAATGCGAGACAGATCAGCTCTGATCTCTAAACTCTTGCGGGAGCGCAAATCTCGCGAGTCCTATATTCGTTCAAAGTTGAACGTATTGTTGCCATCGCAAATACGAGGACTCAGGCTGCGCCGCGAGATGAAGCAGGAAGAATTGGGGAACGAAGCCGAAATGAAACAGTCCCGAATTTCGGCTATGGAACGACCTGGAGAGGTCAGCTTCAACATTGAAACGCTTATTCGTTTGGCGGCAGCATTGCGAGTCGGCCTAAGAGTAGAATTCGTACCGTTCAGTGACATGCTCACTTGGGAGAACGGATTTTCGCAAGATAGCTTTAGTCCCACTCCAATTGAGAATGACGCAGATTTTATTCAACCAGAAGTCGCACGAGGCAAGGTTGACAACATTTCCGCAAACACTGCGTTGCGAGGCTCTGGGGCTATCACAGAAAGAATCGAAGAATTCAGGCCGCCTAGAATTCCGCCTACGCAGTTTCACGACCCGATGTTGCCGGAGGGATGGAATGAAGCTATCAGCCGTAACGCTCGCCCGTGTGCTGGCATTCGTTGAAACGTTCGATCTAAACCCACATGGAACCGTGTTCTATCCCGATCTTGTAGCCAAACTTGTGGAGAAGTGTCGGTTTCAGAAGTATCCCCAAACCATACAGGATTTCGACGAGCAGAAAGGAGTCGAGTTCCTGAGTGGCGTTTGGGATCGGGTCAATGTGGAAAAACTCACGATCTATACGAATGGCATTTTATTGGATACCCGCGTTTCTACGGCAATCTCTGAGGGGGTGTTGGCGGAGGCGCTTGATTGGGCTAAGCAGTTTGGAATTAAATACGAAGCTGGGATGATTAAGCGCAGGGGATATCTCAGCAGCTTCACGTTTCATAGCGACGTTCCGTTGCTAGGGGCAACCCAAGCAACGTCCAAGTTGGCCCAGTCAGTAACACAGATTACTCAAGGGCGTATGAACTTGAACGTCATGTACGAGCCCAGTCGGCTCGATTTCGATTTTGAGCGGACGCTCACACAACAAATCCCCATCGCTCCGCTTACGATTCAACGAAGGGCCACCACGCCATTCTCTGAGAACAAATACTTTACAGAGGCTCCGTTGAGGTCGGAAGAACACTTCCAACTCATTGAGCAATTCGAGCGGGACGTTATTGCTGAACTTCCGGCGGCGATTCTAGCGCCTTGAGGACGACATTTAGGCCAGCAACTCTCCGTTAGGACACTACCAGAAACTGCTGTAGAGTTCGTACCGCGTCCCCGCCAACAGGGGCTCTCTCTGGTGGCTCACTGGCTCCGGCCTAAACCGGCGACAATGGCATCGTTTTTCGCTGGCGCTGACACCTGGGGCGAGTCCCTGCTCGTATCGCCGTCGAAGCACTCGCAATCGCGCGGTTTCTCACCCCCACAAGCAGGACAGGAAACACCACCCGGGCTTCATCCTTCGTCTCGCGTTTGCGGGTCATGGCAATCTCGGTTTTCATCCACTCAGGCAGATGCAAACGAGCAATCACGTCTCCGGAGGAATAGCTTGCCAAACCTCAATTTTAACCCGATAATTAGCGGGTATAAATGTCACGACCCAAGAACGCATCTCCGGGTGAGCGATTTGAAGTCAGATTGGCAGGACAGTCAGTTAGTCTTCTGAAGCAACTCGCCACGCACGGCATCTACGGGAGAACGCCGGCAGAGGTCGGCGGCAGATTTATTGAACAAGCTCTTCAGCAATTCGCAGAGCGGCCTAAGCTGTTGACGGCTCCCGCCCGGATGAAACGAAAGGGCACAACGCATGGCTAGGCCTCGCCCTCACCTCGAGCATGCCCCGATCGTAGAGGCACTGATCGACTTCAAAGTCGTGCGCACGAGCAAACTGTCTCTTGAAGTTTTCTCTTCGGCACAAGCCGCGATTGGATCGCGCTACGTTGAGGCATCCCCGATAGAGTCCATCGAAGCGCGCTTTGGAGTAAACGAAGGACGCGTCGATTCTTCTTCGGTGCGAGCGAGGACCGGAACCGCATTCAAAACGAAGGACGCCGTTGCTCAGTTCAGGGTGGACGGCTTCACCTTCAATAAACTCGAACCGTACACCACTTGGGAAGATGTGTTTGGGGAGGCCATCCGCCTCTGGCGAATTTATGCTGGAATATCTCGTCCTTCGGAGCTGTCGAGGCTGGCGGTAAGATACATCAATCGGTTAAAAGTGCCAGCGCCGGCAGAGTTGCGCGAATATCTAGAGGCACCTCCTATGCTGCCGCCGCCCATTCCACAACGTGTAAGGGAATATCTCTCGCGAATTGTTGTTGAAGACGTTCAGCGAAGCGCGTCGGCCGTGATCGTGCAAGCATTGGAAGCAGCGTTTGATCCGGCGGTCGCGTCCCTTTTGATCGACATAGACGCGTTCAGGCAGGTAGTATTGGCGGTTGACGATCCAGGAATAAATGGCATTTTCCAAACACTTCGCGAATTGAAGAACGAAATCTTCTTCGCAACCATCACTGAACACACCGCGGAGATTTACTCATGACAAGCACTCTGGACCTAACGGGGCATCGTGCCGGACTGCTAACATCGCCATCGTCAACTGCCACGAGCGATACTGCGAAAGCAATAGTCCGATTACGGGAGCAAGTTCGTAAGCATCTATTTGCGAGCTACAGCGTTGGCCACTCTGCTGAGCGCGCTTTGGATGCCCTTGGAGAAGTCCGCAGTGAAGCTGCAAGCGCTGGCTGGAACGGCTATGACGCGATGCCTGTCGATCCTGAGGCATGTGAGCAGGCTAGACTTTTTCTTGAGGCGCTGCCAACCACCGCGCCGATGCCCGAGATCAGCGCGGACCCTGATGGAGACGTAGCCCTTGACTGGATCTTGGGGGAGCGCAAAGCATTGACCGTTAGCATCGCCGCAACAGGTCGATGCACTTTTGCATGGATAAGAGGACAACGGTCCTGTCGAGGTACAGATTGGCTCGATGATGGCATACCTGAACCGATTCTTAATGCGTTGTATCAATTGGCTCGCGACGTCGCTGCGACCACGAACACGCGGTGAGAATAGCCTAGCGTCTGCGGGTCGTAAACTCGATGATGGTGACATCGTCGCCCGGTTCATATACAGCAAGAGTCAGTTCAGCAAGGAGAATTTACGTGCAAAGCCAAGTGCCTTCGACCCGTCTCCCCATGCAAGTCTGTCGGTAGCTCACAGTAATGGTCTGTCAAACGACGAGGTATGGGAGCTTGCAAAGTACACGCTAGGCCTGCAAAGCGGCCGGGAGACAGTCTACGCGCGAGCCGATTTGCCGGTTACGGTCTTCAGTGGTCAGGGCCTTGATGCAATTCGGGATGATCGTCCATTTAACCGCCACACCTCTGTAATCGGCTGGCCTGTTTCCGAAGATTTAAATGAGCAAAAGCAACGACGGAAGCTGCTGTGTCTTGAGCTTAGCCAAGCGAGGGGGGTGAGATTGGAACTGCCCACTCAGCCAGTTCGCCGCTCGCTTGCGAGCAAGCAGTCTACTGGCGAATCAAACCGGTAAGCCAGCGAATCCGGTGTGAAAACAACTTACCCAACTGTCTGCTGTGTTTTGACTGTATTTGACAACCCAGCCTTAATAGGCTTATAGTATATGCCGTAATGGGTACTCTTTCTACTGTGGAAGTCGCCCGCATGATCGGGATTCATAAACAAACGCTGCTTGACTGGCTGTATGCCGGAAAAGTTGGAGAACCAAAGCGACAGACGGTGGGCGGTCAGGTCGTCCGAATCTGGACTATATCCGACATTGATCGGGTGCGCAGATACAAGGAGCAGAATTACCGCAAAGGCAGAGGCCGAAAGAAAAAGGCCTGAAAGCAAAACGCGCCGTGCCGGTGCTATCAACGCCGACACGACGCTAACCAGGGCACCTATTCAGGAGGAACCCGTGGCTGTACATCAACGTAACACCGCATCTTCACCCACTCAAGAACCACCCCTCACAATCGCTCGCGTGGCGTTGTACGCTCGAGTCTCAACTCTCAACGGTCAAGATCCCGAGATGCAGCTCTCAGAACTCCGGGAGTACGCTTCGCGCCGCGGCTGGACCATCACCCAGCGAGTATGTCGATACCGGCGTCTCGGGCTCGAAGGAATCACGCCCTGAGTTGAATCGGCTAACGGCAGACGCGCATAAACGAGCGTTCGACGCTGTGCTGGTCTGGAAGATCGATCGCTTCGGTCGCTCGCTGAAGCATCTGGTCAACGCCCTCGCGGACCTTTGCGCCTATGGCGTGGCGTTTGTCAGCTTTCGCGACAACCTCGATCTCAGCACCCCATCAGGCCGTCTCATGTTCCAGATCATTGGCGCCATGGCTGAGTTTGAGCGGTCGCTCATCCAGGAGCGCGTCAGGGCGGGCCTGCGAAACGCCCGGGCGAAGGGCAAGAAGTTCGGAAGGCCCCGCGTCGAGATTGACGCTGTCCGAGTGGCCGAGCTACGCCGCGAGGGGCTTTCGTGGTCCCAGGTGTGCCGTACCCTCAATGTGAGCAAGGGGACGGCCCAGCGATCGGTTGCCGCGATTGCCTAAGAGCGCAAGGAGCCGGTAAGGGAAGGGTTGCCGACCATCCGGGAGCGATGCGAACAGTTTGCTTCAAATATTGGCAGATGTGTCAGTCTGACCACCATTCGGGCCGATCTGGCATATTGCTATCGCAGGTAGGGTAGGTCATAGGTCGGCGGCGCCCGAACGGCAGCTTACTCCTCGAGCACGGCGCTGCCGAAGGCCGGCCGCCCACCCAGGGAGGTATAGAAGGCATAGAGCGCGATCGCTGCCAGCAAAACGATCCCGGCCAGACTGATGCCCGCATACCAGGAAGACACTTGTGTCGTGAAAGGAAAGCTCCCCAGTAGATCGTTGAAGACCTCGGCAGCCACAACAGCCAGCAAACCGAAGCGGATCAATAGAAATACAGTGAGACTATTCAAGATCAGCTCGGTCGCTAAGTAAACCGGAGAGTCCAGGGAGCGATTCGCCGTTGCGATGAGTAACGTGAACAGGAGAACGAATGTGACCGCTGCTGCCCACTCCTTGCGCAGCAACGCCCGGAGAAGAAACAGCACAAACAAATATGTAAGCGAGAGAAAAAGCGCAAGGATGAACTGGTTCGATATATCGGCAATGATCGTATGCGCGCCCAGAAACTGCCACTGCGGACCCGAATAGGGTTGCAGTGGAGGATAGCCGAACCGGGACGGAACAAACCACCCCAATCGTATGAGCACGATCGCAAACGCGCCAAAAAGGCAACCCAAAAGCACATCGCGTCCCACCAGCGGGTCCCGGCCCCCCCCCGCCAGCAAGCGACTCCAGGAAACCAGCACGGCCGGCCAGCGGCGACGTACATAGGGCTCCATTGCGATATAGAGGACCCAGGAAGAGCCGGAAAGGAGAAGCCCAGAGCTCAAGAACAGGAAGAAGAGTTTACCTTCGGCGAAATTCGGGATGTGATGCGCGCCAACAAGCCAACCCACCGCGCAAGCCACGAAAACACAGACTGCCAGGCGTGAAGCTCCGCGGCGATCACCCCGGCCTAGACGCAGGTTTCGCCGTGCAAGTATTGCGCCGAGCACGAACATCGAAAGCCACACAACAATGAAAAACACCAGCCCTGCCTTTTCGCCGACCGTTGGCTCATACGGCTGCATGCGTTCGGGACGGGTCCAAGGGCCAATCAATTCGAAATAGACAGGCTTGCCGCGGTATGCCGCGGCTTCGATCCGCATCGGGACATCTGGGCGCTCGGCCAGCGATCCTGTCCAGGCAGCACGCACGTCACTGTAAACGGGGGGCGTCCACGCCGGCCGTACTGACGGCCACTGAGAGGGATCGAGTCCCGCAGCCGAGAACAGCGGCGCCCAGTCAGGTGCCCGGTCAAGTGAAAGGTCGCCACCTGCCTGGTCCTCGACCTGTGGAGGAACTGCGACGAACTGCGTAAGGCGACCGCGCGGATTCAGCCTGACCAGCGTCATCCCGGATACATCCAGCGGAGGGTCGTCCGTCCATACGGAACCCGACATGGGTTCATCCAGGGATGAGCTGCGAGAATCAAGCGGCCGAGGACTGCCACGATACCAAAACACGAACGCCCCGGTTTCGAGGTTGTCCCAGCGCGTCTTCCGTTTGTCGTGCTGCGCGATATAGCGTAGAAACTCTCTCCCCTCGTAGAGTCCCATCGCCGTGTCCGCTGGCGGCTCGGAATAGCCGATACTCTGCAAAATATCGCGCGCGCGCTCGGCAAGCGCCTCCGGCGATTTTTCTAGCGGCACGCGCCGGTAGAGCTTGGTTTGTGCACTCAACAGAATCGCCGCAATGACGGAGACGATGACTCCTCCCAAGAGCGCCCAAGCTACCGCGGGACGCAAGCCTTCAGTTTCTCCCGAGGCGGCCACCATCTCGGGCGACGGCGTTTCGCCTGCCGCAAGCGCAGCTGCCAGCGGATCGCCTCCCGGAAACGCGGCTGCCACCTGCCGTACCGAGGATGGCCGTTTTGCCGGATCTTTTTGTAGACAGCGCAGGATCGCGGTTTCCACCGCCGGATCAATGTCCTTTACGACTGAGGACGGTGTCCTGGGGGAGGACTCCATATGCGCCCGTCGCCATTCGACTGGAGTGTGTGCCTGATAAGGAAGGTGGCCCGTGAAGAGCTCATAAAATACAAGCCCCAGGGAGTAGATATCGCTGCGAACGCTGGCCTCGCCCTTGCCAATCTGCTCTGGGGCCATGTAGGCCGGCGTACCTGCGGTCTCGCTTCGGCCCGTCGCATCGTCGTGGCTGAGAGCCAGCCCGAAGTCTGTGATGCGCACCCGCCCTCGTCCGTCCAGCATGATGTTGGCGGGCTTCAGATCACGATGCAGCAATCCGCAATCATGCGCAGCCGCCAGACCGGCGCAGATTTGGTGCGCAGTCTCCAGAGCCTTGTCCGGTGGCAAGCGCCCTATGCGGCGCAGCAACGACGACAGGTCCTCGCCGTCGATGTACTCCATGGTGAGAAAGTGCTGGCCGTTTACCTCGCCGATGTCGTAAACGCGGCAGACATTCGGGTGCGAAACCTGGCGAGCATTGCGCACCTCCGCATGAAAACCGGCGAGGGCCGCGGCATCATTCTGGAGCGAAGCAGGAAGAAACTTGAGGGCTACAACATTGCCGAGCTTGAGGTCCTCTGCGCGGTAGACCTCGCCCATGCCGCCGCGACCCAACAGAGCCACGATCCGATACCGCTCGATCAAAACCGCGCCGGGCGAAAATCCTCCGCTTTGCGGTGGGTACGATCTAACAGGAGCTGCAGGTCTGGTAGCAGTGCCGCTTGGCTCCAAGGTCGGCGTATCGGGAATGGAAATGGCACGCCCGCAGGAGGCACACACACGGGCGTTGTCAGAACATAACGCCCCGCAGCCAGAGCAGGTGACCATGCGGACGGATTGTATCCCACCGCGACGCGAGGCAGCGAAGCCTTATTGGAGTAATCCGACTCACCAGTTAGGAAACAGTGGCTCGTTGATTGCGTAACGCGCTACTGTTGGAAGGGAGTCCCGTCACATTGCAGCAAGCGTGCGTAAGGTCTATCGGCGCTTGCCACCGAATCGCGGGAGGATGACGGGCAATCCGGACGTTATCGGCTCGTCCGTCGGAATTATTACCGATAAACGTTAGGCCTCTATCGGGACTGCCCCGGCAGACGAGGCAGGATGAGCCGGGTTCTTTCGACCGGGGCAGTTTCGATAGAGTCGTTTGAACTGAGCCGCCGGCGTTTGCGGCGGATGCGGTGAGCTACCTATGCATTTTCAATAGCGTCGACTGGCTGGTTAGGATTGTTGTGAGCGCAAAGCTCGACCGACAGCGTAGTGGGAGTGGCTTAGATGAGTAGAATCGCCTTCTGCCATGCGTGAGCAGGCGCCATAGGGAGAGGACTTGATCAGCTTTTGGGCGGAGGACGCCCTTGCATGTGCGAGCATGCCCTCGAGCGACAGGGGTAGAGACGTCGTGGACCCTGGATGTGCTATGAGCTGTCAACGTAGCACCTCTGTAGGGTAGGGAGGCTCAGTTCTAACCGGGAGTAAAGTTGAGCACTCGTCATCCGTTCGATGACCAGCATGGTGCCTGAGCAGGCGGGACAACGCGCCTGGTTCATTGGTTCGGGGCGATCGGCGGAGGCAACTGCGCCGAGCAACTGGCGGCAGCGTGCGAGGGCAGTTTCCCGTCTTCGGTTTGCGAACAGGCCGAAGTGGCGGATGCGGACCAGGCCTTTGGGCAAAACGTGGAGAAGAAACCGGCGTAGGAACTCGTCGGCTGAAACTGTCATGACCCGGTTCTTGCCGCCATGGGCATAGTCTCGCCAGCGGAAGGAGACGCGATCGTTCTCGAAGGCCACGAGGCGATGGTTGGAAATGGCGACGCGATGGGTGTAGCGGGCCAGGTAGTTGAGAACCTGTTCGGTACCGCCGAAGGGTGGCTTGGCGTAGACGACCCAGTCCTTTTGCTCAAGTTGCGAGAGCAAGTTTCTGAAGGCGTCAGGTGAGGCAAGCTGCTGCAGTGAACTGTGGAACTGAAGTCTATGTTGTTGGAACAGTTCACAGAGTTGTTCGCAGAACTTCTTGCGGAACCTATGGCTGAGTGCCTTGACGGGCAGGAAGAACCGGGGCGACGAGTCTATCCATCTGGAACCATCGAGGGCCAAACCTCCGGCGGGAACGATGTAGTGTACGTGGGGATGAATCTGGAGGTTCTGTCCCCAGGTATGGAGCACGCCGAGGAATCCGATGTCGGCCCCCAGGTGCTGTGGATCGCGAGCGAGTTCCAGCAGCGAAGCGGCACTGGTGCGGAAGAGCAGATCGTAGAGCAGGCGTTTGTTCTGGAGGATCAAAGAGCAGAGTTCGTGCGGCAGGGTGAAGACGATGTGGAAGTAAGGCACGGGCAACAGCTCAGCCGAACGCGCGGCCAACCACTTGGCGCGCGCGTTCCCCTGGCACTTGGGACAGTGCCGATTGCGGCACGAGTTGTAAGAGATGGCCTGATGGCCGCAACGAGTGCACTTATCGAGATGACCGCCCAATGCCGCGGTGCGGCAGCGAACGATGGCATCGAGTACCTTGCGATGCACCCATGCAAAGTGCGACTTGTGCTTGTCCCAGAAGCTGTCGCCCGCTGCGCGGACGATGTCGGCCACCTCGAGGGTGGGCCGGCTCATCGCTTCCTCAGTCTCCTCGAGCGCTTCACCTTGTCCGGGCTGGACACGGCGATGGCTTCCAGCGGACTGGCAACCGCCTGCAGATGGCGGCGGGACAGATGCAGGTAGAGTGCAGTATCGCTGATCTTGGCATGGCCGAGCAGAACCTGGATGGTGCGCAGGTCGGCGCCGGCTTCCAGCATGTGGGTCGCGAAGCTGTGTCGAAGCAAATGCGGTGCGACGCGCTTTCTGATGCCAGCGCGCTTACCAGCCTCGTTCACGGCCTTCCACACGACCTTCGCAGTGATGGGCACATCTGCCCGCCAGTTCTTCACCGTACCCGGAAACAGATAGGTCTCAGGTTTCATCCAGCGCCAATACTCGCGCAGGGTCTCCAGCAGCTTCGGGGTCAACAGGACGTCGCGGTCACGACCACCCTTTCCCTGGCGAACATGAATCACCATGCGTTGGCTATCGATGTCAGAGACCTTGAGGTGGCATAGTTCAGCCCGGCGCAGGCCGGTTGCATACAACGTCATCAGCATGGTGCGGTGCATCAGGTTCTGGGCGGAAGCAATGAGCCGCGCTACCTCTTCCTGGCTCAGTACGGTGGGCATCCGCCTTTGACGCTTGGGAAACGGAATGTGATCGGGAAGGTACGGTCGCCTCAGCGTCTTGACGAAGAGAAATCGCAGAGCGGCAGTACGACCTTCGATCGTACCCGGTGAGAGTTTGCAATCGCGAAACAGATGGACCTGGTACTCGCGAATATGCTCTAGGCCGAGGCGGCCCGGTGAACGGTGGAAGTACTTCGCAAAATCCTCCACCGCGTGGATATAGGCGCGGACGGTGTTCTGAGCGTAGTTGCGACGCTGGAGCTCGTCCAGCATCAACTGCCGAAGATGGGTCACAAAAGCCTCCTTGTGACCCAAAACTTACACAAGTGACAATGCTCGGGCGAGCCCACGCGGTAGCATCCGCCGCGCCGGAGGCTTAGTTCAAACGGGCATCGCGACCGCTATCGTTGGCAGCTTGGTTCGTGTTCGGAATCACAACCCTTATGTACCGACCGAAGGGCCGATCGCCAAACCCACTTTGCGGCCAACGCTTACTGAATACCTTTGGCCACGAACAGCGTCGAATAGATCCGCTGCACAACGTATAGGACGTGTGCGCCGTCGGGTGTGATGATCGGGTGACGGATGGCTATCATGGCAGCTTTATCGGACGGCGAGAAACGCGTCCAAAGCTTGCTCTCGCCGGTAGCGAGGTCAAGGTTATAAATCTCAACCGCGTCCGTTCCCACCTGCCGTTCGAAGAAGATGTTCTGTGAATCGTTATGCCACTGAAGAGGGCGGTCGCCTTCCGACAATCCTTTAACCTGGCTGGCCTTGCCCTTATCAAGGGGCTGTAGCCAATAACGGTTCTCGCCGTCCGTAGTAATGGCGTACTTGCCGTCGGGCGAGACATCCATCAAATGGTCATCGTTTGTCGCGGTGTACCTGCCCTCGCTGGTAACTTGGCTTGCAGTCCCAGTCGCGATGTCCTGCAGATAGCTGGCAGGGGCATGTCCAGGGGCAGCCACCTCGATCAGCACATGCTTACCGTCGGGCATCTGAGTGGCGCTTATATACTGCTGTCCCTGTGGTGCGGTCAGAGTGCGGGCCTCACCTATACCCGTGGGAATGATCCTCATGTGCTGGACGTTGCCGGGATCCAGTGCAATCGCCCATTTGCCGTCAAAAGACAAAGCAGTTCCCGCGCCCTGGCCGATCAAGGCAGGAGCCGAACCATCCGTTCGCTGGGTGTAAAGGTTGTAATCGGAAGTCGCACCGGTGACATAGGTGTCAAACAGCAACATTCGCCCATCGCGCGAAATCGCTTCTGTGATCTGGAAAGGGAAAGCGCCGATATCCTGCACCTTGCCGGTTGCGGTATCGACCAGGAGCTGCTGATCGCGATAGTCCTCGACGGTTAATAGGACGTTCTGGTCCTTTGTGATGTCCTGCAGATGCAGCACAGCCGGGGCGGAAAGCAGTACCCGCCCATTGCCGCGCAGATCGACGGCGCGAAGGGATCGAGGCTCACTTGTGAGTCCGCCGGTAAACCAGATTTCCTTGCCGTTGGGCGCCCATGCCAGACCTTGTATGGAACTGAACTCCTGGGTCAACACTTTGCGATTTCCCTGGCGGTCGATCACGTCGATGAAGCCGCGATCGTCGCCCAGGATGGCATGATCCGCGAAAGCGATTTCGTCCCCCGCGGGCGAAAAGCGGACATCGCTGATGTAGCCGTCGTTTTGGTGGAGCACCTTCCCGAGCGGGAATTCGAGCTGGTAGTGGTGCCCAACTTTGCGGCTGACTGCCAGGGCAGAGCCGTCCGGAGCCCAGTCGGCTTCGGTCACGCCCTCCAGCAACTCACGAGTGGAACCGCCTCCGAGCGGCACGCGCGCCAGCCGCCCGCTGGGAGTGAATTTCGGATCCCAGACAGGATCGAGCGAAACCGCCAATTCTCCCGTCGAGGAAACGTCCAGGATGCTGGCAGCGATACTGAGCGATTGTGCCTCGAAGGTATCCGTGCGCGTGGAAAAAAGCGTCGTGGGCTTGCCGTCGGTGGTCACGTCATAGACGACAGTGCGGCCGTCGGGAGCGAATCGCGCATGGCGAATGTAGGCGGAGCGGAAGCTCATCTGAGTGAACTCAGGATGGCTTACCGCCGGATGATGCAGGAGCAAGGTTGCAATCGCGCCGATCGCCAAGGCCGCCAGCAGCGCCACCGGCAGCAGAATTCGCGATCGTGTCTTCCGAGATTCCTTCAAAGCGCGCAGCCCTCCGGTTGAAGTACCGGTGCTGCTTATCGAATCCAGCGCGAAGGCCAGGTCACTGGCCGATTGAAAGCGCGCCTCGGGCTTCTTTTCCAGACAGCGGTGCACAATCCTTTGCAATCCCAGCGATACGTTCGGGCCGCTCTCCGCAAGGTCGGGCGGTTCCTGCTTCAAAATCGAGGTCATAACCTCGACCCCGGAGTCGCCGTGGAAGGCCCGTTGCCCTGTGATCATCTCGTAGAGAATGGTGCCGAAACTAAAGATGTCCGACCGGGGATCGACCGCCTCGCCGCGCACTTGTTCGGGAGACATGTAACCGGCTGTGCCGAGTACAGTGCCCACTGATGTTCGATTCGGGCCGGGCATGGTGGCGTCGGCCGCTGCCGCCATCGCCGTCTGCTTCGCCAATCCGAAGTCGAGAATCTTCACCCGGTCATCCCGCAAGATGAATATGTTTTCCGGTTTGAGGTCGCGATGCACGATGCCTTTCTCGTGCGCGGCTGCAAGTCCCCGGGCAATTTGCAATCCGTATTCAATTACCCTACGTTGCGGAAGAGGACCTGTGCTCAAGCGATCGCGAAGCGTTTCTCCTTCGAGGAACTCCGAGACCAGGAAATGCAATCCGTCCTGCGCCCCGACGTCGTAGACCGCCATCAAGTTGGGATGATTCAGCGCGCTGAGAATGCGCGCTTCCTGCTGGAACCGCTCCAGGCGTTCACGATCGGAAGCAAAGGATTCTGGAAGTATCTTGATCGCGACTGTTCGTTCCAGACGCGTGTCGCGGGCACGGTAAACCTCGCCCATTCCGCCGGCGCCGACCGACGCGACGATTTCGTAGGGACCCAAGCGGGTTCCCTGAGTCAGAGCCATTTGTCACCTTGAATAGAGGTGGGCACATTCTATCGTGAACGGGCCAATCCGTGAACGCCTGGCAATGGCACTGCTCAAGCATTCCACGGCTTGCCCAATCACCCTGGCAAATCTGCCCCGCTAAGTGCTTGATATTGTGGTCCGTGAAATCGTGCGTTTCGCTTGCCTACAAACAGAAGATTTCGAGCAGGCTGCACAGCCGTGGAGTGCCATCGGCTATGCACGGAAACTTGTGCCGATATTCGCCGATCAAGCCGCTGAAGCTTGCTTTGACGTAATCGATTTCCGATGCGCAGTCGGTTCACCCATTTCCCGAGAAGCGCCGCCGCTGCGCTCTAACTTCCAACAGAAGCTCGCACTACGCCGCCTCGGATTACACCGAGAGTAAGCCATCGGGGTATGCCTTTAACTGGGAAAGGTAGGGGTCGGAAGCTCCAAGGCTAACAGCAAGCTGCGCAATGCGGACCTTCTCGTACCCGCTGCTCTGGAGTCCGAACGATTCAGGCTCGATCAGCTTACTGAAATTTCCAATCGGAAGGCCCCGCTCGACCAAGGCTCTACTGACAAGCTTTAGAACTTCATCCCTCATCGGCTGTACCGCGCTGGAGCCGCCAGTGACGACGATCTCCAGCTCGGGTTTGTTGGGGAGGCATACGTCGTCTCGCAGAGATTTTGCATACTCAGCGACGTGCGTTGCTATGGTGTCGCTCCATTCAGAGACGTAAGGTTTCGTGAGCCAGGCGCTCTGGCGGGTTAACTTGAACTCTTCGGCTTCATCGACGGTAACCCGCCGTCCCTGTTGTTTCAGATCGGCGTGGATTCTATCAGTGAGCCACCGGCCTGCTCGTTCGAGCGCGTCGGCTGCGGGTAACCAGATTAGCAGCGGTTGCATTATTCCCCGAGAATCACGGGGCCGGACAGTCCTCACTAAGTACCCTGCATCTGTCGATCCTGCTCCTACATCGACCACGAGCACTTTGCGTAGCCTGCGTGCCGCCGGAAACTTCCGTAGAGTGTTCTCGAAGGTGTCCCGGTCGTCTTGCAATAGATAGGGAAAGCCAGCGGCACATGACTCGAACACGAGCTCCCATTGGATACCATCTATCGAACCCCTGGTACAGCGGTCGTAATCTGCGTGGCTGTAATGGCCAGGAAACACTGGAAGGCCATCGACAAATGGTTTGTGCCTCTGAACGGCATTCTTCAAGGCTCCACCGTCTATGGCAATACGACTATCGATGTTGCCTTGACCAACCTCGTTAAGAAAGGCTGCGAGTGCGACCACCGCCGCATCCCTAAAGCCGCTGAGGGCGCGGACACTCTCTTCGGAAATCCAATTTGGGTGTGAGAACCGAATCACTGACCCTGGCTCTCGGATGCTAAGGCCGCGTCGATTCAGAGTTCTTTCAGCGTCAATCAACAAGCACAGGAGTGAAAATACTACTGATTCGCCTAGAGTCACCCCGAGCTTCGGTCGAGGTCCGTCCCAAAACGACTGGTCGGGGTCCTGAATCAGTTTACGTTTGAGAGCCACTTCCCGCGACGGGTCCTGATGTCGTTGTTCCGTCGTGTGTATCGCAAGGTCACTTGCAATGCGCGAGACGGCGGAGTCCCAGATTGGCCCCACAAGGGGATTCAAGCCGGGCTTCTGGAATGCCCACTTGGACGAATGCGTTCCCCAGTCCACACCCAAGTAAGCACTCATTTGCCATTTCCTCCGAACGGCGCCTTACCTTCAACAATGCCACGAATGACCACACGCGCTTCCGGCGGTCTGTACCACTCGACCCACGGCCGTAAAACAGTGACCTCACCGCTTGGGTCGCCCGACTCTGGCTGCTCGTGGAAGCGAGAATCGAAAGGCATGGCACTGCCGACTTCACCCCGCAAGTGAAGGCTTGACTGATTCTCGGCCACGGCACGGTATCGATCAAATGCTTCCTCCAGTTCAGGGGTTTGACAGCGTACATCATAGAGATATAACAGCAGGGCTGCTGCCTGCCGAACCTCGGGGCTTTCAGCCGGGTTTGCGTAGTCGATCTGCCCGGAGTCAATCTGGATATTCAAGAATCGCATTACAACTTGTTGAGACTCCCGCGGAAGGCTGCTCGCATTCTCCGAGATCGCCTTCTGTAGGGCGGCACGGCAAGCCTCGTCCAGTTCGGAATGATGGCCGCAAACTGCGAGAACCTGACGCGCAGCAGGTACATCACCCGATTGCAGCAGATTCAATAGTCCTTTCGTCAGGCCCGCCTTCAACTTGGTGAAAGTCGATCCAAGATTTTCCTCGCTAACGAGAGACTCAACCCTGACCTTGGCGGATGACGCTGCCGTCTGAAAGAACTCGGCAAGCTGCGCCCAACTGAAGCCGTCTTGACTGGCCACAGCAAAGTCTGCCAGGGTGCTGGCGCAACGCTTGACTAGGGCTTCTAATCCACGTCCATCATTGGAACGCTGAGCACAACGACAAACAAGCTCACCAAGGACTTCAACCGCAAGACCTACGCTTTCGCGTGTTAGCGATACATGAGAGCGCATTCTTTTCGGTGGTTTTGGCAAGGACTTAAAGACCGAGGTGTGAACTCGGTTTGCTACGCCAACATCAAAGGGGCCGCCGTACGCCTTGATCTCTTGAAGCAATTGCATGTATCTCGCGCTCAGATCGACATCCAGGACGACACCAATGTCGTCGCCCCTCGGTGTCGAGAGAGACTTGGTCTTCTTGAGGAACCCCTGCAACGCTACTTTTTCCTCAGGGGTGATCTCGGCTTTGGGCTTCGTCCGTGTCGATTTCTGGCGCATCAAAAAAAACCCTTTCGAGAAATGCGGTCTGTGTTCTATGGGCGGAAGTACACCGATTGGCAGACTTTGTATCTATCAGCCTTCAGTTCGCTGCGATTCCGTACTGATCAAAGCGCGATGCTGGCCGGCAATCTCGCTTCGTTCACTGTAATCCGTCCTTTGGAGAGGTGAACCGCAATCCCGACCTTGAGTCCAGCTCGCCTTCACAACTTTGCGCTGCTTTAAGTCAACCATCGCTGGACCTCATTTCGCGGTTACTCTGCGACCCTTGCGAGCGATCTTCCAGAACTTGATACTGAAGCCACTTTTTCAAATCTTTGTTAGGGCCGATGTAGAAGTAAATCCTCATAGCGCAACCTCTCACAGCCGAAAGAACTCAGATCACCTGCATCCAGCACACCAGCTTGATCTCGTCCGGCGCGATTGGTGGAAGTGGTTCGGGGGCCTTGAAGGGTTCCAATCCAAGCCTCTTGATCTCCCTCACAAGCGCGTCAGAAGCCTCTGTGCCAGTTAGCCCCGAATAGGAATCCCTAATCTGCTGCTCGATGCGCATCCCCCAAGGCGCCTCGACGGACTCGATTAGGCGCATCAGGTCGGCCTGTTCTATGCCGGGTGCAGGATACTTCCTAAGTTGATCGGCGGCAGCTTTCAAAGCCGGGCGGACCTTTGGCTGGAGGTTTGCCGGATCGGTGGCGTAGGCCCACTCGTTAAAGATGTCGGCGCGAGCAATCTCCCACGCTGCGTAAGCGCGGTTCAAGTCAATCTCAGTTCGTTCTGTCTCTTCCGCGCAGGTGATGAGCCGCAGGCATCCCAGGGTGTCGCGCAGAGGCTGAAGTTCTCCCGTGGCCACGAAGCGCATGAACAGACGCTCGCCGACGTAGGCGCAGAAGAAATGCCCCGGTTTGTTGCCTCGAAGGCCCGAGCCGCTGCCCCAAGGAAGGTTCTTGACGAGATCGCCGTATCTCTCAAGCCCCTTGCGAAGCTCCTGACGATATTCTTCGCCCGAGTGCGCACTGGGGTCCTCGCCGCCTCGAACGAATAGGGCTGCGTCTCCCTTTCGCAGTTTCTCAATCTCCGCCCGCTCATCGGCGAACACAATTTCGCTTGTCTCCGCGCCGGGTATCACTTCGTTTTCGACGCCGACTGTAGCAGCAGCCTGCGCCAATTTGCGACGGATTCTCGCCTCCAGCGCGAGTAATTCGTCCAGCCGCTGGTCGGGGAAGAAACAGCGAAGGTACACGTCTTTGTGGGGGCTGCCAATTCGATCGATGCGGCCATGCCGCTGCACCAGCCGCATCGGGTTCCAGGGTAAGTCGTAATTGATGATGTTGCGGGACTGCTGAAGGTTCATACCTTCAGCTAGCACGTCTGTGGTCACCAGAACGTCGAAGCGATCTTCTCGACGTCCGGCAGGAGCTTCCGAAGAAACCGGAACAAAACCGAAAACAGCCTCCTCGCGACTTACGCCGCCATACCCTTCATCACCCCTGACACACGCGAGACGACCACGGTACTTGGCAAATCGGCGGTCAGATGTGAACAGGTTGTCGAGGTAATCGCAAATCCACTCGGCAGTGTCAGCGAAGAAGGAAAAAATGATTACCTTTCGCTTGTCACGCTCATCCCGTTGGTCGATTGCTTCCGTTTCAGCCTGTTCCAGTATCTTGAACAGTTCTGCGGATAGCTCCGTCAGTTTGGGATCGCGGTCTTGCGTGACCAGAGCCCCACGTTCAGCGAAATGTCGCAGCAGCGCTTCGTCCTTCTTGACGTCCGCTCGGAGCCTCGGGATGTCGAATGGATGGGCACTGATCGCGTTTCCCTCGGCCAGCAACTGGTCGAGAAACTCGTCATTGTCGGTCTGCTGCCATTCCGCAATTCCCTCGGCGGTGAGTACAAGTCCCTTTTCCAACCCCTTCAAGAAAAACTCGCAACTGTCTGCCATACGTCGGCAAGTTTCAGAGAACGCGAACGCCGACGACTCGAATCGTTTGAGGAGTCCTGACTTAATCAGGCCGACGAGAGCGGCTTCCTGCAATGTCCCGTGTCCGTTTCCTCCCACGTACTTGCTGGGTTCATAACGAGCCAGTGTCAGTTTGGGCGGGCCGGAGAGTGGAGCAAGTGCCTCCTGAAACTCTGCAAAAAAACCAGGCAGCACGCTGTCAAACGAATACTCCACCGAGTCCACATGGGGGTCTGGGAATCGTATAGGAATCTCTGAGCCGTCCGACAGCCTCACCTTGTCGTTTGGGTAGTATCGTTGCACGAAGTGCCGCGTGCGGCGGACGGTGGTCGCGTCCAGGATGTCGAACAAAACATCCGGCTTCAGGTCGTCGGGGTCCAGATGCATGGCATTGGTGAATCGCTCTTTCAGCGAAGTAATGCCAAGATCGGCGAAGGTCGCGTCCTGTCGTGCGAAATACGTCAGTAGGTAGTACAAGTCCCAAAGCGAGTTGTTGACGGGGGTCGCCGACATCAGAACCAGCTTTTTCGGAGGCTTGCCTTGTAGCAGCTTGCGAAGCGCCCTCGCACGGTCTGTGTCAGGATTCCGAAACGCCTGCGCTTCATCCACGACGATTAGCGCGTAGTCGTTCGGGCTTTGCTTGAGGGCTGTCCCAGTGCCGCCACCGAGCTGCGCATCGTTAGCCAACTGTTCGTAGGAAACGACCTCCATGTAGAGCTGATGAATGTCCCTAAACCGCGCCCAAGTGCCGTCACGCAGGGCTGCGGGAGCAATCAGCAGCGCCCGCTGGCGATTGTCCTCGATCACTCGGCGCAACAGTTCTCCGCCAACGAACGTCTTTCCCAAGCCAACGCCATCGGCTATGAGCACGCCGTTGTATTTGTCTAAAATGCGCACGGCGCGGCCAATTCCATCGGTCTGGAACGTGGTTAGGCGAATGCGTGCGCCGTCCACATGATCGATTTCGTCGAGATCGTTTTTGTACCGTTCCCACAAGACCCGCAAGAAGACGATGTATGGCGGATAAGGCTCGTAGCGGGCCTCGTAGACCTTGGCAAGATCGTAGGGCACAGCTTCTGCCCACAGCTCCTCAAACCAATTGGCCACTTTGGCCACTGGGCTCGGGTCGTACCGCCCCAAGTTCAGTTCCAGATTGCTGGTGAGGCCGGCCGCCGTGAAATTCGAGGAACCGGCGATCACGCCTTCGTGGTCGGTCGAGAACAAGAAGGCTTTACCGTGCAGGAAGGCTTTTTCGTAGCGCCGAACCTCGATTTTGCCCGAGGCGAGAAACTCCAGCAGCCTGTGCACCGACTTGTCTGTAGCCTGCGAGAACTCAAGCAGGTTCCGGTCGCGCTCCAGCCCCTCTTGCTGCAAGGTGAGGGCCTTGTCGACAAGCTTTTGCTCGAAGCGGACACCAGTGGGCTCCCCTGGCATGCGCATTGGGCGAGCGGGTGGAGGAACAGGCTCCGCACCCAACAGCAAGCGGACGTTCTTGAGCTTCCCCAGACGGTCCGCCAGCAAAGTGAAGCCGCCGGGATTGAAGTATCCACTGGTGACACACAGCTCCAGAGGCTGCACATACGTCTTGGCCAACCAGTCGATGTGCGTACAGAGGGCACTTGCCAGGTTCAGTTCGCGGTTGTCCACGAACTCAGGCTTGTTCGGGATCGCGGCTTGCTGCGGTTTTACAGGTTGTTCTGCCATCTTCTGAAGTGCTCGATTGTTGCTTCCAACCGCTCGCGGTAGTCCCAGCCCTCGTGGAAGGTCTCAAAAATGTGCCTGAGTTGCTCCTCTTTGAGTCCATACAAGTGGGCAACCACGGCATCCAGTTCGTGAATCATGTTTAGCTTCTGGTCGTCTTCCAGTCTGCTATGGTCGACCCCCACCGCTCGCGCCCACCGGTCGAAGCGGTGGTCGGGCGATGCCAGCCGCCCTGCCAATTCCACAGTTCGACTCCACAGCGGATTCTCGCGACTTGGGCGAGGAACCGGAAATGGTTCAAGGACGTGAAACGTCAGATGCGTCTCGACGAATCTTCTTGCATACCAATCCAGAGCTAATGAGGATAGCAATCCTAGAAGAAAAGCCTCGTCTCTCTCATCGCCGCGGTGGAACAAGACACAAGGCGCCAAATGAACGATAAAGATATTTGAGGGTACTAAAGCAGCCCTAATGGTTCTGGTATCCGTGGCACGAGCTACATCCCTAAAAGCAATTCTTGGACGCAGACAAGATAGCGTTGTGCGATTCTCCGCCCAGTCCTTCCCCAACCCAAAATAAGGAGAGTTTTTGAGTTTGTATGATCGTTTTCGACTACCCAGGAGCGCCGACTCAACGCCGGTCGGCTCCGCCCATGCGTAGTACGCACCAGTATCAGGATTCCAAACGTCGAAACTCTCGCCTTTGTAGACGGGCCAATAACGATGAGGTCTTTCAGATGCGAATGTAAAAAGACCACGGTCGGCAGTTGCGTGCAGCTCTGTGTAAAACCGCACTTTCCAATCGCCATCGCAGTCCAGGCGAGGCGCGGATCGAATCTGGGCGAAAACAGAAAGTGACTCCTCAGTCGGTAGCACCGGAAGGGCTAGGGTGTCTGTCCAGTTGCGAACGTCGGCAATACGCACAGCCTGAGCCTTATTTGCGACGCCTAGTCGAAACTGGTGCATAGTTGCATAAGGACCGCGAATCGGAATTACCGGGTCATCTTCAATTTGTCCTCGGCGGAGGCTGAACAAGCCAATTGTGTAACGCGGTTCCATGTCATCGAATGCCCAGCCCCCACGGTTGAGAAGAAATGTTAGGTCGCTGACCGTGGATTCATTAAAGACGGCGGATCTAAACTCCATACTTCCCTTGGCGCAGAAAACCGAGCGTGGTAATACGACAGATATTCGCCCTCCTTCTGGCCTCACCAGTGTCCAGAAGCGCCAGCACGCTGCCTTGTATACATCAGGGTCGCCGGTGCCCATGCCCGGATACGGCGAGTGAGTTAAAACATCTCGAAGTAACTGAGCTTGATCAACCTCAGACTCGAACACGCGCACTAAGTCCGGCCGTTCTCGGAGGTAGGACTTTCTGACGGTCTGCTGCTCCTTCTTCGTTAGCGACAAGAAACCCGTGTAATACCGTGTCCAAAAGTGGTCTTCTTCGACCTTTGCCTTCTCCCACGGCGGATTGCCAATAATTACGTCGAAGCCTGGGCGGTCACGAAGAAATACCTCAGGAAATGCAATTGGAAAGTGAAACGGCGGTATGGCTTTCAGCTTGTCCGTGGCTGCCTTTTGGAGGGACTGGCTGACAACTGAATCGCTGTCGAATTGCCAATCCATGGCACCCTTCAATACTTCTTGCTCAATATCGGGATCAATTCGGGAAGCTGTGAGCACGTCAAACAAAGCAGCAGCCGGCGCGACCGACTGTTTTGCAGCCCTAAAAGCCTCCCGAGCACGCTCGATCTCCTGTGCATTCGCATCAGAGAGTCTCGCTAGTCGTTTAAGGGAATCGCGAGAGCGCCCGATCAACGCTTCTGATGAAAACTCGTAAAGGGGCTGGTCAAGAATTTCCCGCAGGCGGTCTTTAGCTTCCTCGATAGTTGCGATACCTACCAGAGAATTGCCGACGACGAGGTTGTGGTCGAGAAACGACAGCGGCAGTCCGGGTACGAAGGTATGCACCCAGATGGCGAGTCGGGCGAGATCGACCGCGACCCGGTTCAGGTCCACGCCGAAGATGCACCGACGCGCGATCTGGCGACGAAGCAATAGTGCGTCTTCGATCTCCACTTCTGTCCCGGTTTCGCGCAAGGCAGCCAAGGCCGATTGGCGGAGGCGCTGGAGTTCGTCGATCACATCTGGCAGGGGACGCTTGGCCAAATAGGAAGAAAAAGCACGCTCAATCCGGTCCACGGCGGCGATGAGGAAATGCCCCGAGCCCATGGTGATGTCAGCGATGCGGAAGTCGAAGAACCCCTCACCTGCCTCGCGCTCCGACATCCCGTCGAGTTTCTCAAGGTGCTCTCGCAGGGCCGGTTCAAGCCCGTGCTCCAGCAAGTGCTCGACGGCAAAATGCTTGGTGAAATAGGAGCCTGTGGACTTGCGAGCGCCGGAAGTGTTGTGCAGGAAAGCCTGCCCTTGCGGGACAACGATCTTATCCTTCGGCTTGGCGGGACGGTATCGTTCCTGCTTGTCTTTGATCTCAGTCGTCAGGTCGGTGTCGGCAATCGACAACTCATTTTCCAGCAGTCCCTCGTAGACCGTGCCGAACTCACGGACGCCGAGGCTGCGGAAATCGACCGCCCCCCAGCCTTCCTTCGTGCGGTCAACGAGTAACGCGGCGAGAACCGGGCCAAAGGTGTGGTCAGGGATGCGAACAGATGCGATCGCAGCTCCAATTGGAGAGACCGCCGGGTCACTCGCGAACAGACCCCCGTTGTAACGCGGAACTCCCCATTCAGCATTGCCTTGGTCAACAGCCCGGAAAAGGCGTTCGACCTCCTCCCAATGCGCGGTCGTGTCTCCGACGAACTTGTGCTGCTCGCGCAGGAGCTTGGTCAGATCAGCAGCTTTCTTCTTGAGCGAGCGGTCACGATAGAACTCGTTGGATTTGTAAGGCAGAAGCTCCTTGTCCTCGGCGTAGGCGATAAACAGCAGCCGGAACAAGACGATCAATGCCATTTCGTAGGTGTCTGCCAGATCCTTGGCTGTCGGCCGGCGGAGCTTTCGCGCAGCCATAAGGCCCTGCGCCAGGGGCGGCACTACCTCGTTGTAAACGCGCTCTCGCAGCCGGACACCCAAGTCGGCGGCATAAGCGTGCAGAATCCTCAAGTATCCGCTGCACGGTGCCGTTCTTCTTCAACGCCGCCGCAGAGAAAAGCAGCCAGAGGTAGGCAGCCTGATTAGTGGAAAGCAGGTCGAGGCGAATCTCGGCAAAGGTTTCCGTCCGACCCCTCTGCCCAGTTCCAACACCGGTTTTGACCGGGTAAAGGCGAACGAGTGGACCGGCCAAAAGAACGACGTAGTCGAGGTTCTCAGAATCGGCCTGTGCGAGGGCGTAGGAGATCGGCGACAGATTCGAGAACCGGACGTTGAAAATCTCGGGCACTTCGTCCCGCTCTAACAAAACCGCGAGCGCAGCTCGGGTGTCCGCCGCACGGAGGACGAATGCTGGGCCGGGTAGGGCTTCAACTGTGAATCCGAGAGCTTTCAGCAGGTTCCCATCGCGCACGTTCAAGAGCGGGATCGCGCGTTGTCGAGCATCTGCCCAATCGGAGTGCGTTGGCACGCCCTCCTCCAGCTCGTGGCTGGCAAACAGTCCCTCGGTGCGCAGACCCGCCGTCGCGGATTGCAGGTCGAGGAGTGCATTAGTGAGAAACCGAAGAGATGTGTGGCGATCAGGTTCGTCGAGAGCAGCCGCGCAGATGCGCTCTATCTTCTGCGGGTCAACGTCGGCATAAGCAAAAGGATGGTCCCCGGCAGGCCCCACCACTGCTGCCTTATCGCCATAGAGGGTGACCAGCAGCACCGGAGTTACTCGGCCACCAACACGAGCCTTCCAAACGGAACGGAGACTCGGAACGCTCGGTTTTGCCGCCGCGCTTGTTACCAATACTTCAAGCGCACTGGCGCCGTTGCCGAGGAACAATCCCTCCGCGCGTAAGCCATCCGCCGCGGCCAGAGTTACAGGTCGCCGTTCACGATCAACCAGGAAGTTCATGGACGAGTAGCCAGTCAGGATAGTCCACAAGCGAGGAAATTGCTATGAGCGAACGCCGGAACAGGTGTGATTTCGGGGTCGGCGACCTCGTGGCGCCCGATACGAGTTTCTTCAGGACGCAATTTGTTAGTCCTGTTGTCGGTATTATTTTACGGGCGTCGAAAAGGGCTGACGGCCCAAAAGTCCGAGGTTTAACTCCTCTGTAGACACTGCTGCACCCATTGTGCAGCGCTGCTCAAAACCTAGTGTTGCTGGGCAAGTGAAAAGTCCAATTTCTCGGTTACCAATATCAGGCACTTAGCGGGACTTACTCAGTAGGGTAGTTGGGCAAGTCGGAGAGCGCCAGTCTAGCAACGCCCTTGATTGCATTGAGCAGGACCCGGCGACAGACTCGGTGTCGAAACGATCCCCGTCAGAGCGTCAAAGCGTGGTCGCATGCTTCGTCCCCTGCGAACAGGTAATGATTCTCCCGCCATGAGCTCACCAAATCCAATTCGCTACATTTCCGACACCGCTTTGTGGGTAGCGGT
>Ga0302325_10005678_pt1 | contig 28284 bp, 30 predicted proteins | sample Palsa_T0_2_FD_201948 | JGI IMG/M metagenome (GOLD analysis project Ga0302325, IMG submission 201948) | Peat permafrost microbial communities from Stordalen Mire near Abisko, Sweden - Palsa_T0_2 | ecosystem: Environmental > Terrestrial > Soil > Palsa > Peat permafrost | place: Sweden: Abisko...
TGGTATTACCGTGAGCGACCTCGCCGCGAGCCTGGTGTTCTATCGCGACGGCCTCGGCCTGGAGGTCATCTCCGGGCCGGTCAGCAGTGCCGACGCCGCCCGGGTGTGGCAGCTGCCCGAGGCCCGCGCCCAGGTCGTGTACCTGCGCGTCCCCGGTTCGGACGCCACGCTGGAGCTGCTGTAGTTCGCGCAGGTGGAGCAGCACGCGGCCGCCGCGCGTCCGTGGGATGTCGCGCACGGAAATGCACCAGCGCCTGGGCGCCCTGGGGTTCCGGGCCCGCTCAGACGAGGTGGTCGTGGTCCAGGATGGCCCGCTGGCCGGCGCGAAGGTGGTTCAGATGGTCGACCCCGATGGCTATCACGTCGAGCTGTTCGAGCGGGCACCCGCCGCCGTCCGGTCGTAGGTGTCCGCTGTGATTCCGCTGTCGCGCAGCACCGCCTTGCGCACCTGCCGTCGGCCAAGTCGATAGCTCACAGGGTCGGCGGTTCACATGTCGATGGTTCACAGGTGCGTCCGGCACAGTACGGTGGGCTTGCCGACGACGCCGGTCTTTGCCGCCAGGACCGCACCGTCGAGTTCCGACGGGGTTTCCCCAGCGTCCTCGATGCGGGCGTACGCCGAGGTCACCACCAGCGTGTCCAGGCCGGGACCGGCGAAGGCGCAGGAGGTCGGGTAGCGCACAGGCGTCGGGATCACCTCGGTCAGCAGGCCGTCCGGCGCGTACCGGTGCAGCCGTCCCCCGCCGTACAGGGCCACCCATACCCCGCCCGCGGCATCGACGGTCAGCCCGTCCGGCAGCCCGTCCGGCTCGGCGACGCTGGCGAATACCCGCTTGCGGCTGACCGAGCCGTCGCGGGCGTCGAAGTCGAAGGCCCACACCAGGTAATCGCCGCTGTCCACGAAGTACAGGACGGATGCGTCCGGGCTCCAGTCCAGACCGTTGCCCGCGGTGACGCGGCCCGCCAGTCGCCGGGCGACCAGGTCCTCGCCGAGCCGGTAGAGGCCGCCCATCTCACGCCGCTGCACCAGGTCGCGCGTGCCGAAATACAGCCGTCCGTCCGGTCCGGTCTTCCCGTCGTTGAGGCAGGTGTCCGGCGTGTCGGTCTCCACCGGCACCGAAACCGGCACCGTCAGCGAGAACCGCCGTCCCTGCTCGGGTACGCGAAACAGGCCCTTCTGCCGCGCGCCGATGGCGGAACCGTCCGCGCAGGGAACGACGAAGGTGCTGCGGTCGGAAAGCGTGTGCGCCTCGGATTCTTCGCTCTGCCAGTCATACCGGTGGACGGTATCGCGACGAATGTCGAGCCACCACAACTGTCCGAGCGACGGTACCCACACCGGGCCCTCGCCGAGTCGGCACCGCGCTGCGGTCAATGGCACAAAGTCGGTCACCAGGCCTGGCCTAGTACGAGCGCGGCAGTCCGAGAACCTTCTCGGCCAGGTAGGCGAGAATGAGTTCGTTGGAGATCGGGGCGATGCGCTGAACGCGCGCCTCGCGCCAGTAGCGCTCGACGTGATACTCGTTCGTGTAGCCGTAACCGCCGTGGAACTGCATAGCGCGGTCGGCCGCCTCGAAGGCCCAGGTCGACGCCAGCAGCTTCGCCTCGTTGGCCTCCTTGGCGCAGGGCATGTCGTTGTCGTACAGCCAGGCCGCCTTGCGGATGAGCAATTCGACCGCGTCGAGCTTGGCTAGCGACTCAGCCAGCGGGAACTGGACACCCTGGTTCATGCCGATCGGGCGGCCGAAGACGCGGCGCTGCTTGGCGTACTCCACCACCCGGCGCATCGCCACCCGCCCCATGCCGAGACAGCCTCCGGCGACGATGATGCGCTCGGCGTTCAGTCCCGCGAGGAGGTACTTGAAGCCGCGGCCCTCCTCGCCGATGCGGTCCTCGTCCGGAATGAACAGGTCGTCGATGAACAGCGTGTTCGTCGAGATCGCGTTGCGGCCGAGCTTGGGTATCGGCTGGACCCTGATGTGCGCCGGATCCATCGCCGGGAAGAACAGCGTCATGCCGTCGGTCGTCTTCGCCCCGGCCGAACGGGCCGCCGTGCGGGTGATTAGCAGCAGGCGCTCGGCCTGCTCGGCTCGTGAGATGAAGATCTTCTGGCCGTTGACCAGGTAGCCGCCTGGCACCTTCTCGGCGAAGGTTGTGATGCTGGTGGTGTCCGTGCCGGCGTCCGGTTCGGTGACGCCGAAGGAAACCTGCAGGTTGCCCTCGGCCGCCGGACGCAGGAAGCGCTCGCGCTGCTCTTCGCTGCCGTACTTGACGATCGGTTCGAGACCGAACAACGGGACCTGGACGGTTGTACCCGCGTTGAGGGCCCCGCCGCTGCCTGTGACCTCCTCGAGCAGCAACGCCGCTTGCTGGACGCCCGCGCCGCCGCCGCCGTACTTCTCCGGGATGCACATGCCGAGCCAGCCGGCTGCCGCCATCGCCTGGTGGAAGTCCCACGGGAACTCGTGGTCCAGGTCGTGCTTCATCCAGTACTCGTCGGGAAACTTCGACAGCACCTGGCGCAGCGACGTGCGGATTTGGCGTTCGTCCTCCGCGCTCATCATCTCGATCACACGAGGCTCCCAGCATCAACGGATCATATTCATGCTTATCATTCATATCATATTCGCTTGGTCTCAAATAGCAATGCCTAATGCTTACCGGTTCCGCACCTGCCAGGTGGATGGCGCGGGCGTTACCGGCAAGGACGACCTCGCAAACGCGGGCGTAGGGGACGGCCTGCGAAGAGACCGGCCAGTCCGAACCGAAGATCAGCCGGGACGGCCCGAACGCCTCAAGCGCGATATCGATGTAGGGCACCAGCTCCGGGGTAGGTCGCCTCCTGCGACGCGATGGTCTGCAGGCCGGACAGCTTGGCCGCGATGTTGGGTTCTGCAGCGAGCGCCCGCAGGCCGGAGGCCCACGGCTCGAGCTCGCCCGCGGCGATTGGCGGCTTGCCGAGGTGGTCGAGCACGAACTGCAAACCCGGATGGTCGCGAGCGGCCTCCCGAGCCGCCGGGAAATGGGCCCGGCGGATCATCAGGTCGAAAGGTAGCCCGGCGGCGTCGAGTACGGCCAGGCTGCGCCGGACCGCAGGCTATCGCAGCCAGCCCGCCGGGTCGGCCTCGGCCAGGGCTTGGTTCCTGATGCCGAGCAGGCACCGCGTAGATATGTAGATATAAGGACGGAAAGCGCGTCCGCGAAGGCCGGCGTCGTCAGGTCGGCCCAGCCGAGGACGCCGAGGACGATGTCGACGTTCCTGGCGCAGTCGATGAAGTCGTTCGTCTCGTCAGCGTCGTTGATGACCTGTACCAGGATCACGCCGTCGACAGGGGTGCCGGCCAGGGCCGAGCGCAGGTCGCGGACGTCGAAGCTGCGCCGTATCGGCGATCCGGCAGGGATCCACGCCTGATCACGGACTGCGAGGTCCCACAGGTGCAAGTGCGAATCGAGCATGGTCGACGGCGACATCGGTTTAACCATGTATATAGATCACCTCAATTGTCAAGGACGGGACAGGGGAGCGGGCGCCGCCGCATCGGGCTGATAATTGACCTAGAACGATGCATACCATTATCATCGGTTCGTGCCTGATACTGATACATCCCCGGCCGTCCTGGTCGAGACCCAGGGTGATGCCCTGTGGATCCGGTTGAACCGGCCGCGACGCCGCAATGCCTACGACGCCGAGATGGCCGACCTGATCGTCGACGCACTTCAGGCGGCGAACACGTTCCGGTCAGTGGTTGTTACCGGGGTCGAGCAAAGCTTCTGCGCCGGCGGGTCGTTGTCCACACTGGGCGCGCCGACCCCCGGAGGCCTCCGCGGCCTGTACGCGGCCTCGCTCCGCATGTTCGACGCGATCCGCTCCTGCCCGCGGCCGGTCATCGCCGCCGTCAACGGCGCCGCCGCGGGTGGCGGCAACGAGCTTGTGGTCGCGTGCGACCTGGCCATCGCCGCGCGCTCGGCGACATTCGGCCAAACCGGCCCACGGGTCGGCAGCGCGCCGGTCACCGGGGCCACGAACGTGATGTCGGTGCAGATCGGCGAGAAGCGCGCGAAGGAGCTCAGCTTTTTGTGCCGTCGCTACACCGCCGAGCAGGCGCTGGAGATGGGTCTGGTGAACAAGGTCGTCGACGACGACGAGCTTGAGGCGCAGGTGCGGAGCTGGTGCGCGGAGATCGCCGCGATGAGTCCCCGCTACCTGGAGATCGCGAAGGTGAGTTCCAACATCTGGTGGAACAGCGCCCGCGACTCCTTCACGAACGGCGTTGGCATGCTCATCCAGGCGATCGGAAGCGAGGACATGGTCGAGGGCGCCAACGCCTTCCTTGAGAAGCGGCCGCCGAAGTTCGACCTTCATGAGTAGCCGGTCCGTGTTGAACTATCTAGCCAGGGGAGGTGGGCCCGCCCATGAAGTCGTACCGCACCGTGCTCTCCGTTCCGGGTCACAAGCCGTCGTGGTTTGACAAGGGCGTCGCCTCCGGCGCCGACTGCCTGTGTCTCGACCTCGAGGACTCCGTGCCCGAGGCGGAGAAGGAAAACGCGCGCCAGGGCATCGCTGAGGCTATCCGGCGCATCTCGAGCTCGCATCCCAAGATCGGACTGTTCGTCCGGCCCAACGCGCTCGATACCGGAGCTACCGGCGACGACCTGGCGGCCGTGGTCGTGCCCGGCCTCACCGGCGTGTTCGCGCCAAAGGTTGGCAGCGCGATCGACGTGCACAAGTACGACGCCCTGGTCGATTATTTCGAGCACCGCAACAAGGTGACCGGGATCGAGTACATCCTGCCAATAGAGACCATCGAAGGCATCCAGCACTGCGAGGAGATTGGGCAGGCATCTCCTCGGGTCGGGGCGCTGATCGGAGCTACCGCGGAGCACGCCGATATCGCTCGGGCCGTCGGCTACGAGTGGACCCCCGAGGGCAGCGAGTCCCGCTATCACCGCACCCGGATCATGCTGGCGGCGCGGGCGGCTCGCGTGCATCCGCTGACGGGACTCTGGGAACGCATCCGCGACCTGGATGGGCTTGAGACCTTCTCGGTCGGGAATCGGAAGATGGGTTTCCGGGGGGAAATCGTGCTTCACCCGACTCACGTCCCGGTGGTCAATCAGGTCTACACCCCGCCGGCGGCGGACATCGACTTCTATCGCGGTCTGCTGAAGGCCTATGAGGAGGCGGCCGCGCGCGGCGAAGGGGCGGTGATGTACGGTGACATCCACATCGACAAGGCGCACGCCGACAAGGCTCGGGAATGGCTGCATCGTGCGGATGCGCTAGCCGACTTGCATGGCGGCCTGTGAGAGCAGAGCTGTGAGATTAGGAGATCTGCTATGCGCGGATTGTATTTCGAGGAAATGGAGGATGGTGCCGAGTTCTCGCACCCATTCACCCGGACGGTCACCGAGATGGACAACGTGTTGTTCACGTCGCTGACGATGAACGTGGCGCCGATCCACCTGGACGAGGAGTACGCGAAGGCCAATCTCCCCCAGGGCCGACGGTTGGTGAACAGCCTCTTCACCGCGGCCCTGATCGGCGGGATGATCGTGCCCGACCTCACCTTCCGCACCACCATCGGAAACCTAGGGTACGAGAAGATGACCTTCCCGAATCCGGTGTTCCATGGGGACACGCTGCGCGCGGAGTCGACCATCCTTCACAAGCGTGAGTCGAAGACCCGTCCGGAGGCGGGCATCGTCTGGTTCGAGCACCGCGGTTACAACCAGAACGACCAGCTTGTCCACCTGTGCCACCGCACCGGCATGATCATGAAGAGGCCGGTCGACGCGCCCGCGGTCACCACTTGATCAGCTTGTCCAGCGCGGCCGGGAACTTGCGCTCGGCGTAGGTCACGTACTCGGCGACCTGGCGGCGCATGGCCTCGCCCGCCAGCTCGGAGTCGCCGCCGCAGAGCGTCTCGTAGATCCTGCGATGTGCCGCAAGCACCGCGTTCCTGCGCACCGGGTATTCGATGCCCTGTGCCGCTCCGCTGATGTCCATGGCGCCGACCATGACGCCGGGTTTGGACGCAGCCCCGCTAGGAGCTCCGGGGTTCGCGTTCGCTTTCTACACGGGCGGGGTCTGTTTTTGCGTCGATCAGCAAAGGCCTGTCTCGACCGGCAATGGCGTCAGGCAGGAGGTCCAGATCCTGCGCGTTGCGCACGGTTAGGCCCGTGCCGCCCAGGGCCTCGGCTACCGGGGCGAAGTCGGGCCAGTCGAAAAGGGAGAGCGCGGGGTTCATATTCCGGGACTCGAAGTGCACGTACTCGGGGCCGTAGCAGTGGTTGTTGCAGACCACGACGATGAGATCGACGCCGTGACGGACTGCGGTATTGAACTCCGTCAGGCCGCCGAGGGTGAAGCCGCCGTCTCCGGTGACGAGCAGGACGGGGCGTCCAGGGGCGGCGAACGAGGCGCCGATGGCGCTGCCCATGCCCAGTCCGATGGAGCCGAAATTGACCGTGTGAACATAACTCGCCGGGTCTTCGACGTGCAGGAGCTTCAGCGTGTCGAAGATGTACTGGCCGCCGTCGGTGACCAGGACCCGGTCCTTGGGTACTTCCTGCTCGAGGCGGAGCAGGAGACTCCGCAGGTCGACCGAGTCAGTGGTGCTGTCGTCCTGGAAGACGGGGCGGTACTCGGCGATCTGCCAGCGCAGGGGTTCGGACCGGAAACCGGAGGGCGCAATGGACGCCTCGTCCAGCCAGTTGGTGATCGTCTCAGCCACGGTGCGGCTGTCGCCGAGAACGGCGACGTCAAAGGGCGAGAGGCGCCCCAGCTGAGCCGGGTCGATGTCGCAGTGGATGACCTTCTTGCCCGCCAGCAGGCCGCCGCTAAGGGCGGTCCATTTGTTCAGGCTCGCCCCGAAGGCGATGACGCAGTCACTCTGCTGGATGGCCGCGGACGCGACCGGGTGCGAGAGGGATCCGAAGATGCCGAGGTCAAACGGTTCGCCGCGGAACAGGTCCCGGGCCTTGAGGGTGGTGGCGACGGGAGCACCGATCCGCTCGGCGAGGCGTAGCAGCGCCGCCCGGGCCGCGGGGGTCGAGGCCCCCCGGCCGGCCAGCACGATGGGCCGCCTGGCGTAGGCCAGGATCCCCATCGCCTGGTCGAGAACCGCCGGGTCCGGAGCCAGCGCCTGCGGCCCGGCGCTCCGCAGGGGCGCAGGCCGGTAGTCGATATCGGCCCACTGGTACTCGACCGGGACGTTGAGGACCAACGGCCTTCGTTCGGTCAGGGCCCTTCGCATCGCCATGGCCAGATCGTCGGCGACGGTCTCGGGCGAGCGGACTTGCTCGAATCCGGCCCCGGTAGGCAGCACGATCGGCTGCTGATCGATGTCTTGAAGGTTCTCCTTCTCACCGGACGTCGTGTCGCCGGCGATCAGGACGATCGGCGTGCGGCTGCGCACGTTCTCGACCAGAGCGGTCACGGTATTCGTGAGCGCGGGGCCGTGCGTGACCGTGGCGACTCCCACGCGGCCCGAGACGTTCGCGTATCCGCCCGCCATCAGGACCGCGCCTGCCTCGTGGGCGGCCGCCACGTACGTTCCGAGTTTCTCGCGGATGAAGTAATCGATGAAAAACAGGTTCCCGTCGCCGGCCAGCCCGAAGAGGGTATCGACGCCATGATCGGCCAACGCGCAAGCCAAAGCCGCGTGCACCTTGATCGTGGTCATGGGCTGATCCTCCGATTAAAATAGGTTGGGGAATTGGCGCGTGAATCCCGGTCGGCATGGTCAGGGCTGCAACTGAACGGCGGCGCCGCTGGCGATCAGGGCTTCGGCCGCGGGGACGCCCCAGTCGGAGAGGACCTCTCGGGTGTGTTGACCCGGTCTCGGCGGAGCGGCCGCGTCCGGCGGGTCGAAGCCGGAGAACCTCGGGGCTGGCGCTGGCTGCAGCTGGCCAGCGCGCTCGAACACGCTGCCCCGGGCGAGGATCTGGGGGCTTTCTGCGACCTCGGTGAAGCTTACGACCGGGGATACGCAGGCGTCCGTACCGGAGAACTGTTCGGCCCACTCGGCCTGGGTCCGGGTCCGGAACACCGCTGCGATGCGCTCGCGCGTCTGAGGCCAGGTGGCAGCGTCGTACTGACGCCAAGCGTCCTCGTCCAGGCCTAGGACCGACAGCAGGGCCTGGTAGAACTTACGCTCGATCGCACCCACGGCCATGTACCGATGATCCGACGTCTGGTAGACGGCGTAGAAGGGAGCCGCCCCGTCGACGATGTTGTGCTGGCGCCGGACGGTCCAGGACCCGTTGTTGATCAGGGCGTGCACCGCGGTCAGCAGGTGCGACACGCCGTCCACGATGGCGGCGTCCACCACCTGGCCGACGCCGGTACGCTCGGCCGCCCGCAGTGCGGCCAGGATGCCGATGACCAGGTAGTTCGCGCCGCCGGCGAAGTCGCCGATCACGGTCAGCGGGATCTGCGGCGGACGGTCGGCTTCGCCGATGGCCTCCAGGACCCCGGTCATGCCGATGTAGTTGATGTCGTGCCCGGCCTGGGGCGAGAGCGGGCCGTCCTGCCCCCAGCCGGTCATCCGTCCGTATACCAGCCCAGGATTGCGCTGCCAGCACTCCTGCGGCCCGAGCCCCAGCCGCTCCATCACGCCGGGGCGGAATCCTTCGGTCAGCACGTCGGCCCGCTCGACCATGGCCAGCAGCGCGCGCACGGCCTCGGCCCGCTGGAGGTCGAGCACGATGGACCGCTTGCCGCGATTTAGCAGATCAAACAGCGGATCGACGGCGAACGAGTCCGGCGGGGACGGCCGGTCGACGCGGACCACTTCCGCGCCCAGTTCGGCCAGGAACATCCCAGCGAACGGATTCGGGCCGATTCCGCCCGTCTCGATCACCCTGACCCCGGACAGCGGCCCGATACCGCCCGGGGCGCCCGTCATCGGCAGGTCCACGGTGCCGGTTCCCCCGTTCGGTCGGGTCCGGGCAGGCGCGCGGACCAAATACCATGATTATAATTATCCTATGTCTGACGTTCAATCGCGGGCAATCTTCGAGCCGAGCCACGAGCTGTTCCGCGGATCCTTCCGCACCTTCCTGGCCAAGGAGGTGCTGCCGCACTACTCGGAGTGGGAGAACGCCGGGATCGTGGACCGGGCAATCTGGACCAAGGCCGGCCAGCAGGGCTTCCTGGGCCTGGGCGTGCCCGAAGAGTACGGCGGAGCCGGGACGGCCGATTTCCGGTACAACGTGATCATCGCCGAGGAGCTCGCGCGTCACACGCTGAGCGGCCTCGCCTTCACCATGCAGAACGACGTGGCCCTGCCGTACTTCCTGAGCCTGGCCACCGAGGAACAGAAGCGCCGCTGGCTACCCGGCATCGTCTCGGGTGAGAAGATCACCGCCATCGCGATGACGGAGCCGCAGGCCGGGAGCGACGTCGCAGGCATCAAGACCAGGGCCGCCAGGTCTGCGGACGGGGACGAGTACGTCCTCAACGGTGCCAAGACGTTTATCTCCAACGGGCAGCTCGCCGACCTGATCATCGTGGTCGCGCGCACGGCCGAGCACCGCCATCGCGGGCTGTCCCTCCTCGTGGTCGAGGGCGATACGCAGGGTTTCACGCGGGGCCGGAAACTGGACAAGATCGGCATGCGCTCGCAGGACACCAGTGAGCTGTTCTTCGACGACGTGCGCGTGCCCGCGGCCAACCTGCTCGGCGAGGAGAACCGGGGCTTCTACGCGCTGATGCGCAATCTGGCCCAGGAGCGGCTCTCAGCCGCGGTCGGCGCGGTGGCCGGGGCGGAGAGCATGCTGGCCGACACCCTCGAGTACGTCAAGGGACGAGTCGCATTCGGCCAGCCGATCGGGCAGTTCCAGAACACCCGCTTCGTACTGGCCGAACTGTTCACCGAGGCCAGGGTCGCGCGCGTCTTCATCGATCACTGCCTGGCCGAGCACCTGTCCGGCCGGCTGTCCGACGACGAGGCCGCGATGGCGAAGTGGTGGACGACCGAGTTGCAGAACCGGGTGATGGACCGTTGCCTGCAACTGCACGGCGGCTACGGCTACATGAACGAGTACCGGGTCGCCCGGGCCTGGCGGGACAGCAGGGTGCTCACGATCGCGGCGGGCAGCACCGAGATCATGAAGGAGATCATCGGGCGCTCACTCGGCCTGTGACCCGCTAGCCGGCCTGGCCTGGCGCGTCGTCCTGGCGCACCGGCACGCCGTCCCGCCACCGCCACTGGCCGGCCAGTACCGACTCAGCCGTCAGGCCCGCGACCCGCGGGCCGTAGTGATCCATCCTGTTGACCACCTGGACCACGCATCCGTGCGCCGAGGCCGGGCCGACGAACAGCTCCTGCCAGGCCTTGCCGCTCGTGTCGAGCCCGCTCACCCGGTAGCCGTCCGCCTGCAGCCGCTCGGCTAGGCTGGCGATGCCGTCCTGGACGAACGTGACGTGGTGGACCCGGTCGCCGTACCGGTCGAGGAAGTCGGCGTGCAGCCCGGGCCCGGTCGGGCTGAGCAGCTCGACCTTGCCGCCGCGCGGGTAGGACAGGTGCAGGGAGCGCACGTTGAGCTCCGTCTCGTCGCCGCCGGCGATGACCTTCCCGCCCAGGGCGGCCCCGAAGAACCTAGCCGCGGCGGCCAGGTCGCGCACCACCCAGGCAACGTGGTCCAGGCCGGATGGCGTGCTGTCCGGCTTGGGCGAGGCCAAGGCCATGTCCCGTCACTCCCGCGATGGTGCTGAATATAGGATTATCGTAAGCATAGATTGCCGTTCCTGGCCGGGGCAAGGCGGACGGCCGCAGATGGGAAAGCGGAACCGATGGCGCACGGGGCGGCGGCGAACCCATGGCCGCACACGGGAGGCTGAGTGGGCATCCTGGACCGCTTCCGGCTGGACGGCAAGGTCGCCGTGGTCACCGGGGCTTCTTCGGGGCTGGGCGTCGCCTTCGCGGTGGCCCTAGCCGAGGCGGGCGCCGATGTGGTGCTCGGCGCCAAACGAGCCGATCGGCTGGACAGGACGGCTGAGCTTGTCCAGGCGACGGGCCGCGCCGCCGTGGCCGTCGCGGCGGACGTCTCGGCGCCGGACCAGTGCCAGGGTCTGGTCGAGGCCGCCATGAACGCGTTCGGACGGGTCGACATCCTGGTCAACAACGCCGGGATCGGGGCGGTCAGGCCGGCCCTCCGGGAAACGCCAGGGGAGTTCTGGAGCGTGCTGGCGGTGAACCTCGGCGGCGCCTATTGGATGGCCACCGCCGCGGCGCGGGTCATGCGGCCGGGCAGTTCCATCGTCAACATCTCGAGCATCAGCGCCCTGGTCTCCATCAACAAGCCGCAAGCAGCCTATACGGCAAGCAAGGCGGGGCTGACCGGGCTGACCAGGGACCTCGCCAACCAGTGGACCGGACGGCGCGGGATCCGCGTCAACGCGGTGGCACCCGGCTTCGTCCGCACCGAGGTGACCGCCGCTTACCTGGACGGCGAGCGGTACCGCGCCGAGCAGGCCGGCCTCGTGCCCGCAGGGCGGCCGGGCCGCCCCGAGGAGGTCGCAGCCGCAGTCGTCTTCCTAGCCAGCGACGCGGCCTCGTACATGAGCGGTTCCGTCCTCGTCGTCGACGGCGGCAGGACCGTCTACTAGCCGCTGGTCAGGGCCGGCCGACGATGCCGTTCAGTACATAGGCGGCGCACGTGTCCGCCAGTTCCCGACGGGTCGGCCGGCGGCCGGGGCGGTATACGCGGTTCATCCAGACCATGGTCCCGGTGACGAGATCGGCGGCGCGCTCGGGAGGCAGCGAGTGGCCCGGTCCGACCGCCTGGGCCTCGCGGATCAGCGCGATGAGGAACTCCTTGTCCTGGGCCCGCCGGGCCAGCACCTCGCGGCGCCGGAGCTTGCTCAGCTGGGCGACGTCGTTGAAGTAGACGGTCATGATCTTGTAGTTGGCCAGGTTGTGCTCGACCTGACGGCGGACGTACAGCTCGAGCCGCTCCAGCGGGCCGAGCGGCTGCGCGGCGACCGCGTCCATCACCGCCTCGGACCCGCTGTGAACGGCCATGACCGCGCGGTACAGCAGGTCCTCCTTGGTCTCGATGTAGTAGTAGAGGCTGCCCTTCAGGATGCCGAGCTTGTCGGCCACGTCCTGGACGGTGGCCGACGCGTAGCCCCGCTCGCAGAACACCTCCACGGCCGCGTCGAGGACCTCCTGGTCGCGCTTGCGTACCTTGCCCTCAGCTGGGTCAGCCGCGTGCTCACTTATCGGCAAACCGGGCTTCCCGTCGTTCGGCGAAGGCCGCGATCGCCTCAGCGTAGTCAGCGGTCTCGCCCAGCATGATCTGCGTGCGGTTCTCCAGTTCGATCTGCTGCTGCAAGGTGGCGCCCTCCATCGACAGGTTCAGCAGCGACTTGGTCAGACGCGTGGTGGCAGGCGCAAGCTTAGCCATCTCCGCGGCCAGCTCATGCGCCTTGGCCAGCCCCTCACCCGGGCCGACCAGGTGGGTGACCAGGCCGAGGTCCCTGGCCTGTTCGGCCGTGACCTGGCGGCCGGTGTAGAGCAGCTCGGCCGCGCGATCCCAGCCGATCAGCCGGGGCAGGAAGTACGTGCAGCCCATCTCGCCGGAAACGCCGATCCGGACGAACGAGGGGATGAACGAGGCGGTCGGCTCGGCGATCCGGATGTCGGCCGCGCAGGCAAGCGACATCCCGCCGCCGGCCGCCACCCCGTTGACCACGGCGATGACCGGCTGCGGGATCCGGCGCAGCAGCCAGGGCAGGTCGGCGAACGCCTCCTGCATCGACCACCCGGTCTGCACGTGACCACGCGGCGGGCCCGGCCAGCGGCGGCCCTCCCCTTCCTCCTTCAGGTCCGCACCGGAGCAGAAGCCCCGGCCGGCTCCGGTGAGGATGACGATCCGGTTCTCGGCGTCGTCGCGCAGGTCGGTCAGCTGCCGCCGCAGCGCGCGCACCAGCGCCGGCGACAGCGCGTTCAGCCGGCTCGGCCGGTTCAGCGTGAGCGTCAGCACGCACCCCGAGCGCTCTACCGCTAGGCCCGGATCAACCTGGTCAGCCTGATCTGATTGAGTCATAACCGCTCGCCTCCCGCGTCGGGCCAGCCGGACCCGCGTTGCTAGATTTCCAGCATAACCAATACCATAGATTTCACCCGACGTGATGAGGTGGGAGATGGCCACGACGGTCGACCTGAAATCGTTGAACACCGCGCCGCGGCGACTGCTGATCGGCGGGCGATGGGGCGACGCAGCAGCCGGCGGAACGATCGACAGTATCAACCCGAACACCGGCGAGGTCATCGGAAGCTTCGCTGCGGCCGATTCGCTGGACGTCGATCAGGCCGTCGGCGCGGCCCGGCGGGCGTTCGAGGGCCCCTGGGCGCGTTATACGCCAGCGCAGCGCCAGCAGGTCCTGCTGGACCTCGCCGATCTCATCGACGCTCACTACGAGGAACTGCACCTGCTCGATGTCATCGACATGGGACGGCCGGTCGGGCCCACGCCACGGACAGCGGCACAGTTCTGCCTGGAAACGGTGCGTTACTACGCGGGCATGGCCCAGGCCATCCACGGCGAGACCATTCCCAATTCGGCCGACCGGAGGTTCACCTACACGCTCCGGGAACCGGTCGGCGTCGTCGGCGCCATCACGCCGTGGAACGGGCCGCTTGAGTCGATCCTGTGGAAGCTGGCCCCGCCGCTCGCGACCGGATGCACGCTGGTCCTCAAGCCGGCCGAGGAAGCATCGCTGACCGCGCTGCGACTGGGGGAACTGATCCAGGAACTCGACCTGCCGCCGGGCGTGGTCAACGTCGTGACGGGCTACGGCGAGACCGCGGGCGCAGCGCTGGCCGCTCACCCGGGTGTGGACAAGATCGCGTTCACCGGCTCCACCGAGACGGGCCGCCTCATCGTGCACGCGGCGGCCGGCAACCTGAAGCGGGTCTCGCTCGAACTCGGCGGCAAGTCGCCGAATATCGTGTTTGCCGACGCGGATCTCGAAGCGGCGGCCACCGGGGCGGCGTCGGCGATCTTCGCGAACACCGGCCAGGTGTGCTGCGCGGGCAGCCGGCTGTTCGTCGAGCGCTCGGTCGAGGAGGAACTCGTCGGGCGGATCAGCGATATCGCCGGCCGGCTGCGCGTCGGCGACAGCCTCGACCCGAGCACGGAGATCGGGCCGCTGGTCTCGGCGCGGCAACTTGAGCGGGTCAGTGGGTATATCCGGTCGGGTCAGGACGACGGGGCCTGTCTGGCCGCCGGCGGAGCGCGGATGACGCAGGGGTCGCTGGCCGACGGGTTCTACGTCGAGCCCACCATCTTTTCCGCGGTCGCCGACGACATGCGCATCGCCCGGGAGGAGATCTTCGGCCCGGTGGTCTCGGTGCTGCCGTTCGACTCGATCGACGAGGCTCTCGCCCGCGCCAACCGCACCGAGTACGGGCTGGCCGCCGGCGTATGGACGAACGATGTCAAGAAGGCACACCGGGTTTCACAGGCGCTCAGGAGCGGTGTCGTGTGGGTGAACACATACGGGGACTTCGATCCGGCGGTCCCGTTCGGCGGCTACAAGACCAGCGGCTGGGGCCGCGAACTCGGCGCCGAGTCGCTGGCGGACTACCTGAACGTGAAGGCGGTGTGGATGTCGGTCGGCGACTAGGCGCGAGCCGGGCTAAAGGGCAAGAATCCTACCAATCGTTTGATTGATCATCAGGTTCGACGTAGGCTCGGCCGAAGACGGGCCGGCGCGCTGGGAAGGGACAGTCAGTGACCGAAATCCGCAAGATCCTGGTGGCCGGCGGCGGCGGCCAGATGGGCAACGGCATCGGGCAGGTGGCGGCGACGGCCGGCTTCGACGTGATCCTGCTCGACGTCGACCGTCAGGCCACCGACCTCGGCCTGGCCAGGATCGACAAGAGCCTGGCCCGCCTGGTCAAGCGCGGCGACCTGACCGAAGAAGCACGGGACCAGGCGCGCGCGCGGATATCCGCCAGCACCGACTTCGAGGCGGCGGCTGAGGCCGACCACGTCATCGAGGCCATCGTCGAGGATCTCGGCGCCAAGCAGGAGGCGTTCGCCCGGCTGGACGCGATCTGCCGGCCGGAGGTGATCTTCGCCTCGAACACGTCCCAGTTTCCGATCTCGGCCATCGGCCGGGCCAGCGGCCGGGCCGACCGGGTCATCGGCACGCACTGGTTCAACCCGCCGCCGATCATGCGGCTGATCGAAGTGGTACGCGGCCTTGAGACTTCGGACCAGACGCTGGCAACTGTCCTCGACCTGGCCGCCCGGTTCGGCAAGCAGACCATCGTGTGCCACAAGGACACGGCCGGATTCGTCACGTCGCGCCTGATCATGGCGCTGATCTTGGAGGCCATGCGGCTGGCGGAGGAGGGCGTAGCCGACATAGCCGACATCAACAAGGCGGCGGTCCTCGGCTTCAACCACGCGATGGGCCCGCTCGACACCGTGGACCTGGGCGGCCTCGACACGTTCATCAAGGCGTCGGCCGCGATGACAGAGGCCTACGGAGAGCGGTTCCGCTCGCCGCAGATCGTCCGCACGTTCGTCAACGCCGGCCACTACGGCTGGAAGACCGGCCGCGGCTTCTCCGACCACGGAACGGCCGAGTAACCATGACCGACGCGGTGCACGAGCCCGGCTCTGCGGTACGCACGGAGGTGGCGGCCGGTGTCGCCACCGTCACCGTCGACGTGCCGCCGGTCAACGCCCTCGGCGCCCGCGCCTTCCGCGGCCTAGAGGACGCGGCGGAGCGTCTCGGGGCCGACGCCGAAGTGCGCGTCGTGGTGCTGACCGGCGCCGGCACTAAGGCGTTCATGGCGGGCGCCGACATCAAGGAATTCGAGGAACTGCAGGCCGACCCGCTGGGAATGCCCCGGCGGATGCGCTGGGCGCGGGAGGTCTTCACGCTGTGGGCGCGGTTGCCGCAGCCGGTGATCGCCGCCGTGCAGGCGACCGCGGCCGGCGGCGGCCTGGAGATAGCGCTGCTGTGCGACATCATCGTGGCCGACCGGACCGCCCGGCTCGGGCTGCCGGAGGCCAAGCTGGGCCTCATACCCGCCGGCGGCGGCACGGCGCGGCTGGCCCGCCGCGTGGGAGCCGCACGGGCCAAGCAGCTGATGATGCTGGGCAGCCTCATCGACGCCGACCAAGCGCTGGCCATCGGCCTGGCCGACCGCGTCGCCGAGGCCGGCACGGCGCTGCGGGCCGCCCAGGACCTGGCCAGCCAGCTCGCCGCGATGCCCAACGTGGCCATCCGGGCGATCAAGCGGGCCGTCGACCACGGCGCGGAACGTGACCTCGAGGCCGCGCTGGACATCGAATCGGCCGCGTTCATGACCGCGTACCACTCGGCCGACTTCCAGGAGGGCTACCGCGCGTTCCAGGAGCGGCGGCCGCCCCAATTCTCCCACCGGTGAGGTAACCGACGTGAACGACACCGACGCCCTGCTACTCGGCGGCATCCGCACGCCGTTCTCCCGGTTCGGCGGCGCCCTGCGCTCGGTCGCCAGCGTGAACCTGGCCGCCTTCGCTATGCGCGAGGCGCTCGAACGCACGGGCGTGCCCGCGGGCGAGGTAGCCGAGGTCTACGACGGGGTCTCGATGCCCTCGGAGGAGGCGCTGGATGGATCGATCCCGGCCCGGGTGGCGATGCTGCGGGCCGGGTTGCCGGACCACACGCTCTCGCTCACCCTGGACCGGGCCTGCTGTTCCTCCATGACCGCGATCCAGCTCGCGGCCCGGGTTATCAAAGGCGGCGAGGCGGATGTCATCCTGGCGGGCGGCGCGGAGAATATGGGTCGGGCCGCGTTCCTCATGTCGCCAGAGATCCGCTGGGGCTTCCGCCGTGGCGAGCTGGCGCTCAAGGACCCACTCGCCTCGCCGGGGGAGGACATTGGCGGCAAGCCCGTCGCCGTGGACGCCGGCGAGGTCGCGGTCGAGTACGGCGTGAGCCGGGAGGACGCCGACGACTGGGCCCTGGGCTCGCACCAGCGGTACTTCGACGCACTGCGCGCAGGCTTCTACGACGACGAGATCGTCCCGTTCGACGACGGCCAGGCCCGGCTGGACCACGACGAGGGCCCGCGGCCGGACAGCTCGGCGGAGAAGCTGGCGCAGCTGAAGCCGGTGATGGGCAGCCCGATCGTGACCCCCGGCAACGCACCGGGCCTGGACACCGGGGCGTGCTTCGTGGTCGTGGTGTCGCGGCGATACGCGGCCCAGCACGGCTTGGCCGCGCTGGCCCGGATCGTCTCGGCGGGCAGCATCGCGCGCGCGCCGCGGGAGATCGCGGTGGCGCCCGCGCCCGCCCTCCAGCGCGCACTGAGCCAGCTCGGCCTGGACGTCATGGCGTTGGACCGGATCGAGATCAACGAGGCGTTCGCGTGCGTACCACTGGTGTCGGCACGCGTCCTGGCCGACGGTGACGCCCAACGCGAACGCGAGATCCTGAACAAGACGAACGTCAACGGCGGCGCCGTGGCCATCGGCCACCCCACGGGAGCGTCGGGGGCGCGGCTGGCCCTCACGCTGGCCCGCGACCTGCGCCGGCGCGGCGGCGGGCGCGGCGGCGCGGCGATCTGCGGCGGCCTCGGCCAAGCCGACGCGCTCGTGCTGGAGACGGAGTGACGGCCGGCCCGCTTGAGGTGTTCCGGCCCGGCCTGCTGGCCGGCCGCGTCGCCGTGGTGACCGGGGGCGGCACCGGCCTGGGCGCGGCGATCGCCGCCGCCTTCGCCGGGCTCGGCGCGCGGGTCGCGGTGCTGAGCAGGCGGCCCGAGCACGTGCAGCGCAGCGCGGCCGACATCACCGCGGCCGGGGGCGACGCCCTGGCCGTGACCTGCGACGTCCGGGATCCCGATCAGGTCGGCGCCGCCGTCGACCAGGTGATAGCCGCCTTCGGCGGGGTCGACATCCTGGTCAACTGCGCGGCGGGGAACTTCGTCTGCCCGGCGGCCGACCTCAGCCCCAACGGCTGGCGCACGGTGGTGGACATCGACCTCAACGGCACGTTCCTGTGTTCGCGGGCCGTCGTCGGCCCCATGCGCGAGCGTGGCGGCGGGGTCATCCTCAACGTCACCGCGAGCTTTACTGATGCGCATAGCGAGGGCATGGCGCACGCCGGCGCGGCCAAGGCCGGGATCGAGCACCTGTCCCGCACGCTGGCCAAGGAATGGGGTCCGCTGGGGATCAGGGTAAACTCGCTGGCCCCCGGCCCCTTCGTCACCGTCGGCAGCGCCGAGATGCTGGGCGGGGCGGAGGCGTTCGCGGCCATGGCGGCGACGCTCCCGCTGCGCCGGGCCGGCACCCACGCCGAGCTGGCCGCCGCGGCCGTCTTCCTGGTCTGCGACGCTGCCTCTTACATCACCGGCGCGACCATCCGCGTCGACGGCGGCCACTCCTTCAGCGGATACCGCAACGGCGCGGTCGTGCCGCCGCCGTGATCTTCAGCGGCGCTGCTCCCTCGGTACCATCAGGCCGAGGCGCTCGAGGTCCCACAGACTGCCGTGGACGCCCTCGGTCCGCAGCGCCTCCTTCCGCACCCGGCCGGTGGCGGTGAGCGGGAACGACGCGCGGATGTCGACGTAACGCGGGATCGCGTAGTAGGGCAGCTGGTCGCGGAAGAATCCGAACCATTCCTCCGGCCCAGGAACGTCTCCCGGGTGGCAGATGATCGAGATCTTGATGTCATCCTCGCCCAGCGCTGCGGGCACCGCCGTGGCCGCGGCCTGCAGCACGATCGGGTGCTGGCCGATGGCCAGCTCCAATTCGAAGCAGGACACGTTCTCGCCCCGCCGGCGTACTGCGTCCTTGGCCCGGTCCACGAAGGTCAGCCGCTGCTGCTCGTCCAGCTTGCCCAGATCCCCGGTGTGGTGCCACAGGTTACGGAACGCCGCCAGCGAGGCCTCGGGCTTCCCCCAGTAGCCGGAGAACATGCCGTCCGCCCGGCGCGGCCGGACCACGATCTCGCCGATCTGCCCAGCCGGCAACTCGTGGTCCTGCTCGTCGACGATCCGCACCTCGTACAGCTCGCTGGGGCGGCCGACGACGAACGGCAGCCGCGACGGCTGATCGGCCGATTCGATCACGATCGGCACGGCCTCGGTCTGGCCGTAGGCCTCGGAGTTGACCACGCCGCCGAAGCGCTCCTGGAACTCCAGCTGCCGGTCGGGATGCAGCGGGCACCAGGCGCTGAGCCGCACCGTGTTGTCCTGGTCCCCGACGGCCGGCGGCTGGGCGAGGATAGCCATGGCCATGGTGCCCAGCCCCCAGATCATGGTCGCGCCCTCCTCCGCCGCCCGGCGCATGAAGGTCGACGCGTGGAACACCGGCTCGTGGACCAGCGAGGCGCCGTTGACCAGCGCCGACATCAGCGCGTTGAGCTGGAAGCTGGTGTGGAAGTGCGGGAAAGCAGTGAACATCCGGTCGTCTGGCACGACCCAGCCGGCGGCCCGGACCGGCGCGCCGGCGTTGACGTGGTACCCGTGGCTGAGCATGCAGCCCTTCGGGTAGCCGGTCGTGCCCGAGGTATAGATGATCGACAGGATATCCGCCGGGCGGACCTCGGCCCGGGGTACCTCGGCCGTGCTGGTACGCAATTGCTGGTACGGCACGGCGTCGACGGGCCCGCTCCCCGCCTCGTCCAGGACGACGCAGCGCCGCACCGACGTCTGCCCGACGATCTGTGCCGCGGCCGTCGCCCCGGGCCCGTCGGTGACCAGCGTGGCCGCCCCGCAGTCCGTCAGCTGATAGCGCAGGAATTCCCCGCGGAGGTGGTAGTTCAGCGGGGTGTGGATCGCGCCGAGCTTCCCGCACGCGAACAGCAGTTCCACGGTCTCCAGGCGATTACCGCAGATCAGGGCGACCCGGTCCCCGGGCGCCACGCCCATCTCGGCCAGGCCAGCCGCGACCCGGTCGCTGGCCTGGTCCAGCTGCCGGTAGGTGCGCCACGGGCCGGTACCCACCTTGATGAACGGGAAATCGGGTCGCTCGGCGGCGAGCCGACCCAGGATCTCGCCGAGTACCGCGGTCATTCGCTCAGATTAGCGGGCTTGGGCATGGTGTCTTCCTCTCACGTCGCGGGCGCGCTAGCCAGCACACTAGGCGTTTAGTTATCATGATTTCGACTAGTACTGAGATTACCTCTCGGGCCGACCTCGTGGAAAGGACCTGATGGACGACGCACCGACGCTCGGAACGCCCGCGACGTTCCGCTGGGAGAGGGATGGCGCGCTGCTCGTCGTCACCCTCAACCGGCCGGACCGGCTCAACGCGCTCAGCCGTGCTCTCCAGCTCGAACTGGCCGAGTTCTGGCCGAAGGTACAGGCCGACTCCGGCGTCCGCTGTGTCATCCTCACCGGGGCCGGACGCGCGTTCTCGGCCGGCGCCGATATCGCGGACCTGACCACCGGGACCCGGCCGCCGTCGACCATGGGGGTCAGCGCGCTCAACTTCTGCCCGGGCCGCTGCCTGGACGTGCCGGTCATCGTGGCCGTCAACGGGCTCTGCGTCGGCGGCGCGCTGAACTTCCTGGCCGACGCGGACATCGCCATCGCCTCGGAGCAGGCCTGGTTCACCGACCCGCACGTCTCGCAGGGTCAGGTCAGCGGCCCGGAAATGCTCCAGCTCGCGGCCAAGACCTCGTTCTTCGCCGTCACCCAGATGGCCCTGTCGGGCCGCGCGCTGCGGGTCCCGGCCGACCGCGCGCTGGCGGCGGGGCTGGTGGCCGAGGTTGTGCCTCACGACCAGCTGCTCGACCGGGCCAAGGAGATCGGGGGCGCGATCGCCGCGCAGTCGCCGACCGCCGTGCGGGCCACGCTGGGGATCCTGCGGCGGCGAGCGCGCGAGCCCATCTCGGCTGAGCTGGACGAAGCCTGGACCGCGGTGGTCCGTCAGTGGAGTCATCCAGACGCGATGGAGGGACCCGCGGCCTTTGCCGAGCGCCGGTCCCCGCGCTGGGCCGACCCGCTCGCCGGGGCGGAGCCGAGCCGCCCGGTCCCCGTCGGGCCCGGCGTTGATGACCTGTCCGGCCGGGCCGCACAGGTCATGTACGCCTACGCGCGGGCGGTAGACGAGCGGGACCTCGACGCGCTCGGGCGGATGGTCACCGAGGACGTCAGGCTCACCCGAGCCGACGGCGCCAGGGAGGGACGGGCGGAGTTCGTGGAGTTCTACCGGTCGGCGTTCGGCTCGATGGCGCCTAGCAGGCACTTCGCCAGCAATGTTCAAGCCTTCGGCGACGGCAGCCTGATCCGGGTGCGGGCTTATTTCCAGGCCAGCTTCTTCGGCCCGGAGCAGACCCGGATCGTGACCGGGAGCTACGCCGACACCCTGCGCGACGACGGCGACGGCCTGCGAATCGCCGAAAAGGTCAACAACGTCGAATTCACCGCGGAGCTGCCTGCCGCTATTCGGCATTAGCGCACCGCCATGGAAGGGGGCATCCGGTGAGCAGTGACCAGCTGAGGTTCGGCCGGCTCGAGACCTTTGTCTGGCGCGCCGACGAAGGCATCGTCACCGTCACGCTCAACCGGCCCGAACGGCTGAACGCATTGGCCAGGCAGATGCAGCTCGAGCTCGCAGGATTCTGGGCCGCGCTCAAAGACGAGCCCGGGCTGCGCAGCGTGATTCTCACCGGGGCGGGGCGCGCGTTCTGCGTCGGCGCCGACACCGCGGACATGGCCGCGGCCTCTCGTCCGGATGCCCAAACTGGGCTGAACGCACTCAATTTCTGTCCGGCCCGCTCGGTCGACGTACCGGTCATCCTGGCGCTGAACGGAATGTGCGTCGGAGGAGCCCTGAATTTTCTCGCTGACGCCGACATCACCATCGCGTCGGCCGAGGCCTGGCTCAGCGATTACCACGTGACCATGGGTCAGGTGAGCGGGCCGCCAACGGTTCAGCTGGCGTCGAAGGTCAGCTTTACCGCCGTCGCGCCGCTCGCGCTGTGCGGGTCCCAGTACCGGATGTCGGCGGAGCGCGCGCTGGCGGCCAACCTGGTCAGCGAGGTCGTGCCCGCCGCGGAACTGATGCCCAGGGCCACCGCGGTGGCCAGGATGATCGCGGCGCAGTCCCCGACCGCCGTCCGCGAGACGCTGCGCATCCTCCGCCGCCGGGCCCGCGAGCCGATCGAAGCGGAACTCCGCGACGCGTGGGCGGCGGTCGTTCGCCAGTGGAGCCATCCGGACGCCATTGAGGGTCCCCGGGCATTCGCCGAGAAGCGGCCTGCGCTATGGCAGGATCTGGGGTAGCTTTGCCGCCCGGAACAGGCCACGACGAATTCGGCGGAAAACCGCCGAAACCGGTGGTTCGTGATGATGAATATAATATCTTCAACCGACCGGACCGGACCGGACCGGACCGGGCAGTCAGGAAACGGGGCTAGGGCCGACGGTACCCATCCTCAATCCCCTTGCATTGGAGCGATCAGTGGCAAAAGGTAACAATCGGCCGCAGAAGACTGCCATGATCATCGCCCAGCGAATCGTCAGCACGATTTCGGCCGAGAATCTCAGCCCCGGCGTCATTCTTCCGTCCGAGCGGGTCATGCTCGAGGAATACGGCGTCGGCCGCGCGACCCTGCGCGAGGCGCTGCGATTCCTCGAGTTCCAGGGCGTCGTGGCCATGAAGCCCGGCCCCGGCGGGGGCCCGGTGGTCCAGCAGCCCGACGCGTCGACGCTCAGCATCTCGCTCGTCCTGCTGCTGCAGTTCTCCTCGGCGCCCTACCGCGCGATCGCGGAGGCCAGGTCGGCGGTGGAGCCCATGATCGCGTTTCTCGCGGCCGAGCGGATCGACGACGAAACCATTGCCCAGCTCGATCAGTCCGTGTCGGCTATGCGCGCCAACCTGTCTGACCGGTCCGCATTCCTGGCCGAGAACGAGCGCTTCCACGACCTGATTGCCTGGTCCTCGGGGAATGCGCTTTTCGGGTACCTGCTCGACTCCATCCTCGGGATCCTGGACGGTACGGTGCTCGGCATCGACTACCCGCCGCACCAGCGGCAGGCCATCCTGGTGGCGCACGAGGCCGTGCTCAGGGCGATCCAGACCCGGGACCCGGTGGCCGCGCAGAAGGCCATGGCCGCCCACATCGAGGCCTACATGAAGTACGCGGAGAAACGGTATCCGCACGTGCTGGACCAGGTCATCACCCTGGATCAGCTACCGGCGCCCAGCTACGTGCGGCGGCCCGGCTAGTCCTCGCTGGTTCGATGGCACGGCCCTGAGAATCAGCCGGCCCGGCCCGGTCCCGCCTGGAGCAGGTGTTCGGCCACCCGCCAGGCGTTGGCCAGGATGGTCAGCGTAGGGTTCACGCCGCCAGGCGTGGGAAAGCTGGATCCGTCCACGACGTACAGGTTCGGCACGCTGTGCGCACGGCACCAGCGGTCGACCACCGAGGTCTCCGGGTCATCGCCCATCCGCAACGTCCCGTGCTGGTGCAGCGAGTTCCCGGTCAGCTCGCCGATGTGGTTGCGCCGGACCTGGCTGGCGCCCGCCGCCTCGAGGATGTCGCCGCAGCGGTCGACCAGCCAGTTCGCCTGGGCCAGGTCGTTGGGATGCGCCCGATAGGTGACCCGGGCCACCGGCAGCCCCCAGGCGTCCTTGACCACGGGGTCGAGGTCGACCCGGTTGGTCTCCTGCGGCAGGTCGTTGAGCACGATGCCCGCGGACATGCTGCGGTTGTAGAAGTCCCGGTCGAACTGCTTGGCCGCACGGCCCCAGGCCGGCCGGTCCGGAAGCGACCAGTTGACCGGCAGCGGCAGGCCAGCCGAGCCGGCCGCGACGAGCCCGCCGCCGATGAAGCCGCGGGTGTAGTCGGAGGCGTAGAACTCGAACGTACCGGCGCTGATGTACCCGCCGCCGGCCCACGGATATAGCGGCTCGCCGTCGGTGAAGACGCCGATGGCCTCGGTGTACTCGTGCGCGGTCAGGTAGCGGCCGACCAGCCCGCTGTGGTTGGCCAGGCCGTCGGGGAACAGGCCGGACCGGGACAGCAGGAGGAGCCGGGCCGACTCGATGGCGTTGCACGCGAGCACGAAGACGTCGGCCTCCTGCTCGGCCAGCCGACCGTCCTCGTCCTCGTAGAGCGCGCTGGTCACGCGGCCCGCGGTGTCCACCCGGAGCTCGCGCACGTAGCAGCCTGGCCGCAGCTCCATCCGGCCGGTCGCCTGGGCCTCCGGGATGAAGGTGGCAAGCACGCTGGACCGGGTGCCCGACGGGTCCCCGTGGAACTGGACGAAGGCGCTCTGCACCGTCGGCAAGCGGCCGCCGTAGGGCTGGGACAACATGGCCGTCGGCATCGGGAAGGAGTTCCAGCCGAGCTTGTCGCAGCCCAACCGGAACCGCTGGGCGTAACGGGTCGGCGGCAGCGGCGGCAGCGGGTAGGGGCGGCTGCGCGGCGACTGGAACCGGTTCGCGGCGGCCTCACCGGATACCCCGAGCCCCCATTCGACCTGGCTGTAGTAGGGCTCAAGCTCGAAGTACCGCACCGGCCAGTCGGCCAGGCCCGCGCCTGGGACGTGGCCGTGCAACGAGCGCTGCACGAAGTCAGTGGCCACCATCCGCGGCACCCAGCCGGTCCAGTGCGTGGTGCCGCCGCCGACTAGGTACGGCGTGGGCGAGAAGGAGCCGACGACCGCGTCCTCGGTGTCACTGGAGCGGACGGTACGGGGGTTCAGGTCCGGGTCGGGGGTGAGAAAGTTGCGGTTGATGTTCGCGAGCTCGTCGGCACCGAACTCCTCGAACTTCCGCCACGGCCCGCGTTCTAGCACGACGAGCCGCAGGCCACCCTCGGTCAGCACCTTCGCGGCCGCCGCGCCCGAGGCTCCGGCGCCGATGATGCAGACGTCGGCCCGCTCGGGCCGACGCACGGTGCTCTTGAAGTTCGCGGTTCTCTTGAGGTTCGCGGGGGTATTGAGGTTCGCGGGGGTCTTGGGGTTCGCGGGGCTCACTCGGTCACCGTCCGGCCGGGCGACGGGTCGGCCAGGTACGCGTCGGTGGAGTACCGGCCGGCCTGGACGTCAGCGAGCGAGTCCGGGCCGTCGAAGCCGATCACGTGCCAGCCGACCCGGTCCTGGTTGCCACCATAGACCGGGTCGGAGTAGAACGCCTGCCTGGTGTGCACGACGAGCAATTCGAAGAACGAGGCCGTCCGCTCGTCGAAGGTGTTCTGGTTCGACCGGCGGGCGGCCGGTGCCTCGGCTCTGGCGTGCTGCTCCACCTCGGCCAGCACCGCGTCCTGGCGGGCCTGGGCCAGGTCGGCGAAGTCCGCGCCGAACCGCTCCCGGCCGCGGCGGTCGAGCTCGAGGACGCCGGCCGTGTACTGCTCGCGCAGCCGACCGATCCGCGCGGCCCAGACCCGCTCCTCACGACCGGACAGGACCTCGAACCCGCTGCCGTCCGGCAGGGCCCGGACGTACCCGGTGCCGGACAGGTAGCGGTCGAGCCACCGGATCGTGTTCGCCTCCAGCGCGCCGGGGGTGTCGTCGGCCGGGATGATCCTGGCCATCGCGGCGGCCATGGTGGCCCGCTGGTGCGGGTCGAAGAACAGCTGGCCGGCCGTCATGGACGCTGGATGAACTTGCTCTCGAGATAGGCAGAGACCCCTTCGGACCCGCCCTCGCGACCCAGGCCGGACTGCTTGAACCCGCCGAACGGCTCGGTGACGCACATGCCCCAGCTGTTGATCCACATCTGCCCGGTCCGCACCCCGCGCGCGATCCGCTCGGCTAGGTCCAGGTCGATCGCATACACCGCGCCGGAGAGCCCGTACGCCGAGTCGTTGGCGATCGCGACCGCGTCCTGTTCGTCCGCAAACGGGATCACGCAAATCACCGGGCCGAAGATCTCCTCCTGGGCGATCTTCATCGAGTTGCGCACGTCCGCGAACAGGGTGGGCTCGTAGAACCAGCCGCGGGACTGCGCGGGTGGCCGGCGACCGCCGATGACGAGCCGGGCGCCCTCGCTCAGGCCCGCCGCGACGTAACCCTCGACCCGGTCACGCTGCCGCTCCATCGCCAGCGGGCCGAGCTGGGTGGCCGGGTCCATCGGGTCGCCTACCGTCACCTCGCTCATAATCGCGGCGATCTTGTCCACGATCTCGGCCTGCCGGCGAGCCGGAACCAGGACGCGCGTCAGCGCCGCGCAGATCTGGCCGGTGTGCCCGATGCCGGCCGTCACCAGGCCCGGGAGCAGGTCGTCGACCTCGATGTCGTCGGCGATGATGCCGGCCGACTTGCCGCCGAGTTCGAGCGTGACCCGCGCGATGCGGTCGCCGCAGATGCTCATGATCCGCCGGCCGGCCGCGGTGCTGCCGGTGAAGGTCACCTTGTCGACGTCCGGGTGCCTGACGAGATGCTCGCCGACCTCCCGGCCAGCCGGCAGCACGCTCACCACCCCGTCCGGCAGCCCGGCCGCCTCGAACGCCTCGGCCAGCATCATCGCGCTGACCGGGCCTTCGGGGGCGGGCTTGAGCACCACGGTGCAGCCAGCCGCCAGGGCCGGCGCCAGCTTGATCGACGCGTTTCCGACCGGGGCGTTCCACGGCGTGATGGCGCCGACCACGCCGACCGGCTCGTGCAGCACCGTGGCCTTGCCACCACCCATGCCCGGCCGTTCCTCCTCGAACGGGTAGCTCTCGGCCAGGTCCGCGTTGCTGTCCCACATGGTCAGGGCGCCGGCGTGGAAGGCCTCGCTGAGCGCGAGCGGCGCGCCGAGCTCGGCGGTGAACGACTCGCTCATAGTCGGCAGCCGGGCGGCGATCTCGGCCCGGACCCGGCGCAGGGCCGCGGCTCGTTCCTGGCCGGGCAGGCGAGGCCAGGGGCCCAGGTCGAAGGCTTGGCGGGCCGCCCGGACCGCGGCGTCGACGTCGGCCCGGCCGGTCTCCGGCACGTGCGCCAGGGTCTCCTCGGTCGTCGGCGATATCACGGTCAGCAGGTCATCGCCTGACGGCTGCACCCACCGGCCGCCGACGAACAGCCGCGAAAAGCTGCGGACCGCGATGTCCTGTACGTGGGTCATGATCAGTCGGCCAGGCTCTCCGCGGGAACGACCTTCTTGTCGAACATCGCGGTCTCGAAGCTCATCGTGTCGCACCATTCGAGCAGTTCCACGATCTTGCCGTCGCGTACCGTGATGATCCAGCAGTAGCCATTGTTGTAGGGCACGCCGTTGCGGCCCCGCGCGTCGGAGGTACAGGTGACCAGGATCCGGCCGTCCTCCAGCGCGACCAGGTTCTGCACCGTCAGCTTGAGGCCGTACTCGCTGTCGAGGCCCTGCACCCCGCTGCCCCGCCCGTCGCCCTTCTCCCAGCACTTGCCGAAGAAGTCGTTGTTGATGGCATCGAGCCCCTTGTGCGTCCCAGACACGCACGTGTTCCCGGGCACGACCCAGGTCATTTCGGGGTTGAGGACCTGGTCGAATCCGTCCCATACTTCTTCCTGGCTCCCGGCCAGCAGGCTGAGCCAGCGAGACACGACGGCCTTCTCGGCTTCGTACATCCGAACTCCTCATGGGTGTCAGGCGCGGGGTGGACACCACCGCGGTTAGACTATCTAATCATCAGCATGATTACTAGTATTTACTCAGGCTCCCGAAGTGCAAGGCAGAGCCGCGTCAGGCAGGGAAGGCAGGCGGAAGGTGGGCAAGGACGGGACGATCGAGGAGCGGCTGCAGCGCCTCGAAGACCGGATCGAGCTGCAGAACCTGATCATCCGGTACTTCATCGGCTGCGACGACCAGGACTACGAGGATCTGGCCCGGCTGTTCGCGGACGACGCCGAGTACGCGGGCGGGACCGGCCCGCGGGAGATCACCGAGGTGCTGCGGGCCAGCCGCAGCCAGATGGGCCCGACCATTCACACCCCCGACTACATGCTGATCGAGTTCACCGATGCCGACCGGGCCTCGGCCGTGATCGGCGCCCACTGCGAGCTGGCCCGGGGCGGCACGACCGTGTTCGGCGCGGCGCGGTACATCGGGCAGTACGTCCGCGGGGCGGACGGGTGGCGGATCTGGCGCAAGGAGCGGCTCTGGTTCCACGTGGGGCCCTGGGATCAGGTCGGCACGTCGCTGACCGCCGATCTCCGGGTGCGCTGGCCCGACGAGCCGCCGGAGGCCGCCGAGCTGCCCAGGGGGCTGCCCGCGGCGGGCTGACCGGCTCAGGTCACCTGGCTGGCCGCCAGCGCCGCGATCTGCTCGGCGGTGTAGCCGAGCCAGGCCAGCACCGGCCCGGTGTGCTCGCCCGTGGCCGGGATGGGATCCATCCGCGGCCGGCGACCCGGAAGCGTG
>Ga0302325_10005681_pt1 | contig 28273 bp, 20 predicted proteins | sample Palsa_T0_2_FD_201948 | JGI IMG/M metagenome (GOLD analysis project Ga0302325, IMG submission 201948) | Peat permafrost microbial communities from Stordalen Mire near Abisko, Sweden - Palsa_T0_2 | ecosystem: Environmental > Terrestrial > Soil > Palsa > Peat permafrost | place: Sweden: Abisko...
AGCGTGAAACGTTCGCCGGAGAACAAGAACTCGCTGTAGGAACAGTTTCGCGACATCCACATCACACGTAGGGTATCTTGCGGTGAAAGATGCAAAGCGCGCTGCATTGCCACGGCAATCGGCCCGCCAGACGTGAAGATGGCAGATTGTTCGCCCGACCCAGCACTGGAAACTACCTGCGCCAGTCCGCGATTGACTCGAGCGCAGAACGCGGCCCAGGATTCCACGGCGGCCACCGCTATTTGTCCGTCTACCCATTTGCCAATCACGAATTCGAACATACTCTGGAAAGTCTTCCGCCTTTCGCCGGAGTTTTCAGATGCAAGAAACGCGCGATGCAACTCGCGGACCTTATCGTCACTCTCGACGAGCCGCGGCAGGGTCCGCTCGAGCACCGCTTCGCCGTCATATTCATCGAACTCGCTCATCACGACCGTTTGGGGAAATTGGACGCCGGCATCGCGATAGCACTCGCTCGCAATCCTTGCCGTGTCCTTTTGCCGGACGCGGGGACCGGAGAAAACGCGATCAAACGCGACGTTTCGCCGCTGCCAATATTCTCCCAGCAGGCGAGATTGCAACTCGCCACCGGAAGAAAGCTTATCGTAATCCGCCTCAAGGAAAGAAGCTTGCGCGTGACGTATCAGGAGAATACGGCTCACGTGGCCCGTTCGAACAATGCGGCAGCGCCCTGGCCGCCGCCGACGCACATGGTCACGACGCCGTAGCGCACTTTGCGCCGCGCCATTTCATTGGCGATGGTCCCGACCATCCGGGATCCAGTCATCCCATATGGATGACCAATCGAAATGGAGCCGCCGTTGACGTTGAGCTTTTCGGGATCGATTCCCAGGTGGTTGCGGCAATAGAGGACCTGGACGGCGAATGCTTCGTTCAACTCCCAGAGATCAATCTCGCTGATCCGCACGCCGCTGCGCTTCAACAGCTTCGGTACGGCGAATACCGGACCGATGCCCATCTCATCGGGATCGCAGCCGGCAACCTGGAAACCGCGGAAGATCAAAGCGTAAGGGATTCCCAATTGGTCGGCGCGCTCACGAGACATCAGCAGCGTGGCCGAAGCGCCGTCAGAAAGCTGAGAGGAATTGCCGGCGGTCACGGAGCCATGGCCGCTGTCCGGATCGAAATACGGTTTCAGTGCGAGAAGCCCATCCAGAGTCGTGTCTGGACGGTTGCATTCGTCGCGGTCCGCGCATACCTCTTCCTTCCCGGTCACTTCACCGGTCTTCTTGTCCAGGATGGCTCGCGTCACGCGAATGGGTGCGATTTCGCCATCGAAAATCCCTTCGCGTTGCGCGCGAGCGGTGCGCTGCTGACTCAGGAGCGAATATTCATCCTGCTCCTGGCGGCTGATTTTATAGCGCTTGGCCACAACCTCCGCCGTCACGCCCATCACCATGTACAATCCCGGTAATCGTTCCAGCAGCTCGGGATTCGGACTGAAGTCGCGCGGGGTGAGGCTGATGCTTTCGAGTCCTCCTCCGATGGCGGCGTCCACACCCTCGTTCATAATTTGATGCGCGGCCACGGCGATGGCCTGCAAGCCGGAAGAGCAGAAGCGGTTGATCGTGGTGCCGGCGACGGAAGTCGGCAAACCAGCAAGCATCGCGGAGACGCGGGCAACGTTCTGTCCTTGCGGGCCGTTAGGTTGCGCGCATCCCAGCACCACGTCTTCAATCTCGCTGGCATCGAGCTTCGGCGTTTTTCGAAGCACGTCCTTGATGCAATGCGCGGCAAGTTCGTCGGGGCGCGTCATGTTGAAAGACCCGCGAAATGATTTTGCCAGCGCCGTCCGCGAACTGGCGACCACAACCGCTTCTCTCATGCTGTCTCCGGCGAATCAAACGACATACCGATAAATCAAAGGGCGTTTTGCCCTGGAGTGTTCGAGTTCTCCCGCGCTACGCGGTTGCACCGTGCTCTCTGTTGAATCCGGCGAAGGTCCCGCTCTGCTCAGCCAATTGCCTCAGAAGGGGCGCCGGTTCCCAGTGCTCGCCGTGTTGCCGATGAAAATCGCAGACCCGGTCGTACACTTTCTTGAGGCCGACGGTGTCGGCAAACCACATCGGACCGCCGCGATATGCCGGGAAACCGTAGCCATTGAGATAGATGATATCTATGTCCACCGCGCGCAAAGCGTAACCTTCCTCAAGAATTCGCGCGCCTTCGTTGACCAGGGCATAGACGCAACGGTCAACGATTTCGTCCGCGGGAATCTGGCGCTGCGGGATGCCGGCTTCGGCTGCCCACTGTCGAACCAGCGCGGCGACTTCGGGATCGGGACTCGCGCGGCGGTTCTCGTCGTACTTGTACCATCCCGCGCCCGTCTTCTGGCCATAGCGCCCCATTTCGCACAGCCGGTCGCCGGCCATCGCCTGGCGAACGCCCGGTTTCTCCAGGTGGCGATACTCCTTACGGACGCGCCAGCCGACATCGAGGCCCGAGAGATCTCCGACGGCCAGCGGGCCCATGGCCATGCCGAATTCAGAGAGGGCTTTGTCCACCGCCGCGACGCTGGTGCCCTCCTCGACCAGGAAAACGGATTCACGCACGTAGGGACCGAACATACGGTTGCCGACAAATCCGCGGCAGTTGCCGACGAGCACTCCAATCTTTCCAATCTTCTTGGAGAGCTGCATGCACGTGGCAATCACGGGCTTGCTGGTCTTCTTCCCGCGAACGATTTCTAGGAGGCGCATGATGTTTGCCGGGCTGAAAAAGTGAGTGCCGATCACGAATTCAGGCCGCGACGTGGCGGACGCAATTTCATCGATGTCCAAGGTTGACGTGTTGCTGGCCAGGATCGCTCCCGGCTTGCAAATGCGATCGAGCTCGGCGAAGACTTGCTTCTTGAGTGCCATGCCTTCGAAGACGGCCTCCACGACCATGTCGGCTTTTTCGAAGCCGTCATATTGGAGCGTCGGACGAATCAGCTTCAGGCGTTCGTCCACGAATTGCTGCGTGAAGCGGCCACGCTTCACGGAGCTTGCGTAATTCTTCTGGATATTAGCCATCCCGCGGTCGAGCGCCGGTTGATCGGACTCTTTTAGCAGCACGGTAATTCCGGCATTGGCGAACACCATGGCGATGCCGCCGCCCATCGTGCCGGCGCCGATCACCGCAACGCTGTTCACCGGGATCGTCGGCGTCTCCTTCGGCACGTCCGGGATCTTGGCGACTTCGCGCTCGCCAAAGAAAACGTGAATGAGCGCTTTGGACTGATCCGACTGCAAACAGTCGATAAACAGCCGCTGTTCTTCCAGGCAACCGTCCTCGAACGACATCTTCGTGGCGGCTTCGACGGCATCAATGGCCGCGAGCGGAGCCATCATGCCGCGCTGTTTCTTGCGGACGGATTCGCGCGCGGCCGCGAAGATGGGCGCGCTCTGTTCGGGTGTTCCCAGATTTCCAGCGCGCTCGCGCGTCTTCGGGGCCGGGCGGGCCGCAATTTCTCGCGCGAAGCGAACGGCGCCAGCCAGCAGATCGCCTTCGATGATTCGGTCAATGATGCCGAGCTTCGCGGCATCTTCCGCTCTGACTGGGTTCCCTTCGGCGCACATCTCCACAGCCTTCGCCACTCCCACAAGCCGCGGAAGGCGCTGCGTGCCAGCCGCGCCGGGAATGATACCGAGTTTTACCTCGGGCTGGCCGACCAGAGCGCCGGGAGCGGCTACGCGATAATGGCCGGCCATCGCAAGCTCCAGGCCGCCGCCGAACGCAGTGCCATGAATCGTCATCACGATGGGCTTGCGACAGTCTTCGATCTGGAGAAGAAGTGGCAGCAATCCCGCGCCGCGCGGGCTCCTGCCGGAGGCGAGCTTTCCAAATTCCTTGATATCGGCGCCGGCGACGAACGTGCGGCCTCCGCCGATCAACACCGCCGCACGGACGGAGTCATCTTTGCCAATTTGCTCGACGGCTTCGGAAATGCCTTGCGGCACGCCGGGGCTTAAGGCGTTCACGGGCGGATTATTGATGGTGATGATCGCTACGTCGCCATCCTTGGTGAGTTGGACAAGATCGCTCATTGCAATTTCACATCTCTCTTTGAGTTTCTAGGCACTCTGGACCGAGGTTGCGGTGGAATCTATGACCAGCCGCGCGATGCGCTCGCGATGAAATGTCGAATCGCCGAGGGCCGTCTCCGATGCTTTGGCTCGCCGGTAATAAAGGTGAAGGTCATTTTCCCAAGTGAAGCCCATTCCGCCATGAATCTGAATGCCGCGATTGCCGACCGTGCGGCCTGCATCGCTCGCATACATTTTCGCGATTGAAATGGCCACCGCGGCGTCGGGCGCGTTCTCCTCGAGGGCCCACGCCGCGTAATAAGCCGCCGAGCGCGCGCTTTCTGTTTCCAGGTACATATCCGCACACTGGTGTTGCACGGCCTGGAACATTCCAATCGGCTTGCCAAACTGCTTGCGCATCTTCGCGTATTCAACCGTGAGGTCGAGCGTGCGCTGCATCGCGCCCACGATCTCCGCGACCAAAGCCGCGGTGGCGACATCGAGGGCGCGCGCCAGGCCTACAGCATCGCCGAGACGTTCAGCAGGAGTGCCGCTGAATCGCACCGAGTACAGCTTGCGCGTAAGATCCATCGCCTCCATCGGCTGAACTTCAATTCCCGCCGCCTTTGCGTCCACGACGAAAACACCATCGCGGGCAACGACGATGAGAAAGTCGGCAACCTTGGCATCGGGCACAAAGAGTTTTTCTCCGGTCAGTTTTCCGCTCGCGCTGCTCATCTGTACATCGGCCGGATGCCAACTCGCGCCGGCTTCGAGCATCGCGACGGTGGAGCGTGCATGGCCGCTGCAGATCGGCGCCAGGTATCGCTTCTTCTGTTCGGGAGTCGCTGTTGCGTCCAGGACGGAGCCGGCCAGCGCCACGGTCGAGAAAAGGGGGCCCGGCAAAAGCGCGCGTCCGGCTTCCTCCATCAGTAGAATCAATTCCACTTTGCCGAGGCCTACGCCACCGTATTCCTCGGGGAAAATGATGCCGGTGTAGCCCTGCTCGACCATCTTGGCCCACAAGGCCTGATCGTAAGCAGTCTCGGTTTCCATGAGGCGCCGGACCTCTTCCATGGGGCATTCGCCCGCAAAGAACTTTCGCGCATTGTCTCTGAGCAGGAGCTGGCTCTCATTCAGTCCGAATTCCATCGTCTCCCCTTAGTAGCTCCTGGGCAGCCCGAGAACGAAATGCCCGATGATGTTGCGCTGCACCTCCGACGTGCCGGCTTCGATGGTGTTCCCGCGCGTGCGCAGATAACCGTAAGACCAGATACCCTTGTCAACGGCGCGACGATCTCCGGCAAGCAACTGGCCGTACGGGCCCAGCAACTCCTGCGCGATCTGCTGCAGGCGCTGATTGAGCTCGCTCCAGAAAATCTTCAGGATAGATCCCTCCGGCCCGGGCACGCCCGTGGCCGTGATGCGGCTGAAAGCGCGCAGCTGGTTCAAGCGCATGATTTCGATCTCGCCGTAGCACTGCGCGAGTTTCTGGCGTATCAGCGGATCGCAGGCGGCCGGCCGTCCGTTCCTTTGAATCGTGCGGGAGAGCTCGACCAGCCGGTCAATACTTCGCTTGAATAGGAGATGAAGGCGCGCGCCGTACGAGCCGCGCTCGTACATGAGAGTGCTGACAGCCACGTTCCAGCCGTCGTTCACCCTGCCGAGAACGTTTTCAACCGGAACGCGCACATCACGGAAGAAGAGCTCGCTGAATTCGCTTTCGCCCGTCATTTGCCGCAATGGGCGGACATCTACGCCCGGCGATTTCATGTCGACCAACAGAACCGTCAGCCCTTTGTGCCTGGGGACGTTAGCGTCCGTGCGAACAACCAGCTCGCACCAGTTCCCAAACGTGCCAAAGCTGGTCCATACCTTCTGACCGTTGACGACGTAGTGGTCGCCGTCCAGGCGGGCCTCGGTTTGCAGACCGGCAAGATCGGAACCGGCGTTCGGTTCGGAAAAACCCTGGCACCAGATTTCTTCAGCGCTCAGAATTTTGGGGATGAATCGCTTCTTCTGCGCCTCCGTCCCGTAGGCGATGATCGTGGGGCCGATCAGCCCGAGGCCGAGAGCGTTGGCCATCTGCGGCGCCTGCGCTCGCGCCATCTCTTCCCAGAAAATGGCTTGTTGCATCAGCGTCGCGCTGCGGCCCCCATACTCCTTTGGCCACGAGACGGCGGCCCAGCGGCCCTCATGGAGCTTCCGTTGCCAGGTCCTCAAGTAGGGGAAAGTTTCGTCCAGCGGTTTCTCGCGCCACTCGGCCCAGTCTTTGGGAACGTTTGCGTCAAGCCACGTGCGCAGTTCGTCGCGGAACTGCTGTTCCTCGGCATTCAGATTCAGGTCCATTCCAAGAACTCCTTTTATCTTTCGCCGCGGCCGCTGCTTCGCGCGCTTCCTTGCGCGTTCGACCGGCAGCCCAATTCGCTACGCAGGCGATCCCTTTCGCTTCATCTCGACGGCTTCCGGCCGGATTGTTTCCTGTCCCTGCCAGTATTTCTTGCGCAGCTCTCTCTTGAGGATTTTCCCGGTGCCGGTCTTGGGCAAATTGTCGCGAAATTCGACCGAGTGCGGACATTTGTAATGGGCAAGCCGCGAGCGGCTAAATTCGATTAGCTCGGTTTCGGTCACTTGCACCGCGGGTTTCAGCACCACCAGGGCCTTGGGCACCTCTCCCCATTGCTCGTCAGGAACCGGAATGACCGCGACCTCGAGAACCGCGGGGTGCGCGAGGAGCCTCTTCTCGACTTCGAGCGAAGAAATATTTTCTCCGCCGCTGACGATGATGTCTTTCTTACGATCGACAATTAGGATGTATCCCTCTTCGTTCCAGGTGGCCATGTCTCCCGTATGAAACCAACCGCCTCGCATGGCTTCCGCCGTTGCATCGGGTTGCTTCCAGTAGCCTTTCATGATGCTGTCGCCGCGGGCGATCACTTCGCCGACGGCCGTTCCGTCGCGCGCCACGTCATTGTCATCCGCATCCACTACTCGGAGCTCAACACCCGGGATGGCGAATCCGGCCATGGCCTGGCCCGCGAAGCGCTGTTCGCCCTCCCACCCGAGCCCCGGCTTCATTCTGGAGGTGGACAATGTGGGCGCGGTTTCTGTCAGTCCGTATCCGGCGAAGCACGTGCATCCAAACTTTTCCTCCACTTCCCGCACGAGCGACGGTGAAGACGCCGCGCCGCCCAGATTGAGCCATTTCAGGCTGCTCAAATCATATTTCCGGAACTCCGGGTAGTTGACCAACGCAATGGCCATGGCGGGCACGGCGCCGAGGCTTTGCACGCGCTCCTGCTCGATCAGGCGGAAAATCTCCGCGGGATCAAAACGCGAAATCATCACATGCTTGGCTCCCCGCACGGTGACGGTGTGCGCGGCGCCCCACCCGTTGGCGTGGAACAGAGGAATGGTGTGGAGATGCACGCTGTCGGCCGAGCTCTCGTGGGTCAATAAAGAACTCAGAGCCTGGAGATAGATGTTTCGGTGGGTCAGCATCACGCCCTTTGGATTGGCGCTGGTTCCGCTGGTGTAAAAGATTTCGGCGACAGCGTCCTCGTCGAATTCCATCACGTCAGGACGATAAGGGGTGGCAGCGGCCAGAAGATCCTCATAATTCTGGGGAATGAGCCAGCTGGCATGAGGCGCGCCGGAAAGCAGGGAGAAAGATTCCACGGTGGAAAGTCTTGCGCGGAAGGAATCCACCAAGTCCGAGAACTCTTTTTCCAGAAACAAGATTTTCGCTTCCGCGTTATTCAGAATGTAGGCCAGCTCGTCGGGAGCAAGCCGAATATTCAGCGGAAGCAGCACGCCGCCTGCTTCCAGGACGCCGAAATACGCCTCCAGCAGCCTGTGGCAATTCAAGCTCAAGAAAGCGACCCGGTCGCCCGGCTTTACGCCGACTGTGCGGAGAGCACCCGCGAGACGGCCCACGCGCTCCGCCAATTGCGAATATGTAAACCGCTCGCGTCCACATACCACGGCTGTCCTGCCGGGATACTGCTGCTCTGCGTAACGCAAAAATCGGACGGGTGTAAGCGGAATGTTCATGGTGTCGCTCGACTGTCCTAGGCCGTTTGTCCCCCATCCACCACCAGCACGTCTCCGGTGATGAAAGCGGCAGCGTCAGAAGCGAGAAAGACCGCTGCTCCCTTCAAGTCATGTTCGCCGCCGAAGCGGCCCAGCGGAATTCCTTTGAGAAAGTTCTCCTTATTTCGCTCGATCACAAGTTCCGACATGCGAGTCGGAAACCACCCCGGCGCGATGGCGTTTACGCGAACGTTGTGAATGGCCCACTTGCGGGCCAAATCCTTCGTGAAGGCGATCACTCCGCCCTTGCTGGCGTGATATCCAATCGCTTGAAATTCCGGCGGGGCGCCCCTGAGCCCAGCCGTAGACGCGATATTGATGATTGATCCTCGCCCCTGCGCGGTCATGAACTTGCCGACCGCCTGACAACAGAGAAACGTTCCAGTCAGGTTCGTCTCCATTACCTTATTCCAATGTTCGAGGCGCATTTCTTCAATCGGTGCACCCCAGGATGTGCCCGCATTGTTGATCAGGATATCGATTCGCCCGAATTCCGAGATTGTCGCATCTACCATCTCCTGAACACTCGATGGATTCTTCACATCGCAGCCGACGGCAAGGGCTTTTACGCCGAGCGCCTGCAGCTCATTCGCGGCGTGTTCGCAGCGGTCCTTCTTGCGGGCGCAAAGCACGAGATTGGCGCCCATTTCCGCCAGGCCTTCCGCCATTTGTCGTCCCAGCCCAATTGAGCCTCCCGTGACGACGGCCACGCGCCCTGTGAGATCAAAAAGCTGTTTAACGTTCATTGCCTAGTTGAATTCATTCTGCCGTTACCAACAACGAAAGGGCGTGCGTGCACGGGACCACGGACCCGGGGGTGGCCAGATCCGATGGTCCCGCCCGCATGGTGAAGCAACCCGGATGGTGTTGCGCCACTTTGACGTGTGTACATATCATATGTTAGCGACTAACGTCAATTCTCCGAAAACCACGATCCAAATGCTGCAACGTTTTCCCCTAGATGTGAAGAAAGCGGATCGCCAGACCGGCCAGCGCGCCGCCTATCAGCGTGCCAAGCACCGAAATTGGCGCATACGCCCAGTCCGAGCTGCCCTTCCCGGCGATGGGAAGAATCGCATGCGCGATCCGGGAGCTCAAATCACGCGCAGGATTCATGCTGCTGCCTGTCGTCCCCGCCAGTGAGAGGATGAGTCCCCAGACCAATGCGCCAATCAAGAACGGGGTCAAACCACCCGCCAGGCCGCCGGCCAAATTGGCGCGCGAAAAAATGCAGAGCGCAACAAACACAAGCAGGAATGTGGGAATAATCTCGCTCACGAGGTTCGTCATTCTTCTGGGAAAGGCCGGATGGCTGCAGAAGCAACCCAGTTTTCGCATGGGATCCGGCGTTTCCGCCCAGTGAGGCAGAAACTGAATCCAGACGAGCACCGAGCCGGCAAACGCTCCAAGCATTTGCGCCGCGATGTACGGTCCGAGCTTGGAGAAATTCCCACTCTCCAACGCGATACCCAGGGTCACGGCTGGATTGATGTGAGCATCCCGGCTTCCGCAAGCGATGGCCGTGAAAATCCCAGCCATCGCTGCGAACGCCCAGCCTGCGGAGACAGCCATCCATCCCGCGCCTTCCGCCTTCGAACGCGCGAGCGATATATTCGCAATCGCTCCATTACCCAACAGAACCAGGACCAGGGTGCCCATGAACTCACCCACCACCGGCGATGTCATTCACTTACCTCTTGGTTGCAGTTTGCGAGCCGGAGAGCCTGACGCTCGCGATCCCGGCCTTTCAAACCAACTCAGAAGGTCAGACGCGCGCCAAGCTGAAATTCGCGCTTGGGCAAATCCGACGTGAACGCCAGCGGCGTGCTGGACGTGGCAACACCACCGCCCTCGAGAGCCGTGCCGGGCCGAATCCCGTGCACGTTAAACGTCGTAAACCCGGGCTCAAAACCAAACAGCGGACTGACTTCGTTATTGACGCTGGCGAAGTTCGTCCGGTTTGCGATGTTGAAGCCTTCCGCCGTGATGATCAGATTTACCCTCTCGCCGAGCTTGTGCTGCCATGTCAGGCGCGCATCGAAGTCAATGAGGTTGGGGCCGAGACCCGTGTCACGGGGCGCTCCGATGGGGCGCTCGTTCGTGGTGTGGCCGTCACCATTGACCTCTCCTCCGGCCAACAGGTTGAAAGGGTGCCCGCTGGTGTACGTGAAAATCGGAGACAGCTGGAAGCCTGACAAGAAGGATTCCGTCCACGGGCTGTCGAACACCCCGGCGATCACGACCTTGTTCCGTTCATCGAATTCAGAAAGGCCGCGATCCAGGCTGAGGTTGGTGGGATCCTGGGGTCCATAGTCCGTGTTGAAATCGGTGGAGGTGTCAAAGCCCTTGCTGTAGGTGTAATTCCCGAACAACGTGTAGTGATCGCTGAAGCGCTTTTTGACTTCGATGATGCCGCCCTCGTAGAGCGATGACGCCGCTGAGGTGTACTGGTTATTCTGCACGATCAGCGGATTCACGAAACAGGCGAAAGGATTTGCGCCGCAAGGAGCAAGTCCCCCGGGGAATTCGACTCCGCCGAGCGGATCGGCTCCGGGAGCGCCCGGCGTATCCGTGTTCCAGTTTCGATAGGAGACGCTCTTGCCGTTGGCCAGGGTTACGGTGCTGAATGGCGCAGGCAGTAGGTTCGTATCAATCGCAACCGGCAGGCGCAGCGTGTGGGAGTAAATTCCGCTTACGGAAATGGAGAACCCAGGCGAAATCTCGCGCTCGATTCCGATAGACGCCTGCTGCGAGTAGGGCGGAGCATAGTTGGGCGGGTTGCTGAAAAGCACGGTCAGCGGCGAAAGCTGGCCAGTGTTTTGGACGAAGATGCCGAAGCCAGCGACATCGGCCGGAGTGATGCAAGCTGCGTTGCCCGGTGCAGGCGTCGTGCACGCAATAAGATTCGTCCCAGATGGATTGTCGGCGGGGTTAAACAATCCCTGGAACACGGCTGCTGCGTTTTCCAGAAACGGAAGGGGCGTCGGCGTGAGCGGATCCACATAGATCGAAATGAACCGGTTGCAGGGGCTGGTACCCGTGCCCGGGAAAATAACGCCTGCGGGTCCAAATGCAGTGACCCCGATCCCGCAGGTGTTCACGGCATTGTTCACCTGATCGGGAATCTGTGAGGCATTGTGCTGGTTCTCGACCGTGCTCCTATTCTTGTTCAGCACTCCCAGACTCAAGTCCACCGCCGGAATCTGCGAATCAACCGGGCCGTAGAAAATCCCATAGCCGCCGCGGATCACGGTTTTGTGGTCCTTGAATGGGTCCCATGCGAACGACAGGCGAGGGGCAAAATCCTTATAGTCCGTATTCAACGGAAGATATTGCGAATCTATTTCGTATCGCAAGCCAAAGTTCAGAGTGAGACTGGGCGTGATCGCCCAGGAATCCTGTACGTAGAGGCCCGTCAGCGGCCGCGTATAGGCGGGGTAATCCGGATTGCCGAAGCCCTGCTGGTAAACCTGCGGCGCGCCCAATGACGCTCCCTGAAGCGAATCAATGACCGCCGAACTGAGGGTTCCAGCCAGGCCACAGCCAGTGGCAGGAGTGGCCGTGATCGCACCATTCGGATTCGCCAGGCACGGACTCAGCGCTACCCCCGGCAGCGTGCCGAAGACAAATCGGCCCGGGAGGAACGTATGCGATTCCGAGTGGTTGCCACGGAGCAGTTCGTCAACGCCAAATTTCACGGTATGGTGGCCGCGGATCAGCGCGACGTTGTCCGCAAATTCGTAGCGCCGCAGAATCGTAAAGTTGGGCAGGAAGATGTTGGTTCCCAGATTATTGGCGAAGCCCGGGATCTGGATTCCCACCTCGCCGGGCTCGTTCGGAATCACGTTGAAGCTATCGTAATCCCACTGAAAATGGAATTCGTTCTGAGCCGTCGGGCTGAATTCGTGAAACCATGCGGCCTGGAGATTGTTGTCGTAATCGTGGGTTGAGCTGCCGGCCGAAAATCCCGTCAGGGATTGCACATCGGGATTCTCCTCGAGGTCATGCCCGTACCTGTATGAAAAGGAAATCTGGTCCGAACTGCTGATGCGGTGATCAAGCCGAACCGATGCCAGATACTCGCGCGTGTTGTAATTAAAGAGCCCACCATTTGCTTCAAACTGGCCGATGAAGTATTGGTTCAGCGCAGTTTGACCCGGCGTAAGGCCCGTCACAGGACTGACGGTCAACCCGGTCGCGAGTGCTCGCGCACAGGTCTCCGCGGGCAAGGACGTAACGGTGCCGTTCGGATTGCTGATGCAGGGAACGGTCGGATTTCCGGGGTCTGTCGCCAGAGCCGTTACGATCGCCTGCTGTGCGAACCTCGGGTCACTCGGCGCGAACGGGTTCGCTGCCGCCACCGGGTTCGGCCCGAGGAAGATCGAGCTGTTCGTCAGAAGAGGAACTGAATTTTCAGAGTTCTGCAGCAGGCCTTCGAATGCGAAGAACAGGAAGGTTTTGTCCTTCTGAATGGGAAGTCCCGCCGTGCCGCCGTATTGGTAGCGGCTCAGGCTGTTTTTCACGGGCGCGCCAACGGACGTAAAGTTAAAATTGCTGAATGTCGGGTCGGGCGCCAGCGCGGGGCTAAACGCGAATGGATCGCGGGCATCCATGGCGCTATTGCGAAAATAACTGTAGATGCTGCCGTGCAAATCATTGGTGCCTGATTTCGTCACGATGTTGATGGAGGCGCCGCTCGCGCCGCCCAGGTCCGCCGAATAGTTGCTGCGGTTCACCTGGAACTCCTGGACCGCATCCTGGCTCACAGTGGTGCGAACGCCGCCGGCGTCGTCCTGAGCTTCGCCGCCATCCACGGTCACGCTGTTTCCGCGTCCGTTACTTCCGTAGAAGGAGAGGCCGCTTTGAGGCGTTTGCTTGACGCGAAAATCCTGATCGTCCGCCAGCCTCGTGGAATTCGACACACCGGGGAGCAGCAGCGTAAAGGTGAGGTAGTCGCGGCGGTCAATCGGGAGGTCGGTGATATATTGCTCGGTCAGCGTATTCGCCTGGCTACCGCGTTCGGTATCCACCACGGGCGGTGCGGCGCTGACTTCCACGGTTTGTCCGGACGTCGCGACCTTCAGACTGAAATCCAAAATCGACGTCTCACCTACGTTAACGACCACGCCTTTTTGAGTGACCGTTTGGAAACCGGTGACCTGCGCAGTCACGTTGTACTCGGCAGGCAGCAATCCTGTTAAGCGGTACTGGCCGGTGGCTCCGGTAATGGCCGTGTACTGCGTTCCCCTCGCCGTTTCGACGGCGACGACCGAGGCTCTGGGGACCACCGCGCCAGACGGATCGGTCACAGTTCCGACGATATCGCCTGAGGCGCCCACGCCCTGCGCATGCGCAGTAGGACTCGCGAGCAGCAAGCACGCGAACCACGCGAAGGCACTCGCCAATACGATAGATTTCATAGGTTCTCCTCGAAATTCAATACGTCGCCAACGTAATTGAAAGTAGGCCCAAGGATTTATCGCTCCCGCGTTGGGTTTGATCGGTTTGATGACTTCTACATCCCCCATCCCGGTCGCCTGTCGAATCCGGGCCCCCATCCGAAATTGTGATAGCGAATATCACATTAAAGAGACTAACGTCAAGACGAAAGCACAACCGGTCAAGCCGAAGGATTCGCTCGCGCGGGCCGCTCCGCGCGTTCAATTGGTCAGTGGAGGTCGAGGCTTGTCACAGGGGGCAGAATTCCTGGAGGAATCGAACAATCGGGTGATTTTATCAAGCGTGACGCCTCAGCCGGGAGTAAGCACGATGCGGCCGGAAACGTTCCCGCGACGCAATTGCTCCAGAACCTCATTGGCCTGCGCGAGAGGGCGCGTCGCGGTCCGGCAGCGAACCTCTCCCGCCGCTGCCATCGCAAGGATCTCCGACAAGTCCTGCCGCGTGCCTACGGCGGAAGCCTGCATGCGGACTTCGCGGGCCGCCATGAGGATTGGAGGGAAGCAAATATTTTCGGCCGGCAGGCCGACGATGAGGAGGCATCCACTTGGCCGGACGCAAGAGAAAGCCATGTCGTAGGCTGACTTCGCTGCTGAAGTCACCAGCGCAGCGTGAGCTCCGCCCATATTCCGGAATTCCTTGGCCACATCGGTCGAAGCGGCATTGAACGCGTGGGTGGCGCCCAGAGACTTGGCGAGAGTAAGCTTTTCCTCGGAGATGTCCACCGCGGCGATCTCCGCGCCGAGCGCGCAGCCGATCTGCACGGCAATGTGCCCCAGGCCTCCAATGCCAAAAATCGCCAGCCGCTGGCCGCGCGAAATCTTCGCTTGCTTGATCGCCCGGAACACGGTGACGCCCGCGCAGAAGAAAGGCGCCGCTTCGACGGAGGAAAGAGCGTCCGGGATTTTCAGCGCATGGCTCGCCGGCGCTTTTGCAAATTCCGCATAGCCGCCGTCAACGGTGACGCCGGTGATCTTCTGCCGCGAGCAAAGATTCTCGTTCCCTTCGCGGCAGAATTCGCAATCGCCGCAGCTCCAGTGGAGCCAGGGCACTCCCACACGGTCGCCCACTTGCAAATCGCGGACGGCGCCACCTTTTTCAACCACGCGCCCGACAATTTCATGGCCGAGAATCAGCGGCTTCTTGACGATTTTCGCCAACTGCGGCCAATCTCCATCGGCTACATGCAAATCGGAATGGCATACGCCGCAGGCCTCCACGGCAATCAGGACTTCCTTGTCTTCGGGCTTTGGCGGGTCTATTTCTTGAATGACAAGCGGCTGTTTGAATTCGTGAAGGACGGCAGCCTTCATTGGGAAGACTCGATAGTCACGCCTGGGCGGCGCGCAGGAAAAATTCCACCGCGCTGCCCACTCGCTCGCTCAATTTGTGGGGACCGGTCAGATCCACGGCCCATTGCCGAACGATCGTGTTGTAGAGTCCTTCCATGAATTCAGCGAGGTGAACGACCGGAAACTCGCGCGTGATCTCGCCGCGCTTTTGGCCCTCGGCGAAAATCTGTCTCAGCAGGCTGGCTGTGACTTCCTCGGGTTGGCGCATGTCGGGCGATCGCACCGGATCCATCGCGCCGGACAGCACCACCGCCCGCCACAACGGCCGGTCCGCTTCCACTTCGCGCGCCATGCGCTGAAACATACGCCGCAGGCGCTCTTCGGTAGTCGCTTCGCTGGAGAGCTCGGTTTCGAGGCGCTCCTTGATGCACGCAAACGCGCGCCTTCCAACCTCTCGCAGGACTGCATCCTTGCTGGGAAAATAACGGAAGAAGGTCGGCTGGCTGATTTCAAGAATTTGGACGATATCGTCCACGCGGGTGTTCTCGTAGCCGCGCTTGCGAAACAATTTGACCGCAGTCTTGATGATTTCCTGGCGCAGCCGCACCTTCTTGCGTTCGCGAAGGCCGGGCACCTCGTGGATTCCCGTTTCCTTGATTGGAACGGGGCCTCCCTGCTTTGGCAAAACGCGGCGATTCCCGAAGTTCGTATCGGGCGCCGTGGACGATACGCCTCTAGCGATCTTGGTACGAGCCATGAGTCAATATTCTCCGAGTAAGTTGCGGGGCGAGCCGACGATGGCGTCGAGCTTCGCGAGAACTACTCTAACATGTTAGTGGCCCACGCCAATTCAGTCAATGCAGACGATGATGGGCCACGCGCCGCGTCACAGATGCCTCCAGAAACTTCCCAACGAACGTCGAAGTCATTTTGTCGGCGGCTCCGCTTGCGCCGGCCACAATCCACGTTGCTCTCGCCAACGGCCTACGGCAGATGCGGGCACTCAGGCGTGCTGATGCTACGCAGTTTCTCCAGCAGAATCGTGCGCGCGCGGGGATAGGCCTGCTTGTCGTCGAGCAACTGGTACGCCCAATGCGCGCCCATGGAAATGGCGTGAATTTCAAACGCCAGTCGAGTGGGATCCACTTTGCGTTCGAGGTGCCCCGCCTTTTGTGCTTCGTAAACGGCGCGGGTGATCGCAGCAATCCACTCGTGCATGATCGCAGCGATGCGGTCGCGCACCACTCCGCGGCGGCTATCAAACTCAAAGCTGGCCGCGCTGAAGAAGCAGCCTCCTTCAAAGACCTGCTTCTCGACCAGGCCCATCCAGCGTTCGAGCAGTCCCCACAGGCGGGGCATCCCCTTGCGCGCGGTGAGGGCGGGCATCGTGACCTCCTTGATGAAAATCTGGCGCGCGAAGTCAACGGTCGCCAACTGTAGATCTTCCTTGGAACCAAAATGCGCGAAGAGGCCGCTCTTGCTCATCTTTAATTGTGAGGCGAGAGAGCCGACAGTGAGTCCTTCGAGACCCTGGGCCGAGGCAATATCCACGGCACGCGCGAGAATGGCTTCTCGAGTGCGGAGCCCGCGCACCTGTCGGTGGGGGACAGCCTTTTTGCGAGCGGAGGGGAGAGCCTTCGGCATGGCGAGAGTGTAGCATGGGATATTAAATAGCACGAACGTTCGTATTATATGCTATCCTCCCGGCCGGAGGTTCGGCCATGGATCGTCGCTGGTTCGTCCGGCTTCTCCATCCGCTCGCGGTTCTTTTTGCCGCGATCGCCGCCCCGGCTGCCGTCCGCGCACAGGAGATTCCACTCGGGCACTGCGACACTCTTCCCGTCGTTCAAGTCGCGGCTGCCGGACGGCCGGGTTGGTTCCTGGTGGACACGGCGGCAACTTCCATGCTGAACCTGGAATCGTTCTCGCAAGGGACGGCGCGCGACATCCGCGTGACGTCGTGGCGCGGCACGCTGGCCACCAGCGCGAAGGAAGTCACCATTGCGGAGCTGGCGGTGGGCCGTACGAGAATCGTGGAGCTCACGTTGCCGGCGATCGATCTCTCTGCGATTGGAAAAGCATGCGGGCAAAAAATCGACGGCATCCTCGGCGCGGACCTATTGGAGAAGATTGGTGCGACCGTCGACCTGAAGCGCGAGTTGCTGCACGTGACCACGGTGGAAGAGCGGCGCGATGCCGACATGGTTTCCGAGATGCAGCGCGATACCGCTCGATGCGCGAAGGCTTTCAGCGAATCGAACGAAGATGCGTTTGCGGATTGCCTGGACCCGAAGATTGCGCTGTTCACCGCGAACGAGGAGTTTTACGGCCGCGAAAAAGTGCTCGGCTATTTTCGCGATCGCTACTTTCATCAATCGCCCCCGGCCTTGCTGGAAATCCACGAAAGCGCGTTTCATCCCATAGGGGATGCAGTCTGGTTCGAATACGAGTTCACCATCGAATCCGCGCGCGAGCGACTGCACGCCAGAGGTATGGCCATGTGCAGAAAGTCCGACGGACGCTGGAGGATGGCGAACATGCATCATTCGGTCGTGGAGTCCGAGCCTGCGCAGGCGAAGCAACTGGTGGGCCAGCTCAGTCAGAAATGAGGTAAGGTCTTTCCAGGCGCCGGGCTATCTGCGAGCGATACCGGACTTGGAAATCACGAGCCGATGTATTCGGTTCGGGTACAAAAGTAAATTCGTCCCGCGCTAGAAAATAATCCCAGCATCGAGCAACAATCGCGTTGTTTCCACCACCAGGGAAGGTGTGCGTCAGTCTCCAGAGGTTTTCGGAGCGGCCTGTTGCATTTGCGCCATCATCTGGCGCATGGCTTCGCCCATCCCCGGGGCGCGCTTTTTCCGCCAGGCTTCGAGCCTTTTCACATGCTTTTCGAGATTCTCGTACTGGTGGGGATTCTTGCTGCGGGCGCGCATGGCCGGCACAAACGCCTTGATGCGTTCCCAAACGAACCATTGCTCGCCCGTGTTCTCGAAGAAAAACCCTTCATCAACCAAGCCGCGGTTCACCATACTCGCCGCCATCTCCCAGTACGTAATCACCATGCGCATGGAAGCGCTTTCCGGACTACCCATCGGCGCTTGCCTGTTGATATCTTCGAGCGAGGTCGGATGAAACTTGGCGAAATACCAGTCGCGGGCCTCGCGCATGCGGGGTTCACGCCGCAGATCGTACAGCCGGAGCATCAGGTTTGCCTGGTCGTGCGTCACTTTTGCCATTTATTTCTCCTTGTGCAAGGTCGAGTTCGAAGCAGTTTGCGAACGATTCTTTCGAATCATTACGATTAAGGCGGCGCGACGGCGCCCTTCAGCTGAACTTGATGCGTGTGAGTCAGCGGTATTACCGATTCTTCGAAGGCCAGCTTGATGCGCCGCCGGAGTTCCCGCGCCACGTCGTCCTTGCGGTTGAGGACCGTGCGGACTTGAAGCCGCAATACCGTTCCATCGAGCGACAGAGACTCCACGCCGAGGACGCGCGGGCCATCCACGAGCGCGGGGGACCAATCGGCGTCGTTGCGGAAATCTCCCGCGATTTTCTCGAGCGCAGCCAGGGCCCGCCCAACGATTTCATCGGAGGGAACGGTCACGTCCACGAACGCCTGCGACCAATCGCGGCTCAAGTTCGCGACCTGGCTTACCAGGGAATTCGACAGGGTGACCATCGCGCCGGCGACGTTGCGAATCACGGTTCGGCGGAGCGTGAGGTGTTCCACGCGCCCCGTTTCACCGTTGACCTGAATAAGGTCGCCGACGACGTACTGATCCTCCAGCACGATGAAAAACCCGTTGATGATGTCTTTCACCAGGCTTTGCGCGCCGAATCCAAGCGCGAGGCTCCCCACGGCAGCGGCCGCCTCGAAGGGTGTCACGTCGAAGCCGAACTCAGGAAGCGCCATCAGGACCGCAGCGGCCACGATGAGGGCGGCTCCGACGCTATAAACCAGTCCAGCCATCGTGCGCGTTTGCTGCTCGCGCATCTGCGCCGCGCGCGTTTGTCCCCTGGCGCTCTGCACCAGCCGCGTCGTCAGCGCTTTCAGGACGCGCGCGAGGATCATCGCGATAAGGACGATGACAAGTATGCGCACGCCGCGCGTTCCGGCGGTTTCCAGCCAATGTCTTAGCGATTCGGTCATGGGATATAAGGCGCGGAATTATACCACTCGACGGTCGCAGCGCCTCCGCGCAGGACCGGACCGCCGTCTCGTACGGTGGGCCCAGGGCCCGCAGTCGGATCCGGGGATTACTTTGCTACGCCGCACAGGGCCATGTAAAATCACAATGCTCGTCAAGAGTGCGCCCGTAGCTCAGATGGATAGAGCGTGTGCCTCCGGAGCACAAGGTCGGGGGTTCGAACCCCTCCGGGCGCGCCATTTCGTTGCGAGATTTGTTATCAATGACCTCCGCCGCTACCCCATTAAACGCAGACGGTTGGGACGAGACGACCACTACTGCGGTCAAGATTCCGCGAACCGCATGTTTGTTAGCCTGGAGTGAGAAATGAAAAAAAGGTTTCGGGCATCACTTGAATTGCCCCTGGTAGTTGCGGCGGCGGTTCTGCTTACCGCAGGCGCGGGAGTTTTCGCGCGAGCGACCTCTAGATCGCAAAATGCGACGGACGCGAGTGCGCCGTCCTTTTCAGCGGAGCGGCTGCTGACTCACATCCGCGTGTTGTCGTCGAACGAATTCCAGGGGCGGGGGCCCGGGACAGAGGGAGAAACAAAGACCATCGCCTATTTGCAGGAGCAGTATCGCGCGGCGGGGCTCGAGCCCGGCAATCCTGACGGAACGTACTTGCAGAATGTGCCCATGGTGGGGATCCGGCCGGACCCGAGCATGGAGATGACGTTTGCCGGGCACGGGAAGACGGTCCACGCTGCGTTCCGCGATGACTTTGTGGCGTTGACGAGGCGTGTGTCGGATTCAGTGACTCTCGATGCGGAGATGATTTTCGTGGGCTACGGCGTGCAGGCGCCCGAATACAAGTGGGATGATTTCAAGGGCACGGATGTGAAAGGAAAGGTGATCGTCGTGCTCGTCAACGATCCGCCGGTTACCAAGGGGAACCCGCCTGTTCTCGATGACGCGATGTTTGGCGGGAAAGCGATGACGTATTACGGGCGCTGGACCTACAAGTACGAGAAGGCGGCGGAATTGGGGGCAGCGGGATGTCTGATCGTCCATGAGACGGGGCCCGCGGGCTATCCCTGGGAAGTGGTGCGGAACAGTTGGAGCGGCGAATCGTTCAGTCTCCTATCCGCGGACAAAGGTATGAGCCGGGCGGCAGTGGAGGGATGGATCTCGCACGAAAAGGCGCAGGAGCTTTTCACCGCGGCGGGACTCGATTACGAAAAGTTGAAACAGCAGGCCGTGAGCCCCGATTTTCATCCGGTGCCGATGGGGATGAACGCGCATCTCGTAATTCACAACACGATCAGGACGATTGATTCTCACAACGTGATCGCCAAACGAACCGGAAGCGATCCCGTGCTGAAGAATCAGTACGTAATTTACTCGGCGCACTGGGATCATTTTGGGATCGGTCCGCCGGTGAATGGCGACAATATTTACCATGGCGCGGCGGACAACGCCTCGGGATCGGCGGCGCTGCTGGAGATCGCGCGCGCTTACGCGCAGCTGAAGACTCCGCCGCGGCGGACGATGCTGTTCATCTCTGTTACGGGCGAAGAACAGGGGCTCCTCGGGTCGGAGTATTACGCGACCCACCCGTTGTATCCCATCGCGCGAACCGCCGCGAACATCAACATGGACGGAATGAATACGTGGGGAAGGACCCACGACATCATCGAGATTGGGATGGGCAAATCGACGCTCGACGAAGTAGCGGCGGAGGCGGCCAAAGACCAGGGAAGAGTGATCGTTCCAGACGCTGAGCCGGAAAAAGGTCTCTACTATCGCTCCGACCACTTCAGTTTCGCGAACGTAGGAGTCCCGGCATTTGATCCTGACAGCGGCATTGATTACCTGGGGAAGCCGCCGGGCTGGGGAATGATGAAGAAAGAAGAGTACACCGCGAACAATTACCACAAACCGAGCGACGTAATCAAACCGGGCTGGGATCTCAGCGGCGCGGCGGAAGACAGCCAGCTATATTTTGACATTGGCGACCACGTGGCGAATGCCGATAAGATGCCCGAATGGAAAGCAGGCGCGGAATTCAAGGCGATACGGGAAGCGTCACTCAAAAGCCAGACGGCACAGTAGAAGTGAAACTAAGTCCTCAGAATTCATCATGGTGAGACGCGCATGACAAAACCCAAGCCTGGCAGCGCAGGAACAGAGCCGTCCGCCGGCGGCGCTCAAGATCGTCGCACGATGCTGAAATGGGCCATGCTGGGCGGAGGCGCTGCAGTAGCCGGTTTTTTCCGAGGCTCGATCGCTCAGGCGGGCACGACACCAAGGGAACAGGAAGCACAAGCAGCGGTAGATCACGCCACGCGCGGGATGCCCGCTCCGCGCATAAAAGATGTCAGCGTGATTCAGGTAGGGGGCGGCGGCACCAACGATTCGACCGTCGTAAAGGTTACAACCGATCAGCCGGGTCTCTACGGCTATGGTTGTGCCACGAACACCTTCCCCGGCGGGCGCTACAAACTTGTCAGCGCGGCGGTCGAACAGTATCTGAAGCCTTTGGTGATGGGCCGGACCACCGACAGGATCGAGCAAATCTGGCAAATCTGTTACATGAGTTCGTACTACAAGAACGACACGGTTCTGAACTGTGCCATCGGCGGCGTCTGCGACGCGCTATGGGATATCAAAGGCCGCCAGGCGGGAATGCCGGTGTACCAACTGGTTGGCGGCAAGTGCCGCGAGGCCGCGGACATCTACCTGCACGTCGGTATGGGCTCGCAGGATCCTGGCAAACAGCTTGTGGAGAATTCGATGAAGCTCGTTGATAAGGGATGCCGCAATCTGCTCGTCGCGATGTTTCTTCGCGATGGCGCTGTCAACAACCTGTATAGGCAGCCGAAATTTGATGACGGCTCCGTGCCCTTCGACCGCGACAAGGAAACTCGCAAGGTTCTCGCGGCGTTTGAGTCGTTCAGAAAAGAAATGCCTCCGGAAATCGGGCTGGGCGTTGACGTGCACTCGCTACTGGATAGTATTCGAGCCGTTCAGTTCTGCAAGGACGTTGAGCCCTTCAGATTATTTTATTGCGAAGACCTGTTTGCACCCGAAGAGGCCGGCCACTATCGGATCGTCCGGCAGCAATGCACCACGCCTCTTGCGATCGGCGAACTCTGGAATAATCCGCATGAATGGCAGCCGCTGGTGGAAGCGCGTGAGATTGATTTCATCCGTCACCATGTTTCCCACATCGGTGGCTTCACCGCCGCCCGGAAAATTGCCGCGTTTGCCGAGAATTATGAGGTGAAGTTCGCCTGGCACGGCGGCCCGAATTCCCCGGTTGGCCATATGACCAATCTGACTCTCGATCTCACCAACAACAATTTCGGCATTCACGAGCATTTCGAGTACCCGCAGGTCGTCCAGGATATTTTCCAGGGTTGTCTTGAAATTAAAGACGGCTACGCGTGGATCAGCGAGAAACCCGGCTGGGGCATCGAAGTTGACGAAGCACTCGCGGCAAAACACCCCATCACCGACGAGCATCCCAATGAGTTTCGGACGCCGGATGGATCGGTGATCCAGGGCACCGGTTAGAATTCCAGAATTAGGGCCTGTCCAGAGCGGATAAATCTACGGCATACTGAGGCCGTCGTGAGACTTGTAAAATCGCAGCCGCGCTGCTCCGCTCGCCTCCTTTTCCTGTGCTTAACTGTCGTTTTCGCCGCGCCACAAGCTGGAACACAGGCTTTATCCAAGTCTTCGCCGCAATCCAGTCCCCCGGCCGCGGCGCTCGCGGAAACAATTACGATCGATCCATCGGCGCCGGCTGATCCGTTCCCGCACTATTGGGAACAAATGTTCGGATCCGGGCGGGCGATTCTGAGTTTGCGCGACAGTTATCGCCGCGATTTGCGTGAGGTGAAGAGCGCCACTGATTTCAAATACATGCGCTTCCACGCAGTTCTGAACGACGAAGTCGGCGTGTACGATGAGGATGCCCAGGGTAACGCCGCTTACAATTTTTCCTACGTGGATCAGATCTATGACGGTTTGCTCCAGAATGGCGTTCGCCCGTTTGTCGAACTAAGCTTCATGCCCCGCAAACTGGCCGCCGAACAGATTGTGAATCCGTTCTGGTACAGGCCAATCATTTCGCCTCCGAAGGATTGGAACAAGTGGGGAGACCTGGTTTCGCATTTTGCTCAGCACCTGGTTGACCGCTACGGAATCAATGAAGTCTCCCAGTGGTATTTCGAAGTCTGGAACGAGCCCAACATCGATTTCTGGGCAGGCGATCCGAAAGAGCAAACCTACTACCAGCTTTATGATGTTGCGGCCCGGTCGCTCAAAGCCGTCGATTCCAGGTTGCGCGTTGGCGGACCAGCAACGGCTCAGGCCGCGTGGATTGACCGCTTCATTCGCCACTGCACCGAAAATCATGTTCCTGTGGATTTTGTGTCCACGCATGTCTATGGAAATGACTCGGCGAAGGATGTCTTCGGCACAAGCGAGCAGATTCCTCGCACGCAAATGGTCTGCCGTGCCGTTCACAAGGTTCACGATCAGGTAGCGGAATCTCCGCTTCCCAAGCTTCCAATTATTTGGAGTGAGTACAACGCGAGCTACAAGAATGAAACGGACGTCACCGATGCGGTCTTCATGGGGCCATGGATCGCCGATACGGTTCGCCAGTGCGATGGTTTGGTCAACATCCTGGCGTATTGGGCGTTCTCCGACGTTTTCGAGGAACAAGGCGTGGTCAAGGAGCCGCTCTACGGCGGCTTTGGTCTGATCGCGGAGGACGACTTGCCGAAGCCCTCCTTCAACGCTTTCAAGCTTCTGCATCGCCTGGGCGTCCAAAGGCTACCCAACGATTCGGAATCGGCGCTTGTAACCAAGCGCGGCGATGGTGCTCTGGTGATAGCAGTCTGGAATCTGTTCTTACCGGAGGACGAAGGCGCGCCGAAGACGGTTACGCTTTCGATAAAGGGCTACTCCGGCGGCCATCGCGTCCGTATGTATCGTCTCGATGCGATGCATGGATCATTGCTGCCTGCTTACTACGCGATGGGGAGGCCCCCCTATCCCACTTCGCAGCAAATCGCCGAACTTCGCAAGGCGGCGGAACTTCCAGCTCCCGAGCTGAAATCGTTGGCGCGCGGGCGGCTCACTTTGGTGCTCCCGCCCCAGGGACTTGCGTTGATCGAGCTTCAGTAGTGGTCCGGTCCGTCGCGCAGGTGTCAGCCGGCGGTAGTGCTAGTCAGTCGCTGTCGGCTTTGATGGGGTGTATTTCTTGAATCCGGCGCGTTCCATTCCGCGCACTGCTTCCGGATTTCTCATGAATGTATTCCACACATATCCCGTCCGGGCATTTTCCGCCATGACCATGGAAATTCCAGTGTCGATACCGACCACGTCGCTGTCGTACCAGTTCGTCAGCGGATTAAACGCATCAACGAAACCGTATTGCGTCCAGGCACGCTGCCCGTAGCGATTCTTCATCGTTTCCAGCACGCGCACGGCCGGTTGCGGAAGAAACGGCAGCGAACCCGCGGCCGCGCAAGGAACCACGGTGCCATCAATGGGTCCCGTGGCCGGCGGCCCCCCCCATACGACGTAGCCCCTTGCAGAATCCGAAGCGGTGATGCCCCACAGGTTTTCGCTGTAATCAGAAAACTGCGAGTTCAAATCCATGCAGAAACGGCGGTGGACTTCCGTCGCGGTGATCGAATTCTGGAAATAGTCGGTGTACTGGTCGCGTTTGCCGCGAAAATCAAACCATGCTTGTGAATATTGGTGGACGAAGAGAGGCGCAAAAGAGCCTATGTACCGGATGTCGTCGTATTCGAAAGTAACTCTTTTCCAGGCGGTCCAGGTTTCCGCCGGCAAGGGATGAGAGGAAGATCCCAATCCCAACAGATACATCATCATCATTTCGCTGTAGTTGTCCCAGCGGAACTGCAGGAAGCCGCTTTCCGGCGTCCATCCGTGAGGAAGGATGCGCGTGTCTTCGGAAAGCCACGTCCAATCCACGCGGTTGAAGATTTCATACGCCAGGTCGCTGATCTCGGAATGCTGGAAGTGCTGGCGGCACGTAAGCACTCCGCAAAGCAGAATCGCCGTATCAACAGAGGAAACTTCCGAATCCCAGAGTCTCTCGCCCGTGTTCACGTTGGCCCAGTGATAAAAAAATCCCCGATGATTGGGCATTTTCCACAGAAAACGCATGGCGTTGAGCACGCGTTCACGGGCAGCGGCGTGCCCCAGGTACCCGCGCTCATCGCCGATGCAGAGCGCCGTGAGTCCAAATCCCGTCGCGGCGATGCTCCCCAGGTCGCTCTTATCGGGCGACGTCGCGTTGCAGCGGTCCCGAACGATTCCAGTGTACGGATTGGCTTGTTCCCAGAAATACCGGAAATTGGCTTTCTCCATCGCTTCAAGAAGAACCTCGTCAACTTGATAGAAAGGCGAGGCTGTGGGAGCCGCGGCGGGCCGAGGCTTCTGCACGCCCAGGGCCCACGCGGAGGGCAGAATGATGGAAGTGGCCAGAGGAGCGAGCGCACCGGCCCGAACCCCTAGCCTCAAGAGTTCGCGGCGCGAGAGTCTGCCCCATCCTGCTCGTCCATCCCTCATACCATGAATTATAGGGACTATGGAGATGCCGGTGTAGCCCATCCTCGAGGGCATAGCACACTCTTGTACTACCTTTCCCGCCGTTTGCTAAGATTGCCGGTGGGATGAAACTCGCCGGCGGCAACGGGAGGGTTCGTGGTCGGATCGCTGCGTTTCTAGTTTTCGGCGCGGTCCTCGGCATCGCCCTTGCCGCGGTCGCCCTGTACTACGCCCGTAAACCGATTTCCCTCAAGGGCGCGATCATCCAGGAGGAATCCGAAACACGCAAACAATCGCCCATCACGGATGTCGAAGTGGGAGTGACGAACAATCTAGCTCCCGCGGATACGAAATCGGACTTTTCCGGCTTTTTCAGGCTGACCCTGCGTCGCGGCATCAAACGAGGCCGACCAATCGTTCTCCAATTTCGTCATCCGGATTTCCAGCCGGTTGACCTGCCGGTAATCGTGGGAGACAAGCTATACGTTGTGCGCATGACGCCGCTCCATCCAGACGCCGGCGACCAGCCGGGACGTCCCCAAGTCGCGATTTCCAATGTTTTCGTCAGGTATTCGATCGAGACGACTGCGTCGGTGAACGTTGGAGCTGGAGTAACGACATTCCAGGCTGTGAATACCGGGAATGTTCCCTGCGATCATCACTCCGCCTGTTCACCGGACAACAAATGGAAGGCCGCGATCGGTTCGGCGTCTCTCGATGCCGGGCAAGGAAACGTCTTCGGAAATGCGCGCGTGTCCTGCATCGCGGGTCCGTGCCCGTTCACGAAGATTGAATCCGACGAGTTTTCCCACGGGGGACGCAACATCGCCGTGTCGGTTCTGGATTGGTCCGACACAACCACGTTCTTGTTTCAGGCGGAAGTGTTCCGGCAGGAGATCAGCGATATCGTACGGGAATCCTATCCCGTAATTTTTGGCCGCGCGCTGAACTTCAGTTTGCCGGCTGCGGCGGAGGGGCCAAGTCTGGAAGCGGAGCTGAGCGGAACGAATATTGTTTTTCCGCTGGGCCCGGCCCCGAATCTCAGCTGGGCCTCTTGCAACGTCAAAGTTGAGAAGGCTCAAACAAAGAGCTATCGCTGCGAACTCAAAGAAGGATATAGATTCCGCTAGATAGGGCGCCCCTGGCCGATCCGGAAACTGATTGCTGGAGAGGCGCCCATGATTAACCAACGCCGCGATTCAAAGGGGACCTTCACGCCATGAGCGCAGAAGCGCCGCCGCAGAAAGGCTCGGCTCCCATCCGTCCCCAGAATCGCCGATTTGTTTATCTCGCCGCTGCGTTCGCGGGTTTGGGCGGCCTGCTCTTCGGATACGACACGGGCGTCATTTCCGGCGCGGAACTCTTCTTCAAGAATGATTTCTCGCTTTCTGTTTTCGCGCTCGAAGTCATCGTTAGCGGCGTGCTGGCCGGAGCTGCCGCGGGGGCGCTGCTGGGAGGGCGGCTGGCGGACATCTTTGGCCGGCGAACCTTGCTAATTTTCACCGCGCTCATTTTTGCCGCTGGTGCCGTCCTTTGCGCTGCAGCCACATCGCCCACGATATTGATTGTCGGCCGGATCATCGTTGGCTTCGGGATCGGTTTGTCTTCCAGCACGGTCCCCGTGTATATCTCCGAAGTTTCTCCCGCGGATGCACGAGGCTGGACCGTTTCGCTCTTCCAATTGGCGATTACGCTGGGAATTCTGCTCGCTTACATCGTGGACTATGCGTTCGCGAGCGTCCAGGGCTGGCGCTGGATGTTCGGTCTGGCCGTCGTGCCCGCCGCCATATTCGCGTTGGGAATGTTTTTCCTGCCGGAGTCGCCGCGCTGGCTCGCCAAACGCGGACGTCTCGATGCTGCCCGCGCCATACTTTCACGCATCCGGGACACAAGCGATGTAGATGCGGAACTCCAGGAGATCCAGCGCAGCCTGGATCAGGCGCAGGAGCACGGCAACTGGCGGGACCTGCTCAGCGCGCGCCTTCGGCCGGCCCTGATTGTCGGCATCGGCCTCGCGGTCTTTCAGCAGGTCACCGGCATCAACACCGTCATCTACTACGCACCGATGATTGTCCAGTCAGCCGGCATTTCTTCCGCTTCCGGCGCTATTCTCACCACCGCCGGCATCGGCATCGTTAACGTGTTGATGACGATCGTTTCGATGTGGCTCATTGACCGAATTGGCCGCCGGCCGCTTTTGCTGACCGGCATTGCCGGGATGGTCGTAACGCTGGGCGTGCTTGGATGGGCGTTTCACTCCGCGAGCCCCACCGGCGCGCTTTCGTGGATTGCCGTGATTAGCATCATGCTTTATGTCGCATCGTTCGCGATCAGCCTGGGACCCATCTTTTGGCTTTTGATTGCGGAGATCTACCCCCTGAAGGTCCGCAGCTCCACCGAGGGCGTCGCCGCAACCTTCAATTGGGGTTCGAATCTTCTGGTTAGCCTGACGTTTCTGACGCTGTTGCAGGAGATTGGGGCCACTCGGACTTTCTGGCTCTATGGATTGTGCGCCATCGGGGCGTGGCTCTTCTCTTACTATCTTGTTCCGGAAACGAAAGGGCGCACGCTCGAGGAAATCGAAGCGTTCTGGCGAAAGTGATGCGCCTTCAACTGGGTGGGCGCTTGAAAACGATAAGTTTCGCGGTGAATACCTGAACTTCCTCGCCGTTTTGATTTA
>Ga0302325_10005683_pt1 | contig 28271 bp, 23 predicted proteins | sample Palsa_T0_2_FD_201948 | JGI IMG/M metagenome (GOLD analysis project Ga0302325, IMG submission 201948) | Peat permafrost microbial communities from Stordalen Mire near Abisko, Sweden - Palsa_T0_2 | ecosystem: Environmental > Terrestrial > Soil > Palsa > Peat permafrost | place: Sweden: Abisko...
TCGCCTGGTTGGCCAAGTCCGCGTGCAGCGGCGCCTCGTCGACCAGCCGGATGACGCCGCCGCGCACCCGGGCGGTGAAGTAATAAGGTGCGGCCGCCTTGCGCGTGGTCGGCGGCGCCGCGGCCGGCGTGCCCCCCGCGCGGTTGAAGGTCAGGGTTCCGTCGGCGTGCCGAGTGATCGTCAGGACCGGCTTCTGGATCGAGATCGCGGCGAAGCCGAAGCGGTGCTGCCCGCCCGGAAAGATGTCCCGCAAGGCGTAGTCGACGTCGACGCGCTGCGCGTCGAGCACGGGATCGCCGTTCTTGACGACGTGAACGTCGAACAGGACGCCGTGGTGCGTTCCCAGCGTTTCGCTGCCGATGCGCACCGAATAGCCGGTCGCGACCGAGAGTGTCGTCTCGAGCACCGCGCGCACGATGAGATGGCGCGCCGCGATCAGCACCACCAGGAGCACCGCCACCGTCGCGGCGACGATCACCGCGCGACGCGACGCTCTCACGCCAAACACCGCTTCCTACGTCCCCGAGCGACCATCTTTACAAACGTCGTCTCATGAGGCTCACATCTGAGCCCGGATACCGCTTTATAGGTCGAGGTTGCGCACGGTGCGGGCGTGCTCTTGGATGAAGAGCTTGCGCGGCTCGACCTTATCGCCCATGAGCGTCGTGAACATGCGCTCGGCCTCCTCAGAGGCTTCTTCGAGCGTCACCCGCTTGAGCCGGCGCTGCTGCGGGTCCATCGTGGTGTCGGCGAGCTGCTCGGCGTCCATCTCGCCCAGACCCTTGAACTGCTGGATGGTGTATTCTTTGGGATCGGTTCCGTTGAAGAGCGTTTGCAGCTCCGCGTCGCTGAACGCCCAGCCGACGTGCCGCTTCCCCTTCGTCACGCCGTACAGCGGCGGTTGCGCGATGTACACGTAGCCGCGCTCGACGAGCTGTTTCATCTGCCGGTAGAAGAACGTGAGCAGCAGCGTGCGGATGTGCGAGCCGTCGACGTCGGCGTCGGTCATGATGATGATCTTGTGGTAGCGCAGTTTGTCGGCGTTGAACTCCTCGCCGAAACCCGTGCCAAGCGCGGTAATCATCGTGCGGATCTCTTCGTTCGAGAGCATCTTGTCGAGGCGTGCCTTCTCGACGTTGAGGATCTTGCCGCGCAGCGGGAGGATCGCTTGCGTGTTCGGATCGCGGCCGCCCTTGGCCGTGCCGCCGGCCGAGTCGCCCTCGACCAAGAACAGCTCGGACAGCGCCGGGTCCTGGGCCTTGCAGTCGACCAGCTTGCCGGGCAGACCGCTGCCCTCGAGCACGTTCTTGCGGCGCGTCAGGTCGCGCGCTTTCTTGGCGGCTTCGCGCGCGCGCTGCGCCTGCATGCACTTGTCGACGATCGCGCGGGCGAACTTCGGGTTCTCCTCCATGAAGAAGTCGAGCCGCTCGCTGACCAGCGCGTAGACGATCGGACGGATCTTCGCGTTGCCGAGCTTGGTCTTGGTCTGGCCTTCGAACTGCGGATCCTGCAGCTTGACCGAGACGATCGCCGTCAACCCTTCCATGCAGTCGTCGGTCGACAGGTTCGCGTCGCTCTCCTTGAGCATGCCGCGCTTGCGGCCGTACTCGTTCACCTTGCCCGACACCGCGGTGCGGAAGCCGGTCAGATGCATTCCGCCTTCGATCGTGTTGATGTTGTTGGCGTACGAGTAGACGACTTCGTTGTAACCGTCTTGCCACTGGAACGCGCACTCGATGACGACGTCGTCGCGTTCGCCGTTGGTCGAGATCACCGGCGTGAGCGAGTCCTTGTTCTCGTTGAGCCACTCGACGAACGAGACGATCCCGCCCTCGTACATGTACGCCTTTTCGCGCGGGCCCTCTTCGGGCCGCTCGTCGCGCAGCGTGATCGCCAGACCGCGGTTGAGGAACGCCAGCTCGCGCAAGCGGTTCTCGAGGATCTTCCACGAGAAGTCGAGCGTCTCAAACACCTCGGGGTCGGGCTTGAACCACTGGTACGTACCGGTTCCGTCGGCCCGCCGCAGCTTCTTGAGCTTCTGCGAGGTCTGTCCGCGCTCGAAGCGGATCTCGTACTCCCAGCCGTCGCGGCGCACGCGCGTGACCATCCACTCGGAGAGCGCGTTGACGACCGAGATGCCGACCCCGTGCAGTCCGCCCGATACCTTGTAGCCGCCTTTGCCGAACTTGCCGCCGGCGTGCAGGATCGTCATGACGACCTCGACGGCCGGCAGCTTCTCCTCGGCGATCATGTCGAGCGGGATCCCGCGCCCGTCGTCCTCGACCGAGACCGAGCCGTCCTTGTAGAGGATCACCGCGATGCGATGCGCGTAGCCGGCGAGCGCTTCGTCGACGGCGTTGTCGACGGCTTCGTAGACCAGTTGATGGAGCCCGCGCTCGGCCGTGTTGCCGATGTACATGCCGGGGCGCTTGCGAACAGCCTCGAGGCCTTTGAGAACCTCGATCTGCTCGCCCGTGTAGTCGTTCATTCGATCCTCTATCTTCGACGCGCGGGTCGCTTAGGTCTGCTCGATCTCGCGCACGAAGTCGTACAGGTCGCCCAGCGCGTTCACGCGCACCGCCGAATCCATCTCGAGGCGGTTCGGATCGATGCGCGTCTCAAGCAGGACGAACGAGCTGGCCAGCTTGCGCAGCCGAATGCGGTCGATCGGCTGGCGCAGCTTGTGCAACGCGCGCGCGCGGCGCAGCTCGTCCCACCACGAGCGCAGCAACCGGCGGCGTATTCCGTCGTAGCTCGCGGCGTCGAGCCCGTCGACGACGCCCATCACCTCTTCGGGCGTCAACCAGGGCGCCTCGAACAACAGCCGCTCGCAGGCGAAGCTCCGCCGCCGCTCGTCGTCCTCGCGGCAGGGGCTGCAGGTCGGGCCGGTTTCGACCGGCGCCTCGCACAGCGCGCAGAACGTCCCGCCGCCGGCGCGGTGCGCGGCACGCGTTCGCTCGACGCTGCGGCGCAGGCGTGCCAGCGCGTCGTCGAGCGTCTTGGCCGGCGGTTCGGCCGGAACGCCTTCGGAGGCGTTGCGCGGCCCGCCGGCGGCACCGCGCGACGACGGCCGTGCGCGCAGCTTTCCGACTCGAAACCGCAAGCGCGTCAGAGCGCGCGTCTCGGGCAGCGCGCGCAAGCCGCGCACGATCTCCGGCTCGAGAAACGCGAGCTGATGCGACCACGCGGACGAAGTGGTCAGCACGATCAGCGTCTGGTCGCGTTCGATCGCGACCGGCTGAGCCGCGCGCGCGACGTCGGCACCGACCAGCTCCGGCCAGACGGCACGCGCCGCCAGCAGCGGATCGGAACCGTGGCCGGGTTTGGGACGCCATCCGTCGAGGACGCCGTCGAGTCTCAGCACGGCGTTACGCGCGCGGCACGAATCGACCAGGTCGCGGCGGGCGCGACGGCGGGGGGCGCCTCGGTGGTCGTCAGAAACGCCTGTTCGTAGCCGCCGACGGCGGCGAGAAAGCCGGCCGCGCGTTCGGCGTCGAGCTCGCTGAGCACGTCGTCCAGCAACAAGATCGGAGCGTCGTGCGTTCGGGCGCGCATGACGTCGTATTCGCCGACCTTGAGCGCGAGCACCGCCGTGCGCTGCTGGCCCTGCGAGCCGAACGCGGCCAGCGGCTTGCCGTCGACGAGCAGCCGCAGGTCGTCGCGGTGCGGGCCGACCAGCGTGGTGCGCCGGCGCACCTCGGCCTCCAGCTGCGCGGCCAGCGCCTCACCCACGTCGCCGTCCGGGTTGGGCGCGTAGGTCACGCCGAGCCGTTCGTGCGTTCCGCGCCAGCGGGCGTAGATCTCGGCCGTCGCCGCGGCGAGCTCGTCGACGAACGCGCGCCGCGCGGCGATGAGCGCCGACGCCGGGCGCCGCAGCTCGTCGTTGTAGGCCAGCAGCAGATCGCGGTCGGGCGCGATCGCGCCGCGCAGCAGCGCCGACTTCTGCTGCACGATCTTCTGGTACAACGCGAGATCGCGGTAGTACGTCGGCGAGAGCTGGGCCAGCGCCCCGTTGAGAAACGAGCGCCGCAGCGACGGTCCGCCGGCGACCAGCTGCAGATCGGCCGGGACGAAGGTGACGACGCGCGTGCGCCCCAGAAAGCGCGCGAAACCGACCGCGCCGCCGTTCACCTCGAACGATTTGCGCGTCCCGGCCGGCGTCTGCGCGATCGTGCAGCGCAGCCGAATCTCACCCGCCGCTACGCGCGCCTCGCCCCCGATCTCGGCGCGCTCCGCGCCGTCGCGAATCAGCTCGCTCTCGCGGTGGGCGCGAAACGACTTTCCCGTCGCCAGCATCGCCAGCGCTTCGAGCAGGTTCGATTTTCCTTGCGCGTTCGGCCCGACCAGCACGTTCAGCCCCGCCGCCGGCACGAAGTCGAGGCTCTCATAGTTTCGAAAGTTCCCGAGCCGCACGCGTTCGAGTCGCACGCAAGCGCCCTTCGCGCCGGCGCGCTCGCTATTGGCGCAACGGCATGAGCACGTAGAGCTGCTCGCCGGACTCTTCGCCGAGCTCGAGCGGTCGGATCGCGGCGGGTGAGAGCGGACCCAGGAACTCCAGTACCGTCTGCGGCGAGTCGACGTGGTTGAGGATCTCGACCAGGTAACGCGCGTTGAAGGCGATCGCCAGATCCTCACCGGTCTGCTCGACCTCGAGCTCTTCGTAGGCGTTGCCGGTGACGTCAGACTTGGCGGTGATCATCAGCGTCTGGTTGGCGACTTCGAGCTTCACCATCGAGGCGCGGTCGCCGGCGACCAGCTCGGCGCGGCGCAAACCACCGATCAAACCCTGCGTGTTGACGACGACCCGGCGATCGAATTTGGCCGGAATCACCTGCTGGTAGTTCGGGTACTGGCCGTCGACGAGGCGTACCACAATAGAGGTCGTGCCGGCGGTGAGCTGCAGCTGGTTGGCGTTGGCGCCGAGCGCGGTGACTTCGACGACTTCCGCGCTACCGAGATTGCGGGCCGCCTCGTTGAGCGCCCGCGACGGCACGATGAACTTGACCGTGCCTTCGATGCCGCGCTCGAGCTTGGCGGTCCAGCGCGCCAGCCGGTAGCCGTCGGTCGCCACGAGGGTGATCGTGTCGCCATCGAGCTCCATGAGCGTTCCCATGAGCACGGCGCCGCGCGCCTCTTCGCTCGAGGCGGCAAAGATCGTCGCCGCCACGCCTTCGCGGAAACGCTTCGCGCCGATCGCGAACGACTGCCCTTTCTGAGCGGTCGGCAGCGGCGGGTACTCGTCCGCCGGCAGGGCGTGAAAATCGTAGTTCGAGCGCTCGGCCTTGACCGACGCGCGCGACGGCGAACCGGTCAGCTCGAGCAGACCGGCCGGCAGGTTGCCAAGATAACCGCTGAACAGCCGGGCCGGAACCGTCACCGCACCCGATTCGGTCACCTCGGCCGGGAACGACTGTTCCAAGGTGAGCTCGAGGTCGGTCGCACGGACCCGAATGTTCCCGTCGTCCGCGCTGAGCAGGACGTTCGAAAGGATCGGCACCGTGGTGTGCGCGTTGACGACCTTGCTCGCCGCCCCGACGGCCGACGAGATGTCTTTCGTACTACACGTGAACTTCACTGATCCACCGTTTCGAGAACCGTCGCGGTCCGGTCTTTAGTATAAAGAAAGATAACCGTATCAGCAGTAAGGCGGTGAACATCGGGGACAACCGCCGAACTCCGCCCGCAGCGGAGCTTTGCGCCCAATTCGGGCTGTGGATGCAGACTCCGTCCCATCCACGGGGAGCACAGCGACCGGGCGCGTCCCGCTCTTCCACCGGCCCCAGGCCGGCCTGTGCGTTCGCCGAGGAGGCGCATTGTGGATCGTTGACGTCCGGTGCCCAGCATCACGATCGGCTACCACAGCGCGGGCGCCGGCGTCGTCCACCACGATGGAATCGCAACGACGTGATCGCGCGTCGAACCTGGAAACCGCGTCCGCGCGAACAGGAGTCCGTCGGACTCGAACAGTGCGATGACCCGGGGCGTACGCCGGCACCACCGTTCCGCCGGCGTGCAATAGCAGCATCGGATCGTCCGGGGAGACCCGCACGCTCAGGCTCAGCGGGTCACTCGCTTTGGATTTGGGCGACGATCGAACGGATCTTGTTGCGGAACGCCTCGTCGGCTTCCATCATGTCGTTGATCTTGTCGCGCGCGTACATCGCCGTGGTGTGATCCTTCTTGCCGAACTCGCGCGCGATCTGCGGCAGCGATGCGCCGGTCAGCTGCCAGGCGATGTACATCGCGATCTGGCGCGGCAGCGTGACGCGCTGGTCGCGGCGCTGCGCTTCCATCTCCTTGATCGAGATGCCGTAGTGCTTGGCGACGCGCTCCTTGATCCCCGGAATCGTGACGCGGTGCATCGGCGCCTGCGCGACCGCGTTCTTGAGCACCTCGGCGGCGAGCTCGACCGTGATCAGGGCTTTGGTGAGCGACGCGAACGCGACAACGCGGATCAGCGAGCCCTCGAGCTCGCGGATGTTCGACGGGATCACCTTGGCGATGAACGCCAGCACCTCGTCGGGGACGGGGACCTTCTCGGTCTCGGCCTTCTTGCGCAAGATCGCTTCGCGCGTCTCGAAGTCCGGCGGCTGGATGTCGGTGAGCAGACCCCACTCGAACCGCGAGCGCAGCCGGTTCTCGAGCGTCTGGATCTCCTTGGGTGGCCGGTCGCTCGAGATCACCAATTGTTTCTGCGCTTCGTGCAGCGAGTTGAACGTGTGGAAGAACTCTTCTTGCGTCTGCTCTTTGCCTTCGAGAAACTGGATGTCGTCGATGAGGAGCACGTCGACGTGCCGGTAGCGGTTGCGGAACTCGACGGTCTGGTTGTTCTTGATCGCGATGATGAACTCGTTGGTGAATTTCTCCGACGACACGTAGACGATGTTCGCGTTGGTGTTGCGTTCGAGGACGCGATGGCCGATCGCGTGCATCAAGTGCGTCTTCCCCAGCCCCACCCCGCCGTACAGGAACAGCGGGTTGTAGGCCATCGCGGGCGCTTCGGCGACCGCTTGCGCGGCGGCGTGCGCGAACCGGTTCGAGTTGCCGATGACGAAGTCGTCGAACGTGTAGCGGGCGTTGAGGTTGCCGATGCGCAGATCGTCGGGCGCGGCCGGCTTCGCCGGTGCGATCGCGGTCGCCGGCGTCTGGGTTGCGTCGCCCGGATCGACCACCACTCGCAGCGATATCTCTGCCCCGAGCAGCTCGTGGAGCACGGTGGTGATGTCGGTCTTGAGGCGGTTTTCCACCCAGTCGCGGGCGAACGTCGTCTGCACCGCCAGCACGATCTCCGACGGCGACAGATCGACCAGCCGCATCGGCTTGAGCCACATCTCGAAGACCGGTTTGTTGTAGCGCGGCTCGAGCCGCTCCAGCGCCGCGGTCCAGAGATCCTGAGGGGCTGTCGCCGACGTGCTGGTGTGGTGCATCCCGTTCCCTACCGCATGATCCGAGCCGGCGAGCAGAGTACGCGCCGGGGGAGAATGAGCGATGGGGATTGGCCCGGAGGGGGTGGCTTCCTGCGCCGTTTTCCCCCGGAATTGTCCACTTCTCCACATCCGGCCGACTCGCGGCGTGACGAGGCCGGACGGACCTATCCACGGCCTCGCGGCACGCACGAATCCGGCCAAAAAGCCGGTCGTGGCGCGGTTCGGAGGCCCACTCCGGGGGACTCCCGTCCACAGGTCTGTCCACACTTGTGGAGAAGTCAGGAACTCTTCTTAGATTATCGACTTTTCTTGACCGCCGGGGAGTCCCGGCCGTATACTGGCGTGTCGCACTACTGGGGCCGGCCCGAGCCCCTTACCCTGGAGTACCTGGCTCGTGAAGCGGACCTATCAGCCGCACAATCGCCGTCGCAAGCGCGTCCACGGCTTCCTCGCGCGGATGCAGACCAAGAACGGCCGGCGCGTGCTCGCTGCTCGCCGCAAGAAGGGCCGCCACCGCCTGTCGGTCTGATCGTGCGGGCGTACACGTCTCTCCGCCGGCGCGGCGACTTTGCCCGCGTCGCCCGGCGCGGGAAACGGCGCGCCGGCCCACACCTGACCTGCTTCGTCGCCGACGGCCGCCGCCGGACGCGGGTCGGCGTCACCGTCGGCGGGACCGTCGGAGGCGCGGTCGTTCGTAACCGACTCCGCCGCCGGATCAAAGCCATCCTCGACCGTTATCCGCTGGGCGCGCCGCCGTGGCGCGACATCCTCTTCATCGCCCGGCCGGGTGCCGGCGAGCTCGCGTGGCCGGCCCTCGTCGACGAGGTCGCCCTGCTGCTGCGGGTCGCTTCGTGATCGCGCGCTCGGCCGCGCTGGCCGCGCTGCGCGCCTACAAGCGCTACATTTCACCGATCGTCCCGCCGAGCTGCCGGTTCACGCCGACCTGCTCGGAGTACGCGATCGAAGCGATCGAGAAACACGGGCTTCTCCAGGGCGGTATTCTGGCGATGCGCCGCCTGGTCCGGTGCGGACCTTGGTCCTCGGCCGTCTACGACCCGGTCCCCTCTGCGGAACTCCGCACCCGAAAGGCCTGCTGACGCTCGTGTTCCTCGCCGCGAACATCTTCTTCGACCCGCTCGTCCACGCGCTCGGCCAGGTGCTCACCACGATCCACCTGGTGATCCCGTCGTACGGCTGGGCGCTCATCGCGCTGGCGTTCGTGGTGCGGCTCGCGATGTGGCCGCTGTCGGACATGCAGTTCCGCTCGATGGCGGAGATGCAAAAGGTGCAGCCGCTGGTCAAGCAGCTGCAAGCCAAATTCAAGAACGACCCGCAAGCGCTCAACGCGGCGACGATGGCGCTCTACAAAGAGCACAAGGTCAACCCGCTGGCCGGCTGCGTTCCGATGTTGATCCAGTTCCCGATCCTCATCGGGCTATACTGGGCGATCCAAGGCCAGATCTCGTCGTTCACGCACGAGCACTGGCTGTGGATCGGGTCGTCGCTCTCGCAGCAGTTCCCGCAAGTGTTCGCGCAGAGCCTGGCGGTCCCCGACATCTTTCTGCTGTGCCTGTACGTCGTCTCGATGTACTTCACGGTGCGCTACGGCAGCCCGCCGTCGAGCGATCCGCAGCAGGCGCAGACGCAAAAGCTGATGGCGTTCATCTCGCCGGCGATGATCGCGTTCTTCGGCTTCAAGTACCGCTGGGCGTCGGCGCTCTATATCTACTGGCTGGCGACCAACGTCTTCACCGTGGCGCAGCAGTACCTGATGTTCCGCCGCTACGGTTTGGTCGGCGGCGGGGCTGCCGCCGCCGCGCTCGCCGCGCCTGCGCCGGCTGCTGCGACCGTGGTGGCCGATCCGAAGGACACGAAGCCCCGCAACACGGCGAGCGCGAACGGGAAGCGCGCCTATCGGCCGAAGAAGCGGGCTCGCCGCTAAGCGCGCGACCAGCACGCACCGGAGAAAAAGGACGGATGGAAGAGTACGAAGGCGGCCGCCGACGCGGCCACGGGCAGCGCCGTCGCGCAGGACGGACGATCGAAAAGCGTGCGCCGGCGCCGGCCAACGGCGGGGGCGATCGCCGGCCGCCGCGCCGGCCGGGGCCGCCGCGCGAGCCGATGGCGCAGGTCGCGCCGTCGCCGGAGCCCGAGGAGGCGAAGCCCGCGCGCGCGCTGCTCGAAGAGATCCTGGCGAAGATGGGCCTCGACGACGTCGAGATCGTCTACATCGCCCGCAGCGAGGGCGAGTACTTCGAGGTGCGCGGACCGCTGCTGGCCTCGCTCATCGGACGCGAAGGCAAGACGCTCGAAGCGCTCAACCTCATCTACAACAACATCATCAACGCCGGCGTGCGCAGCAACCGGCGCTACTACACGATCGATGCCGAAGGCTACCGCGCGCGGCGCGCCGATCAGCTCAAGACGCTCGCGCTCGCGACGCTCGAGCGCGTCGTGCGCGAAGCCAAGCCGATCAAGCTCGAACCGATGCTACCCTCCGAACGCAAGATCGTTCACCTCGCGCTGGCCGACTCGCCGTTCGTGCGGACCGAGTCCGAAGGCGTCGAGCCCGAACGGCGCTTAGTCGTGTATCCCAAAGCGGAATAGTCGCTTTGGGGAAACGATCCTAGCGCACGACACGATCGCGGCGATCGCGACGCCGCCGGGCCGCGGTGCGATCGCGATCGTCCGCTGCAGCGGGCCCGCCGCGCGCACGATCGCGGCGCGCGTGTTTCGCGGCGGCGAAGCGTTGCGCGATCGCGTCGCGACGTACGGCGAGATCCTCGACGTCGACGGCGCGGTGATCGATCGCGGGCTGGCGCTCGCGATGGACGCGCCGCGCACCGTTACCGGCGAAGACGTGGTCGAGCTGCACGTGCACGGCAGCACGGTGGTGGCGCGCGAGACGCTGCGCGCGCTGTTGCACGCCGGCGCGCGCGCGGCCGGACCGGGCGAGTTCACTCGCCGCGCCTTCCTCAACGGCAAGCTCGATCTGAGCGCCGCCGAGGCCGTCGCCGACGTCATCGCGGCGGAGTCGCGCGCGGCGGCGCGCGCCGCGCAGGCCAACCTCGCCGGCGCGCTGCGCGCCGCGGTCGACGCGGAGCGCAGCGTGCTGTCGGCGGTGCTCGAAGAGCTGGCCGGCGCGATCGACTATCCCGACGAGGTGCCGGAACCGGATCGCGCGCGGTTGCAGTCGATCGCCGACGCCGTCGACGCGCGGCTCGGTGCGCTGATCGGCGACTGGGAACGCGGACGGCTGGTGCGCGAGGGTCTGTCGCTGGCGATCGTCGGCCCGCCCAACGCGGGCAAGTCGTCGCTGCTCAACGCGCTGCTCGGCGAAGACCGCGCGATCGTCTCGACGAGCCCGGGCACGACGCGCGACGTGATCGAGGAGTCGGTCGCCGTCGACGGCGTCGCCGTGCGCGTGCTCGATACGGCCGGGCTGCGCGCCAGCGACGACGCGATCGAGCGCAGCGGCGTCGAACGGGCGCGGCGCGCGCTCGCAGCGGCGGCGGTCGCGCTGGTCGTCGTCGACGGCTCGCGCGCGCTCGACGAGGATGCGCGCGCGGTGCTCGAGAGCACGCGCTCGCGGGCGCGCGTCGTGCTGTTCAACAAGCGCGATCTCGGTGCGGCTGGGTACAACGCGCGCGATGCGGCCGAGCGTGATGCGCTGTCGGGGTCGGTGTTCGACGACGCGACGCTCGACGCGGTGCGGGGCGCGATCGCTGCGATCGGCTGGAACGGCGAGTCGCTCGACCTCGCCCGGCCGCACCTGGCGTCGGCCCGTCAAGCCGACGCGGTGGCGCGCGCGCGCGAAGCGCTGACGCACGCGCACGCGACGCTGGCGGCGAACGAGCCGGTCGATCTCATCGCGCCCGAGCTGCTGGCGGCCGTCGCCGCACTGGGCGAGATCACCGGCGCCGCCGCGACCGAGGCGATCCTCGACGGCATCTTCGCGCGCTTCTGCATCGGAAAATGACGGCTCGCAGCGAAGCCGGCGGCGTGCTGGTGCGGCGCGCGACCCAAGCCGACATCCCGCTGCTGGCCGCGCATCGCGTCGCCTTGCGCGTTCACGAACACGGGATGCCCGCTGACGTCATCGCGGCTGCGACGGCGGCGACGGCACGGACCTACGCCGAGCTGATCGGCGCCGGCGAGTTCTTGGCCTGGATCGTCGAGCGCGACGGTGCGGCCGCCGGCAGCGTCGGCGCGTGGCTGCGCCGGATGCTGCCGCACACCGACGGCGTCCGCCCGCTCGAAGCGCGCGTCCAGGCGATGTACATCGTGCCGGAGCACCGCCGCGCCGGTTGCGGGACGGCGCTGATGGACGCGCTGCTGGCCGAGCTGCGCGAGCGCGGGGTGCGGCGCGTGTACTTGCATCCCAGCGCGTCCGGGCGACAGTTCTATCCGTTGTTCGGCTTTCGCGACAGCGACGAGATGGAGCTGTTCCTCCTGCCGGAGCTTTAGGGAGAATACGACGTGAGCGCGCGGATGGACGATGCGGCAGTCATCGTCGTCGGCGGCGGTCACGCCGGCGTCGAAGCGGCATTAGCGTCGGCGCGGCTCGGCGTTCCGACGCTGCTGGTGACCGGCGATCCCGAGCGCATCTGCACGCTCGCCTGCAACCCGTCGATCGGCGGCAGCGCGAAGGGACAGCTGGTGCGCGAGATCGACGCGCTCGGCGGCGCGATGGCGCGGCTGACCGACCGCGTCTCGCTGCACGCGCGCTTTCTCAACGAGTCGAAGGGCCCGTCGGTGCGCGCGCTGCGCGCGCTGGCCGACAAGCCGGGCTACGTGCGCGTCGCGGCGGAGGCGATTGCAGTGCAGCCGGGCCTGGGCGTCGTGCGCGGTATGGGCGAGGATCTGGTCGTCGAGGCCGGCGCGGTGCGCGGCGTCGTGCTGGCCGACGGTCGCGTGCTGCGCTCACCGAACGTCGTGTTGGCAACCGGGACGTTTCTGGGCGGCAAGACGTTTCGCGGCGACGAGGTGCGCGCCGAAGGCCGCTTCGGCGAGCCGCCGGCGATCGGGCTGTCCGCGGCGCTGGCGCGGCTGGGATTTCCGCTCGGCCGGCTCAAGACCGGAACGCCGCCGCGCGTCGATCGCGCGTCCCTCGATGTCGCCGCGATGGCGGAGCAGCGGCCGAGCGCGGTACCGTTGCCGTTCTCGTACGCGAGCCCGCGCGCGTTCGCCGGCCCGCAACTGTCGTGCTGGATCGTCGAGACCAACGAACGCACTCACGCGTTGGTGCGCGAGAACCTGCACCGTTCGCCGCTCTACGGGCTCGATCTCATCCGCGGGATCGGCCCGCGCTACTGTCCGTCGATCGAAGACAAGGTCGTCAAGTTCGCGCACAACCCGACGCACCAGATCTTCGTCGAGCCCGAAGGTTGGGACGAACCGACGTTTTACGTCGGCGGCTTCTCGACGTCGCTGCCGGCCGACGTGCAGCTCGCTATGCTGCGCACGCTGCCGGGATTCGGCGACGTCGTCATGCTGCGCGCGGGTTATGCCGTCGAATACGACTTCGTGCAGCCGATCGAGCTCGACCCGAGCCTCGAGACGCGTCGCATCGCAGGGTTGTTTCATTGTGGGCAGCTCAACGGAACGAGCGGCTACGAAGAGGCGGCCGCGCAAGGCTTGATCGCCGGCATCAACGCCGCGCGCCGCGCGCAAGGGCGCGCCGCGCTGCGGCTCGGTCGCGCGACGTCGTACATCGGCGTGTTGATCGACGATCTGGTGACGCGCGGCGTCGACGAGCCGTATCGCATGCTGACCTCGCGCGCCGAGCATCGCGTGACGCTGCGCCACGACAACGCCGATCTGCGGCTGACCCCGGTCGGACACGAGTTCGGTTCGGTCGACGATGCGAGCTGGGCAGCGTTCGTGGAGCGCCGCGAGGCGCTGTCGCGCGCGATGCGGCACGCCGAGCGGGCGCGAGTCTCGCCTGCGTGTATCGGCAATATTCACCTTGCAGCCGGAACCACCGTCGCGGCGGCGCTGCGCCGGCCCGACGTCGGCATCGCGGATGTCGCTGCGGAGTTTCCCGCCGATACCGACCCCGAGATCGCGGCGCGAGTCGAGATCGAGATCAAGATGGACGGCTACGTGCGCCGCGGTCAGGCCGCGGTCGACCGTGCCGCCGCCGACGAGGCCGTCGCGCTTCCGCCGGACCTCGATTACGAGGCGGTCCGAGCGCTGTCGCGCGAGGGTCGCGAGAAGCTGGCCCGGATTCGGCCCCGCACGCTTGGCGCGGCCGCGCGCATCCCCGGCATCACGCCGGCCGACGTCGCGCTCGTCAGCGTTCACCTGCATCGGTTGGCCCTAGCGACTGCCTCGGCGTGACGCCGCTGCCCGATCCCGCGGCGCTCGCAGCGCTGCAAGCGGCAGGCGTCGAGCCCGGGCTGGCAGAGCGTCTGGCCGTCTATGCCGCGCTGGTCCTCGCGGCGAATCGGCGCGTCAACCTGACCGGCGCGCGCGACGGTACGGCCTTCGCGGCGCACATTCTCGACGCGTTGACGCTGCGCCACGACGTCGTGCCACCGCTGATCGACGTCGGCTCCGGTAACGGCGTCCCGGGCATCCCGCTGGCGCTCGCGACCGGCGCCGAGGTGACGCTGCTCGAGCCCATCGGCAAGCGCGCGCGCTTCTTGCAGTCCGCGCTCGAAACGCTCGGCCTCACCGGGCGCACCGTCGCCCTGCGGGCCGAAGATGCGGCGCGCGACCCGGCCTACCGCGAGCAGTATGCGACCGCAACGGCGCGCGCCGTCGCTGGCGCGCCGACCGCCGCGGAGCTGACCGTCCCGTTCCTGGCGACCGGCGGCCGGGCGCTGCTCCAGCGCGGTTCGCTCGACCAGCGCGACCGCGACGCCGTCGCCGACGCTGCGCTGGTGCTCGGCGCCGAGCTCATTGAAGAGCGCCCGCTCGACGGCGAGCGCCGCATCGTGATTCTCGAGAAGCGATCGCCGACGAACCTGCGCTTTCCGCGCAAGAACGGCGTCCCCGCCAAGCGTCCGCTCTGCCTTTCGTAACCTACGATACGGTCAGCGTCATCGTGTCGAAGTCGAGCGTGACCTCGCTGCCGCGGAAGAACTCGTGCGAGACGACGCCGGTCACCGCAAACGGGAAGATGCCGAACTGGTCGCCGTCGGGGAAGAACACGCCCGGAACGTTGCGCCGCGTGAACGTGCCGAGCGAGACCGACGGCGCGGTGAACGTCTGCATCGCGACTGCTCCGCCGCCGCCGACGAAGTCGCCCTTTGCTGCCTGGGGCGTGATGCCGGCCGCTGCGAGCGACGCTTTGGTGAGCTGCACGCCGACGTCCGTTCCGCCGGTGTCGACGTTGAACAATCCTTCGACGTCGCCGACGCGGCCGCGAGCGAACAGAAAATGATCGCCGACCAGCCACATCGGCACCGACGCCGCTGACGCGCCGGCCGGTGCGCGCGCCGCAGCGCTGCCGCCGGTACGTTCGCGCAAAACAAGCGCGCCGTGGCGGTAGTCGATGGTCGAGAGGAAGTGGCGCAAGAACACGGTCCCGATCGCGCCGTCGATGTCGTGACCGCCCAGCTTCAGCGACAGGCCCTCGACCACGGTCGTCGGGATGCCGTGAACAGTGAGCCCGCCCGCCGCGAACGTGTCGATGCGCCCCGCTTGCAGATCGGCCTGCTTCCCGCCGGCGAACACGCCGCGCCCCGCAGCGTGCGTCGCGATGCCGAGACGGCGCGCGCCGGCCGCGCTCAGGTCGACGCCGCTAGCGCCGGTGTCGAGGACGAACCACGCCTCGCGACCGTTGATCTCGCCGCGGATCAGCGGCAACGGGTCAATGCTCGCGAACGGGATGCGAACGCCGCCCGCCGGCATCGCGATCTCGAAGTCCGTCGCGCTCGGCTCGCGCCCGTGCAGCGTGCGCAGGCGCGCTTCGATCGTCGGGTTCGCCGGGTCCAACCGCGCCGCTTCGGTGAGGTGCTCCCGCGAGTTGCGCAGATCGTCGCGATACAGCTCCATCGTTCCCAAGCCGAGCAGCGAGCCGGCGTTAGGCGAACTCGCCACCGCCGCACTGTACGCGCGCAACGCCGCGTCGAAGTCGCCGTGCGCAAACGCGAGGTCTCCGGGGCTCGGCGCAGGTGAGGCGCCGAGCAGAAACAGGGCTGCGGCGCATACCGTCCACTTCATGCCCGCATGGTAATGCGCGCCCGGGCGCCGTTTCAACTGATTCATGATATTGTGAATCATGCGTCTGACGCAGATCCGCGCCGAGGCCATTCGTTTCGAGTTCTCGCCGCTGCAAGAGACACTGCGGGCGCTGCATGTCCTGGGCGATCCGCGTCATCACGCCCAGCAGATGGGCTGGGTGCGCGGCGCCCGCCGCCGCATGTCGCGCGATCTCGTCGCGGAACTACGCCGATTCCGTCCGCTGCTGCAGCCCGCGCCCGAGCTCTTCCCCGACCTGCTCCCGGCGAAGCGGACGGGCTCGTTCGCCGGCGAGCTCGCCCTGCTCGCCCGAAACCGCGCCCGCTTTCGCGCTGCCGTAGTGCGCCGCGTGCTGGCGAAACCGCTCCTGGGCAAGGCCGAGATCGCGGCGTCCACGCGGCCGGCGGTGCTCGCGCGATTGGTACGTGAAGCCTCGACACGCGATCCGGCCGGCGCCGCGTTCTTCGAAGCCTTTCTGGCCTCGGACGAGCAGCTGCTGCGCGAGCTGTGCACGTTCTTGCAGGCGTTCTTCGAGCGCTGTCTCGCGGCGCAGTGGCCCGAGCTGGAGCGGCGCGCTCGCGATGACTCCGAAGCGCGGCGGCGCCTGCTGGAACGGTTTGGCGTCGCGGCGATGCTGCGGACGCTGACCCGAGCGTTCAACGTCGGCGGCGACCGGCGCACCGCGTCGATCGAATACACGCCCGGCGGCCACAGCGCGCACGCGCGGGACGGCGAGCCGACCATCGCGCTCACAGCGGACGCCACGGTCGCGCTCACGCCGTCGTATTTCATCTGGCCGCACGCATCGCTCGTCGTGCTGCGCGGCGATACGCTGCGGATCGGGATCGCCTATCCGCTGCCGTCGCCGTCGACGATGCGGCTCCCCGGCGATGCGCGGGAGCGCTCGGTCAGGCAGTTCGCTGCACTCTCCGATCCCACGCGGCTCGAGATGCTGCAGCTGCTGCGGCGGCGCGACCTCTCGACGCGCGAACTGGCGGGCTTTCTCGGCATTTCCGAGAGCGGCGCGTCCCGGCATCTCTCGATTCTGCGCGCCGCCAACCTCGTCACGTCGGTTCGCGACGGCTACTTCGTGCTCTACGCCCGCTGCGACGCCGGCTTCGAGCACCTGCTGGAATCGGTAACCGCGCTCTGATCGCCAAGGCAGCCCTTGGCTGATGCTATAGGGTCGCCACCGGATGTGGCAAGACAACCGAGCAGTGCGTTCCACGGTGAACATCGCTTTGCTATACAGAGGAAAGTTCACCGTGAAACATTCTCGCCCCGGCGTTCGCGACACGAATCGAGAGCTCGGGTTACAATAGCTGCGGCGTGCGGCATCCTCTCGACGACGTTTTGATCGCGGCTCTGCCCGCCGCCGGGGTGTATGCCGTCGGGGGACGGGTCCGCGATGAGTTCCGGACCACGCTCGATGGGGTCGAGCGGCCGCCCAAGGACCTGGACTACGTCGTCACGGGGATCGGGCTGGACGAGCTGCTGGCGGCGCTGCGGACGATCGGGCGGGTCGACCTCGTGGGCGCCTCGTTCGCGGTGCTGAAGTTCCGGCACCCGGCCGGCGAGGCGGACATCGCGCTGCCCCGGCGCGAGCGCTCGACCGGGGTCGGCCACCGCGAGTTCGCGGTCGAATCGGGGCCCGAGATCCCGCTGGCCGACGACTTGGGTCGCCGGGACTTCCGGATGAACATGATCGCGCGGCGGATCGCCGACGACGAGATCGTCGACCCGTACGGTGGCGTGGCCGACATTCGGGCCGCCCGGATCGACGTCGTGTCGGCAGCGGCATTCGAAGAGGACCCCTTGCGGCTGCTGCGCGCAGCCCAGTTCGCGGCCCGGTTCGGCTACGAACCGACCGACGCCACGCGGGACGCGATGCGCGCGGCCGCCGAGCTGGTCACGACGGTCTCGGGCGAACGCATCGGCGAGGAGATCGCCAAGCTACTCTCGGCGCGGACCCCGTCGGTCGGCCTCGAGATCCTGCGCGAGACCTGCGTCTTGGGGCACCTGTGGCCCGAGCTGCTCGAGGGGATCGACGTCGACCAGAACGACTGGCACGCCTACGACGTCTACCGCCACAGCCTGGCCACCCTCGATGCGACGACTCCGGGTGACCCGACGCTGCGGCTCGCGGCACTGCTGCACGACGTCGCGAAGCCGCGCACCGTCTCACCCCGCGCGGACGGACGAGGCAACGCCTTCCACCAGCACGAGCACGTCGGGGCCGACCTGGTGCCGTTGATGCTGGGGCGGCTGCGGCTGCCGAACGAGACCGTCGAGACCGTGGCGCACCTGGTGCGCCAGCACATGTACTCGGCCGACCCTGAGGCCCAGGACCGCACGTTGCGGCGCTTCATCAGGCGGATCGGACCGCGCCATCTGGACCGGCTGTTCGCCTTGCGCCGCGCCGACATCGCGGGATCGGGCCTCCCCAAGCGCGACGACTCCAACGAGCGCTTCGAGGCGCGGATCGCCGCGGTGCTCGCCGAGCGGCCGCCGTTCGGGCTGGCGGACCTCGCCCTGAGCGGCAGCGACGTGATCGCGATCTTCGAGCGCAAAGGCGTCGCCGGGCCGGGCTTTCGCGGCGACGCCCGGGTCGGAGAGGTGCTGCGCGCGCTGTTCGAGGAGGTCACCGACGACCCGTCTCGGAACGAGGCGGGCCTGCTCGCCGAACGTGCTGAACGGTACGTCGACGAGCATTTCTCCGCGTCCGGTCGATAGGTTTCGTTGGTGTCCGCGGTTCCAATGCAGACGACGGCGCGCGTGATCGCGATCGTCAACCAGAAGGGTGGCGTCGGCAAGTCGACCACCGCCGTCAACCTCGGCGCATCCCTGGCGCTGCTCGGCCGCCGCGTTCTGGTCGTCGATGCCGATCCGCAGGGCAACACGACGACCGGCGTCGGCGTCGACAAGCGCGCCGTCGAGCACGACGTCTACAACGTGCTGCTGCAGCAACTGCCCATCGCGCAAGCGACGCGCGCGACCGAAGTCGAGAACCTCTTCATCGTGCCGGCGACGCTCAATCTCGCCGGCGCCGAAGTCGAGCTCGTCTCCGCGCTGCAGCGCGAAAACCGCTTGAAAAGCGCGCTTTCCAGCGTGCTCGGATCGTACGACGTGATCTTGATCGACTGTCCGCCGTCACTGGGCCTGTTGACGATCAACGCGCTGACCGCGGCGCACGAGATGATCATTCCGGTGCAGGCCGAGTACTACGCGCTCGAAGGTCTCAGCCAATTGGTTTCGATCGTGCGGCGCGTCAAGGAAGGGCTCAACCCGGACCTGACGATCCGCGGCGTGCTCATCACGATGTTCGACGGGCGCACCAAGTTGGCCACCGAGGTTCTCGAAGAGGTGAACCGCTACTTTCCCGACCGCGTGTTCCAAACGCAGATCCCGCGCAACATCCGGCTCTCCGAAGCGCCGTCGTACGGCAAGCCCGCCATCTTGTTCGACGTGCGCAGCCGCGGCGCGCAAGCGTATCTGTCGCTGGCGCGGGAGCTGGCGTCGTGACTGCGCGGCGCGGGCTCGGCAGCGGGCTGGGCGCGCTGCTCGGCGACGACACGACCGCCGACGTCACCACGCCGCCGGCCAAGCGCGACCTGCAGCAGATCCCGCTCGAACGGATCCGGCCCAACCCGCACCAGCCGCGCCGCACGTTCGCCGCCGGCGCGCTCGACGAGCTGCGCGGATCGATCGAAGCATTCGGCGTGCTCGTGCCGGTGATCGTGCGCGAGCGCGACGGCGGCTACGAGCTCATCGCCGGCGAGCGCCGCTGGCGCGCCGCGCAGGCAGCGGGTCTGCACGCCATTCCGGCGATCGTGCGCGCCGCCGACGACCGTGAGTCGCTCGAAGTCTCGATCATCGAGAACCTGCAGCGCGAGAACCTCGATCCGCTCGAAGAAGCGATGGGCTTCGCGCACCTGATGGAAGCGTTCGCGTTCACGCAGGAAGACGTCGCGCAGCGCGTCGGCAAGAGCCGCCCGTCGATCGCCAACGCGCTGCGGCTGCTGTCGCTCGCCGACACGATCAAACAATACGTTCGCGACGGAAAGTTGACCGCCGGGCACGCGCGCACGCTGCTCGCGTTTCCGGTCGAGCGCCGCGAAACGATGGCGCGCCGCGCGATCGACGAAGACTTGACGGTGCGCGCGCTCGAGCGGCTCGCGCACGATGGCGGCGACGCCAAGCGCACGCGCGCCGCCGCGACGACGACGGGGCGCACCGGCAACAGCGACGAGGACGCGCTCGTCGAACGGCTGCGCTACCGTTTCGCGACGCAGGTGCGGCTGATCGCGCACGAACAGGGCGGAACGATCGAGCTGCGCTACGCCGACGCGTCGGACTTGATGCGCATCGCCGATCTGCTGCTCGGCGATGCGACGTGAACGCGTTCGCGCGCGTCGCGTCGGTATCGGCGTGCGCGGCGCTGCTCGGCGCGGCGCCGCCGTTCGCGTACGGTCCGGTGCCGGCTCACAACGCGCAGACCGCGATCGTGCAGAAGTACGTCGACGCGCTGCGCAGTTCGAATTACGCTGCGGCGTTCGCGCTGCTGACCGACGACCTGCGTCGCTACTACGGTGACGTCGATGCGTATCGCAGCGTGTTCGCGGCCGACGGTTACGTGCTCGAGCGCGCGACGATCGTGGGCGCGCGCGGCGACGACCGCGGGCGCGTCTACTTCGTGCGCGAGAATTTCGCCTACACCGATCACGCGACGGACGCGCGGCGCCGGCTCACCGCGACCGTGCCGCTGGGCGTGCTGCCGGAACACGGCGTGCTGCACGTCAAGGATCCCGGCAAGCCGTATCGCGCCTTCGCATCGACGTCGAGCGCCGACGCGTCGGGACTGCACGTCGCGGTGAAGAAGGTCGACTTCTTTCCCGACCGCATCGACGTCGTCGTGACGTTCGTCAACGGCGGCGACAACTACGTGACGCTGCTGCCGTACGGGCGCAGCGTGATGCGCGACGATCGCGGCGGCGTCTATCGCATCTTGGCAACCAAGGACTGGACGATCACCGACCGCCGGCTGTTCGAAGGCATCCCGTTGCCGCCGGGCGCGGAGTACACCGGTTCGATCGCGTTCTCCGCACCGCGCTTCGGCAACGTGAAACGTGCGTGGACGCTGACCGTCGCACCGGCGCTGCGCGAAGGCTCCGACGCGCCGTTCGACGTCACGATACCGATCGAACCGCAGGGTTGAACTGCATTCGGTCGCGAGAGGAACCGTGCGGCGGGCTACGGAACGGTCGCACCGCTCGGCGGCGTATTCGACCAGTGCCGCGGGCGTTTTCCGTTGCCACGGGAGTCGCACCCATGTGCCGCATCGCCCTGTCCCTGGCCGTCTTGGGCGCCGTTTCGCTCATCGGATGCAGCGGCGGCGGATCGGTCCTGAACGCGGCCGGCGCGAACACTCCGACCAGCGTTATCGTGACGACGGCCGGCTCGACGAACATCGCGCGCGTGCTCCCCGGCGCATCGATTCCGCTCAGCGCGACGGCGGTGCGCGGCGACGGCGTGCTCTCCAACAACCGCTTCACCTGGACCGCGACGCTGGTCACCAGCGGCAGCTATATCTACAACACGACGGGTCAAACCCGGCCGTGCGCGCAGGTCATGCAGACGATCGGGGCGACGACGTCGCCGTTCGGGGAAGACTTCAGCGTCTACGTCACGATCGACCCGACCAACGAGTCGAACATCCTGTTCGCGCCGCCCACGATCATCCCGGCGCCGACGGGAAGCTCGGTCGCGACGAACTTTCCGTACTGCGTCGTGGTGACGGCGACGGCGGTCGGCAGCAGCGCGGCCGGCTCGATCACGGTCGCGGTCGTCAACCCGCAGAACCCCGAACAATAGACGCTCCTGGTTTGCGTTTGCGCGGCGTGTACGCGCTCGTCGATCCGGCGCGCGTCGAGCCGGTCGCGTTCACCGAGGCGCTGCTGCGCGGCGGCATCCGGCTGTTCCAGGTGCGCGCGAAGGAAGGGATCGACGGCGCCACGCTGCAGGCGATCGTCGGTCGCGTCCGCGCTGCGGGCGGCGTCGCGCTCGTCAACGACGACGTGCACCTGGCCCGGCTGGCCGACGGCGTGCACCTCGGCCAGGAAGACGCCGCCGAGCTCGATCTCGCGCAGCTGCGCTCGGCGCTGCGTGACGGGATCATCGGCCTGTCGTGCGGGACGCCGCAGGAAGCGCGCGCCGCCGATCCCGCGCTGATCGACTACGTCGCGGCGGGTCCGGTGTTCGCGACGCCGTCCAAGCACGACGCGGGCCTGCCGATCGGCATCAGCGGGACGCGCGCCGTCGCGGTCGCGACCGGGCTGCCGTGCGCGGCGATCGGCGGGATCGGACCGGCGACGATCGCGCGCGTGCGCGAGTCGGGCGTCGTGATGGCGGCGGTGATCTCGGCGCTGGTCTGCGACGACCCCGAAGCCGTCGCGCGCGACCTGGTCGCGCGCTGGGATGCGGCGGCGCGGTGACGGTCGTCGCGACGATCGGCACGACCCACCCGCTGGCGTTCGCCGGGCTCACCTTCGCGGTGCTCGCGCTCGAGCACGAAGGCGTGCACCCGGTCTGCGTCGTGGCCGGGGTGAGCGCGCAGGACGCGCACCGCGTCCGCGCGCGAGCGACGATCGACCCGGCGGTGATCCGAGCGCAGTTCGATGCCTTGCACGACGTGACCATCGACGCGTTTCACGTCGGCGCGCTGCTATCGGCGCAAGCCGTCCTCGCGGTGGCCGCGGCGCTCGACGACTTCGCCGGCGCGCCGGTCGTCGTCGATCCCGTGCTGGCCGCCGGCGGCGGCGACGCGCTCGGCGACGACGCGACCCGCGACGCGCTGCGCGACGCGCTGTTCCCGCGCGCGGCGCTCGTCACGCCCAACCTGCACGAAGCGAGCGCGTTCGTCGGGCGCCCGGTTCGCGACGTCGCCGCGATGCGCGAGGCGGCCAACGAGCTGGTCGGCTTCGGCGCGCAAGCGGTGCTGGTGAAAGGCGGCCATCTCGGCGGTGACGCGATCGACGTGCTCGCCGACGGACAGGTCACCCGCGAGTTCGCCGCACCGCGGATCGATACCGACGTGCGCGGGACCGGCGATCTGCTCGCTACCTCGATCGCCGCGTCGCTGGCCAACGGCGCAACGGTCGCCGAAGCGATCGAGCACGCGCGCCGGCGCGTGCGCACCGCGCTCGCCTGCGGCGTGCCGTTCGCCGGAACGCGCGTCACCTGGTTCGGTTGAACGCGGTCGAATCAGGCCCGTTCGTAGCGCGGGAGGGCTTCGCGGAGCTGATCGAGCGCCCAGCCGATGTCGTCCAGCGACGCGGCGTACGAGAAACGCAGATATCCGGCGCCGGCGGGTCCGAAGCTCGAGCCGCCCAAACACGCGACGCCGGCGTTCTCGAGCAGCCAGCGCGCGAGGTGCTTGTCGTCGGATGCGATCTTCGACACGTTGGGAAACGCGTAGAACGCGCCTTCGGGCAGCGTGCACGAGACGCCGGGGATGCTGTTGAGCCCGGCCACGATCGCGTCGCGCCGCTCGCGGAAGATCTCGTTCATCCGCAGCACCGGCGCGTCGTCGCCGGTCAGCGCCGCGATCCCGGCGCGCTGCACGAACGTCGCGACGCACGAGAACGTGTTGTTGTTGAACAGCGTGACGGTCTTGGCGATCTCTTCGGGCGCGATGCAATAACCCAGCCGCCAGCCCGTCATCGCGTAGGCCTTGGAGAAACCGTCGATGATGATCGTTCGCTCGCGCATTCGGTCGAGCTGGGAGATGGAGTGGAAGTAGTCGACGTAGCGGTTGCGCGAGTAGATCTCGTCGGAGATCACCAAGAAGTCGTGCCGGTGCGCGAGCTCCGCGATGCGCTCGAGGTCCTCGCGCAGCAGGACGCCGCCGGTCGGATTGTGCGGCGAGTTGATGACGACGGCTTTGGTTTTCGGGCCGACCTTCGCGGCCAGCTCGTCGAGGTCGAGCCGCCAGTTGCGCGACTCGAGCAGGTGCACGGGGATGGCCTTGGCCTCGAGGTAGCCGGCCGCCGAGGCGTACGCCGGGTAGGCCGGATCGGCGTAGACCAGCTCGTCGCCGGGGTCGAGCAGCGCGGCCAGCAGGTTCCAGATGATCGGCTTCGCGCCGGCCCCGACCACGACGTTCTGCAGCCCGTACGCCGGCTCGAGGCCCCGGTAGCTGCTGGCGTAGGCGGCAATGGCCTCACGGAGCTCGGGGATACCTGCCGATGGAGTGTAGTGGGAGTAGTTGTCCTCGATCGCGCGGATGCCGGCGCGCTTGATGTGATCGGGTGTGTCGAAGTCGGGCTCGCCGATCTCCATGTGAACGACGCGGCGCCCGCCCGCCTCGATCGCCTTGGCGCGGGCGAGCACCTCAAAGGCGCTCTCCGATCCGAGCCGCGACACGGCAGAACAGAGGTAGTCGGCGTGATGGGCGATCGTCGTCATTGGCGAACCTGCAAGCGAGGTCGGCGACGCGGAATCGCCGAACGAGGGCGGAACTGATGCGGACCCTGACGGAGGCTTTCGCGCCGGGCGCGCCGTCGTTGCCCGAAGGGCTACGAACGCTCGTCGTTTCTCCCGACCGTTCGGTCGAACCTGGAACGACGGTTCGGGCGACGTTTGCCTTCTACAACTTCGGTGGTGCGTCGGCGACCGGTCTGCGCGTTCGCTTCAACTTGCCCGACGGTTTGCGTTACGTCCCCGGCAGCGCACGGGTCGACGACCGGCCGCTCGACGACGCGCGCGGCGAGACGACCCTGCTGGCGCCCAACGGTGCGGACGTCGGCGAAGTGCCGCCCGGCGTCGAGCGCCGCATCTCGCTGGCGTACGTCGTCGCGCCCACCATCGAGAACGGCGCGACGCTCGACCTGCAAGCGGCGCTCGCCAGCAACGAGACCGAGGTCATCGGCTCGAACGTCGCGCGGCTGGTCGCCGTCAGCGCGCCGGAGCTCGACAACCCCGAGACGATCGCCGCGCTCGAAGCGGTCCGCGTCGCCGAGCCCGGCGAGGAGATCCAGGTCGCGGCGCGCGTGTACAACAGCGGGCACGCGACCGCGCACGACGTGGTCGTCGTGCTGCCGGTCCCCGATCGGACGACGTACGTCGGCGGCAGCGCCAAGATCGACGGACGCGAAGCGGCGATCGACGAGCGCGGCGGCGACCCGTTCGGGTTCGGCAACGCGACGATCGCTTCACCGTCGCTCGCCGCCGGCGCGACCTTGGTGGTCGAGTACCGCGCGCGCATCGACACGCCGCTCGACGACAACACCCGCCTGGTGCTGGGCGGCGCGGTCGCCTCGGCCGAGACCGCCGAGTTCGAGCTCGACCGGGCCGAGCTCACCGTGCGCAGCGCGAGCCGCTTCGACACCGACGCCACGCGCTTGGTCGTCGACGCGCCCAGCGAGGTCGAGCCGGGCCGCCGGGTCCGCGTCGCGCTGATCGCCGAGAACGGCGGGACCTGCGCCGCCGACGACGTGCACGTCCGGTTGAGCTTGCCCGACGGTCTGCGTTACGCGCCGGGCTCGCGCGCGGTCGACGGCCGTTCGGTCAGCGAGAGCGACAGCCCGGGCAGCTTCGTCTTCGCGCGCATCGACGCCGGCCGCCGCGTCGAGGCGGCGATCGACGCGTACGTCGTCTCGCCGGCCGTCGACGGTACACCGCTGCCGATCACCGGCACGCTGCGCTGGTCGACCGGCTCGCGGGCCTTCGAACGCTCGCTGACGGTCCGCTCGTCGCCGCGCTTCCTCGACTCGCGCAACGTCCTCGCGCTCGACGGTCCGACCCAGGTCGCGCCGGGCGGCGAAGTGCGCGCGACGATCCGGCTCTCCAACGACGGCACCGCGCAAGCGACCGGCGTCCGCGTCGCCATCGAGGCCGATCCCGCCCTGCAGTCGCTGCGCTACGCCGACGGCGGCAGCGAGGCGCGCGTCCAACCCGGCGGGATCGACGTCGGGACGCTGGCGCCGGGCGCGAACAAGACAATCGCGCTGATCGGCACCGTGGCGTCGCCGATCGCGGACCGGTTCGAGATCCGTTTGCGCGCCCGGCTCGAGAGCGATCAGACGCCGCCGCTGCCGCTGGGTCAGCTCGAGCTGCTGGTGCGGTCGCGCTCGCGCTTCGCGCCCACGTCGTCGACGCTGTCGTACCCGGCGCGCGAACCGCTGCGGCCCAGCGGGCACGGCGACGTCGCGATCCTCGTCGTAAACGAAGGAACCGACACCGCCCGCGACGCGCGCCTGCACGTCGACATCACGCCCGACGCGCGGATCGAAGCGGTCGACGGCGCGACGCGCGTCGGTACCTCGCTGCTGTTCGGCGACATCGCACCGGGCGGGCGCGTCGAGGCGACGATGCGCCTGCGGCTCGCGCGGCTGGTCGCACGCGGTACCGCAATCACCGTCAACGGCCGGCTCGAAGCGGTCGGCCTGCTGCCGCTCGCGCTGGCACCGGTCACGATCCCGACGGTCGCCGAGCCGCGCTTCGACGATGGCGCGACGCTGCGCACGCAACCGTCGGAGACCGTCGACGCCGGGGAGCCGCTCTACGTGCGCCTCGCGTTGCGCAACACCGGCGACGGCGCAGCGAGCCGGTTGGTCGTGCGCGGCCAACTACCGTTGCACACCGCCTACCTGCCGGGCTCGACGCTGGTCAACGACGTCCCGCTGCTCGACGTCGACGGCAGCTCGGTGCTGTGGTCGAAGAACGGCCTGATGCTCGAGGACGTCGATCCGGGCATCGAGGTCGTCGTCCGCTTCGGCACGATCGTCAACACGCCGCTGGCCGCCGGGACGCTCATCGACGCGCACCTCGACGCGAGTTGGGACGGCGGCGGCACGCTGGCGATCTCGTCGCCGGCGGTCCGCGTCCGCTCCACGCCGGCCTTCGCGGTTCGCGCGACCGGCCTGCCGTTCTCGGTCTCCGGCATCGCGCCGCGCACGATCGACGTGCTCCACGACATTGCCGATCAGCACCGCGCGACGCAGGTTCAGCTGCCGCCGACGCAGGTCGCCGCGCTGCCGGCGCCGGTCGCCGAACCACCACCTCCGCCGCCGCCCCCGCGGCCGCAGCCTCCGCCGCCCGAGCGCGCGACGTTCCGCTACGACGAAGATGCTATCGAAGCGCGCTTCACCCCCGCGCCGCCCAAGCCGCCGCCGGCGCCGTTCCCGCCCGTCGCACCGCCGCCGCCGCCACCCGAAGCGGCCGAGCCGGCTCCGCCGCCGCTCGTCACCCCCCAGCCCGAAGCGATCGTCCCTCCGCCGCCACCGCCACCGGTCGTCGAACCCGAACCGGTCGTCGCCGCGGCACCCGTCGTCGCCGAACCGGAACCCGCCGTCGCCGAGCCCGAGCCGGTCGCTATCATCGCCGAGCCCGTTGTCGTCGAACCCGAGCCGGCCGCCGTCGTCGAGCCTGCCGTTATCGAGCCCGAGCCGGTCGTCGCCGTCGCCGAGCCCGTTGTCGTCGAACCCGAGCCGGCCGCCGAACCCGAGTTGGTCGCCGCCGTCGCCGAGCCCGTTGTCGTCGAACCCGAGCCGGTCGCCGTCGAGCCTGCTGTCGTCGAACCCGAGCCGGTCGCCGTCGAACCGGAGCCGCCGGTCGAGATCGTCCCGCAGCCCACCCACATCGAAGCCGCGTACGTCACGCCGACCTTCGAGGCCCCTCCGAGCGCGCCCGTCCCGGAAGAGGTCGTCGAAGAGGCGGCGATGCCGGACGCCGAGGTGGCGGCTGGCCCGGTCGAGCCGCAGCCGGTCGAAGCGGAGAGCATCGACGCGATCGCGCACGCGCTGCGCGGCTACGCCGGAACGCCGAAATTACGGGAGCCCGCGGTCGAAGAGCCACCGCCCCCGCCGCCGGTCGCCGCCGTCGAACCGCCGCCGCCGATCCCCGAACCCGTCGCCGAGGTCGTCGAGGCGCCCTACGTCGCGCCCGAACCTGCCCCACCGCCGGTCCCGGAACCCATCGCCGAGGCGGTAATCACCGAGGCCGTCGTCGTCCCCGAGCCCGTCGTCGCCGAGGCCCCGGTCGTCGAGCCGCCGGCTGCGGCGACTCCGACCGAAGCGCCGCCCGAACCGGGACCCGCGGTCGTCCTCGTCGCGCGCCGCGTGCGCCTCGTTTTCGCGCACGACGCGCTCGAGCGCGCACTGACGTTCCTCGAGCAGTCCGACTACGGCGGCTTGATCACCCATCTGTTCGCGATTCGCACGCTGCTGCCGACCGCGTTCGTCGGGCTCAACGGCGAAGTTCCCGGCAAGCTCGCCGCCGAGCGCGAAGCGTTGCGCGGCGTCGTCGACCGGTTGTTCATCAAGATGCGGATGCCGCGCTATGCGCTCACCGCGAAGGACGTCGAAGATCGCGCCAGCCGCGCCGCGCTCGTCGAGCTCGTGCAGTCGCTGACCAACGCGGCGCCGTCCGACGACGCCACCGCCGGCGATGCAGCAGTCGTCGTCGAAGGACCGATCGACGTCGCGCGTCTGTTGCCGCACGTCGAGCCGCTCGGGACCGAGCCGCTCGGTAGCGCGCGCCCGTGGCTCGTGCTCGCGGAGCTGCTGCCGTCCACGTTCGTCGAACCGCCGGGCAGCGACGCAATGAACGTCTACCGCAGCTCGCTGATCTCGACGTTCACCAATCTCACCGCGCTGC
>Ga0302325_10005686_pt1 | contig 28262 bp, 24 predicted proteins | sample Palsa_T0_2_FD_201948 | JGI IMG/M metagenome (GOLD analysis project Ga0302325, IMG submission 201948) | Peat permafrost microbial communities from Stordalen Mire near Abisko, Sweden - Palsa_T0_2 | ecosystem: Environmental > Terrestrial > Soil > Palsa > Peat permafrost | place: Sweden: Abisko...
TGAGCGCGACCGCGAAGCCCCACAAGCTTCCGTTGCTGCTCATAACGGTTTGCTGTCCATACTAAGTAGGCGCCCATGGCTGCGGCGAACACACCCGCATTCGCAGCTTGCTGGCACACGCTGAGCAAACGTTGATCGACATCTCCTGGCTTGATATCCAAGATCAACAATCGGGCACGTAGGCTGTGACCTCGCGGCACCTCCTCGCCGGTTGCCAATATCAGTGAACGGGGCGGCCGGGAATCGCTAAGGTGCCGGTGACCATGCATCCGGCCACGACCCTGGTGGTTACCTGAGGCGCGAAACAGTCGTTCGGCGACAGCATACAGTGCGCCATCGCCGACCCCTCCGGTGGGGGCAAAATCATCCACCACCAGCAACGCGTCTTTGGCACAGAAAGCCAGTTCCTCTAATGCATTTGCGGTTGAAGCAAAATGGGCCGGCAGACAGGTTGCGTCCATGGCCGCTCCAAAATGTTGCTGGCACAGCGCAGCCAACGCCGTCTTAAATGTACCCGTGCGGCCTGTCAGAAACAGACTAAAATCTGCCCCTCCCAACGGTGCACGGTACACGGCCGCGAACAACGGCAGGCTAATCCGATCTGGCGCCACGGACAAAAAGCTCAGACTCGAACGGACTGCCTTCGCCCGATCGCTATCGGCCGGCGGGCACATTCGATAATGCTGGAGAGGCGCTGGTACACGCACCTGAGAGTGAGCCAAAGTTCCAGAGGGACCTACTGCACCTCCTGCGTGCATGTACACCCAATTTTGCCCAGGCTTGGTCCAGCCCAGGTAAGTGAAAACTCGTTCTTGCTGGATCGGTCCGGACAGTGATTGGACGGCGGCCCGTACGTGCTGCTGCTGGCCCGGATAAATGATCGCCTGGGGACCGAGTTGATGCGGCACCCAATTCATCCGACTGAACTCCGCCGCCGGCACCACGCAGGTTACTCTTTGTCCGGCCACATTGGCTTCGATACAGAAATCGCGCCGAAGCTCGGTATCGTCGTCGCAAACGATATCGTTCACAATGCGGGCCGTGAAATTGGCGATCGGAGTGAATTTGACACGACCATTCGGCAACTCATCCCGCCGGACCATTTCCGTGCCTCGTTGCTCATATCGCACACGACTGAGACTATCCGGTGCCCCCGTTCCCTGTGGCAAGGATGGCTGATGATCCGGCTCGCCTTCCGACCCCACCCAAATCATTCTGAACTTCATGAAGTAATCTCCACGGCCTCCCCCGGTGCAGATACCATGGCTCAGCGGGACCCAAGCAGTCAAGCCAGACCATTGCGGACACAAGAGTTCTGCGCGGCAGAGTTGGTCGGAAGTGTCCGAGGCAGGTCTACCTGCTGGACACCGTGATTGTGGTTTGATGCTGGCAGCTCGCTTTCAGAGTCAAATTGGCGCTCTGTGTGGCGATTGCGTTGGCCGGCTAAACTGTGTCCTTTAGCAACACGGACGAGGCCCGCAATCAAGTAGCCTCTGGTTTCTTTTCTTCGTTCGGTTCTACCGGGGAGTTGAGGAGGCACCAAACAAGTTCGCCCATGTGCCCACCCCCGGAATCGATTTGCGAGACTGAGACGCGGATTAACTGCGCTTCGGGGCAATGCGGGTCACGGCAACAGCGCTGGAATAGATCGAGCACGCCATAACGGCCGCGGAACAGGAGAATCTCTTGACTTCCATCCGGCATCGTCAGCGTGATGGTGTCGTCACAGGCAAATTGGCGTTCCAAATTCTGAAGCCGTTTTTGGAAGTTCATGCTTTTTGCTTACGTCGATGGATCTTTCGCCGCCTATTCTTCTATTTTCTGCTGTCACTCGCGCCTCTGGATTCGTGCCCTCAGGTTCATTTATTTTGCTCTGCGGCTCGCTCCAGTTCGGACACACGCACTTCGATGTCTTCGATTTCGAGCGACTTGGCAGCGTGATCCAATACACTGTCCGCGGCCCGGACTCGACTGGCAACCGGGGAGTTGGGGTCCACCATGACCTTCCCCAGAGTCGTCACAGCCGCTGAGCACATCTGCTGCAGCCGTGCGGCTGACTGCGAAAACGCAGCACGCCTGGCGGCGCGGTACGCCGAATTGAAGTCCGGCTCCTGCAACCAGCGGTAGAGCGTCCTTGGGCTAATGCCAACCGACCGAGCCGCGTCTTCAATACTACGCTGCGACAGTAAGCCCAGAATCGCCGCTTCCTTTTTGAGTCCCAGTTTGTCGCGTCGTGCCATCGGCTCTTGCATGTTCAGAATTGGGGTTCATCGGCGCTCGTAAGCGTTATGGAGTAAGTAAAACAGGATACTTTCGTCTGGGTTCCGTCAATTGCTATGCCGTTTCGTCGCCTTTTGCTGTTCTCCTCAAAATCGACTTGCATTTATCCTGCTCCGGAGTGATCTATGTCCTAACGGTAATCACCGCCAAAGGAGACATCATGACCTCGACACCAGAAACCGGAGCCGCTCCAGCCCCCGTGGCTGAGGAGCCAAAGGCCACCAAAAAGGGCAGCCGTGCGCCACGGGGCGCCCACGTTGCGAAGAAGCGAGCCAAGTCGGCTCAGAAGGCCAGCCCCGCCAAGAAAGCGCGTACGGGCGCGAAGAAAGCGAAGGTCGCCCACGAGGGCAGCAAGACCAACCAGATCCTCAACCTGCTCAAGCGGCCCGGGGGCGTAACAGCAAAAGAGCTGATGAAATTGACCGGCTGGCAGCCGCATTCCGTGCGCGGGTTTCTGTCGGGCACCATCGGCAAGAAGATGGGGCTGACGGTGAGGTCCGCCAAGGAGGAGCACGGCGAGCGTAGCTACTCCGTCAAAGCCTGAATCAGCCGTACTCGCTGCAAACCAAGCCGCCGGGTTGATACTCGGCGGCGTTTCTTGTCTCAGATGCTGAGCACTCATGCGTTGGCTCCTTCCCGTTCTACTTTGATCTCATCGAACGTACGGCCGGCGCCGTCGAGGATTGCTCGCTTGCCCGTGTACTCCTGATACCGGCGAACGATGCAATCCGCATACTTCGGATCGATCTCGATCAATCGCGCCTTGCGGCCGCGCCGCTCGCATCCGATCAAGGTGCTGCCGGAACCTCCGAACAAGTCCGCGACGAGGTCGCAGGCCTTGCTGCTGTTCAGCAGCGCGCGTTCTACGAGTTCCACCGGCTTGGCCGTCGGATGCAATCGGTTCGCCGCGGGTTTCTTTTCCTCCCAGAGCGTTGACTGAGATTTGTCGCCGTACCAGGGATCTTTCTCCCCGGCCACATGGGCGTAAAACATCGGCTCGTGCTGGAATTTGTAACGTCCGAAGCCCCAGGCAAACGTGTTCTTTGCCCAGATGATCTGGCATCGCACTTCGAAGCCAGCGGACTCCAGCGCGTTCTGAAACTCACGCTGCCAGGACGACGAGTGGCAAACATACAACGAAGCGCCGGGCTTCACGGCGGTCCGGCAGGAACAAAACGCAGATTCCAGAAACCGTTTGAACTCGGCGTCGGACATCCGATCGCCTTTGATCTTCAGGCGCTCTTCCGTGTAGCCTTCGTAATCGACGTTGTACGGAGGATCTGTGAACACCAGGTCCGCTGCTGCGCCGGCCATCAACTTGGCCACGTGTTCTGCCCGGGTTGCGTCGCCCACGAGGAGCTTGTGATCGCCGAGGATCCACAGATCGCCCGTCTCACAAACTGGTGTTTGTGGTAGGTCCGGAATTGAGTCTTCATCCGTCAGCCCTTCGGCGGCGTCCTGCGCGGCGAGTAAGCGCGCCAGCTCCTCATCCTCGAATCCGGTGAGGCTGAGATCAAAGTCTGATTCCTGAATCTCCTGCAGCTCTAGGGCAAGCAGATCCTCGTCCCACTCTGCCCACGTCACCGAGCGATTCACCATAAGCCTGAAAGCTTTGACCTGTGCCGGGCTCCACTCATCGCAAAGAATGACCGGGATCTCCGTGATGCCCAACTTGCGCGCGGCCTTGAGGCGCAGGTGGCCATCAACAACTTCGCCATCGCTTCGAACCAAACAGGGAATCTTAAACCCAAACTCGCGAATCGACGCACACATTCGATCCACCGCGGCGTCGTTCTTGCGCGGGTTGCGTGCATATTCGATAAGCCGTTCGATCGGCCACAGCTCGATGTGCTGCGTCGCGGGATGCGTGAGCATACAAGTACCTTCCGATAGTCTTTGTCAGGGTCCTTCGGAGGGTGCGCTTTTCTGCGCCGGCCAGGCGAACCGACCTATGCACTAATTCTACGTCGATGATTGAGATTTGAGAACTACGAATTTGCTCGCGAAAGCCTCTCCCGAAGGGGGTCCCGGTTTGTCCCAGTTGTGTCCGGGTTACCCAAGGGTCTACAACCTGCTAATCTGGAACGCCCTGTCTCACTGTCCCAGTCAGTCCGGGTACATCATGCATAGATAGTATGCGTCGCATGCGCGCCATGCGCTCCTTCATACGTGCGAGAAGAAGTGGGACTGCTGGGCTACCGGGACAGCAACCCTGGAATCAATCGGGTGGCTTGTCCCAGATCTCATTGGTCAACCAGGACATTGCTCCGCAGATTGGGACCGGGCACGTATGTCCACTCGCGACGGCCCTTTTCATCTTTCGGCCCTCTTTTCCGTGACCAGCCCATCCCATGAAGGCAACGTCCAATACGCGCCTTATCTCCCTGACTCCAATCCTTGGGTTGCTTCTCGAAGCAATTGCGAAGAATCTGCTCGACCGTGACGTATTCACGACCATCGGCCCAGTCCGCGATCAGTGGTTGCCATGCGTCTTCGTCGTACCGCTGCTGCTGTTCCTCAACAGCCGTTGCGCTCAACCCTGCTGACTCTATCCACCAATTGTCCCCGGCGTTGAAACGTGCAACGGCCTCTGCCCAAAGCTGGTCGCGATCACGACGTAGGTCGTCGATTCTTATGTTTTGGCAGCGTACTGGCCAGAAACGCCGTCCTCCGGTCTCGTCTTTCAGATACGTATCGTGATTCACCGTACCCGCAAAAACGCTTTCCCGAGGCACCTCGATCAAATGCCGCCCGTATGGTGGCCTGTAACGATCTGCAGAACGGCTCATGAACGCCTTAGTTCGGCTCGCCTCGGGTCGCCCCATCGCTTCCAACTCCGCCAACTCGATAATCCACACGCCACGCACTTGGAGCGCCGCATCCTTTGTACCCAGATCGGCGATCTCGTCGGTGAACCAGGGATGAGCGAGGGTCCTCAGTGCCGTGCTCTTGAGCAAACCCTGCGGACCTTCAAGGACCAAGCAGGTATCGTTCTTGCAGCCGGGCTGAAAGATGCGGGCGACCGCACCGATCAGCCACTTCGAACCGACCGCCCGGGCGTATTCCGAAGGGTCCACGCCGGTATACAGCGTGAGCCAGTCATTGATCCGAGGCATTTTGTCCCACAGCAGCTCTTTCAAATACTCACGGATCGGATGGGACGGAGATACTCGTGCGATCGTCTGTGCGGCCTGCCCAGCGACCTCTTTGGAAACCATGATGCCCTGCTGTTGCATCCACGCCGCTGCACGGACGTCGTCATCGTCACGCCAGACAAACGGAGTGGTGCGCGAGTCCCACGGCGGCGGTGCTTTCGCAACGACGTGTAGCGCGCTTTCATCGAAATGTAGGACCCGCTGCCATTCTGGAGCGTGCTCAAGGGCAACCAGCGCGTTTTGGAGACAGGCCATTGGGATCCCCTTCTGATTCCTGATGAGCCGACATCGCCAATTGTCGTCGGGCTCGGCGATTAACTGATTTCCAGGCGCCGGTAGCACGGCTCGCTGTCCGACCTCCGGTAACCACTCCTGGGCAGCCACAGGTTCTGCGCTCATGCCAGTGCTCCCCAGCGCCGCGAGCTGCGGACGATTCGTCCAATGTTTTCCGGTGGCCCGGGCCGCTCACACTGTCGTGTGTTAATGATTTGGAGACACGCCTCGATTGCCTCGTCGCAAACACGGCGCGCTCGGAGCGTTCCCGCGATCGACACGAGGGTGCTGTGCTGCAGGCCGTACGGGATCCGACCTCCGCTGAGGGGTTGCAGCCTCCAGCGGCGCCCTTTGGGCCGTGTCAGGTGGTCGTAAAGAGCCCGCACATCTACGGCGTGGTCTTCGATTTGGAGTGGGGCGCCCCGGAATACCAGGCCAGTCACGGCAAAGTATCTCGCGTGATCGTACATCTCGATTTGGCCGTCACCGACGCTCACGCCTGCCAGGTTCGTAGGAAGTGACCCGCGAACCCAAATCTTCAGTCCCAACCCGCTCGGGGAAATTTCCATGTAAGTATCGCTGAATCGTTCCACGATCCCGCGCGCCCACGGTTTGACCGAGCCTTCGGTATCAAGCGCATCATCAAGGTCGATCCCGCAGAACGGATCATCCACGGAGAACACAAAGCCGGGACCGGCGTACCAGGTGGGCGCGTTTCGCCACTCGTTGGTAACGGCCTCGAAGCTCTCCCACGTGCTTGGCTCGTTGCTGCTGGCGCGTCGCCGGCCGACCTGATAGGGGACCTTCGTCGCCCTGCCATTGCGCTGTTCGTAGCGCCACAGAACCCATTGCTCACGCTCGCGGATATCGTCAGGAATGACAATTCCGTCTGGTGAGAGGCTAATGGATCGGTTCATCCGCACACCTCCGCGAAGCGCCCCCGCAACACTACCCGCCGCGGTAATCCGTCGTGGACGACAATCCTTTCGACAACACCATTCGTCAGGAAATCGATCTGGGCCAGGAGGCGGCAGCTTTCTACTGGTAGCGCAAAATCCATGAGATCAAGCTCCTGGCGCCGTTTGACGTCATCGTCTAGCTTGATGTCGACAAGGACTTCAGGCGAAGTATCGAAACAGACATCGCCATCAGTCACCTGAACGTTCAGAATTGATCCGTAGTTGACCCGTTGACAGAGGCGGATCAGAGTCTGTCTCGGCTGAGAAAGCTGTGAAAATCGTATCTCTTGCACCTTTGTACCTCGGCGAGCGCAAAAAGTGAAGCCCACACAGCCAATGAAGGCTGAGCGGGCTCTATTGTTAGCAACCGGCGAAAAATGAAAAAGCGCCGTCGAGGACGGCGCCGTTTAAGTCAATCCGCTAGCGTGCGATCAGTCCTACCAAAAGTCTTGCTCGGTCCAGCCTGCCCGCAAATTTTGTGGTCCGCGCTGCCACATCGACAGCTTACGGCGAGTGTGCCATCACTTCTGAACATGGCCGAACGCAAACCCAAATGGACGCTACGTGGACAAAACCCCAGCAGAGCAAAAGGTCTGAAGGCGATTCTTAGGCCGCGTGGCGCCTAAGTGATAGAAAATTGGTACGCCCGGTAAGATTCGAACTTACGACCTTTTGCTCCGGAGGCAAACGCTCTATCCAGACTGAGCTACGGGCGCTCTGTGGCTATTATACCCGTCGCGGCGACGGCTCCACAGTCCGGCCGGCCATCCAGCCTCAAGGATCGCGAATTTTCGGTGGCGTCCGGGAAGCCCCGCCCGTCCTAATTACCCTTGCAATTTGCAGGTGATCTTCGCTAGCGTATCGATTGTGGGTGGCCAGCGTACGCCAAGAGGCCGATGAGACCGGCGCGAGCTCCGCGGCAGCATCGCTCTTTGAAAAGGAGTGAAGGATGAGCAGGGTGAGAGTATTGGTCGGCACGCGCAAGGGTGCGTTCGTTCTGGCGTCGGATGGAAAACGTGAAAATTGGAATGTTAGCGGTCCCCATTTTGGAGGCTGGGAGATCTATCACGTCAAGGCGTCACCGGCCGACCCGGATCGGCTGTATGCGTCGCAGTGCAGCGGTTGGTTCGGGCAACAGATCCAACGCTCCCGCGACGGCGGCGAAACGTGGGAACCGGTAGGCAACCAGTTCACCTACGATGGCGTCCCGGGAACCCATCAGTGGTACGACGGCACGCCGCACCCGTGGGAGTTCAAGCGTGTCTGGCATCTGGAACCGGCGCTGGCGGATCCGGACACGGTATACGCCGGAGTCGAAGACGCCGCCTTGTTTCGCTCCACCGACGGCGGGCGGACCTGGCAAGAATTCTCCGGACTGCGTAGCCACGGATCAGGCCCGCGTTGGCAGCCCGGCGCGGGCGGAATGTGTCTGCACACTATCATTCTCGATCCGGCGGATCCCCAGCGAATCTTCATCGCCATCTCGGCCGCAGGTGCGTTTCGGACTGACGACGCCGGCCAGACCTGGAGGCCGATCAACCGGGGATTGCACTCGCAGTACATCCCCGAGCCTACGGCCGAGGTCGGCCACTGCGTTCACCACATCGCGATGCATCCATCGCGCCCCGGTGTGTTGTTCATGCAGAAGCACTGGGATGTAATGCGCAGCGACGACGCCGGAGACTCCTGGCAAGAGATTAGCGGGAATCTGCCCACCGACTTCGGGTTCGCCATCGACGTTCACGCGCACGAGCCGGAGACCATCTACGTCGTACCAATCAAGAGCGACTCGGAGCACTATCCGCCTGATGCAAAGCTGCGAGTGTACCGCAGCCGGACCGGCGGAAACGAGTGGGAGCCGCTCACCAAGGGCTTGCCGCAGAACGATTGCTACGTCAATGTGCTGCGCGACGCAATGGCGGTCGACTCTCTGGACTCGTGCGGCGTGTACTTTGGCACCACCGGGGGACAGGTCTACGCGTCCGCTGATGGCGGCGATAGCTGGGCACCAATTGTCCGGGATCTTCCGGCCGTGCTTTCCGTCGAAGTGCAAACGCTGCCATGATTCAAGTCGCACTACCCGCGCACTTGCGCTCACTGGCGGGCATCCACGGCGAGGTATGCCTGGAAGTAGAGGGCCAGCCGACGCTCCGCTCGGTCATAGACGCGCTTGAGATTCGCTATCCGATGCTGCGCGGCGCCATCCGCGATCACGTTACCCAACAGCGCCGCCCTTACGTGAGGTTCTTCGCATGCCAGGAGGATCTGTCCCATGAACCTCTGGACACGCCACTCCCCGCGCCCGTGGTGTCGGGAGCAGAACCATTTTTCATCGTAGGCGCAATCGCCGGCGGCTAGCTCAGAAGCGCGTTAGCGCTGCGCGACGGGCTTCGGCTTCGCGGCGGCATGATGAGTCTCAGTCGTGGCAGGTTCCTTCAGCAGCGTCTCGATCATCGTGCGCCAATAGCTCTCCTGGTAGAAGGTTGGATCATCGCCGGCCGGCTGGGTCTGCGATCGAATGTTGCCCTTGCGGTCGATCCACACGATCTGCGGCACCGTATAGCGCTCCATGATGTTGTAGTTGAGATAAGCCATCACCTCTTCCGGCGTGCTATAGCCCACCGGGTAGCCGATGTTGAAGTTCTTCACAAAATCGGAAACATAGAGGTTGGCCATCGTGTTGAACGCCGCATCCACGGGCTGAAACCCCTGCGATCCATACTCCTTGTACAGTTGGGTGAAAACCTGCGAAGTGTGTTGGCAATGGGGACACGTGGTGTGGACCATCAGCAGCGCCACCACTTTGCCCTTGAGGCTGCTCAGCAGCATCTGGTGGCCGTCCACGAATTTGATAACGAATTCGGGCGATTTCCGCAGCACCGGCGGAGCCTCGGTCTTCGAGGTTTCCGCCTTCGGGGTCGCCGCGTTCAATCCGATTCCAGCGGCAAGCAAGAGGGCAGCACAAGCCAAGCGCATCCAGTAGCTCCTTTACTTCTAGTTTACGCCCAGATTATATCGCAATGCGCCCAGGTCATTCCGGGAACGCCGCTTTGAGCTACGATGCTGTTATGCCCCGGCATGGCCCGCTGCCCGACGCCTTCCGAGCGGCCGCACTCCTGGCGATCCTCGTGCATTTCCGCGCGGCTCCATTCCCTGTTACGCCAGTGCAAGCCCCTGCCGCGCCTGCGCAAGCCCCCGCCCCGGCGCAGGACGAACCCACGCCCGTCTTCGGAACCACCGTGGTCATACCCTCGGGATTGCGGGGCTTGGTTTATCACATCCCCCACCGCTCCACCAAACTCCCAGATTTTGACAAGTTGAAGCCGGCTGGCCGGCCCATTTACACTTCGTCGCTGAATTTGCCGCCCCAGGATTTCAGGCAGGGCTTCCCCGGCGTCACCAAGCGGACGGAGTGGTTCGCCCTCGACTATTCGGGGAAATTCTGGATAAATGATCCGGGCATGTATACGTTTGCTCTGCTCTCCGACGATGGCGCGAAGCTCTACGTCGACGATCGGGTCATCATCGACAACGATGGCGTGCATGGACCCTTTCAGAGGACCGGCACAGTCGATCTCGCAGGCGGTCTGCACCGCATACGCGTGTCCTATTTTCAAGGACCCAAATACCAAATCGCGCTGGTGTTGAAAGTGGCCGGCCCCGGCCAACAGATGCGCTTGTTCAGCACGGACGAGTTCAAGCCTCCGCCCGATCCCGGCGAGTGGCGATTTCCAAAAGGCGATCACCCGCCGAACTAGCAATGGATGGCAGGCGCCCGGCGCGGGCTAGCGCGCGTAAATGTGCGTCGGGGCTTCGATCTTCACGCCAGGCACTTCGGTGCGAACTTTGACCCGTTCATCGCCCTTGCCGTTCACCAGATCGAGCGTTACCTGATATTGATTCTCTAGGCGGTTTTGAAAATCCTCCAGGAATGGCGCAATGGTCACGGGATCGGTGAAGGCCTCGAAGTAGGCATGACCGCCGGTTTCCTGGCTGACCTCAATGAGACGAGACTGCGCGAAGTTGGTAACCTCACCACCCCTGCGGCCAAGGAAACCTGCGCCGCGAAGATAGATGGAATAGACCAGCATGCCATCCTTCAACGCATCGTGCATCGCCGAGTCGACGTAAGGATCGTCAATTGTCTGCGTCTCATAATAGCGATCTACACCATCGGTCAACATCAGCACCGCGCGGCGGTCCGTTGATTCTTGAGATGGCCAATGCTTCGCGAGATCCGACAGCGCGAAATACGGGCTGCCATTCTCGCCCGGCATCGCCGTAGGCAGACGCAAAGCGCTGGCCGCTATTTCGTGATCCGCGGTGAATGGCTGGACCAAACCGAAGGTCCCGTTCCGCATGTAACCGATGGCTACTTGGGTCGTGGGAGGTAAGGATTCGATAAAAGCCTTGAGCTCCGCCAAATGGTTGCCGAGGCTGAACGATCGCGTGGAATCATCCAACAAAACGAAGAGCTGCATATCCGCAAGATTGCCCGCCAAACGCTGCAAACGAAGCACCGGCACGGCCTTCTTGCCCTGCTGAACCGTCAGGTCCTTGGCGTCCAGGCTCGCCGGTTGCGCGCCGCCTTTGGCCGGAAGCACCGTCACCACCATCTGGGTGGGAACGTTTGTCGCATTCGGTAGGGAAGACGAAATCCCTGGGCCAGCGGCCATCAAAGCCACCGTAATTAGCTCGCTCACTGTCGCAATCTTCATCTCCACACCTCGTGCACCACCGGGTGCAGCACTTTCACCTAATTGGATGTCGGCTGAGGGGTTCCGGTTGCGGCTGGTATACCGTTGATTGCAATAGCAGATGCGTTTCGCGCTCAAGACTTATGGGGAAATAGTTATGGCACCGGCGTCTCCCATCCCTCGATCTGATTCACGGTCACCCCATCCACCCACACCCGAAAATATCCTGAATCGCCGCGGCCTTCCATCTTTTCCGAACTTTCACTGGCCATCTCCAGCTTCTTCCACTTCCCATGCATCACTCGGCCGTACAGCTCGAAGAATTTCTGGGCCGATTCCGGCGAATCCCACGCCGACGCGACAGCCAGCACCGGGAACTTCTCGTGCTTGTGCTCCAGCAGTTCATACGACCCGCCCACCAGATGCGCGGCCAGTGAAGCACGCTCCTCCGGGCTCGTGTATTGCTCGAGTAGCACTCGAAAATCGAACTCACCCAGGGTCCCATCGGCCAGCTTGCGGAAGTCGTGCGCTTCGGGCGCCCCGGGAGGCTTGGGGATCGCCAACCCAGCGTGCTCCAGATAGCGCTCGGGATGCAGGATCTGGCCGCTGCTCTTGGGCGGATGCACGAACACCTCGGCAAACGCGTCCTTGCCCAGCTTGCGAAAAACTGCGTCCTGAAACGCCAAGCCTTCGGCGTAAGGAAACACCAGCGACTCGCGGATGTACAGCGGCGCCTGCGAGAACACCGGATACTGCTGGTCCGCCGAGCTTTCGACGCTCTTCTTCATCATCTCGATGATCGCTTGCGGAATCACCGGCGGGCCGCCATTCTCCTTGGCGAGATAAGCCGTCATCAGCCAGGTGGCCTGCCCCTCCATCACGGCCTGCCGCGCAGTGGCGTCGTCGTCGCTCTTCATCCCTTCGTGGATGAATTTCGCCAGGTGAAAATGCTGATCCGCCAGCGCGTGCGCCAGCTCGTGAATCAACGCCACCCGTTGTTCTTCTCCATCGCCCGCGCCCTTGAGGACGAACAGCCGTTTCTGGTTGTAGTCGTAAAACGCAGCCGCCTGTTCGGTCAATAGCTCCAGCGTATTCTTGCGCAGATCGAAATCCTTAGGCACCAGGCCAAGCATCTTCAGCGTGAGCTCCTCGGCGCGTACATCCTCCGGCTTCATGGTGTCGCGCAACCGCTGTTCCAGGTACTTGCGCAGCTGATCCTTGGTGATGGACGCGTAGGGAACATCGCGCGTGAACGCCAGGCCGGTGATCGCCGACAAGCCTTCCTTGATCGTGGAAATGTGCGCGAACAGCTCCTCGGCCGGCGCGGGCGCGATGGATACCCAAGCCGCGATAAATAAAATCAGGCGTTTCATGAGACAATGAACCTTTATGGTAGACGATAAGCAGTACTCAGCCGAGGCGCGCGGCAGCGGGACGTTCATCATCAGCAAGCCCAAGCGGAAGTCCGGCAAGCTCCGGCAGTCCAGATTGAAGAAACCGCAACGGGGCGCACGGAAATAGTACCTGGTACTCGGCCGCTTGCAACTCGCCCTAACCCAGACCTGGCACGGCTCCTTCCCAGTACTTCTTTGGTCTGAGAACTCCGGCTGGCGCGATAGAATATAGCTGGTGTAATGGCAGTGCTTCGCAAAGTTGCTCTGGGTCTCTTGCTTGCGACCTCAGCTGCCGCTCTCCTGCTTGCGGCTCTAGAGTTATGGAACTATCGTCAATGGGCTAACCTGCCGTTGCGCGAGCCTGCGTTCCGCCAGGAGGATCGCGCGCGCATCTTACAAGACCGAGTGGACCTCCTCAGCAAGCGCGTCGGCGACATGGAGCTGCTGGTTCTGATTCTACTGGGGACCTCCGGCCTGTACGCCATCGTGTTCGTCACTACCGCCTACTTCAGCGCCGCCAGCTTTACCCGCCAAGCCTCCCAGACCGTCAGCCAGATCCAGGATCAAATCGGCCTGGCCATGGGCGATCTGCGCGAGTTGCAGGAACAGACCGAGGAAAAGCTGAAGGCGGCAATACCGAACCAGGCGCCCTCAAACCAGGCGCCCTCAAATCATGACCGGCAAATCGCCGAGATCGCCGCGCGGCTGGAGGCATGGCAGGATCAACACCCGACCGACCAATCCAAGCTTGCACTGTTGACCGACGAAAGCACGGCGGCGCATCTGGACGCAACCGCCGGCTCCGAGCTCGGCGCCACGCTACCGATCTTGTATTTGGGATTTGCGCGCATTTACACGCGGTCGGATCCAGCGCGGTCGCGATTCTATCTGGATCGAGCGCTGCGTCTGGCCCCGCCGAAATCGCCGCCGGCTTCCGAGATCCATTACGAGCTGGCCTGCCGGTTTGCCGCGTCTCGCGATTTCGCGCGCGCCATGGACGCCCTCACCCTGGCCTTCGAGCATCAGTTTAAAGCTTTGGAGGAACGGCTGGCCAACGATATCGAGGAAGGCGGTCAACTCTATGAGCTCGCCTCCACGCCCCCGTTCGACAAAGCCATCAACGATCTGCTGCTGAACATGAGCATCGGAATCGGCTGATTCCTACCGAGCCCCGACCGGACGCCCTGTTAAGGGCCAAGCGAGTCGGGTTCAGAAAATGAAGCTCAGTCCCCCGCGCAGCGCGCGTGGGGACTGCACCAGCATCACCTGCTGGCCGCCCTGGCTGACTGGCAGGTAGCCTTGCGCCAGTCCATTCTGCAACTCCGCGGTCGCTTCCAGCCTGCCGGGCATTCCCAGCACCGACGGGATGGGCTGGCGGACGCGCACATTGAGGCCGGTTGCGGCATACAGGCTCTGCGTAAGGTAGGCATGATCGGGCATGATGGTGTCGTTGTAATCCATCCACTCATAGCTGCCGGTGATCACAGTGCCCGTCACTGGAAGCCTGGCGGAAGCCCGCGCACTCGCCCAGAAACGTTGCGAGGTGTGCAACCGGTCGCGCAACGCGTCGGCGGTGTTGGCCGCCATATCCTGATCGTCCGCCGCCAGCGCGCCGCTGCTGCCAAATGAAGTTCCCACTTGCACCCGGTTACCCAGGGCCTGCGTTACCGACGCGGCGAAACCCATCCGCTGGTAACTGCCGGCATCCAGAACGCTGTTCTGAGAAGAAAGATCGGGCAGCAGATCGCCCGGAGAGAAGGCGCCGGCCGGGGCAACCACGGTCATGGCGGCGTTGTTTACCCGCTCGCTGTAACCGGTCAAGTTCATCGTGGTGGCGCGAATCTTCTTCTCGTAACCGATCTCAAAATCCTGCGTCCGTTGGATGGCCGCGTGCCCGTCCAACAGCGACAGGCGCGGTAGCACGGCTAGCGCGGCAAGATCCTGAGAGAGTGCTTCCGCTTCGCCGCGAGTGGCACCTTGCACGCCGGACGAATCCATCAGCAATTCGGTGGGAGGCCCGCCCGCGCTAAAAGCCAATTTCACCTGGCCCGCGGTCCCCAGATCGTAGGTCAGACGCCCGAACCTGCTAAGCGAACTCAAGTGCTCCATGTAAGTCACCGAGTCGTACGACCCGCCGTAATCCAGGCGCAGATTCTCGGTCAGCATCAAACTGTCGTGCATCGACACCGACATGTTGCGCAGCGCGGGCGCACCATCACCTTGTCCTGTCAGATAAACCTGCTGCACTGTCACCGACACCACGGGACCCGATCCATCGTGGCTGTAGCTGGTGCGGAAGCCGGCCGCCGGTAGACCCGTGTGCGCGCTGTACCCGAAATTGCCGCTCAGTTGAACCTGATTGTGGCCGAATACCGAGGTAGCCAGCGCGAACGCCGTGCCCAAATCGGATTGGGCGGAAGAACCGCCCAGCGATCCCGCGTCGCCGGCCGAGAGATTCACCACGCCCCGCGTATCGGAAAACGCGCTGGACGAAGCTTCGCTTTGATTTGCATCCGGCCGATCAGCTAGGCTCGGATCGGCGCCGCTAGAGCCAGGCAGCATCCGCAACACCGGCCGCGTAGACGCGGACTCCTTCAGTACCCACTTCCAGTCGTCGCTCATAAGCGCGCCTTCGCCGGGCTTGGCATACACCAGCTCGATGGAGCTCAATATGCTTGCCAGATTGACATACAGCAAACTCTGCATGCCCGGCTGCACCGCGATCTTTTGTTTCACGGCTGGAACGAAACTCGCCAGGGACACTCGCACGGAATAAACATCCGGTGTAAGCAGGCCAAAGCCGAAGATCCCACGCTCGTTGGTCAGGGCGCTTGTCATCAGGCGCTCCGAACGATTGAAGAGGAATACGGAAGCGCCCATCTGTGGAACGCCGCTGGAATTCCGCACCACGCCGGCGATGCTACCGGATAAGGGAGTTTCGGTTGCCGGAAGCGCGGCCGCAGCTGACAAGAAAATCCCTGCAATCACGCTGGCAGCGAGTTTGGGTCTAACGGTCTGCATCCCGTACTGACTTAAGGTGCCGAGCCTTATGCGCCCGCAGCCTCAACCCTACTTTACCGTAAAATTCGCGGTCGGGGTCAGGGTCTGATTACTGTTCCTGTCCACAACCTTCATATTCAACGTGTATTGGCCAGGCTCCAGCGATTGGAGCGGCAGGAGTTTCTCCACCGTCACCTGCTGCGAGGATGCCCCTGGGATCGCGGTCACTTCCTCGGTATAGTGCAGCACGGGCTGAGCCGCACCGGTCTTGGTGATGTCGTATTCGATGGAAGCGTTCGGCTTCTTGGTCTTTTCATCCGGCGAGAAATTGTAAAACTGAGTGTAAATCCCGAGCTTTTCGCCGCGCTCGAACGTATCGGTCAGCCGTGGCCGGACCTTGGTGTCGCCGATAACGAACTGTCCGGTGCCAATGTTGTGGCTTGGAACCTTTTCGATCAGATCCGCCAGAATCAGGCTGCTCGACGCCAGTTTCTCATCGTCAAAGTGCGGGACATTCAGCGCCATTGGATACGTCGTCAAGTTCCCGCCGGTGACGTCTTTGCAGACAATGTTCAGGCGGTACATCCCGGGCGCCAGCGGAATCTCTTTTTGATAGATGGACGCGCCATCCAGCGCTTTTTGCAGCATGTCGGACGGCACTTCCACCGTAACCGGATCTTCAAAAGTATTGACCACGCGCCCGGTAATGGAAGTGATGCGCCCGAAGATGTTGATGGTGGCTTTCGCGATGTTGTCCTTCTGCGTAAACTGCAGGTCTTTACGCTGCAGCTCAATGGTCACTGTGGTGAGGATGGTTGAGTCCGTGATCTTGATGTAGCTGGCCCGCACCTTGAACGGCAGATTGTTATATCGGATGCTGGAGCTTACCACGGCTTGCAGATCCTTAAACTTTACCTCCGGAGGCTTTTGCAGATTCGCAAATTGCTGTAAGCGCGTGAATTCGTTCATGCTTTCCGGCAGCGGATCGGTGCCGGTTCCAAGCGTGGTGCCGTCGGTGCGGGTGAAGCGTTGCGACTTGTCCGACAAACCCATCTGCTCGTTCAGGGTTAGTCCGGCGCCTGGAACATATGTCAGGGCGTCCTTCTCCGATGGATCCATGGTCATTCGGAATTCGCCCGACATGGTAGTGTCCACGAACTCGATTTTGATGTTGGTTCCCACTCCATCAATGTAGCGGTACGTCCAGTCGATAAAGGGGAAAGTCGACGTGTTGCCGCCCCCTTCTTCAATTGGCCGATCATACGAGCCGCCCGAGGAATGATCGTCGATCTCGTCGGGTGGACCGTACATGATGTAAAAACGTCCCCGGTCCGTCTTCCAGCCTGGAATACCGGAAGGGAAATGCTCATTGGCATACGCAATGCGGCGGTAATGCTCTTCTTTATACTCGTTCTCTTCGGTGTCGGGCGTCGGATCGCGCCGCAACCAGAATTGCTCGATAAATTCCTCGCGCTCGTCGTCGGTGCTCAGTCTCTTGAAAGCCTTGCGCTCCTCGTCGGTGATGATGTACGTCACATCTTCGTTCAGCCACTTGCGATAGGGCGTTTCCAACTCCTTGCGAAGCTTGTCTTCCTGCTTTTTCTTTTGCTTCGCGGTCATCGGCTTGGCTACCGTATCGCGTTGCGCGGGAGCATTCGGCGCCGCTGCTGGAGCCTGCGCGGGGGCTACTGGCGTGGCTTGTGGAGTGGCTGCAGGGGCTGCAGGTGCGGGGGACTGGGGCGCGGCGTACAGCCAAGCACCCGCCGAACTCACTGCAATCACACCCAACCAAGCAACAAAGTGCTTTGTTTTCATACAATTCACCGCCAGACGAGAATCGGAGCTGCTATCATTCTAGGCCCTAAGCGAGAATCGGTCAAGGGAAGGACGCATTAGGCCCCCGACGGGTTCCCGGAAACGTATCGGAAGGGCGCTCCCGCGCGCGCTACAATAACTGGATCTCAATCGTGACCGATTGGAGCGAAAATGAAAAACCCGCGTTTATTTCTCGGTTTGCTTCTCACGATAGGTACCCTGGTCTCGCCGGCCCGAAGCGACGACACGGCGAACCTGGAGGCTCGCCGCAAGCAACTGAATCGCCTAATCGCGGATGAGTGGGAGTACGAGATGCGCGCGTCCCCGCAGACCGCGACAACTGTAGGCGACTACAGGTACAACGACAAGTGGGACGATGCCTCGCTTGCATATGTGCCCAAACAACGGAAGGATCTGCGGAAATGGCTAGCTCGCTTCGAGTCAGTGAACACCGCCGGCTTCCCTGAACAAGAGAAGCTCAGCCAGACCATGATGGTTCGAGACCTGAAACAGCGTGTCGAAGCAATCGACCTGAAGCTCTATCTGATGCCCATCGACCAATTCTGGGGCATACACATGGGTCTGGCGCAGTTCGTGAGCTTTATCCCGTTGGATACAACCAAGCACTATGAAGACTATCTGGCGCGATTGCACAAACTGCCGCAAGTGATCGATCAGGTCATTGGAGTACTGCAACAAGGGGAGAAGGAAAAGTTGCTGCCGCCCGCATATCTGTTGGACAAAGCCGTCGCGCAATGCGACGCGATTGCCGAGCCTGCGGGGGAGGCGAACGCTTTCGGTCAGCCGGTGTCTCACTTCCCCGACGCCATCACACCCGCCGATCAAAAACGCCTGCACGATGCGATCCTTGCCTCCGTTGGCAGCGAAGTGCGTCCGGCCTACCGTAAGTTGCAGACTTTTCTTTCCACGGAGTATGCACCGAGCGGCCGCAAGAATGAAGGAGTATGGTCACTTCCGAACGGGGACCAGCTATACCGCTTTGACGTCCGGCAGCAGACCACAACCAGCCTGGAACCGGAAGCGATTCACCAGCTGGGGCTAAAGGAAGTCACCAGAATCCAGGCCGAACAGCTTGCAATTGCAAAGCAACTCGGATTTGCGGATTTGAAAACCTTCCAAGCTTCGCTGAAGACCAACCCGAAGCTGGTTCCGGCTTTGCGCGAGCAGATTCTGCAGATCTACATGAGCTTTATCGCGCAAATGGAGCCGCAGCTCCCGAAGTATTTCGGTCTGTTGCCAAAGACGCGCTTGGAAGTAAAACCAATGGAGAAGTTTCGCGAACAAGCGGGTGAATCGGCGACGTATTACTTGGGCACACCGGATGGCTCACGCAGAGGAGCAGTGCTGGTGAACACCGGAGACTACCAGCACCGGACAACACCGACCATGGAATCCACGGCATATCACGAAGGAATCCCGGGCCATCACATGCAGATTTCAATCGCACAGACTCTCCCGGAGCTGCCAAAATTCCGGCAGGAGAGTTTCTACACCGCCTATGTGGAAGGTTGGGCGTTGTACGCGGAGCAATTGGGAAAAGAGCTCGGTTTCTACCAGGATCCGTATTCGGATTATGGGCGGCTCGAGGGCGAGATGTTGCGCGCTGTGCGTCTGGTTCTGGACACGGGCGTGCACTACAAGCACTGGACCCGCCAGCAGATGGTCGATTATTTCCACGAGCACACCTCGGAGGACGAACCGGACGTGCAGGCAGAGACGGACCGGTACATTGCAATTCCGGGGCAGGCGCTGGGATATAAACTCGGACAGCTCGACATCCTCAGGCTTCGCAAACAGGCCCAGGAAGAACTGGGGAAACAATACGATGTGCGCGCTTTCCACGATGAGATCCTAAACGGTGGAGCGATGCCGCTGGATCTGCTCGATCAGCGAGTCATGGCTTGGATCGCGCGGCAAAAGGCGGTCGCGCGCCTCACTCCAGTCCATTGACGACAGGTAGGATCACCGCCGACGGCCGCAGCTTGGATCGAAAGATGCGCTGCGTCGCGGCTTGGAAGTCGGATTCTTTCGCCTCGAAGATATTCGGAACGAACTTCTGCGGGTTGCGGTCGATGATAGGAAACCAGGTGCTCTGCACCTGAATCATGACGCGATGGCCCTTGCGGAAAACGTGGTCATGCGATAGCAAATCGACGCGATACTCCACCGGCTCATCGGGCTTTACGGGTTCCGGCTTCTCAAACCCGTTGCGGAACCTGCCGCGCAAGACATCCGCTGCGATCATCAGCTCGTAGCCGCCCATGGGCGGATCTTGAGGCACGCTCGAGGGATAGACGTCAATCAGCTTGACGATCCAATCCGAGTCGGTTCCGGACGTGGATGCGAACAGGTCGGCAATAACGTCGCCGGCCACGGTAACATCCGAATCAAGCGGCTTGGTCTGCCAGACAGCCACGTCGGGACGGCTCTCGGCGAAGCGCTGATCGTCAACGTGCCAGGTGCTCCAACCAGGGGACCCGCCGTAAGTCTCAGGAATGGGGCGCTCCCGATAGGGAACCGGCCGGTGCGGATCGGAGACAAAGCTATCGAACGCCTCGCCGTTCGCCGGCGCCTCCGCAGGCGGCTCGAACGACGCTTCGCCCGAGGCGTGCAAATACAACCGCCGCTCCTGAGCGCCCTGGGGAGGCCACTGGTCGTAGGCCTTCCAATCGTTGGAGCCGGTCTGAAACAATTGAATGCGTCCAAAATTCAGCGGGCCTTTGCTCTTTAGCCAGTAAGCGAACCAGCGAGCCTGAATGTTCTTGCGGAAATACTCGCCGGTGTTGCTTCCAAAATCCAGATTTTTCAGCGTGCGTCCGGGACCTGAAAACCATCCGCCATGATTCCAGGGACCAACCACGAGGTAGTTATACTCGCGCGACTGGGGCGTCTCACTGGCTGCGAAAATGCGCCAGGGCCCGGCAAAGTCCTCCTGATCGAACCATCCCCCGACGTTGAGATTGGGAACCTTGACCGAGCGAACGGTCCGCTGCACCGCCTGCGCCTTCCAGAAATCGTCGTAGTTCGGATGCGCGATGAAATTGTTCCAGGTCGGGCGCTGGCCGTCGAAGTAACGTGCATTGGCCTGGCTGAGCGGGCCGAGCTTGAGATACCAATCGTACGTATCGAACTGCTGAAATTCGAATGTCTTGTTGGTCTTTCCGGTCTCCATCATCGCTGCGTATTCGAAGCCGTAGCTCAGGCGGAACGCACCGTTATGGTGAAAGTCGTCGCCCAGGAACATGTCGGCGGGCGAGGCCTGCTCGGAGGCGGCTTTCAGCGCCGGATGCGGCTCAATGAGGGCCATTTCGGTAAGCCAACCGCCGTAGGAGATCCCCAGGATGCCGGCGCGGCCATTGTTCCCCGGAACGTTCTTCAGCAGCCAATCGATGGTGTCGTAGGTATCCGTGCCTTCGTCGATGGAGCGATCGTCCTTGGTGGTTCTGGCAGGGCGCTGGAGCACGAACTGGCCTTCCGACTGGTAGCGCCCGCGAATATCTTGAAATACGAAGAAGTAGCCGTCGCGGGCGAGGTCGCTCAGCCCGGCATTGATTTCGAGTGCGGCGGAATCCCATCCGTAAGGGGAACGCTCGATGAGAAACGGCAGCGCTTCGCTCGCGGACCGTGGCGAGAGAACGCCCGCCTTGGGTGAGAAGACGAGGGTATGCAGATGAACGCCGTCGCGCATCGGAATCATGTACTCGTGCTTGTCGTACTTATCCGCGATTGTCGAGTGACTGGTGCTGCTGCGCGTGAGACTTAAATTTCCCGAAGTGTCCCCCGCCGTGAACTTGCCCTGGATCTCCCGGCCGGATGGGCCCAGCGTCCCTTCAAATTTGAAGCCCGTGCTTTTCACCTCCAGGCGCACTTTGCCATCTGCAAAGGTGATCAGGTCGATGTTCGATCCCGTGCCCGAGTCCAAATTGATCATCGCGCCGTTGTAGGCGTCGCCGTCCGCGCCACTGCTGGGCGGCGACAGGTAGAAAAGCACGCGGACCTTTCCTTGACCGAAAAGCAGGGCGCCCTGCCAAATACCGTCGATGCGGCTGTCGGCATCTTGGCCAAACAGGGATTGAAAGATCAGAAGGGCGGCGAGTGCGAACAGCGGCTTTTTCATTTACACTAAACTACCGCACCGCGTTCGCGCCCCGCGCGGGCGCCTACTTCGCGGGAGCGGGCGACGCAGCCTGGCCTCCGGCCTTGTAGATTTTCTCGAACTTATTGCGCTGGTTCCACACCGTGAACGATCCGTTCCCTTCGGCCGTCAGCTTGATGTATTGCCCTGGCCCCTGTTCGTCCACGTTCGCAATAAACGGATCCGGCACGTTGTGATCCTTGCCGCCGTCCAAGGCGTAGTGCAGCTGCCACAGGTCTTCTAACCCCGGTGAATCCTTCACAATCTGCCACGCATCCGGGCTGCCGCCTTTGTGCGCGCCGTTATTCATAATGGCCACGCGCGGATGCACCGCGTCCACCAGCGCCGGTGGACTCGAGGAACTCTCCCCGTGATGCGCGACCAGCAGCACGTCCACCGTTCCAATCGGATTATTCGGGCACATCAGCTCGAGCTCTTTGTTCCACGTCAAATCGCCCGGATCGAGGAATCGGAATTTATCGAGCGCCACCAGCACACCGAGTGAATGGCTATTTTCGCTCGGATCGGGCTCGCGTTTGGGCGTCGTTGCGCAGTAAGGATTCGGCTGGCCGGCGCCTTCCAGCGGCGTCTGAATGTGCTCGCCGTCCCCCGTCAGCACTGTGACCGAAAGCCCCTTGATCGGAACCGTATCGCCCGGTTTCAAGACCTTATGTTCGCCTCGCTGAATGGTCTTCACATAGTCGGAGTAATCTTCCTTCGTCGCCTTGGAATCCTCGGTGTTCGGCCCGTGATCAAGGAAGTTCACGATCTTCATGCGATCGGCCAGCTGCGGCACGCCGCCCACGTGGTCGCGATGGTAATGGGTGATCAGCAGATAATCGATCTGCTTGATCTTGGCGGCCTTGGCCGCCTGCACGATCCGATCCGCATCGCGCCCCTCAAAGCCGCGCCAGCCGGCGTCGATGAGCAGCGATTGGCCCGAAGGACTCACAATTAGCGTCGCCTGGCCGCCCTCCACGTCCACGAAATAGATTTCGAGCGGCCTCGATCCGAACATTCCCAGCGGCCCCGCCGCCATGGAAGGAAGAATTGCCGCCACAAATAGCGCCAGCAAATTCATGGTACGCATGTGCCGCATCGTACCACACCCAACTCCTGTCACAGCCTGTCGCACATTGCCGGAACGGGACGCGAAATCGTAACGTAATAGAGTATAGAAAGCCACAGACCAGGACGATGCCATTCTGCTGCCAGTGCGGACAATCCGTGGGGACTCGCGACGTGTATTGCGCCGCCTGCGGGGGACGTCAACCTTCGGCGGCGCCGCCCGCGGTGGAATATATGCAAGGCATCAGCCCGCGCACCGCTTCCCTGCTGTGCTATATCCCGATTCTGGGCTGGATTGTCGCCATCGTGGTGCTAGCTTCGGCGCGCTTTCGCGACAACTCCCGCGTTCGCTTCCATGCTTTCCAGGGTTTGTACCTCTTCGTCGCCTGGCTGATCGTCGATTGGGTGCTGAGTCCGATGTTCGGGTTTTGGGGTCCGTTCCATCATGTCTTTCCCGCGCTCTTCAAAGCCGCCATTTTCGGCGCCTGGATTTTCATGATTATCAAGACCTCGCAAGATGAGACCTTCAAGCTGCCCATCCTGGGCGATCTGGCCGAAAAATCCGTTTCCGAGCAGCGCTAGCTCCCAGCCCTCTCTCGCCGCCTCAGTTCCATTTTTTCACCTGCGGCCAGATCTCCTGGAGCGGGGGGTGCATGCCCTGGCAGTAGAAAATGTCGAAGTGCTGGTATGGCATGGAGTAGGGATGATATACGCTCCCCGCCTTCCGCACGCTGGTGAACAGCTTTTCCAGGTCCTGCTGGTTATCGTCCATCACGATCATGCTTTCCCCCGTGTATTTGCGAGGGCCCCAAAGAAAATAGCTCTGATGCCCGCTGATGGCCGGCGGCAAACCGTACTTGGGACCGAACAGATCGATGGCGCCCGCCTGCCCGTACGTCTGAGCGAAAATCGCCGTGCGCGAGCGAACATCAGCCGGCAGAGCGTTATAGACACTCGCCACCGACGCAGCCATCTCGTCCCATCCGAATTGATCCGCGAAAATCTGCGGCAGCGGACCAAGCCTGGCGGTCTCGATCCTGGGCTGTTGAAGACCGATCGCTTTCGTATATCGAACGTACGCTTCCGGTGAGAGCACTGGTATGGCGAGCGGCGCAAGCACCGCGGCGACCAGCAACATCAGTGCCGGATACGCAAACTTCAGCCAGGTCCAGCGCGGCCGCTCGAGCAAATGTTCCCACAGCACGCCCCCCGCGGCGAACAGTACCGGGAAGGCGGGAAACAGATAATAGACTCGCGGGCTCAGACCAACGATCACCGCCGCTGTGAAAATCCACGCCCAGCCGATCGCTCGAAAAGGCCTTCCCGCCGCCGTGCCGAAGCAAAACCAAAGCCCACCCAGCCAGATGGGCAGCGACATCGGATTCATCAGCAGGATCTCCTGAACGAAGAACGCCACCGGCCCTAGGGGCACGTCGCGCCCGCTCGCGCGAATATTGGCTTGCAGCTCCAGGAACGGGAAATGATGCTGGATGTTCCACAGCAGGTTCGGCAGGAAGATCAGAAACGCGATGGCGCCGCCCACCCACAGCCATCGGCTCCAGAGCAGGCGCCGCGCGGGAGTGAGCAGCATCCCCAGCACAAGGCCGGTACCGAAGATCAGCATCGAATATTTGTTTTCGAGACCGAAGCCAGCGAGAACGCCAAACCATATCCAAAGCTTTTCGTTTTCCGTTTTGATCAGGCGAATCAGCAAGTACGCGCAGCCCATCCAGAACAGCGGCTCGAACGCGTTCATGGTCAGGATTCCGTCGCCGCCCAATATTCCCGGCGCGGCCAATGCCGCCAGGGCCGCCAGCGCTTGCGCAAAACGCTTGCCGCCGAGCTCGCGAGCAATCAGCGCAGTGAGCACTACCTCGGCCGTTCCGGCCAATGCGGGCAACAACCGAATGGCCGCCAGCGATTGTCCGAACAAGGATCGCCAGAACCACGTGATGAGCGCAATCAACGGCGGCTGGTCCACATAGCCCCAGTCCAAATGCCGGCTGCAGGCGAGATAGTACAGTTCGTCGACAAAGTGGCCGTAGTGCCGGCCCGTGTAAAAGTAGACCAGCAACTTCACGGCCGCAATCGCGAAGACGATCGCGCCGGCGCCACGAAGGAACCTCAATAGCACGCTTCCAATAGAGCCAGCACCTCTTGCTCCATCATCGGCCGGTCCACTACGCCCATGTGTTCCAGCTCGTGCGTGATCGGACCCACGATCGATCCGATTTCATCGTGCGGAACCCCGGCGTCTCGCAGCCTTTTGGGAACATCGAACTGACCAATGAACTCCTCCGTCCGGTCCGCGCATTTGAGAGCGGCAGGCTTCGGATTCGAGCGGTCGAACGGAATACCGTAGCCTTCGGCGATGGATCCAAACCGGTCGGCCGCAATCTCCGCCATGAAGCGCATGGCGTTTGGCAGCGTGATGCAGGACGTGACGCCGTGGGGCACATCCCAGCGCGGTCCGATCTGGTGACCCAGCAGGTGCGACAGGCCGAAGCGCGTATTCATCGCGCCGAAAATCGAATACCACGACGCGAACTGGCAATTTCCGCGATGCGCCAATTGCTCGTCGCCATTAGTGGCGATCGACGCATGCAGATGCTCCACAAACAGCGCGATCGATTTCGCCGCCAGGGCGTCGCTGATGGGCTGATGCCGGATCGCGTAGGAGCATTCGATGGCGTGATCCAGCGCGCGGATGCCGGTCGATACCCACAGCCAGTCCGGCGTCGATAGCGTTAGCGCCGGGTCGAGAACCACCGTGCGTGGCAGCACGCGCGTATCGTAGACGCCGCTCTTCACTCGCGTGCTTTCGTCCGTCACCCCGCCGGCGTGGGTATATTCCGCCGCCGACAGCGTGGTGGGGACCGCGATGTGCACTAACTCGCGGGTGTCGAGCAGCCCATAGATCGCCACCTTGCTCGAATCGATGGGACTCCCGCCGCCGAGGCTCACCAGGCTATCGGCGTTCACTCGCTCGATCTCTTTTTGCAGATCGTTCACAGTGCCGCGCGGAACATGCTGGATGATTCCGGTGAATACCGAAGCCAGGTGCGGGCCCAAAGCTCCGGTCACCTCTTCGAGAATCGGCAGCTTCGCCACCACGTCGGTGGTCACCACCACGGCGCGCTTCAGCCCGCGCCGATCCATCTCTTCTTTCAGTGCCGCGATCTTGCCGGGCCCGTAAATGACGCGCTCGAGTTTGCTTAAATTAAATTCTCCCGCGGGCGCTTGCCACTGCGGGCGATGAATCTCGGGGGATGCCATGCGGTCATACTATCAAATCATTTGAAGTTGACAAGAGCGATAAGATGACCGAAGGAGAATCGTATGATCAACTGCCGTTTGCTCGCGACCGCAAGCATCTTATTCGGACTCGTCTCGGTGAATGCCGCCGCGCCCGACCCCAAGGTCCTCTCGTACACGCTGCCCGACAAGATCCCCTGGACCGATAACCCCGGTGGCGCCAGCCAAGCGATCCTCGCCGGCGACCCGTCCAAGCCCGGCCTCTACGTCGTCCTGACCAAGTGGCATCCGCATCACATGAGCCATCCCCACTTCCATCCCAACGATCGCTACATCACCGTGATCTCGGGCACGTGGTATGTCGGCACCGGCTCCAAGTACGATCCGGACAGCACCACGCCAATTCCGGCCGGAAGTTTTGTCACGCACTACGGCAAGCAGATCCACTATGACGGCGCGAAGGATGAGGAAGTGACGCTCGAGATCGTCGGCATGGGCCCGGCGACATCCACGCCCGCGGAAACGAAATAAAACGACACGATCAGGAACTACAACGCGTCGCTGGCGTGATACGAGCTGCGCACCAGGGGACCCGACTCCACGTGCGAAAATCCCAGCTCGTACCCGAACCGCTTGAACTCAGCAAATTCTTCCAGCGGAATATAACGAATGATCGGCAAATGCTTCAGCGACGGCCGCAAGTATTGTCCCAGCGTCAAAATATCCACCTGATGCGCGCGCAGATCCCGCATCACCTGTTCCACTTCCGCGCCGGTTTCTCCCAGCCCCAGCATCAGCCCCGACTTGGTGGGCACGGAGGGCCGTGTCTGTTTCGCGTACGCCAGCATGTCGAGCGAGCGCTCATAGCGCGCTCCTAATCGTACCTGCCGGTACAAGCGCGGCACCGTTTCCGTGTTGTGGTTCAGCACGTCCGGACGCGCGTTCATCACCATGTCCATGGCCGCGTGCGAGCCTTGAAAATCGGGCGTCAGCACTTCTACCTTGCAGCCGGGAATTCGCTCGCGGATGGCCTCGATGGTCAGCGCGAACAGCTCGGCCCCGCCGTCCTTGCGATCGTCGCGATTCACGCTGGTCACCACCGCGTACTTCAATCCCAAAACCGCGACCGCCTCCGCCACTCGCCGCGGCTCATCGTAATCCACCGTCATCGGCGGGCCCTTTTGCACCGCGCAAAAACCGCAGCGGCGCGTGCAGACGTTGCCCAGGATCATGAACGTCGCCGTGCGATGGTTCCAGCATTCGCCTACGTTGGGACATGCCGCGCTCTCGCACACCGTGTGCAGATTCAGCCCTCGCACCAGCTTTTTCAGTTCGTGATAGTTGTCGCCGGAGGGAGCGGGCGCGCGCAGCCACGCCGGGCGCTTCGGTTGGGGATGGATGGAAACCAGCACTACACTTATTCTAACGCCCGGAGCCGATTCTCCAGCACCAGCCCGCTCTCGAAATTCTCGCATTGCAAATAGTGCGCCGCCGCGTCCTCTAGCGCTTTCTTCGGTATCAGGCCGATGATTTCGCTGCCGGCGATCTCCACTCCGCGCGCGGCCGCCTCGCGCACCACCGCGTCGAACACGACATGCAGCGGCGTCTGCTCGAAGTCCGTCAAGTTCATCGAAACCTGCACCAGCCCCAGCTTGGCCAGCGGCAGGCCCAACGCTTTCACGAACGGCATTCCGCCCGAGGATGCCCGGATCTTGCGCGCAATCTCGCGCGCCACTTGCAGGTCGTCCGTCTTCAGATTCACGTTGAACGCGATCAGCAGCTTGCGCGCTCCGATGATGCACGCCCCCGCCGATGGATGCAGCTTGGGACCGCCGATGTCCGGCGCAATCGCGGGATTCTCAAACCCTCCCCGCCTGGAATTTTCGAGCGGGCGGCGATCGGGGCTCAAGGCCGCGGCCTCATAAAAATAAACCGGGACTTGAAAACGCCGCCAGACTTCCTCGCCCGTCCTCCGCGCGATGGCCACGCAATCGGCCAACATCGCGCCCTCCAAAGGGACAAACGGCACCACGTCCGCCGCGCCCATGCGGGGATGAACGCCGGCATGCTTCCTGAGATCGATACGCTCGACAGCGATTCCAATTCCCCGCAGAGCGCCCTCGGCAACCGCATCCGGTGGCCCGACGAACGTAATGACGGAGCGGTTGTGATCGGTGTCCATTTCCGATCGCAACACCAGCACTCCCGCC